>Ga0210384_10002190_pt1 | contig 24317 bp, 24 predicted proteins | sample IncBWH2MmetaG_FD_160574 | JGI IMG/M metagenome (GOLD analysis project Ga0210384, IMG submission 160574) | Forest soil microbial communities from Barre Woods Harvard Forest LTER site, Petersham, Massachusetts, United States - Inc-BW-H-2-M | ecosystem: Environmental > Terrestrial > Soil >...
AGCCGATGCTCCTCAACCCATGCCGGTGATGGTCACGCTGACGGTTCTTCACACGGTTGTTGGCGCGCTGCTCTTGGGCGTTTCGGTATATATCGTATTGTTGTGCTATCGCCTCGTTCCCGTGAGTGGGGAAGTGGCGGCACCGGCGTCGCGCCAGGTGACCGTTTAAGTGAGTACTGCGCGCACCACCGAACTGACCCTGGCTTCGCGCGCACACGCCTACGTTGCGCTGACTAAGCCCGATGTTTCGTTCCTCGTCTTGATGACCACCGCGGCCGGTTATTACATGGGTGCGCGCGGTCCGGTGGACTGGCTGCATCTGATCCAGACTGTCTTTGCTACTATGCTGATCGCCGCGGGCACGGCGGCGCTGAATCATTACATCGAACGCGATTCGGATCGTTACATGCGGCGCACTGCGGGGCGGCCGCTTCCGAGTGGGGCGCTACAGCCGCGTGAAGCTCTGTGGTTCGGCATCGTCTTGTCCGTCGCTGGGGCGCTGGATTTGTATTTCACGGCTGGGCCTCTGGCCGCCGGACTGGGAGTGGCCACGTGTCTTAGCTATTTGCTGGCCTACACGCCGCTCAAGAAGCGCACTGTTTGGGCGACATTTGTTGGGGCGTTTCCCGGAGCGATTCCTCCGATGATTGGATGGGTCGCTGCGACAGGTTCGCTGGATCGCGGGGCCTGGCTGCTGTTTGGCATACTTTTCTTCTGGCAGTTTCCCCACTTTCACGCGATTGCTTGGATGTATCGCGAAGACTACGCGCGCGCGGGGATCTTGATGCTTCCGGTGGTGGACCGCGAGGGAACTCGCACCTTTCGGCAGATTATCCTAACTGCGGCCGCGCTTGTCGGTGTCAGCCTGTTGCCCGCGATCGTGGGGTTGGCGGGCGTGGTGTACTTTTTCGGGGCGCTGGTCGTGAGCGTGGCGCTGCTGCAGGTGTGCCTGTGGGCGGCGACGTCAAAGACCAACGTTCGCGCCAAATGGCTGATGCACGCCACGGTTATGCACATCCCGGTGCTTTTGGGACTGATGATCTACGATAAGATTCCTCACTGATTGAAATATTCAGGAAGGGCAAGTGATACGCCGATGTTTTCACATGCCGCGCTCAATGCATCTCTAAATGGCATCAGTGGGGTGCTGCTGGCGTGCGGCTATGCGGCGATCCGCAACGGGAAAATCGTAGTGCACAAGACCTTCATGATCGCGGCGTTCGCGGTGTCCTCGGTGTTTCTCGTTTCCTATCTGGTGTACCACTACCGCGTTGGCCATGTGGCCTTTGGCGGCCAGGGCTGGATCCGACCTGTGTATTTTGTGCTGCTTACGTCGCACACCTTTCTGGCCATCGTCATCGTGCCGATGATCCTGATCACCCTGCGGCGGGCATGGCTGGAACAATTTGACAGGCACCGCATCATCGCGCGATGGACGCTGCCGCTGTGGTTCTATGTGTGCGTCACCGGCGTGATCGTCTATCTGATGGTTTATCAGCGGCTGGGCTGGTAGAACTCGCGATAAGCTGGAACCGCGAAGTTTGGCGCTCTGCCTTCCTTAACGATCACCACGACATCGTCGGACGGGCCGCACTCGTTGGACTTATGGGGTGCCTGCTAGGTACTCGTGTCGCCAGCCTTAATTCCGCATTGACCGCACCTGTCCGTCCGGCCATCTTTCCGACGATTCGCATAGAAGCTCAAACTGTGAGTCGTGATGTGATTCGTGCTTAAGGATGGGGCCATGAGAACGAAAATAGGCCGGCGCGTTGGAGCGATTACCCTCTTGCTCGCGATTGCTGTAGGTTGTGCGCTACCGGTGCGAGCGCAATCGAAACGCCAAGCCAAACATCTGGTAACGCCAGTTGTTCCTGAACTGGCAAAACGAATGAATCTCACGGGTACGGTCCGAATTGAGGTGACGATTGCCCCAGACGGCGCAGTGAAGAGATCGCGTGTAGTTGGGGGACATCCGGTGCTGGCGATGGCGGCGGAAAGCGCTGCGCAAAAAAGCACTTTCGAGCCGGGGCCGACGGAGACGTCGGAAATCATCGAGTTTAAGTTTTAGGCCGTCAGGGATCGGAAGAATCCACGAGTTCATTGGGGTTGTCGAAGTTATCGGCCGCCACGGCTGACGGGTGGCGGCGGAGCGTTTCTCCTTCCAACGGCAGCACCTCGGTTGGTCTCACGGCTCAAAAGCGGCGCCTGAGCGCCGCACTCCATATGTCATTGATGGGCTGGAACCGGGGCTAGAGCGGCGATTACCGCGTCTGTGAATTCATTGGTGCCGGCTTTGCCGCCTATGTCTCGGGTGACGTGCTGGCCTTCGCGATAGACCTTTTCGAGGGCGGCTTCGATTCTGCGCGCGGCGGATCTTTCTCCCAGGTGATCTAACATCATGATGCTGCTCATCACCAGCGCGGTTGGGTTGGCCAGACCTTTTCCCGCGATGTCCGGAGCCGTCCCGTGTACCGCTTCAAACATGGCGCAGTCGTCTCCGATGTTTCCGCTCGGTACTACCCCCAGCCCGCCTACCAGGCCGGCTGCCAGGTCGCTCATAACGTCGCCGTAGAGATTGGGCAGCAGCAGCATGTCGAACTGTTGCGGGTCCAGGACGATCTGCATGCAGGCGTTATCGACGATCATTTCTTTGTATTCGGTCTCCGGATATTTCTCCGCCACGGCGCGGATCGATTTCAGGAAGAGCCCGTCCGAGAGCTTCATGATGTTGGCTTTGTGGATGGCGTGGATTTTCTTGCGGCCGCTTTTCTTGGCGTACTCGAAAGCAAAGCGGGCGATGCGCGTGGAGGCCCGCTCGGTGATGATCTTCAAGCTCTCGACGACGCCGGGGACGACCTCGTGCTCGAGGCCGGAATAGAGGTCCTCGGTGTTTTCCCGAACCAGGACGATGTCCACGCCTTCAAAGCGCGACTTGACGCCCGGCAGGTTCTTGACCGGGCGCAGATTGGCATACAGGTCGAGTGTTTTGCGCAGCGCGACGTTGACGCTGGGAGCGCCTCCGGCGATGGCCGTGCCCATGGGCCCTTTGAGAGCGACACGGTTGCGGCGAACGGATGCCACGGCGGACTGATTGACCAGTTGCCCTGCTTCGGTGGCTTTGTCGGTGCGCGCTTCGAGCTCTTCCCAATCGATCTGCACGCCCGCGGCTTCCAAGATGCGCCGGGTGGCCGCGGCGACTTCCGGTCCGATGCCTTCCCCGGGGATCAAAGTGACTTTATGTCTCATGGCTGCATCGTATTGTATGCGAAGTTCCGCGATTGTCGAAAGGCGGCCGCAAAGGCAGTTGCCAAGAAAGAACTCGAGCATGTGCAGTTGCGGAACGGTTTTGCTATACTGAAACAGTAGGTTAGCTCGCGGGTGAGCCTGCGAGCGGAGGCTAAGGAATTTATGATTAATCTCACGCCCGTCGCGAGTACCAAGGTCAAGGAAATCATGCAGATGCAGACTCCCGTGCCGGTGGCTCTGCGCGTGGCTGTGGTCGGGGGCGGCTGCTCAGGTTTCCAGTACCATATGGCGTTTGAAAACCAGACCAACGAGACCGACGAAGTTCTGGACTTTAATGGCCTGAAAGTGGCCGTCGACCAGATGAGCTCCATGTACCTGGAAGGCGTGGAAATCGACTACATCGAGAGCGTCGAGGGTGCGGGATTTAAGTTCAACAATCCGAACGTGAAGAGCACTTGCGGCTGCGGCAGTTCGTTCAGCGTGTAATTCTGCGAGGTGCGGAGTTCGCGCTCGCTGCGGATGAAAGTTTCGAGGCTCCTGGGCTAGCGTCCAGGAGCCTTTTTTATGCCGAACACTTTAGCGGAATGGGATGCCCGGCATCGCGCTGCGGCTGAGAGTGCGGCGGAGGAGCCAGCAGGCTTTGTGCGCGAGCTGATGCCCTTGCTGCCGCTGGGTCCGGCGCTCGATATCGCGTGCGGGACAGGGCGGCATACGCTGCTGCTTGCGGAGCGCCAGCAGCCCGTTACGGCCGTGGACGCCTCGGGCGTGGCGCTGGAGATTGTGGCGCAGCGGTTGCGTGCCGCCGGACACCCCAAGAGCGGGCGCGGCCCTTCGAGGCTCCCTTCGAGACTCAGGGTAAACAGGGTAAACGTGCCGTGCCCCTACCGGAGGTCGCCAAGCATTGCTGCGTCGCGGGACGGGATGCTGCTGGTGCAAACCGATCTGGAGCAGGCGACCTTGCCGGTGAATTCGTTCGCGCTCATTCTGTGCGTCAACTACCTGCAGCGGTCTCTATTTTCCCAGATGGAGCGGGCACTGGCGCCTCGCGGGATGTTGTTGTTTGAAACCCATACTCGTGCGCAGCTCGAATTTGCGGGGGGTAAGAGAAATCCCATGTTTCTTTTAGATCCGGGCGAACTGCGCGTGGCGTTTCCGTCGTTGCGGCTTTTGTTCTATCGCGAACTGCGGGCTGGGAAGGGAATTGCCAGCTTGATCGCCCAGAGACGAGCGTAGCAGTGCAACAGTCTAAGAGTGCAATTGGACCGTTACACTGTTGCACCCTTTTACGGGATCATCGCCCATCGCGAAAAACTAGATGACGGCAGGAACAAACAGCGCACCGACCTTACCACGGACGTTTGCAATCTGCCGAGAGCGCCCGTATTCTAAAGTGCCGGCATGAAAATAGCCCTCGCGCAGTTCAACCCCACGATTGGCGACTTTGCGGGGAATTCGGCTCGCATTTTGAGTCTGGCAGAACAGGCCCGGCAACGCGGCGCCCAGCTGGCGGTGTTTTCCGAGCTTTGCTTATGCGGCTACCCTCCCCAGGACCTTCTCGAACGCCCTGCCTTTATCGATCGCAATCTTAAGGAGTTGAAAGGACTTGCGGCGAAATTGCCGCTCCCGGCGATCGTGGGCTACGCCGGGCGGGTCAAAAATGGGACAGGGAAGTCCATTGCCAATAAAGCGGCGCTGCTCTGCGGGGGCCGCAGCGTTTTCGAGCAGAGCAAAATGCTCCTGCCGACCTACGACGTGTTCGACGAGTCGCGCTACTTCCAGCCGGCCGCCAAACAAGTGACCTACGACTTCGGGAACGAACACCTGGGCATCACCATCTGCGAGGACGTCTGGAACGACAAGAATTTCTGGCCCAACGTTCTTTACGATCGCGATCCGGTCACCGAACTGGTTGGGCAGGGAACTAGCCTGTTGATCAATATTTCCGCTTCTCCCTACACCATCGACAAGCGCGCGCTGCGCTTTGAGATGCTACGCTCCATCGCTGTAACTCATCGCCGGCCGGTCGTTTACGTGAATCAGGTGGGCGGCAACGACAGCTTGATTTTCGATGGGGCCAGCCTGGCGCTGACGGCGGACGGCAAGGTGGCGGCCCAGGCATTGGCATTCGAGGAGGATCTCGTCCTTTTCGATACCGAGACTGGGCAAGGGGAGATGCATCCGCAACCTCGCGAAGAGATCGAGTACGCCTACCGCGCGCTGGTGATTGGCACGCGCGATTATGTTTTCAAATGCGGCTTCAAGAAAGTGCTTGTGGGACTCAGCGGCGGTGTCGATTCCGCGGTGGTGGCGAGCATCGCCGTGGATGCGCTGGGAGCGGGGAACGTTCAAGGCGTGTCCATGCCCGGCCCGTACTCCTCGGAGGGCAGCAAGAACGATGCGAAGGCCTTGGCCGACAATCTGGGGATCAAGCTCATCACGGTGCCGATCAGCGATGTCTTCGACGCGTACCGGACGGCGCTGGCTCCGGCTTTCGGCGGACGAGGCCAGGACGTTGCGGAAGAAAACATCCAAGCGCGCATTCGCGGCAATTATCTGATGGCGCTGTCCAACAAATTTGGCTCCATGCTGCTGAGCACCGGAAATAAATCAGAACTGGCTGTTGGGTATTGCACGCTCTACGGAGATATGGCCGGAGGGCTCGCCGTGATCTCGGACGTACCCAAACTTATGATTTACGAGTTGGCGCGGTGGATCAATCGTGAGAGGGAAGTCATTCCCCAGTCGACTCTCGATAAGCCGCCTTCCGCGGAACTCCGGCCCGATCAGAAGGACGAGGATAGCTTGCCGCCCTACGACGTCCTGGATCGCATCCTAAAGGCCTACATTGAGGACCTGCGTAGTCCGCGGGAGATCGCCGACCACTATGGGTTCGAGCTCAAACTCGTGCGAGATATTGCGCTGTTGGTCGACCGCACCGAATACAAACGTAAGCAGGCGGCGCCGGGACTGAAAATTACGTCGCGGGCTTTTGGATTTGGACGGCCGTTCCCTATCGCTCAGCGGTTCATTCCATAAACGAAGAGGTTCCTTGTGAAGACTTTATCGACCGCTCTAGCCCTTCTCGCCTTGAACTTGTTTTCACCGGCAGGATACGGACAGGGAACTCCTACGTCCGCGCCTCCGCCGACGGCCTCTGGCGCTGCGCAGACGCAAATCCAGAAGAACCTGGATGCCTACTTACGCCATCTTTACGCTTGGGGCCCGGACGTACAGCTCACCGTGTCCGTGCCCAAGGAAACGCCGATACCGGGCCTGCTCGAGACCACCGTGGATCTCAAGATTGGCGAAAACACGGAAAACGCGAAACTGTATGTCAGCAAGGACGGGAAATACCTGATCCGGGGCGAGGTGTCGGAACTGGCCAAGGATCCTGTAGCCGAAAACAGGGCACTCATCGACATGAAGGAGACGCCGTCGCTCGGCGATCCCAAGGCCCCTGTGACCTTGGTGGAATTCTCGGACTTCGAGTGCCCTGTTTGCCGCAGCCTCCATGACGTGTTGCGGGGCCTGTTGCCGAATTATCCTGGCGTCCGGGTGGTCTTCAAGGATTTTCCGCTCGAGGCGCTGCACCCTTGGGCCCGGACCGGCGCACTGGCCGGCCGGTGCGCTTACCAGCAGGACCCTACTGCGTTCTGGAAGATGTACGACGCCATCTACGACAACCAGGAGATTATTTCCGCCGAGAACGCCTGGACGAAGATGACGGACTTTGCCGGTCAAGCCGGGCTGAACGTCGATACGTTCAAGGCTTGCATGGCTAGTCCCGAGGCAGCGGCGGCGATCGACGCCAGCCGAGCGAACGGCCAGAAACTCGAGGTCAACAGCACGCCGACGATCTTCGTCAACGGACGCCGGCTGGTCGGTGCGGATCCGCATCTTCTGGAGCAGTACATCCAATACGAACTCGCCCAACTGAAGTCATCCAAGAGCGCGGAAAAGAAGTAGGGAGCGAGAGGGGTAGGGTAAGTCCTTAGTCGCCGGACTAAGGTACGGCAAGGCCTGTTTCCAGGCGGATTTTCTAGTTAACATAATATAACTTAGAGGACTCTAATCTAGGACCGACACACCTGTGCGCTCAGCGACTGAGCGCACGCACACCAAGACCATCAGCGGCGGCTAAGGCGAGAGCTATTGCGAACGAGATAAACTAGCGAGCGGCCACTGGTTTCGCGGCAGGGCCTTTTTCGAGGAGTTGTTCTTTTCGATAAACGAGGGCGTTGATATCGTAGGTGGCCAGCTCGAATCCGTGGCCGTGGGTGATCGCATCCGTCGGACACGCTTCCACGCAATATCCGCAAAAAATGCAACGCGAATAATCAATATTGTAAACGCTGGCGTAGCGCTCGCCCGCCGAAATGCGCTTAGCGTCGGTATTCTCAGCCGCCTCGATATAAATGCAATTCGCCGGGCACGCGGCCGCGCACAGAAAGCATCCCACGCACTTTTCCAAGCCGCCTTCGTCGCGATGCAGTACGTGAATGCCGCGATAGCGCGGCTGAAAATGCACCGGCTCGAACGGATAGTTCTCGGTCACGGTCTTCCGGAACATGTTGCGAAATGTAACGCTGAATCCCTGCGCCAGGGTGGAGAACGTCTCGGCGACTTCACGGATGATCGAGGGCATAAGCCCAAAGTCTAACAAACTGCCAGGGAGCCGGCAAATTTCTCAGTTAACCGGTAGTGGCTCAGTTTCCGGCTTGCCCGTCACTCGGACTCAATCGCTGAGATGACAGGGAGAAGCAATTCTGGCCGAGCGGCATCGCTCGTCAGGATTCGTGCAACTGCTATTTCATTTTCGTGGGCGGGGAACTAAGGAAGGTTCGTACCACTTCATCCCGGACCGATCTGAGGGACTGCTGCGGAAGGATGTTCGCTGGGAACGAACACTTTCATTTCTCCATTTCAGAGGCCCAGTTTAGAAGTACGGAGGGCGGTGCGGCACTGGCTTCGTCCATTCTGGTGATGATTAGGAATTTCTGCCCGTCGCTGCTCACATCGTAAGAAAAGGCGTCTTGCGCGGAAATCGGCTGCCGCCGGTGGGTCTGAAACAGGGCGACTGGAGGGCTACCTTTGAAGCTCGCACCTGTTACCACTCCCACGGACATCATCTTTCCCTCGGCCGACACATAGAACAACTCCTTGCCATCCTGGCGCCATCTCGCTTCTTGTCCTCCGCCGTTCGATACCTGCCACTTGCCATTGACGCTAGGGAAGGGAGACACGTAAATCTCCATGCTCCCAGTCTCATTCGAGGCGTACGCCACCCATCGGCCGTCGGGAGAAAGCTGCGCATTCAGCACCGTCCACCTGGCCTGCAACAGGGGCTTGGCTACGCGGTCCGGCCAAGTGAGGTACCACACCTCGTTTGCCCTTCTGCACAAAATGTACTTGCCGTCGCGGGACCAGTCCCAGGGATTGCCTTGTCGACCCTGGCTAAGTTCAACTACCTCTTCCTCGGAGCCAGACCCATCGACATTTTTAAGGTAAAGTTGCTGCCCCAGCTTGCGATTCATGACAAAGAGGACCTGCTTGCCATCGGGACTCCAGACCGGCGTCTGATGTGCCGCTGGACCAAATGTTAGGCGCGTGGTCGCAGCCCGTGCGGACTCAAGAATCCAGATATCAGAGCTCCGTCCGTCCGCGCTGATTTGGCTTGTGGCGACGAAGTGCCCGTCTGGCGAGATGCGCACGTTGCCGTAGGCCTCCGGCGGACCGAGCGTGCTGATTGCTTTCCCGGTGCGGTCAAACCAGGTCAACTGTGAGACAAATGCGCCTTTTCCCGTTTGGGTGACGAGCACATCCCCGCTGGACGCACTGAAAACCGCCCTGTCCACCGTGGGAAAGTACAGCACTCCATCGCTCAAGTTGTGCGCTTCGCCGGTCAAAACGTAACGCCGGTGATCGAAGGCTTGCGCCACGAGCGTTTTGTCGTCTCGCAGATACAGAAGGTAACCTGGCTCGGCATAGGCGGCGTTCGCGCTGGTGCTCACCACGAAGCGCCTTTCCTGCGAATCCAACGATCCCAGAAAAATGCCGTTATTTTCCAACTGTCCGCTGAAATTTGCTGCTAGATAAAGAAAATGCTTCCCGTCGGGCAGAAAGACGGGCCATCGGTGGCTGGTTTCGAGGCGTGACGTGTCCAGCTTAGTTATTTCTACTGGAGGACTTCCCGAAGAAGATGTTCGGAACAAAGCACCGAGCCCGTCAGGAGTGAAGAGGATCACTCCATCCCGGTTCCATGCGCCGCCGCGTCCATTCGGAGCTTCGCACAGCACTTGAGGCTGCCCTCCCGAAGCCTCTACTTTCTTAAGTTTCCCGTCGGCAAAAAAACCAATGAACCTGGCGTCTGGCGACCAGAATGGAAAGGTTGCTCCTTTTGTTCCATCCGCTGCGCTCACCTTACGGCTCCCGACGTCATAGGTCCAAAGTATGGAGTTATCGGCCTGCGCGGAGTAGGCCGCTATCGCTAACTTCCTTCCATCTGGCGACAGGACTACGTCGTTCGCGGCGAACGGCACGGCTGCGTGAAAATACATCGCTTGAGCACGCTTGTTGCCGGCCTGCCACCACGCTGCGCCTGCGCCGATCAAGAGCACTGAAAGCACGGCCGCGAGCAACCAGGCTGCGCGTTCCCTTCTGCTGCGCCACGGAGAAACGCGACCCGCTACTCCGGCCTGCGAGCTGCTCTCGCTAATCCACTTCAGCTCGCTTGCCAGGTCACTCGCGCTTTGCCATCTTTCATCGGGGACTTTTGCCAGGCACTTCTTAACCGCGTGGTCCAGCGCCGGTGGCGTCATCGGTTTTGCTACGCTGATCGGCTCTGGCTCCTTCTCTAAGATCGCGGACGCCACACTCAACTGACTCTTTCCCTCAAACGCTCGCTTTCCCGTAGCCATCTCGTACAGCACCGTACCCAACGAAAAGATGTCGCTCCGGCCATCCACTTCTTTCCCTTGCACCTGCTCCGGCGACATGTATTGAAAGGTCCCAACAATCGTCCCCTCCTCCGTCACCGGAGCCGCCGGCACGGCGGTCAACGTGGCGGCGCTCGCCAGCGCAGCGGCTGGTTTGGCGAGGCCGAAGTCGAGGAGTTTCGCTCCCGCCGACGTTAGCATGATGTTTCCCGGCTTCAAGTCCCGGTGGACAACGCCACTGCGATGCGCGTTATCCAATGCATCAGCGATTTCCCGCCCAACTTTCAGGACTTGATCGAGCGAAAGTGAACCCTTCTCAAGACGCTTGGAGAGGATCTCGCCTTCCACGCACTCCATGACCAGATAATCGATGCCATCCTGACTCCCCACGTCGTGGAGCACGCAAATGTGCGGATGATTCAAACTGGAAATGGTCTTGGCTTCGCGGTCGAAGCGCTGCTTGCGGATGGGATCATTCGAAAGCTCTCGCGGCAGAATCTTGATCGCTACCGTGCGCTCCAGTCGTGGGTCTCTCGCTCGATACACTTCCCCCATGCCGCCGGAACCTAGCGGTCCAGTAATTTCATAGGGGCCAAGATGTGTGCCTGGAAAGAGAGGCATAAGTTGCCGTGATTATAACCCCGAGATAGCTTCGTAGGTACCCGCAAGCCTATTTGAAACTATGACACGCATACCGTCGAAGGCCCGTGCTCGCCATTTCGAGTTGAGCGACCGTGCGATTACTCCAGCATGGTCGACTACTCGGAACTTATCGCTAGACCACGTGGCCAAGTTCTTGTTAGTCGCATAACCGGAAACTGACCCACTAGCAATGCAGGCCTGTATTGACCCTGCGGCTGCGGAGTTGCGAGAGTATGGCATGCAGATCCGGGCTGCCAACACCCGCGACGCCGACTCAATATGGGCCATTCTCGGGCCCACTATCCGGAGTGGGGACACCTACACTCTTCCGCTGGACATAGGTCGCGAGGAAGCCCTCGCTTACTGGATGTCGCCGGGGCACGAGGTTTTTGTCCTCGAAGAAAACGGCCATCTACTCGGCACGTACTTCCTGCGCGCCAACCAACGGGGCGGCGGCTCTCACGTCGCCAACTGCGGCTACATGACCGCGCCGTGGGCCACAGGCCGCGGCGTCGCCCGCGCCATGTGTGCCCACTCGCTGGATCACGCACGAGCGCGCGGGTTCAAAGCGATGCAATTCAATTTCGTAGTCAGCACAAACGAGCGCGCCATTCGGCTGTGGAACAGCTTCGGGTTCGAAGTCGTTGGCCGCTTGCCTGGAGCCTTCCAGCATCCAACGCAGGGATCCGTCGACGCGCTCGTGATGTACCGGTCCTTGTAACGGCAACGCTGCGGAACTATCCGCGAACCCCGCCTTGCAGTTTTCCCGCAAGGCCCTTGATGATCTGTTTGCCGTGGAAGCGGCCATTCTCGATGAAAATTTCGCTGGTATGCCGCCCGCCGATCACCACGCCTGCCAGATGCACACCGGGCACGTTGCTCTCGAGAGTGTTTGGATCGAGCGCGGGCTTGCGCGTCTCCGGATCCAGATGCACGCCTAGGCTTTCGATAAAGGTGAAGTCTGGATGATAGCCGGTCAGGGCAAAGACTTGGCGCGCCGGCAGCCGTTTTTCACCGGAGCCGTTCGCTACGATCACTTCATCCCGCGTGATCTGTTTCACGTGCGTTTGAAATAGCGCCTTCACCTGGCCCGCTTTAATCCGATTCTCGATATCCGGCCGAACCCAGTACTTAATTGTCGAGCCTAGTTGGGTATCCCGGTGCACCAGGGTGACCTTGGCGCCGTTGCGAAACAGGTCCAGCGCCGCTTCCGCCGCGGAGTTCCTTCCCCCGATCACCACCACATCCTGATTCCAATACTCGTGCGGCTCGCTGTAATAGTGCGAGACGTGAGGGAGCTCCTCCCCCGGAATGTTCAACGGATTCGGCAGGTCGTAGTACCCGCTGGCCAGAGCGATTTTCTTCCCCTGGTATTTTTGTTCGATTCCCTTTTCCGTCCGCGTGACCACCGTGAAACGCCCGTCGCTGCCTTCCACCCGCAAAACCAGCTCGAAAAGGCGTAGTTCCAGTGCGTAGTGTTCCGTGACCTTCCGGTAGTATTTCAAGGCCTCGACGCGGGTCGGCTTTTCCGCCGCGCATACCAGCGGCAAATCGCCGATTTCCAGCAATTCCGGCGTGGTGAAGAACACCATGTTCACGGGGTAGTGGTAGATCGAATTGCACAGGCAGCCTTTGTCGATGACCAGAGGACGCATGCCGGCTCGGCGCGCCTCGATGGCGCAGGCCAGCCCGGTCGGACCAGCTCCGATGCAAATAATGTCGTAGGTTTCCATGGGAATTGCAGTTTGCCGGGAGTCTTCTTGAATTGCAAATTTCGGAATTATTGCGCGGGTGCCTCTTCCAGGATTCTCGTTAGATCTTCGCGAAATGTTGCTAGCTCCGCGAGCCGCTCCGTCGTCGCGGCAAGCTCATTCTTTTTCCACGCGAACACTTCGCCGTTGCCGCGTTTGAGCCGTACGCTGATGTTTCCGGCGACCAGGTACGACGGAGGCGCGAGTAACCGCAATCCCCCGTTAGGCACCGGCGCCAGAACTGCGACGCACTCCGCGCGGCGCATGCACAAAGCGCTCTCGTAAGGAGGAATCGCGATTGGGCGAAATCCGGCGCCGAATAGGCGCTCCACGGTCTTCATCTGTTGTGGTGTGAGTTCCGGCATCCGATTCGGGCTTAAAACAAGTGCGACGACCCGCCGGCTCGCAATTCCCTGCCGCTAAGCTGCTGTCGAGTCGGCTTCCGACGAAGACGAGCCTTCGAGCTGCGACAGAATCCCGCGCAGCGTGGTGATCAACTCATCCCGCGAAACGTGGCTCTTCTTGAATTGGATGCGGAACTTGAAGGCGTCGTTCTCCGGCTCAAACTGGAAGATAAACGGTTGCGGCCGTTGCGGCCCAGTTTGTTCCTCGCGGCGTTCCTTGCGCGCTTCATCGCGCGTCAAGCCGCCCTGCAGGATGCGATGCAAAATCTCGATCATCTTTTTTTCGGTGGGCTGCCGCGCAATCTGCAGCAGCAGAGACTTCGAGGTAATCCCCTGCTCTATGCACTTCTTGCGCAGGGAGTCCGGAATGTTCCGCAGGGAAAGCGTCTCGGTAACCGAAGACCGCGCGCGGCCGATCTTTTTGGCCACGTCCTCGTGGGTATATTCGAATTGCGTGGCTAGACGGTGCAGGCCGTCCGCTTCTTCAAACGGCGTAAGATCTTTGCGCTGGATGTTTTCGATTAATCCGATCTCCAGCGTTTCCGCGTCGTCGGCGGTCTTCTCGATGCAAGGCACTTCATTCAGGCCCGCGGCCCGCGATGCGTGATACCGCCGCTCGCCCGAAATGATGTAGAAGCAGTCCTCGCGCGGCACGAATCGCACCAGCAAGGGTTCGAGCACGCCTTTTTCGCGGATCGAATCCGTCAATTCCCGTAAATCGCCGATGGCTTTGCGCGGCTGATCCGGATTGGGCCGGATTTGCTCGACCGGAATCATTCGGCCGATGGCCGCTCCGCTGTAGCTCGTTAGTGATTCAACATAATGGGCGTCATGCCGCATCTTCAGCGTGACTGGTAACCCGGCTCTCTTCAACACGTTGGATAACCTCCCCGGCGAGTTTCTTGTATTCGATCGCTCCCGGTGATTTCGGGGCAAACGTTAGGATTGTTTCTTTGTAGGCGGGACTTTCTTCGAGCCGACGTTTTTGCTGATTTTCGTCTTGAAGAGCATTTCGCCAAAAACCGTTCGTATTTGGCCGTGCGTATCGCGCGAAATATTGGTGCGCTTGTCGAACAAAGTGATCACTACGCCGAGCACTTTCAGGCCCGGATTCGGTCGCGCTCGGATTCGCTCGTAAGTCTCCAGCAAATCATCCGTGCCTTCGATGGCGAAATAGGCCGCTTGAATGGGCACCACTAGGTGCGTGGAAGCCACCAGCGCGTTCACGGTCAAAATGCCCAGCGACGGTGGCGTGTCCAGAACGATGTAGTCGTAGTCTTTCAGCACTGGCGCCAAGGCGTCCTTCAACCGAAACGGCGCATCGAATTGGCCCGCAAGAACTTGCTCCAGCTTTGCCAGCGCCAGCCGGCCGGGCCCCAGAAAAAGCATGGGGTCGCTCGTAGGCTTCACCACCGCCGCCATCGCGGTGTGGCTTTCGTTCAGCACATCGAACATCGAGGAGGCAACTTCTCCGGAGTGATAAAACGCGATCGTGGAGTTGGCTTGCGGATCGAGATCGATGAGTAAGGTACGTTTGCCGCGATCGGCAATGGCGGCGGACAAATTAATGGCCGTCGTGGTTTTGCCGACGCCGCCTTTTTGATTCGCAATCGTGATGATGGCAGTCATATGCTTCTGCCTCCCCCCGAGCGAACAGAATAGTTCGGCCGCGACCCGGCAAACGAGTTTCTATATATAGGTGCCTCCCGCGGAAACCCCCAAGGCCTGGTTTCACTCTACGTTCGCCAGCGGTGGAAAGGCAAGAAAAAAGTACAGTTCCGTAAAAAAGCGGTGGAAAATCCAGCGAGGCAGGTTGTTGGTTGGATCCGCGATCGGTGGGCGCCAGCCGGTTCTAGAAGTCCAGTCCCCAAAAATCAGAAGGTATGCTCTCCAGTTCAAGACCTAATTCCCACCCGCTACGGCCTTCGTGACCCCGCCACACCAGCACGGAGTTGCACGCGTTCTGGTTGATCAGATTGATGAGCCGCAGTTTCTGACCTACAACAAAACCTTGCGGGAAAATCGCCAGGCAGCCCTTGGGGCTGATGTCCACGGTATACCCTTCAGCACGGAGCGTGCTCCCGCCCTCGGTCCACTCCACGGCGACCGCGACACGCGAATTCAAGCGTATCCCGGCGCGGATGGTCTTCATCCGCTGTTCAAAGCTGGCATCCTTGGTAAGCGCCACAATATCTCCTGGGGTTCCGGGCTTCCCTGACCAACCAGTACTCCGCGGTTGTTGTACGGACCGAGCCCACCAGCGCCCGGAAAGCTAGCTGTATCGAGAGGTTAAGAGGTGCAAACTCTGCGGTCAATGGGACTTCCGCGCCGGGGCAGCCGGGGAGTTACCCCCAGAAATGTGGGCATTTCCCAATCTGGGAAGCTCCGGTTTGCACCCGGTCTCGGCACCGCTTACACTCTCCAGACTCGCCGAGGCTCGATGATCCGAATCCGCACACTGCGCGTTGAGCTTCGTCCCACGATTCAGATGGCCCTGCCGCTCGTCCTTGCGGAGTTGGGCTGGATGAGCATGGCCATCGTCGACACCATGATGGTCGGCCGCTTGCCGAACAGCGCCACCGCCATGGGCGCAGTCAGCCTGGGCTCTAATATCTTTATAGTCCTTGGGCTCTTTGGCGGCGGCCTCCTGCTTGGGTTGGACACCCTGGTCGCCCAAGCCTTTGGCGCCGGCCAACGCGAGGATTGCCATCGCTCGCTAATCAACGGTATTTACCTGAGCCTGGCTCTAACGCCGATATTGGCGGCCCCCGTTTGGCTGCTGCGCTGGCTCCTTACCTCCATGCAAGTCGATCCGGCGATTGTGGACTTGGCCGTTCCCTACACCAACGCTCTCGCTGTTGGCCTCCTGCCACTCCTGATGTACTTCGCGGTGCGCCGCTGCTTGCAAGCGATGAGCATGGTGAGGCCAGTGGCGTTCGCCCTGATCAGCGCGAATCTGGTCAACGCCTTTGGCAATTGGATCCTCATCTACGGAAAATGGGGCGCACCGGCGATGGGCGCGGTTGGCTCCGGTTGGTCGACGGCGATCGCCCGGTTCTACATGGCCGCCGTGTTGGTGGCGTACCTTCTTTGGTATGACCACCGGTACCGCACGGACTTGCTGAAGACCCCAGTGGAAGTCGATCTGCCGCGCATCCGGCGACTGATTATGCTGGGTCTGCCCGCAGCCTTGCAGTTCACCTTGGAGAGCGGCGTCTTCGCTTTCGTCACCGCATTGATCGCCCGGCTAGGCGCGGTCCCGCTGGCCAGCCATCAGATCGCGCTCAACACCGTAGCGTTGACGTACATGGTGCCGCTGGGTATCGCCTCTGCAGCCGCGGTCCGCGTGGGCCAGGCCATCGGGCGCAAAGACGCCACCGGCGCGGCAGATGCCGGCGGCACCGCCATTTTTCTCGGGGCCGGCTTCATGACGCTGGCGGGCGTCGGCTTGCTGGTTTTCCCTAGCTGGATCGCGCGCCTGTACACACCCGACGCGGCCGTCATCCACAGTACGATCAGCCTGCTCGCCGCCGGCGCGGCGTTTCAGTTGTTCGACGGAATTCAAACGGTTGCAACCGGCGCCCTCCGCGGTGCCGGCGATACGCGAACGCCGATGCTCTGCCACTTCACGGCGTATTGGGTCATCGGCCTGCCACTCGGTGCGTGGCTCTGTTTTCGGCGGGGATGGGGCGCCTTCGGTCTATGGGCCGGCTTGAGCTTGGCGCTCATCCTGATCGGAATCGTGCTGCTTTTTGTGTGGCGTCGGGTCGTCCGTCGCCTTGGCGCGACCCAGGTCGCCGATCTTCAGGAAACGCACTACTAAGCGGCGGGATCGAGAGAACTCGCAGATTACATCTTGTAGCGGCCGAGGTCGTCGTCGGAGAGGCCTTCCAGCCAGGAGCGCAACTGCTCGTTGGTGGTACGTTCGGAGATGGCGCTAGAAATCTTCGAGTTCTTCAGCACCTGTTCGTCTACAAAGATCGGGCAATCCACGCGCAACGCCAACGCCAGCGCATCGCTCGGGCGCGAATCGATGGTCATCATCTGGCCGTCGCGCTCCACCCAAATCAGCGCATAGAACGTATCGTCCTTAAGGTCGTTCACGACCACCTTCTGCACCCGCACTTCAAGTCCCAGCAAAACATTTTTCAGCAGGTCGTGGGTCATGGGGCGCGGAGTCTGCACTTTCTCAATCTCCAGCGCAATGGCGTTGGCTTCGTAAACGCCCACCCAGATCGGCAGAATCGCCTGGCCCTGCACATCCTTCAGAACCACGATGGGCATGTTGGTAACGGGGTCCATCATCAGGCCGCGGATTTTCATTTCCACTTCCATCGAGGCCTCCCGGGCTAGGTATCCTGCTCGCCCACCAAACTGTTAGGACCCGCGCCTGTCACGCGAACCTGCACGTAGGTTCCCAGAAGCTCTGTCTGTTGTGAAGTGAAATTTAGCACCCGGTGGCAAGAAGTGTGCCCCGACCAGTGGTTTTCTCGCCGCGATTTATTCGCCACCAGGACCTCAAAGCTCGTCCCCACCAGCGTTTCGTGGCGTTCGGACTGAACTTGCCGCTGTTTCTCCTGCAAAAGCCCCAAGCGCCGGCTCTTTTCCGTTTCGGGAATCGGGTCGTTCATCGACAGCGAAGGCGTATTGGGGCGCGGCGAGTATTTAAAAGAAAATATCGCGTCGTACCGCACCGACTCCAGCAGACTGACGGTCTCCTCAAAGTCCGCCTCCGTCTCGCCCGGAAAGCCCACAATGATGTCCGTGGTAATGCTGGTCGGCCGCTTCGCGCCGCGAATCATCGCCACCTTTTCGAGATACTCCTCGCGCGTGTAGGTGCGCGCCATGGCGCGCAGCACTTTCGTGGACCCGGACTGCACCGGCAGATGCACGTGGTTGCACACCTTTGGCTGCTCTTCTATGGCCTCGACAATATCCGGCGTGAAGTCCCGCGGGTGCGACGTAGTAAAACGCACGCGGCGTATTCCTGGCACGTCCGCCACGGCCAGCAGCAACTCCGAAAAGCGCATCTTGCGCGAAGACGGATCGGCGTAGGAATTCACGGTCTGTCCGAGCAGCTGCACTTCCGAGTAGCCAAGCTCCGCGAGTTGCCGCACTTCCTGTAACACCGACTCGCTCGCACGGCTGCGTTCCGGCCCCCGCGTATAGGGCACCACGCAGTACGCGCAGGCTTTGTCGCAACCTTCGATGATCGTCAGGTAAGCCCGCCAAGGGTTATCGCGCCGCGTGACTTCCGTTTCAAATGTCTCGTCGGTATCGGTATCGAGGCCGGTGACGCGTTGATTCCCTGCCTCCAGTTGCGCAAGCAACTCCGGCAGCTTCCGGTAACTCGCCGATCCGCACACCAGACTCACCCATGGCGCGCGCGCGAAAATATCCTCGCCCTCTTGTTGTGCCAGACAGCCCAGCACGCCGATGATTTGCCCGTCGCTCTGTTTGGTGCGGAACTCGCCCAACCGCGAAAAAACCTTCTGCGCGGCTTTTTCTCGGATGCTGCAGGTGTTGTAGAGGATCAGCGAGGCCGCATCCGGCGTTTCCACCTGCCGGTAACCCCGCGAGAGCAGCACGCCCGCGACTTTCTCGGAGTCGTGGTCGTTCATCTGGCAACCGAAGGTTTCCAGGAAAAAAGTCCCGCCCGTGCTCGTGGAACCAACCAGGCCGCCAGCCACCACCGCTTCCGGGCTTGCAACCGAACGCGGTCGAAGTGAGTCCAAACTAATGTCGAAGGACTGGCCCATATCCAGGTTTGCAGTTTAGCACATGTCCTATCGCGGCCTTGGAACAGTTCCCCCCAACGAAAATGACCCTTCGGAGGGAGCCGCAGCCGATGGAAGAAGAGACACCTTGCTTTGAGGTTTCGTTGATTCCACTAGGAGCGTGTGCTACGGTGCTGAAGTCGGTAAAATTTTCGTCGAACTGAGGGATAACGTCATTTTTTTGTTCACAACACTTCTGCTGATCGACCTTGGCAACATCCTCGAACAAACTGGCTGGGTAGCGCGCGGGGTCATCGCCCTGCTTCTTTTGTTTTCGGTCATTTCCTGGGGCATGATTCTGCAAAAGATTGGCCTCTTCGGGCGCATTCGCCGCGAGAGCGACCAATTCCTGCGCATCTTCCGCGCCACCCGCGGCGTTGCCAATCCCCAGGCGCTCGCTTCCGCCGGTTCGCCCTTCGCCTCCGTGTACGCCGCAGGCTACCGCGAATTGCAGAGCCAGGTCGGCTCGGGCACCGGCGGTCCGCAGCCGCCGAGACTCAAGAGCTTGCAAGCCGTAACCGTAAATATGCAACTCGCTTCTTCTGAAGAAGTACGCCGCGTCGAAAAAGGCATGTCTTGGCTGGCCACCACCGGCTCGGTATCTCCCTTCATCGGCCTCTTCGGCACGGTCTGGGGCATCATCGACGCCTTTTCCGGCCTGGGCAACGCCGGCTCTGCGAGTCTCCGGGCCGTTGCTCCCGGCATCTCGGAAGCTCTTTTGACCACCGCGGCGGGACTTTTTGTCGCCATTCCCGCGGTTATCTTTTACAATCAATTTTTGCAGAATATTCGCAACCTTGCGCAGCGCCTGGATACCTTCGCTCTGGAAGTCGCCGCGCAGATTGAAAAAACTTTTAACTGACCGTCCGCGGGCGCCCCAGCCGCCTGCGTTTCAAAGGCTATGCCGCAAATCAAATCAACGCAAAGCTCGCTGTCCGAGATCAACATGGTCCCGTTCATCGACGTCGTCCTGGTGCTGCTGATTATCTTTATGATCACTGCGCCGATCCTGCAGTCCGGCATCGAGCTCGATGTCCCCAAGACCCACAGCGTCAAAGAGATCAACGAACAAAAGCTGGTAGTCAGCATCGACAAGGCCCAGCGCGTCTATCTGGGCAACGACGCCGTCAACGTCCACGACCTGGGCACCAAGATCCACGCGCAACTCAAGAAGCCTCAGGAAGGCGTGTTTCTCCGCTGCGATGAGTCGGTGCCCTTCGGCATCTTCGCTTCCGTGGTCGACACCATCCGCCAGTCGGGCATCAATAACATCAGCATTGTCACCGAGCCGCTGACCGAGCGAGCGCGCACGCGCTGAAGCCTAAATGACTACCGCCGTCGCCAACCCGGATGACTATGGATTCGGAAAATTTATCGGCTATTCCGTTTTCCTTCACGGTTCGCTGGTAGCCCTGCTTATCGCTTCGGCCATTTTTCATTGGCGCGGCAATGCCTGGGGGGACCAAGGCGGCGCCAGCCCCGGCGACGTCAAGGTGAATCTTGTGGCAGGCAATGTCGGGCTTCCCATGCCCGAGGCGCCCGTCGTAGAGGACCCCAGCAAGACCATCGACCCGACCAAGAGCCTATATAAGGAACAGCCCCAACCGAAGCCACCCGAACCTCCCAAGGAAGTCGCCAAGATCCCCAAGTTCGAGAAGGAGAAGCCGCCCAAACCGGTCTCACCTCCTTCCAAAGTCTTCGAGAAAAAGACCCCGCCCCCGGACAACGCCGTTCCTGGGCACGGCGGCCAGCCCAGTCCTCCGACGGGGTACTCACAGGCACCGGGATCGGCATCCCCTGGCGTCGCGGTCTCCAGCCAGGCCGGCGGAGACTTCGCGGGCCGCTACCCAGCTTACGTCGCGGCCATACGGCGCAGAATCGCGCAGAATTGGCAGCAATCCACGATTGATCCCGCCGCGCGGGCCTCCCGTTCCATTCACGCCACGGCCATCTTTACCATCAACCGCGACGGCAGCGTCAAAAACATTCGCATCGCCGAGAGCAGCCGCAACTCGTCCTTCGACAATTCCGGACTGCGCGCTCTCTACGACTCCAATCCCATGCCGCCTCTCCCAGCCGATTATTCGGGGTCCTACATCGATGTCACTTTTGATTTCCTGCCGCCCGGCACGCCCGGTCCACAATAGAGGAGAAACATGATCATTCTGTCCACACAAACAAACGCATCCTGGAGGCGAAAGTGACATTGCGGCTCCCTCGCTATCATTTGCTATTTCTGGCTGCCGTACTCCTCTTCGCTGGCAAGGCCACACTCGCTCAAGACTGGGTACGCACCGGCACCGGTCTCGGTGTCGACAAACCCCGGTTGGCCGTCGCCGATTTCGCGGCGCGCAATGACGCCACCAAAAACCATTCCGCGCTCTTCACCCAGGTAGTCCGCGACGACCTCCAATTCAGCGGCATCCTCGAACTGGTCAGCCCAAGTTTCTATCCCCAGCAAATGCCCAGCGTCCCAGCCGAACTGAAAAATCTCGCCTGGACCGATCAGCCCGTCAACGCCAGCCTCGTCGCTTTCGGTAATCTCAACGAGTCCTCCGCGGAAGTCGAGATTCAGGCCTGGCTCTACGATGTTAAAAGCCCCTCCTCGCAAGCCGTAATCGGCAAGGTCTACCGTGGAGCCCCCACCGACCCCCAAGTCCGCAAATTCGCCCACCAGTTTGCCGACGAGATCATCAGTCGCCTCTCCGGTGGCCTTCCCGGCATCGCCTCCACGCAGATCGCCTTCGTCAGCTCGCGCACCGGCACCAAAGAAATCTGGGTCATGGACTACGACGGCGCCAATCAGCACGCCCTAACGACCCTGCACACCATCTCCCTGACCCCGCGCTGGTCCCCGGACGCTTCTCGCATTGCCTTCACCTGCTTCGCCTCGGCCAGCGGTGTGGTCAGCCCGCAGCTGTGCATGTATTCCGTGGATGCCAACAAAGTCGTCTCATTCCCGCGATTCCGCGGCACCAATAGCTCGCCCGCTTGGTCCCCGGACGGCTCCCAAATCATTTTTTCTTCTTCCATGCTTGGCAATCCGGAACTCTTCGTCACCGACGCCAGCGGCGGCCATCCCAAGCGCCTCACCTTTTCCAACGGCGCCAGCACCTCCCCCGCTTGGAATCCCAAGACCGGCCAGACCGTCGTGTTCGTCAGCGATCGCGGCGGTATCCCCAAGCTCTTCATGATGAACTCTGACGGCACCAACTCCAGCGAACTCGATGTGCCCGACAAAGGCTACTTGATCGATCCCGCCTGGGCGCCCAACGGCCAATTGCTGGCTTTCAGTTGGCGGCGCCCCGAAGGCAATTACGACATCTATCTGATGGACGCGGCCACCAGCAAGATCGTCGAGATTACTCGCGACACCGGCCGCAACGAGCGTCCCAGCTGGGCCCCCGACGGCCGCCATATCGTCTTTGAATCCACGCGCGGCGGCACGCGCCAGATCTGGACTATGCTGGCGGATGGCTCGCAGGCCCATCAGTTGACCATGACCGGCCACAACGAGTCGCCCAATTGGTCGTCACATTGATTTTTCAGGCTGCTATATTTGTGCGCAATGTATAATATATCGTGATACGAGATATCTCCCGAATCCAGCCCTCCGGGTGCTACGATGGTGCACTCTCTGGTGGGACGAACACGGGGATTACTTCTTGAGGAGGATACGAATGATCGAGGTCTCCCGATCACTGTACCGCGCTTGTGTGTTTGTAGTTCTTGTTGCTGCTGTCTTTACCTTTGGATGTGGCCCTAAAAAGCCCAAGGCGACAGCCCCGACGCCGACAGCCCCTTCCGCGCCGCCGGCGGCTCAACCCACCGTGTCGCTCCAGGCCAGCCCCACCTCTATTGAGCCTGGCGACTCGTCCACGCTCAGTTGGACTTCCACCGACGCCACCCAGCTCACCATCGCGCCTGATGTCGGCTCGGTGACCGCGCAAGGCTCGACGAAAGTCACGCCGGCCAGCTCCACAAGCTACACCATCACCGCCAGCGGCCCCGGCGGCTCCGCCAGTTCCAGCGCCCGGATCACCGTCGCTACCGCGGCGCCCACGGCCAAGTCTGAACCGACCATGGACGAGCTCTTTTTGAAGGAAGTCCGCGACGCTTACTTCGACTTCAACAAAGCCGACGTTCGCTCCGACGCCCGCGACGCGCTAGCCAAGACCGCCGACTTCCTGCGCAACTATCCGCAGGTCAAGGTCACCATCGAAGGCCACTGCGATGAGCGCGGCTCGACGGAGTACAACCTGGCTCTCGGCGACCGCCGTGCCAGCGCCGTCAAGCAGTACCTCATCTCTCTCGGGATCTCCGCGGACCGGCTCAACACCGTCAGCTTCGGCAAAGAAAAGCCCTTCTGCATGCAGACCACCGAAGACTGCTATCAGCAAAACCGCCGTGGCCATTTTGTCCGGGCCAAGTAATCGTCCGGTCGATCGCACATTGGCGCAACGCGGAATTCCACGAGCCGTGCGGGGCGAGCAAACTCTTGCTCCCGTGCGGCTCTGCCGTTAAAGTGAGGTGATCGCTCTGCGGTTTGCGGTCGCCTATAATAGTTTTTTCACCCGGCCAGCAACAGTTTGGGGGAGTTTCAGGAAATTCCCGCAAGCCAGCTGATAAATAGGCCTTGTGGGTCGCGGCTTCAGTTCACCCTGAGCCTCGAAGGGCCGCGACGTCAAAGGGCCGATAAGAACTGGGCTTTAGCCCCTGAAGCGCGGGGTACGTTCCCCTTTTGAGGGCTATAGGAGAGATGCTCTAGGAGGATTTACATGCGTACACGCCACATCGCCGTCTTCGGAGCCGCCGCCTTGGCGGGTCTTATCGCCGGGAGCCTCATGGGTCCGCGGCCGGTCCAGGCCGTCGCCCGCGAAATCATCGAACTGCAGCGCGACGTCACTTCCATCCTGCAAGGCCAGAAGGATCTCGCCACGCAAATGACCCAGGATCACACCGTGATGAAGACCCTGGTCGAGCAGTCCGGCGACAACGTCGGCAAGCTCAACGCCACCATGAATTCCCTGCAGAAGTCCGTTCAAGATGTGCAGGCCAATTCCGGCGCGCGCCTCGACACCATGTCCACGCAGGTCCAGGGCGTCTCCGACAATCTCGAAGAGATCAAGTCGCGTATGGGCAAGCTCAACCAGCAGCTCGTCGATTTGCAAAATACCGTGCAATCTCTCGACGCCAAGATCTCCGGAACGGCTCCCGGCGGCGCACCGGCCCCGAGCCCCGGCGCCGCCTACAATCCTCCACCATCCGGTTCAGGCGGTGGCTTCACTCCCTCTTCCGGTGGTAACTCGAGCGGCCCCGCTCCCTCGGCCGACACGCTCTATTCCAACGGCCTCCGCGATATCACCAGCGGCAAATACGATCTCGCCTGCTCCGAATTCCAGGACTATCTCAAGTACTACGGCGACACCGACCTCGCCTCCAACGCCCAGTTCTACCTCGGCGAAATCGCCTACTCTCAGCGCAACTATGACCAGGCCGTCAACGAATACGATCGCGTCCTCACCAACTACCCCAGGAGCTTCAAACTCGCTCCCGCCCGCC
>Ga0210384_10002191_pt1 | contig 24305 bp, 24 predicted proteins | sample IncBWH2MmetaG_FD_160574 | JGI IMG/M metagenome (GOLD analysis project Ga0210384, IMG submission 160574) | Forest soil microbial communities from Barre Woods Harvard Forest LTER site, Petersham, Massachusetts, United States - Inc-BW-H-2-M | ecosystem: Environmental > Terrestrial > Soil >...
GCAGTGAAAATGAAAACGAGAAAAAGTTCGCTCCTCTGAATGGCGTCTCAACTACTCAAAAGGCGGCTTACCTTCGTAACTCCCATCCCGGATTGAGCCGCGATATCCTACTCGCGCCTTTCCCCCATGGACGAGGTCTGGCGTCTTTCGACAAGACCGCCTGTTTGCAGTTTTTTTCGGGGCTCAGGGAGCAATGGCCAATAAGATAGGACGTTTCGAAATACTCAGCGAGATCACGCATTCCGAGATTGGCGCGGTCTACAAGGCCGCCGATCCGGAGAGCGGGCAGACTATTGCCCTGAAGACCATCAAGCTGCAAATGCTGGACGAACAGGCCGACGTTCTGGTCGACCACATCCTGCGGGAAGCTGCCGGCACCAAGCCGCTCAGTAGCCACAACATCGCACAACTTTTCGGTGTGGAAGTGATTGACGATCAGTGCTGCGCCGCCGAAGAGTACGTGCAGGGCAACAGCATCGCCACTATGCTCGCCCGCAACGAGGGATTTTCTATCTGGGACCTGCAGGACATCGTGCGCCAGACTTGCCAGGGCCTCGACCATGCGCACTCGCACAACGTGGTTCACTACAGCCTGGAGCCGGCCAAGATCATGGTCACCTGGGACGGCACGGTTAAACTCTTGAGCTTCGGAGTCTCCTGTATGGGGGCGTTCACCTGCCAGGCTGCGGGCAAGGCGCCGGACGTCCTGCATTATGTTTCACCGGAACAGTTGCGCGGAGATCCCGTGGATGGGCGCTCCAACATTTTCAGCCTGGGGGCAATCCTCTACGAGATGGCGACCGAGGGCAAGGCCTTCACCGGCGACGACGCCGACCAGGTGCGGCAGCAGATTGTCGAAGCTACGCCAGCAGCCCCGGTCGAGGTCAATCGCAAGATTCATCCCGTACTCAGCGAAGTCATCATGAAGGCGCTGTCCAAAGCGCCCGAAGATCGTTATCAGAGCGGCCAGGAACTGGTCAACGATCTGGAGCGTTGCAAGGAAAGCACGACCAAGGCGGAAGCTAAGAAATCGGCGAAGCCAGCCCAGGGGTTAAACGAGCCTAAGGCGGCTAAGGCCGTCCCTCCGCCGCAAAAAGCCGCCCCGGCTCCGGTAGAGCATGCAGCGGCCGCTGCCAGCGCGCAAACCATGGCGCGGCCGGCGTTGTCTGAACGTGATTCCGCCAGTTCCGTACCTCTTTCGAGTGATCAGAAGAGCGCTCCGGCCAAGGCCGCAGCAGCAGCGGCCGGGTGGGAGAGTGCAAGCGCCGTTTCCACAGAGCCGGCGAAGGCGCCGCAAGCCGTTGCTGACCCGGCGAAAGTATCCGGGCAGACCACGTTCCAGGAACGGGCCAGCGCCGTGGCGGAGGTGGAGCCGGCGACCGAGGCTCCCGCGTTCCGGGTTGATCCATCCATGGCGGAAAGCGCGAAAAACGCCGTCAAGGGGCCAAGCTTTTCCGAGATGACGGACCTGCCGCCGCTGAAGGAAATCTACACACCACCTCCGCCTCCACCGCCAGTCGAGCCTGAATTCGACGCAGAGCCGCCCGCTTCCATAAGCCAGGTTCATCGGGAAAAACAGGAAAAGCCCAAAGTGCAGCCACGGGAAGTGGCACGCAAGGCCGTGACTGAGATCAAGAAGACGCCGCCGAAACTTTTCTTGTATTCGATCGCGGGCGCAGTAGCGATCATTTTGCTGGTGGTGGGCTTCATCGCCTACCGTATCCACTCGGAAAACTCGGCGGACGAAGGTACGGCTGAGACCCCGGCAGCTGCACCCGCACCAGTCGAGGCCGCCCCGAAACCGGGCTGGAACCAGGCCCAACCTCCGGTGCAGGCCCCGGTACATGCCCAGCCCGAACAGATCTCGGCAGGCCGGGAAATGCCTCCCGTTTCTGTTACGCCTAGGTACAACAAGAACAACAAGAAGAAAGCCAAAGTACAAGCCTCCGCACCGGCGATCATTCCTGGGCAAATGACCATCAACACCACTCCTGAAGGGGCGGAAGTTCGCGTCGATGGCCGCACCGATCCCAGCTGGATTACCCCTTTCAATCTGCCCGGACTGGCCCCGGGCCAGCACAGCGTGACCGTCTCACGCGCCGGGTACTCCACCGAAACCCGCAGCATTGAAGTAGGGTCGGGCAGCAAGTCTTTTCTGGTGATCCAGTTGGCCCAGCTTACGGCTGGCGCTGCAATTACCAGCCAGCCTGCAGGTGCTCAGATCTTTCTCGATGGCAAAGACACCGGTCGAGTGACTCCGGCGCAGATCAATGTGGACAAGCCGGGTCAGCATACCTTTGTGATCAAGAAGCAGGGCTACCTGGAGGAAACTTCCAGCGCCAGCCTGCAAGCCGGCCAGATCTTTCATTTCGCGCCCACGCTCAAGGCCCTGGGTTCCGCCGATGACATCAAGCTCGGTGGCAAATTCAAAAAGCTTTTCGGTGGCGGCGACACTGCGGGCATGGGTGCGGTGAACGTCCGGACCCAACCCAAGGGCGCGCAGGTCGCGGTCAACAACCGTATCCTCGACAAGTTTTCTCCGGTCGACTTCTTCCTCAATCCCGGCACTTACGTGATCGACATCACGGTCTCTGGCTACAAACCGGTGCATCGCGTCGTCGAAGTGCAAAAGGGCGGCAAAGTCGCGGTGGATGAGAATCTGGAGCGGGAGTGAGTTGGAGCAGTTAGCAATTGGCACTTGGCATTTAGCCGGTAGCCCGAGTAGCCATTTTTGATGGTCTGAAAGAATTCGCTCAGAAAAAGGGCCGCCATTCGACAGGCGGCCCTTTTGGTTTACAGCCAATTGCGAATGGCCAAGTGCTGCTTCTACCAGCCTCTTCCCCCACGATAGTTTGCTTCGTAGCCGGCAGCATATCCTTCGCTGTATTGGGCCTTGTAGTAATTCTTGTCGCCGAAGGAACCATTGTAGCCATGCGTCCGGTTTCCGTACTCGTTGCGAGGACTCGGATTGAAGCGCTTGTTCTGTGATATGTCCCTGCGGGCCATGTAGCTGCCATCCTGATAGCCGAAGCCATAGGCCGCGTCCCGCCCGTTGCCGCCGCGGCCATACACTGAACCTGGGTAGCCATACCCGCCGCCTGGGTAGCCATACCCGCCCGGATAACTCTGGGGATAACGGTTGTAAATCTGCCCTCCGCGATAGTACCCATCGTCGCGGCGGCGCTCACGCTCCCACCAATGATGGTCACGTTCCAGACGTTCGCGGTCTCGATCGTGATCGCGATCCTGCCAGCGGTCGTGGTCGCGATCTTGCCATCGCTCGTGATCTCGGTCACGATCCCGGTCATGGTGACGGTCGCGGTCGGCATGCTTGTCCCAATGATCGTGTTTGTTGTTATCCTGATCGTGGTCGCGGGCCAATGCGAAACCGCTGAACATCAGCGTCATCGCGACTGCCAGTGCTGCCATCCTCATGCTGCGCATATTTCCTCCCACCCGGCACCGTCGTTCGAAGGGCTTGATTGCAATCACGCCTGCCCTCGAGTTGACACCTGGGACCGGTTTACTAAGACCTCGGATGCCAACGCAAATTAAATTGGCTGTACCGCGGAGTGTATTTTTTTGAACCTTAAGCGAACCTTAAATCTAAGCCTTGCAATCACTTGGGAGTGATAGACTGAGCACGTTTTGGGGCGAAGGAGAAGCGATATTTATGCCAATCGAGCGAGTTGGAGTGGTCGGAGCCGGGACCATGGGCAACGGCATTGCCCACGTGTTTGCGCGCAGCGGATATCGGGTGACACTGTGCGACGTGGAACAGCGATTTCTCGATCGCGGCCTGGAAACCATTGCCAAGAACCTTGATCGCGAACTCGCGAAAGGGAAAATTACGGCCGCGGACAAAGCTGCGGCGCTCAAACGGATCGAGCCGGTGCTCAGGCGCGGCGACCTTTCCGCCTGTGATTTCGTGATTGAAGCTGCTACCGAGAAATTTGAGATCAAAGCGGAAATCTTTCGCGATCTTGACCAGACTTGCCGTCCTGAAGTGATCCTGGCCACGAACACTTCTTCGATTTCAATCACCCGGCTGGCTGCCGTCACCCGCCGTCCGGCAAAAATTATCGGAATGCATTTCTTCAACCCAGTGCCGGTGATGAAGCTGGCGGAAGTCATTCGTGGGCTGGCTACATCACAGGAAACTTTTGCCACGGTACGTGACCTCGCATTGCAGCTCGACAAGACACCCATCGAAGTGAACGACGCGCCCGGTTTTGTTTCGAACCGCGTCCTGATGCCACTGCTGAATGAAGCCATGTACGCGGTGATGGAAGGTGTGGCGACTGCGGAAGCAGTTGACGAAGTGTTCAAACTGGGGATGGCGCACCCCATGGGCCCTCTGACGCTGGCGGATTTCATCGGACTCGATGTCTGTCTCGATATCATGCGTGTCTTGCAGGACGGTCTGGGCGATCCCAAGTACCGGCCTTGCCCGTTGTTGATCAAGATGGTGGACGCCGGCTGGCTGGGGAAAAAAAGCGGCCGAGGCTTTTATAAATATTAGGGAGATGTGTGGCGCGGGCGCCCTCGCCCGCGTGACTCGAGTCTGACGTCAACGGCCGCGGGCGAGGGCGCCCGCGCCACACGAAATCATGGCGGACACGAGCGATCGTGGCATCTACATTCTTGGTGGTGTACTCGGCTTAATTGCCGGATTTCTCGACGTAAGATTCGGCGACCTGCTGTTGACCGCGCTCTTCGTGCTCGCCTCCACCATGCTGCTCGGCGCGCTTCGTCCCGATCGTCCCTGGCGATGGACGCTGCTGGTGGCCGCGTTCGTCCCGCTGGTGCAACTCGCGGCTTACGCCCTTCTGACCGAGAAACCTTATCGCGCACAGATCTACGAATCGTTTCTCGGCTTCCTCACGGGAATTGCCGGCGCGTATGGTGGAGCGACAGCGAGAAGAGGATTGGCGGAATTATGGGGAAAGTGAGGAGTGCAGCTCCAGCTTTCAGCCGTCAGCTTCTTGTCATCCTGAGCGCAAACTTGCGCTTGGCGCGTAGCGCGAAGAGCAACCAGTCGAAGGATCCCTATGAGTGAATTGTGAGCGTGCAGCGCTGGTTTTTGCCGCGACGTGCTGTAAAAGCGAGAAGACTGCAACGCCGGTTAAGCTGCCAGGGGTCCTTCGACTGCGCTGAACGATTCGTAAGCGAATCGTCCAGCTCCGCTCAGGATGACAGGTTGCGAAAGCTGACAGCCGCTCATCCCACTAGTTACTCGCGTTTCCACAGCCTGCGCGAGTATTCTTCGAGCATGGGAGTTTCGGTTTCGGTGCTGGCCAGCGGCAGCCGCGGAAACAGCGCCATCGTTTCCAGTTCGCACACGAAGATTCTCGTGGATGCGGGAATTTCCTGCCGCGAAACCGTCAAACGAATGCGTGCTCAGGGCGACGATCCGCGTACCCTTTCCGCTGTCCTGATTACTCACGAACACTCCGATCATGTGTACGGGTTGGCTTTGTTGGCCAGAAAGTTTCAGGTGCCGGTGTACATGACCGGCGCCACTCACCAGGCCTGGGCCAGGGCGCTGCGTGATGAGTCTGGTGAGTTGCCACGACTGGCGCGCCTCGAAATTTTCGCAGCCGGCCACCGCTTCGAGATTGGCGACATTGCCATTACTCCGTTCACCATTCCGCACGATGCCGCTGATCCGGTGGGACTGACATTCCGTGCCGACGGCATCAAAGTTGGGATCGCGACTGACCTGGGGTACATGCCGCCCAATGTCTGTGACCAGCTGCGCGGTTGCGATGTGCTGGTCATCGAGTCCAATCACGATCTCGAAATGTTGCGCGGCGGACCTTATCCCTGGTCGGTCAAACAGCGGGTCGGAAGTCCGACCGGACACCTGTCCAACGACAAGCTCGCTAAATTCTTATGCACCGAATATGATGGCAACGCATCATACATAGTGCTGGCGCACCTATCGGAGCTCAACAACCATCCCGAGCTCGCGCTGGGCACAGCGGAAAAGGCCCTGGGGCGACGCCAGACATTGCTGCTGAACCGAGTGATGCTGGCGCAACAGTCGGAGCCGATGGCAGCGATCCAGTTGTAGTTCCCATGTTTTAGCTCCTATGAGCCAGTGCGTTGATCCTATTGTTGGAAAGATTCTTGCCGGCTGGCGTTATGACATCTCCGGTCTTGCGCCCGGGATGCGTGAAGACTACGAAGAGCACTTCGACAGCTGCGCTCACTGCCGTTCCCGCCAGCATCTGCATCGCAACATTGATCTCTCGCTGATCGCTCTGGCGTCGCTTTCCGGCGCCGTCTTCCTGATGGCTTTTGGCGTAATCCTCCATCTCAACCCCCGGCACGCCTTCTGGCTGGAACTGGCCGCCCTGGTGGGATTCGCGCTCTCCGCCTTGATCTGGCTGGGAGTGGCCGTGACCACACCCGCGCCCATGGCGGTGGTCGATGCCGCCAAACTGGGCGCCCGCCGCGTCCACGATCGCCTGCCCGCAGAAATCCGCGAACGCCTGCCGGAAGAATTCCGCCTGAAAATTACCGGCTCGTAAGCAAATTGCCACAGACTGTGTTGGGACGGGTCTCCGACCCGTCCCGGCCGAGCAACGCTCGGCTAAGCCTTTCCGCCGTACCATTCACTCAATTAAGATAGGCTAGAAACATGTCCATCACTGGTCCGGAAGACCTCACGGGCATGAAGGCCGCAGGCGCCATCGTGCGCCGCATGCTCGAAGCCATGAAACGTGCCGTCCGTCCCGGCATCACCACCGCCGAACTCGATGCCGTCGGCGCCGCCGTCATGCGCGAACACGGGGCACAATCAGCTCCACAATTGGTCTACAAATTTCCCGGCGTAAATTGCATCAGTCTCAACGATGAAGCTGTGCACGGCATTCCGGGCGAGCGCACGGTCGTGGTCGGCGACCTGGTCAAACTCGACGTAACCATCGAGAAAGACGGATTCATGGCCGACGCCGCGGAGACGGTTGCCGTGGGCGAAGTCTCCGAAGAAAACCTGCGGCTGATTGCTTGCGCCGAGCGGGCTTTCGCCAAAGCTATGCTGGTGGCGCGCGCCGGCTTCCGCGTATTCGAGATTGGCCGCGCGGTCGAGCGGGAAGTGCGACGCTGCGGCTTCTCCGTGATTCGCGACCTCGGTGGACACGGCATTGGACGCACCATCCACGAAGAGCCGCGCGTGCCTAACTATGCCGATCCCGAAGCCAATCAGATTCTGACCGAAGGTCTGGTGATTACGGTGGAGCCGATCATCGCTGCCGGATCGGGGCGCGCCTTTGTAGCCAACGATGGTTGGACGGTGCGCACCGCGGACCGCCGGCCATCAGCGCATTTTGAACACACGTTGGTGATCACGCAAGGCGAGCCGATCCTGCTGACCGCGAACTAGAAAAGCGTAAACCACGAAGAAACACGAAGGGAACCCAACATTGCGGGGAGTCCTTGGTGAACCTTAGCGTTCTTCGTGGTTGACGCTTTTAGGGAGCGGTTCAGGCCGAAGCGATTCTGATTGCTACAATCCCAACATTGTCCATTTCCTTCCACATCGACGCCACCTCGGGCGCTGCCCGCGCCGGGCATCTGACCACGCCGCATGGCCTGATAGAAACGCCAGTCTTCATGCCGGTGGGCACCGTAGCCTCAGTCAAAGGCGTTTCGCAGGACATCCTGGAAGAACTCGGTGTACAAATCCTCTTGGGAAATACCTACCATCTTTACCTGCGGCCCGGAGTCGAGCAGGTCCGCAAGTTGGGCGGGTTGCATCGCTTTATGGCGTGGCCGCGCGCGATTCTCACGGATTCGGGCGGCTTCCAGGTTTTCAGTCTGAACGAACTGCGCAAGGTGACCGAGGAAGGCGTGACCTTTCGCTCCCACCTGGACGGCTCGTCGCATTTTTTCAGTCCGGAAAGCGCCATGGAAGCGCAAATCGGGTTGGGCGCGGACCTCATGATGGCATTTGATGAATGCACCGAGTTTCCGGCTGACCAGGAACGGGCGCGAGAGTCGATGGAATTGACGTTGCGCTGGGCCGCACGCAGCAAGAAATATTTTGAGGATCACAAAGAAGAAGTGCCGTGGAACCGAGTTTCTGGTTTCCGATTTCCAGTTTCCAGCAACACCAAGTCTGGAAACTGGAAACCAGAAACCGGAAACGGCGACGAGACTCAGGCGCTTTTTGGGATTGTTCAGGGTGGCATGGATGCCGCTCTCAGGAAGGAATCGGCCGAACGTACGGTCGAGATCGGTTTTCCCGGCTACGCCATCGGCGGACTAAGCGTCGGCGAGCCTCGGCCTGTAACCCGCGAAATCGTGGATGCTACGTTGCCGCATCTTCCCGCGGACAAGCCGCGCTACCTCATGGGAGTGGGTACGCCGGAGGAAATCGTCGAGTATGCCAACGCAGGTGTAGACATGATGGACTGCGTCCTGCCCACCCGGGCGGCCCGGCATGGCTTACTGTTTACGTCCGAAGGCAAGATTTCGATCAAGCAGGCCAGATTCGCTTCGGATCAGGGGCCGCTTGATGCCAATTGCGGCTGCCGGGTTTGCCAGCGCTACTCCCGGGCTTACCTGCGGCATCTCTATGCCGCGAACGAGGTTCTGGCCCAAGTCCTCAACACTATCCACAACCTCAGCTTCTACCTTGACACCATGCGGTCGGTGCGTCATTCTATTGCGCTTGGGAACAGGGCCCAACTTCTTTCTGGGGAGCAGTCAGGAGTAAAACCATAGTCCGGCGTCCCCGGTGCATGCCTGAAGCAAAAGAATCTCCGGCCTGAGGAAGCGAGAAATCCTGCGGTAAAATGCACAGGGCCAGGACGCGCCGACAGGCGTCGTGCTGATCTCTTTGGGACTGGAAGCGGAATCGTTTTATGAGCCTCGTGAACATACTGGCGTTACAGACGATCGGGACAGGGGGCTGGCTGGGATTCGCTCCGCTGATCTTCATCTTCGCCATTTTTTATTTTCTCCTGATCATGCCGCAGCAGCGCCGCCAGAAAAAATGGCAGCAGATGCTGAACGACCTGAAAACAGGGGACAAAGTTGTGACCAGCGGCGGACTACGCGGGACCGTCATTGCGCTCCGCGACGATTACATACAACTCCGCGTACCGCCGGACAATCTACGTCTCGAAGTGACTCGGGCCTCGGTGGCCTCGGTGGTTGCACCGGAGGATAAGAGCAACAAAGCAGCATGAAGATTTGAGTAGCGCCGCCGTCCTGGCGGCTGTAGTGGGGGGCGTCCCGCCCACACCGCCGCGGGGCGAGACGCCCTCGGTACAGCCGGCAGATGCCGGCGCTACAAAGAACCAGCGCTACCAGAAATGAAACTAACCCTCAGGCCATGAATAAGACTTTAGGTTGGAAGCTCGGACTCGTCGTCGCAACCCTGGTGCTGTTCCTGTTTGGTATCTTCGGGATTCCGAAGAGCTTTTCGAGCAGCGGGCTGCTGGCCTCGATGCGAGACCACGTTCACCTGGGGCTCGACCTCACGGGCGGCACCCATCTGATTCTGCAGGTACAGGTTAATGATGCGGTGAACGGGGATTCCGACCGCGCCCTGGAGCGACTGAAGGAAGACCTTCGCACTCATAAGATCAACTACACGGAGATCACCAAGCCGGATCCTGTAAATCATCCTGACCAGATCGTGCTTAAAGGCGTGCCTCCGGAGGCAACTTCGGATTTGCGCGCCGACGTAAGCGAACGGTTGCCCGAATACAACCTCAACTCGGGTGCGGACAATTCGTGGACGTTCACCATGAAGCCGCAAGCTCTGGCTGACCTCAAGAATCGGGCGGTGAGCCTGGCCATAGAAACCATCCGCAACCGCATTGACCAGCTTGGCGTGACGGAACCGGTCATTCAGGAGCACGGGTTGGGCCAGTATCAGATTCTGGTGCAGCTCCCCGACGTGGACGATCCGGCGCGGGTGAAGGACATCATGCAGTCCACCGCCATGCTTGAAATCAAGCAGGTGCTGGGCGGGCCCTACTCGAGCGAGCAGGACGCATTGCAGCAGCACAACGGTGTGTTGCCTCCGGATTCCATCCTGCTGCGGGCACGCAGCGTCGGCAGCCAGAGCAGCGACGATGCGGGCGAACAGTTCTACCTGCTAACGCGCAGTTCGGCGGTTGCAGGCGCCGATCTGCGATCGGGCGGCGCCACGGTTGGACGCGATACCAATACCAATTCGCCCGACGTTGGCTTCGTTCTGACCAACGAAGGCGGAAGAAAATTTGCCGCGTTCACCGGCGCGCATGTGGGCGAAAAGCTGGCGGTCGTGCTGGACAATCGAGTCAAGGAAGTCGCGACCATCAACGAGCAGATCCATGACCAGGGGCGGATCAGTGGTGGTGGGATGAGTGAGCAGGCGGCCAAAGACCTGGCGCTGACCCTGAACTCGGGCGCGCTGCCGGCTGGCATCAAGTATCTGGAAGAACGGACTGTGGGACCGTCGCTGGGGACCGATTCCATCCGGGCGGGAGTTCGGGCGGCCATTATCGGCATGCTCGCCGTATTGATTTTCATGCTGATCTACTACCGCGGTGCGGGCATCAATGCTGACCTGGCGCTGATCCTGAACCTGATCATTCTATTAGGTTTTATGGGATACTTCGGGGCCACTCTGACCCTGCCGGGTATTGCTGGCGTGATCCTGACCGTGGGCATGGGCGTCGACTCGAACGTGCTGATTTTTGAGCGCATTCGGGAGGAACTCCGGAACGGGAAGACGCCATCCTCGGCGGTCGAACAGGGCTTCGCACACGCCTGGATCACGATCGTGGATACGCACGTCACCACTATCGTATCGGCCGCCATTCTGTTCTTGTTCGGAACTGGTCCAGTCAAGGGGTTTGCAGTCACTTTGACCTTTGGCTTGCTGGCTAACCTGTTTACCGCGGTGTTCGTTTCCCGCATGATTTTTGACTGGCTTTTGAGCCGGAAGCAGCGCGGAGAGGCTTTAAGCATCTGAGGTAAAGCCGCGCGCCTAAGGCGTGGTAAGGCGGGTTTCCTTCGCGAAGGAAACCACAGATTCAGTGACCAATAGAGGGGTTTGACAACAGCGTGGAATTTTTTCGAAATCCAAACATAGACTTTCTGGGCAAGAAGTGGTATTTTCTCGCCTTTTCGTTGCTGTTCAGTGTGGCGGGAGTATTTTCCATGCTGTTTTGGCATGGCGTCCCGCTGGGCGTAGACTTCCGGGGCGGGACCCTGGTCTATGTGAAGTTTTCGCACCCGCCGGATGACAATGCCATCCGTGAGGCGCTGCGACGAGTGGGTTTGACACAGGCTAAGATACAACGCCTCAATGCCGTGACCAGCAACGAAGTGCTAATTGACCTCGACGTGCGCGAGACCAGCGAGAAGGCGCTCGATCAGGGCAAGGTCCAAATCATCAATGCGCTGGAGACCAATGCTCCGGCGGGCAAGCTGGACTTGAACAACACCAGTTCTTTGACATTAGCCAATTATCTGCTGGAGAAAGATCCGCTGCGCGCCGGCACCGATGCCGGCCAGCGCTACACGGCAGCAGCCAAGGCCATTGTCGACTATCGCGACAAGACCAAGGGCGGGGTCCTAAGTTCCTTCGATGAACTCAAGACGGCGGCCGACCCCGCCGTGGTTGCGGCTTTGCCGGACGGGTTCTTTCTTTCCGATTTCGGTGTCTATCAGGTAGAGATTGTCGGCCCGCAGGTGGGCGACCAGCTGAAAGGCCAGGCGATGCGCGCCGTAGCATATTCGCTGGCCGGTATGCTGATTTATCTGGGCTTCCGCTTTGAGTGGATTTATGGTGTCGCGGCCGTGATCACGGTGTTTCACGATACCTTGATCACGGTGGGCGCGTTCTCCCTGGCCAACAAGGAAATCTCGTTGACCGTGATCGCAGCGATCCTGACCCTGATCGGTTATTCGAACAATGACACCATCGTGATCTTTGATCGCATCAGAGAGAACTTGAAGTTGATGCGGCGAGAAAAGTTGTCAGAAGTCGTAAACCGGAGTATTAATCAGACCCTGAGCCGGACGATCCTGACCGCAGGGCTCACATTTTTGACGGTCCTGGCCTTGTACCTGTTCGGCGGCGAAGTGCTGCATGGCTTCTCTTTCGCCCTGGTGATTGGAATCCTGATCGGGACTTATTCCTCGATCGCGATTGCGGCCCCCATCTTGGTGGCCTATCAGGATTGGCGGGCGAACCAGGGGAAGCCGGTGGCGCTCATCGCCGGCAAGAATAAGGCGACTGCGGGCAAAGCTGTCGGCAAAGGTAAGGTGGCTAGCGGTCAGTAGAGTGAGTTTTGGCGAGATCGGGTGTGGTTTCAATAGTTTGAAGCGTGTTTTTTACGGAACGAAATGGCGGATGAATGCGGGAGCAAAGAGTGCGCGGGCGGTGTCTAAACATACGTAGGGTCTTGCAGGAGAATCCTCATGTTTGAAGATAGCCTCATTGAATCAGGTGGCAGGCTCAAAACAAAGCGCGGCCTGACTACTTTTCTATCGTTTGGTTTTCAGATCGCACTGGTCGGAGTCCTGGTACTGATCCCGCTGCTGTTTACCGAAGCTCTGCCCAAAACCCAGTTGATGACCTTCCTGGTGGCTCCACCACCACCGCCGCCTCCGCCACCGCCACCGGCTGCGACTCCCATCAAGGTGGTAAAGCAAATTCAGACCGACATCATTAACGGCCAGCTGCGCACCCCCACGAAGATCCCCGAGAAAGTCCAAATGATCAAAGAGGAAGAAGCGCCGCCACCGGTCTCGACTATGGCTGGGGTTGTCGGCGGTGTTCCGGGCGCGGCCGGCGGGCAAATGGGCGGCGTGATCGGCGGCATCATCAATTCCACCCCGATCGCTGTTCCCAAAGTCGCGACTCCACAGCGCGTGCGGGTATCGCAAGGTGTGACCCAGGGTCTGCTGCTACGCAAAATTCAGCCGGCGTATCCACCCCTGGCGCGGCAGGCACGCATCCAAGGTTCGGTGTTGTTGCAGGCTGAGATCAGCAAGGATGGTTCGATTCAGAACCTGCGCCTAATCAGCGGCCACCCCATGCTGGCTCCGGCCGCCATCGAAGCGGTGAAGCAGTGGAAGTACAAGCCGTACATTCTGAACGGCGAGCCGGTAGAAGTGGAAACTCAGATTACGGTCAACTTCACCCTGGCCGGAGGTTAAACTCCGGTGTGCCAAGTGGATTTAGGAAGGCAACTCGTAGCGGTAAATGGTTTTGCAATCTGACAAGCTCTGAGGAGGAAGGCAACTCATGTTCGTAGCCAATCTAGCAGCACTTACTTACACACATATGTCCACTATGGCGGCCTGGTTTTTCCAGGAGCAGGCAGCAGTGGGTTGGGACCCGATTTCGCTTTGGCACCAGATGGGTATTCCCGCCAAGGCAGTGGTCATCATTCTGTTTGTCATGTCGGGCTGGTCAATCGGAGTCATGATTGATCGCGCCATGGCCTTCAGTGCCGCACGCAAACAATCGCGTGCGTTTGCTCCCGCCGTGGCCGGGGCCCTGCGCGATGGCAAGATCGAAGAAGCCATCAAAGTTGCAGAGCGCAACAAGAAGAGCCACCTGGCGAAAGTCGTCACTTCAGGCCTGATGGAATTCCGTGCTCACCAGGAAAGCGGCGAGATTCCGGGCGAGACCATCGAAGCCTCGAAGCGCGCTCTGGAGCGCACCGAAGCCATTGTCCACGCCGAACTGAAGCGCGGACTGGGCGGTCTGGCAACCATCGGTTCGACAGCGCCCTTCGTGGGACTGCTGGGCACCGTGGTCGGCATCATCAACGCGTTTAAAGGTATTCAGTCCGAAAAGGCTACCGGTCTTGCAGCCGTCGCCGGCGGTATTTCGGAAGCGCTGGTGACCACTGCAATCGGACTGTTCGTCGCCATCCCGGCCGTGATGATGTTCAACTATCTGACCGGTCGCGTGGAAGCCTTCGACGTGGAGATGGATAACTCGTCGAGTGAACTGATCGATTACTTCCTGAAGCGGCGGGGAATGCGCCGCTCCTAGGTCTCAATTGCAGGGCTAAATCCTCAGAGTTGCCGATCTGGCGCCGGGCGAATTCCTGGCGCCGGGTTCTAAAGTCTGGGGGTAAGAGCGCAGGATTGAGAAGGTGGAGTGGCTGAGAATGATCCTCAGCTCGGGCGGGCGCCAGGCGACCGCCGAGGAGAAGTGAGTTTATGGCGTTAAACAAACGGAACGAGGGAGTCAAGGTCAACTCCAACATCAACGTGACCCCGATGGTCGATGTGATGCTGGTGTTGCTGATCATCTTCATGGTGATCACGCCCATGTTGCAGCACGGTGTAAGCGTTGACATGGCAAAGGTTAATAACCCGCAGTCGATGCCTGACGCTGATAAAGAAGACGCTTTGCTGGTGTCGGTCATGCGTGACGGGACCGTCTACTTCGGGACAGACAAACTACCGGCCGACCAATTGACCGGTAAGGTCAAGGATCGACTGGCGAATCGTGTGGACAAGCGTGTCTTCGTCAAGGCCGATGCGCGTGCCCGGTTTGGTTCGGTGGTTGAGGTCGTGGACAACGTGCGCGCGGCGGGAGTGGACCAGTTGGGCCTGCTGACCGAGCAGCGCAAGACCACAGTGCCGGCTCCTGCAGCTCCGGCCGCCCCAGCGCCTGCGGGCGGGCAATAGCCAGGGCAAATTCGTACCTAGAGATTTAGAAGTCAGGACATTCGAGGAGAATCGTTATGGGAATGGCAATGGGAGCGGGAGGTGGTCAGAGCGCGGACATGAATGTCACGCCACTGATTGACGTACTACTGGTACTGATCATCATCTTCATGGTGATCACGCCGTTAACCCCCAAGGGACTGGATGCACTGGTGCCCCAACCGCCACCACCGAACGCTCCCAAGAACACGGCCCCAGACCGCACTATCGTGGTGCAGTTACTCGACCGGGGAGCGGGCCAGCCACCGGCGCTGAAAATCAACCAGGAAGAAACCACCTGGGACAATCTGCAGGGCCGGCTGACTGACATTTTCAAGACCCGCGCGGAAAAGGTGATGTTCGTCAAAGGTGACGATGCGGTTCCGTTCGCCGATGTTGCCAACGTGATCGACATAGCCACCACCTCTGGTGTGGACAAGGTGGGTCTGATTACGGCGAAGATCGAGGCCGGTAACTAGCCGCGTCGATTTTGTTGCTACACCGTTGTGGGCGGACGCCGGGTCCGCCGATTCTCATCCGCGCACGTGCGTCGTATCGGTGCGTGCAGGTCGTCCGTAGGCACACGCAGGCCTGACGATTTCTGGCAAGGGAGACTTACAGCGCAATGAAAACAAGCTTACGAATGCTGGCAATGACGGCGCTCGGGTTGGCGATGCTGGCCACCACGGGCTGCAGCAAGCTGCAGGCGCGGGACCAGCTCAACAAAGGTGTGCAGTCCTACAAGAACGCCAAGTACGAAGAGGCGATCAATCACTTCCAGAAGGCAGTATCGCTTGATCCCAGCCTGCTGAATGCGCGCCTCTACCTGGCTACTGCGTTTGCCCAGCAATATATTCCCGGCGTCGATGCTGAAGACAACAATCGCATGGGACAGAACGCGATTGACCAGTACAGCGCCGTTCTCGAGCGCGACCCCAAGAACATCAACAGCGTAAAAGGGATTGCCTACCTCTACCTGCAGATGAAGAAGTTTGAGGACGCCAAGACCTACTATCGCAAAGCCATTGACCTCGACCCCAATGATCCTGAGCCTTACTACTCGGTAGCGGTCATCGACTGGACCCAAAGCTACCAACCGCGCATGGAAGAACGCGCTAAGGCCGGACTGAAGCCGGACGAGTGGATCATGAAGGACAAGTCAAACAAGAAAGTCTGCGAGATGCTGCGCGAGAAGAACACGGCTGTGATCGAGGATGGAATCGCCATGCTGCAGAAGGCCCTGCAGATACGGCCTGACTACGACGACGCCATGGCGTACCTGAATCTCATCTATCGCGAGCGCGGAGACTTGCAGTGCGATGATGCAGGGGCACGGGCAGCGGACATGAAAACGGCCGACGAGTGGGTGGACAAAACCATGGCCACCAAGAAAGCCAAGGCCGAGAAACAGCCGGGCGCTCAGGGCATCACCATGCCTAGCCAATAGGGATGGGCACAACTTTTTAACCGCGAAAGCCTCTTCTGATGAAGAGGCTTTCGTATTTTTGCGGGCAGTCGTCGGTCGTCAGTCGTCAAGTCATGTTCAAGAAGATTCTTGTCGCCAATCGGGGGGAGATTGCGGTGCGGGTGATTCGTGCCTGCCGCGAGTTGGGGATTCCATCGGCTGCGGTCTACTCGGACGTTGATCGCGCCGCTTTGCACGTTCTCATGGCCGATGAGGCGTACTCTGTCGGCGCTGCAGCTGCGGCTGAGTCTTACCTCAACATCAGCAAGATTCTGGAAGTCGCGAAACGCTGCGGGGCGGATGCCATTCATCCCGGCTACGGATTTCTTTCCGAGAACGCGAAGTTTGCCCAGGCCTGTGCGGGCGCGGGCATAAAATTCATCGGGCCCGGCGCCGCGTCGATGGAAATGATGGGATCAAAGACGCGGGCGCGCCAGGAGATGGAGAAGGCCGGTGTGCCGTTCGTTCCCGGCACTTCCCGGGCGCTCGAGTCAGGGCAGCAAGCCAAGGAGATCGCGGCGAAGATCGGCTATCCGGTCATGCTAAAGGCGGCGGCAGGCGGAGGCGGCAAAGGGATGCGCCTGGTGCATACCGCGGAGGCGTTGCAACCATCACTCGAAGCCGCTCAGAGCGAGGCGGAGCGGGCTTTCGGAGACGGTGAGGTTTATCTGGAGAAGGCCATCCTCAACCCGCGGCACGTCGAGATGCAGGTACTGGCGGATGAGCACGGCAACGCGGTTTATCTCGGCGAGCGCGAGTGTTCCATTCAGCGACGCCACCAGAAAGTGCTGGAGGAGGCTCCCTCGCCGCTGGTTGACCCCGAAATGCGCCGGCGCATGGGCGAAGTCGCAGTCCGGGTGGCCAAGGCCGCCGACTATTGGAATGCGGGCACGGTCGAGTTTCTGGTGGACGCGGAGAAAACTTTCTACTTCCTGGAGATGAACACGCGTCTGCAAGTAGAGCATCCGGTGACGGAGCTGGTCACGGGGGTCGACCTGGTGCATCTGCAAATAAGCATCGCGGCGGGAGAGGAGCTTCCTTTCCGGCAGAAGGACATCGTCATTCGGGGACACGCCATCGAGTGCCGCATCTACGCGGAAGATGCGGACAACAATTTCTTCCCGAGTCCGGGGAAGATCGAGATGCTGCTGACTCCCGCGGGGCCAGGAATTCGGCTGGATAACGGGGTATACGCCGGCTGGACCGTGCCCATTGATTACGATCCGCTGCTGGCGAAGTTGATTGCCTACGGCAAGGACCGGCAGCAGGCGATTTCCCGGCTGGCTCGCGCTTTACCGGAATACTTTGTGGCGGGGATCAAGACCAACCTGGGATTGTTTCGTCGGATTCTGGCTGATCAAGACTTTCAGTCCGGCGAAATCGATACTGGATATCTTGAGCGTCTGCTGAAGATCGAGACTGGCGGCGAGGGCAGGAAAGGAACGGCCGATGTCGCTGCCATTGCCGCGGCAGTTTTCACCGTGCTGGAATCGAAAATGATCGCCTCAAACAATGGGACGGGCGCAGCCGGCGACGGGCCCGCAACATCCAGTTGGAAAAGAGCAGCACGAACCGAAGGCTTGATGTAACGCATTTATGGAGGACGGGCGTCCTCGCCCGTCATGCGCGGGCCACGTCTGGGACGGGCGGGACGCCCGTCCTCTATCGGAATTTCGAAATGATCTACAACGTCGCCATCGATGGAACCGTCTTCCGCCTGGACCTCGATCTCGATCGAGAAACCGGGAGCTGGCGCTGTTTTCTGGACGGACGCGAAGTCCAGATCGATGCAGTGCTGGCGCAGCCTGATGTGTTGTCAATCGTCATCGCTGGCAGGGCATACCAGATCAGGCGCGAGCGGCTTGCATCCGAGTTGCAAATCTGGGTGGGCGATCAATCCTATGCGGCTGAGGTGTCTGACCCGCGATCGTTGCGCAGCCGCAAGGCCCGCGCCGATTCCGGCAAAGGCCCGCGGCCCCTGGTGGCGCCCATGCCGGGGAAGGTGGTCAGGTTCCTGGTCGGCGTGAACTCGCCGGTGGAAGCCGGGCAAGGCGTGGTCGTAGTCGAAGCGATGAAGATGCAGAATGAAATCAAGTCGCCGAAAAAAGGAAAGGTGCTGAAATTGGCTGTCGCCGAAGGCGCGGCGGTGAATGCCGGAGATGTATTGGCGATCGTAGAGTAGCCTGGCCCCGGATTGGCGGGACGCCCGTTCTCCATCACCTCGCGGGCGAGTCGCCCGCGACCACACCTAACCTATTGCGCGGTGCCGTTGCCGTCCAGCACTTTTTGAGCGTAGTAGTTGTCCACCCGGGCCTGGTCGCGAAGGACCTCATAGTAGGCAGCCTTTAGCAGCTGTTCACGCCGGTCGCGGAGCTGCGAGCGAATGGCCTGCTGCACCCGCGGATCGGCCAACTCGCGTTGTCCTGCCGGTTCCTTTGAAATCAACTTCACGATCTGGAATCCCGCGACTTGCTTGTTCATCGGGTTGGCGAGCGGGATCACGGCGCTGTACTGGCCGGGTTTCAGCTTGGTCATCGCATCGCGCGTGCCGGGGTCGGTGTTGTGCAAGGAGGATTCGGGGGCGAAACCCAGATCACCTCCGCTCCCCGAAGTCTCCGCATCCTCCGAGTAGTTCATGGCGAGTGTCCCGAAGTCATCGCCACTATCCAGCCGATTCATGATCATCTGAATTTTCTTGCGGGCATCGGCCTCGCTCTGCGCCTTGTCATTCTTCAGGTTGTGGACTTGAGGATTGGGCGTAGTCGTAACCAGAATGCGGGCCACGTGGTACTGTGGCTCGATGAGATTGAATTCTGCTTTGTGGGCGTTGTAGTAATTCGTAATGTCCTGGTCGGTTACGTTGATCTTGGACGTAATTTCCTTGTTTAACACTTTGTCCACGGTGAGGGAACGACGCAGATCCCGCTTGAAGTCGTCCACCGTGATCTTCTTTTCCTTCAGCCGGGTTTCGAACTGTTCCTTGGTGTAGGGCGACTTGATCTCGTTCAGCTTCGCCTCCACCTCTTCGTCGGTGGCCAGGAGTCCGAGCTTTTCCGCTCGCCGCATGAGGATTTCGTTATCGACCAACTCCTTCAGAATGCTGAGCCGCAGGCTGGTGGCCTGTTCGCCGACCGGCACCTGGTCCGATCCGGCGGTCTGGTTCTGGTAGTACTTTTCCACGTCAGCCCGGTAGATCTTGCGGCCGTCCACCGTGGCAGCAACGTCGTCGCCGGCGCGCTTGGAGCTGCAGCCGGCAGAAAAAATCATGAGCGAGACGGCAAAAAGCGCAGCCAGCCTGTGGCGCAAGAGATCGTTAATTTTCAAGCCAGGTCCTCCGCGTTGCTGATCGATACGTGTCCGGGCCGTTATTCGCAAGCCATCATCCGGAAATTATTTACTCCCCGGCTGGGATGTGCTGGCCGGGGCTGGGGCAGGATGCGCTGGCGGCGTCTCTCCCGCCTGCACCAGGGCGCGATCCAGGATTGCGCGAAGCTCGCTGAGAGACAGCGCTCCATCCACCTGCTCGCCGTTCACGAACATGGTTGGCGTAGCTTCGACGCCCAGCGCCTCGCCCTCGTGGACGGAAGTCTTAACCTGGTCGTCTTGTTGCGCTTTGATGCAAGCTTGAAGTTTTGTACCATCCAGATTGTGCTTTTGCCCCTGCTCGGCGGCCATGCGATCAAGCGCCGCGAACTGACCATCGTGGCTCTTCTCGGAATTCACGTCTTTCTGGTTGGCATGGATGTAGTCGGCGAAATCCCAATATGCGTCCTGGTTCTGCGCCGCCAGGCAGTTGGCATTTACCGCCGCATGCGTGGCCCAGGGATGGATCTCAGCCAGTGGGAAGTCCTTGTAAATGAATAAAACGCGGTCGCCATATTCCTTCAGCAGGTCGGGGAAGAGGGTCTGGTGCATGCGCGAACAGAAGGGGCATTCGAAGTCGTCGTAGTTGATCGCGACCACCTTGGCCTTGCTGTTGCCGCGCGTCGGGCGTCCGCTGACGTCGATCTTTTTCATGACCTCGGCGTAGGGGTCCTTGCTGAGGTCGAGCTTGGTCATACGGAGCAGCGTCTTGCCGTCCTTAGCCAGCAAGAAGTCGTAAGTCTGTTTCTTTGTCCCCCCATCGAAGGTGATTGTGAGAGCGTCGTAATTGGGAAACTCGGCGCTAGGCTTGACCGGCCCCAGAACCACTTTTACCCGGGCTGGAATGGTGTAGAAAATCCGTACTTGTTGCTCGATCCGCCTGGCCACCTCAGGAGGCATCGACTGGGCGGAGCAGCCCAGGCATATGACGAGAAGCACAACTGTGGCACGCCGCAGAAACGTCACTAGAAACCGCCTGTACATTGCAGAATAACCCCGATTATCTCACACCGTGGGAAAGGCCGACCGCCTGAGGATAAGGGTGGAAAGGCCATTTTCGGCGGCGAAATCAGCGTCCGCCAGTCAGGATTTCCGCTGCCAGAAATGTGTTCATGGAGCCGGAACGGAAGCCTTCGAGGTCCAGAGTCACGAACTTGAACCCCAGGGCTTTGAAGATGCGGGTAAATTCCGCGGCCATCTCTGGACTTAGCGCACGGGTCAGTTCCTCGCGGGCAATTTCGATGCGAACAATATCTCCGTGATGACGGACCCGGACCTGGCGGAAACCGAGAGCGTGCAAAGCAGACTCGCCCCGTTCGACAACGCTGAGCGTTTCGCGCGTGACTTCGCGCCCGTATTCGATGCGCGATGACAGGCATGCTGAAGCAGGCTTGTCCCACACGCGCAGCCCGGCAGCGCGGGCTAGTTCCCGGATGTCATGCTTGGAGAGGCCCGCATCGCGCAGTGGCGCGGCGACTCGATGCTGCTCGGCCGCCCGCTGGCCGGGGCGAAAGTCGCCCTGGTCGTCGACGTTAACACCGTAGGCGATCGAATCGAAGCCTCGACGGCTGCGAAATTCCTCCATCGTCGTGAACAATTCATCCTTGCAATGAAAGCAGCGGGCAGCGTCATTGCGGGCATATTCCGGCCGGTCGAGCTCGCTGGTCACGATGACTTCGAGGGGGACCTCCTGTTCAGCGGCGAAGGCGGTCGCATCGGCCAGTTGGGTGCGGGCCAAGCTGGGCGAATCAGCGATGACGGCCAACATATGGCTGCCTAACACCTGGTGCGCCGCCCAGGCGAGAAATGCCGAGTCCACTCCACCGGAGTAGGCGACCAGGGTCCGTCCCAGGCCGCGGAGGTGGTCGTCGAGCAAGGCTCGCTTGGCGGCGAGATTGGGTTCAGCTGGCACTGGTGATATCTTACGACGCTTTGGCGGCTTGGCGCGAATATGGGTGCGCATCGATCGGGCTGATCACCAATGTCATCCTCCGCGATGGGGCCGAAGGACCCTTATAGGCTGAACCTCAGCCGGGAGCGTTGAAGCAGACGCCGAAACTCCCACGAACCAATGAGTTGGTGGCACGGGTAGGGTCCTTCCACTCCGCGATGGGCTTCCCTGCCCGAAGCAGTCGCTGCGCTCAGGATGACAGGCGGATGCTTCGTGCTTATACTTTCGCGTCCGACCTGGTACCGCCAAGGCATGCCCTCATCTCCCACCCATCGCCACGCCTACATCGACTGGATGCGCGGCCTGGCCTGCCTCCTGATGTTTCAAACTCACTGCTATGACTCTTGGCTGAATGCCGGGGCCCGAAAGACGACGTTTTTCATGTGGTCGCAACTGGGCGGGACGCTACCGGCGCCGTTGTTTCTTTTTCTGGCAGGAACTTCCTTCGCCCTGGTGACCGACAAGTTGAGACAAAAGGGAACGCCGCCGAATATTATTGCGCGCACGACGATCCGGCGCGGCGCGGAAATTCTGGGGCTGGGTCTGCTGTTCCGCCTGCAGGAGTACGTCATCTCCTGGGGATGGGCCCCGTGGAGCGATCTGTTGCGGGTGGACATTCTGAATACGATTGGCGTCTCCATGATGCTGATGGGTGTGGTTTGCTGGGCAGTGCTTAGCATTGGCACGGCATCCCACGTCCGCCAAATTTTGGGGATAGCGGGGGGTGCCGTCGCCCTACTGATTTCGCTGCTCACCCCGCTGCTTTGGACCACCTGGCGTCCGCACTGGCTGCCCTGGCCGATCGAGTCCTACATCGACGGCGTGCATAACCTGGGGCAGCCGCAGTCGTGGCTCTTCCCCGTTTTTCCCTGGACGGCTTTCGCCTTTGCCGGTCTCGCCGTCGGTTTCTTCCTTCTCAGCGATTGGGCGCGGCAGCGTGAAGCTGCGGTGTTCGTGCTGGCGGGCGTGGCTGGGTTGGTCCTGATCTACCTCGCGCGATGGATGGATGCGCAACCGGTCCAAATTTATTCGGTTTATGACTTCTGGCATACCAGTCCGAATTTCTATTTGATTCGGGTGGGCTTGCTGCTGGCAATGCTTTCTTTGGCTTATGCGTGGTGCCGCTGGGGCGCGGGCCAGTGGGGGTTTAGTCCGTTGATACAGCTGGGGCAGACATCTCTGCTGGTGTATTGGGTGCACATCGAGTTCGTGTACGGGCGGCTTTCGATTGTGCCGAAGCGTGCTGCGAGTATTCGGACAGCATCGTTTGGACTGCTGGTGATTTTCCTCGGCATGTTGCTGCTCTCCATCTGGCGCACCAGTATGAGGGGGCGTGGAGCCTGGATTCGCTGGAGGACGGGCGTCCTCGCCCGCCCATCCTGAAACCGTTGCAGTGATAGCGCCTATACGAGCGAGGCGCTCGCGCCTACATTAACTCGACCTGGCGGATAGCATTCTCTACCAGCTTCAGGGCAATTGCCCAGCGTTGGCGGGCCTGGGGTTCGTCATCTCCGTAGCCGAAGAGATAGAGCGTGATGTAGAAGCCCTCCTGAATCTTGTCGGCCACGTGGTAGAAGCAGCGCCGGATCAGGAATTCGGCGGCTGCGGGAATTTCGGGGACGCGCTTCAGGCGCTGCGTAACTCGCCTCGCGAATTGCTCATGTTCCGCGAAAGAGTAGCGTGAGGTTCCCGCCGAAAACAGCATGTCCACGTACGAGCAGAATTTGTACGCAGCTCCAAAGATCTCCTCTTCGGGGTTGATCTCGGTACTTGACCAGGTGTCACATTTCGCGGTTTCGAGAATACCGGTGGACGAGTTTATGACGGCAAGAAACCCTCCCAATTCCGGCACGCGCCGGGCCTCTTCCAGGCTCAGCAGAAGCTCCGGCTGACACTTCAGGTCGTAGTAGCGCGGGCCGCCGTCGTCAGCGGCCCAGGGCAATTCCAGGGTCTCGTCGTCCGCTCCCAGTTCGACTGCGAAATCAGCTTCCACACTAACGCGCGGGAGCGGGCTGCGGAGTCGCCTGAGGAGAGGCAGCGGGCGGCGCGAAGTTGACGGTTGGCACCTGACGCGATCCCTCAGACGCGGCGAAGTAGGCCTCGTTGGGTTTGAAACCCGCCCAACCGGCAAAGATGTTGTTGGGAAATTTCTGGATGTAGGTGTTGTAGTCCTGCAGCGTGTCGTTGTAGCGCTTGCGTTCGACCGCGATGCGGTTTTCGGTGCCGGCCAGTTCATCTTGCAGGCGCAGGAAGTTTTCGTTGGACTTCAGCTGCGGATAGTTCTCGACGATGGCGAGCAGGCGGCCCAAAGCGCCGTCCAGTTGTCCGTTCGCGGCAATCTTGTCCGACGGAGTGCCGGCCGAGAGCAGTGCCGAGCGGGCCTTGGCGATGTCGCCAAAAACGGTCTGCTCCTGCTGCGCAATACCTTTCACGGTGGCGACCAGGTTGGGGATCAGGTCGGCGCGGCGTTGTAGCACGATGTCTACCTGCGACCACGAGGCCTTCACCGCCTCATTCTTGGTCACCAGAGTGTTGCGTACACCGACATATTGTCCGAAGGCTACGAAAGCAATCAGTGCCAGAACCGCAATCACGATCAGAACTTTGACCATACTTCCTCCTGAATCAAGTAGTCACAGAAACGGTCAGACCCCGCCCGAACGATTTGCTGTTTGTCATTTATCTTTATCCAGCATTCTATCGACTGCGGCGGTTACGTGCTGCACGGCCGCCAGATATCGGGTGAAAACGTCTTTGGCATCGAGCTGTTTGCGGTCTGCCTTGTGGTCGCGGATATCCAGCAATTGCAGGAAAGCCGAAGGCTCGAAGGGAATGCGAGTGGCG
>Ga0210384_10002192_pt1 | contig 24301 bp, 24 predicted proteins | sample IncBWH2MmetaG_FD_160574 | JGI IMG/M metagenome (GOLD analysis project Ga0210384, IMG submission 160574) | Forest soil microbial communities from Barre Woods Harvard Forest LTER site, Petersham, Massachusetts, United States - Inc-BW-H-2-M | ecosystem: Environmental > Terrestrial > Soil >...
CTGGGATGCCCAGGGCAAGACCGACGAAGCCATCGCCGAGCTTCGCAGCGCCACCAAGATCTCTCCCGAAATGGAAGAGATGAAGGACACATTGGTGCACGTACTGCAAAAGAAGACGGCCAGCGCGAAGGAAGCCGGTGATCTCAAGCCGCAGGAAGCCGCCGATTTCAAAGACTAGGCGCGCCAATTCAGAGCTGAGGGAACGACGGATCAACGATCTATTAACCAAATTGGTTTATCTTGAACGTCGGGCAGTTGGGGGCGCGTGTGCTGGCTTGCGAGCCAGCCTTTGGCGTAGGCGCGGACCATGGCCCTCCTGGACCCGGAAGAGTTCGTCACCCTGATAGATCACGGCTCGATGAAACTGCGCGCGGCAGTGCTGCGCGCGATGACGTTGCTGCCAGATGAACGCAAGTGGGCGACCATCGTCCGCGAAGGCGATCCGGCGATGCTGAATTTCGAGCAGATCAAGAATCTTGCGGCGCAGTGGGACGAACGGCTGGTGCCGATCGACTGACTGTTTTGCCGCGCCAGCGGTTTGAATCGGGCCGCGCCACCCCCCAAGGAAAGGCGGCCCGTGCACGGCCCCGTCACCCCCCACTGAACTGACACAATGGCGGGGCCGTGCTTTTGATCTTTCTCAGTATTGCGCTCGATCAAGTCGGCCTGGCGGGTGCCGCGATCGTGTGGCGCCGATGACAACTACTCTTCTTCGGGCTGCAACTGCACTGGGGCCTGCGCCCGCCCTTTGGCTTGCTGCGACGAAGGCGCAGGCACGGGCTTACGCGCCGGGGCAACAATCGGCCGCGGCGGAGGCGCCGATGGCTTGGGCCGCAGGTTCTGCTCGGAAGCCTTGTTCTGCTCGGACGCCTTGGCGACAAGGCGCGTCATTTGTTCCTGGCTCGCCTTGAGCTGCTCAACGGCCTTTGCATTGTCACTGGCCATTTGGTCCTGGCTTGCCTTCAGCTGCTCAATCCGCTGCTCCACGTTGGTGAGATCGCGCGCCATCGTCTGGAGCAACTGCGCGAGCTCGGAAGGCGCCGGAGCGATTGTCGGCGCGACATCTTGCGATGCGGTCTGAGCCAGAGGTGCTGGTTGTGAAGGTGGCGTCTGCGCCGCGACCAGGCTGGGTGGGCTCGGCCGCGCGGGGAGCCCCGCATTTTCGAGCGAAGTCGAGACAAGCTGCGGCGCCCAGCTCGCGACAATCTGTCTGGCGGCATCGCCGTAGGAGGACTGCCAAACGAAGGCAGCGGTACCGATGCACGCCGTCAACACTAAACCGGTGAAGCCGCGTAGCGCCCGGCCGCCGACCACCGGACGGTTGTTCAGGATAGCAGGGCGTGGCGTGTTCATGCCGGTCCCCGGATGATCTGAGGGATAGCGCAGGGCATCGTGCTCCAGCTTGGAAAGCTGTTCCTCCGCGCGCGCGATCTGTTCATCCGTGCGCGCGATCTCTTCAAGAGTGTGCGCGAGCTTCTCGTCCACGCGCGACGCCAAGACATGTTGCGGATCGGTTTGGTTCGGGGTCAGCGTGGAATGCATGAGCGCTCCGTGCCTGGTCCAATGTCACCCGCATCAGTGCGGCCCGCGCGGGAATTCGTCGACATTCTGTCCGACACTCCATGCCGGTTTGACCAAAGCAAGGCTGTACGATGGAAAGTATAGGGCCGCTTATGGCAAAGGCCCTTTTTTTCAGTTTGAGTTCCCGCTGCCCATCTCATCCCTAGCGCGGAACAGGATTAGCCGCACAACGACGGCGCATCTGCCGCGTTGAACGCCAGATGCGCCGCTCTTTTCACCCAATATCTCAGCAGCGATTACGGGCAGGAATGCCGCAGCCCGTCAAAGCCGAGGTAGGTTCCCGACGCCGGATCGTAGGAGCGATAACGCTGCGCGCAGTAAGCCGCAGAGTCCCCGCCAACCGGTGCCGGAACCACCGCGACCGCACCATCGTCGGCATACTGGTCGTCGTAATAGGCAGGCTGATCGTAATCATAATAGGCCGGACCGCCATAATAGGCGTAGGCATCGTTGGCCGCGATCGCGCCGCCGATCACAGCGCCTGCGGCAACCGCGCCGGGCCACCAGCGTCCGTCACGGTCGCGATGGCGAAATTCGCCGCCGCGCCAGGCGCCGCCAGCGCCGCCGTTCCACGCCGTGCCGCCCGCGGGGCGCGCTGCGGCAAACGATTGTGCCGGCGCACTCGGTGCAAATCTCGCGTTCGGTGCTCCGCCACCCATGCGCATCGCAGGCGCCCCTCCGCCAACATTGGCGTGGAAGGCCGGCCCGCCGCGGCCGACTTTCGGGCCTTCGGCGTAGCTTGCGGACGGCGCAACCACCGGCACAAGCAAGGCCAAGGCGGCAGCGGTACTCAACATCTTCAGGCTGATCATTGGGGTAGGCTCCTCTTAAGGGGATAAAAGCTAACCCGCTGGCCAGCCGGACGTTCCACTCAGCCTTCTCGCCCTTGTTGCCCATGCTCGCCCCTGCGGCAGCCGGCGTTACTGGACAATTCCACCCCCGGATGGCATCAGGGCGTGCAGCAAGAGGGTTTTGGCCGCATGAAACAGTTTTTTCTGAAGCTATTCACATGGTGGAACAGCGAGACCTTTGGCACCCAATTGTGGACCTGGCGGTTTGGCGAGCTGGTCGGAACCGACGAGCAGGGCAATCGCTACTATCGCACCCGCGGCGGCAAGATCGATCCGACCCTGCATTTCGAGCGGCGCTGGGTGATCTATAACGGCTATGCCGAGGCGAGCCGGATTCCGCCGTCATGGCACGGCTGGATGCATCACACCGTCGACCTGCCGCCGACCGAAGATAGCTATACGCCGCGCGAGTGGGAAAAGCCGCACGTGCCGAACATGACCGGCACGCCCGCGGCCTATCGTCCTTCGGGCTCGACCTTGGCGAGCGGCCGCCGGCCGCAAGCCACCGGCGACTACCAGCCCTGGACGCCGGGCAGCTGACGGCAACTCGCCGTCATTCCGAGGCGCGCGTTAGCGCGAACCCGGAATCTCGTGCGACGACCTCTGGATTCCGGGTTCGCACTTCGTGCGACCCGGAATGACGAGTATGCGCCTGTGGACAACGGTAACAGCGGGGACATCGGTCGCAGCATCCTTGTGCTTTCCGCGGGGTCGGAGCTTAATCATTTCCATCTTACGGAGATGGGACGCCATTGCGTCGGTTCGGGCTCCAGTCGCGACTGCCCCGATATGCAGCGGCCACCGAGTAGGACACGGCCGGGAGATAGGCCCCCGGTGCAGAGGTTCTGAAATCGCCCGTCAATGTGTGGCTGCCGTGAGACAGGAAAGGTCGTCTGGGAAACCAGGCGGCCTTTTTCTGTTGTGCCGGCTTTTAGGCGAGCCTTGCTGCGGCGCGCTTGACCATCTCGCCGCGCCTCGCCTGCGCAGGCGCGATCCGCTCCCTGAACAGGGTGACGAGTTCCGCCGGCGCGGTATCCGGCGAGCCGGCCGAAAACGGCGGCGCCGGATTGTACTCGAGCCTGAGCTGGATCGCTTCCGCGGTCCTGCGGTCGACCATGAGCGACACCAGCGTCAGCGCGAAATCGATGCCGGCAGTGACGCCGCCGCCGGTGATGCGGTTGCGGTCGACGCAGACCCGGCTGTTAGTCGGTATCGCGCCGAACTCTCCGAGAAATTCCATCGCCGTCCAGTGTGTCGCCGCGCGATAGCCTTGGAGCAGGCCGGCTGCGCCGAGCACCAGCGATCCCGTGCACACCGAGGTGACATATTTCGCACGCTCTGCCTGCCGGCGCAGGAAGGCGAGCATCTCCTCGTCGTTGATCATGTCGTCGGTGCCGATCCCGCCCGGCACGCAGATGACGTCGAGCTGCGGGCAACCTTCGAAGGTGATGGTCGGCGTCAGCGTCAGCACGCTGTCGCTTGCGACCGGCTCGATCCGTTTCCAGATCAGATGCACTTTCGCGCCGGGCACGCTGGAAAACACCTGCACCGGACCGGTGAGGTCGAGCTGGGTGACACGGGGGAAAATCACGAGGCCGATCTGCAGCGGGGTCGACATGGCGGTATTCTCCAACAATGGACTTGACCGGATGAGCTTCTCATGATGGCCTCATGTCTTAAATGTCGTATTTCCCTCATTTCAGGACAGTCATTTCAGGGATGACAACCATCTCAGGAGACCGGCCATGATCGGCATTCTGATCTTTCGCGATTTCCAGATCCTGGACGCCGCGGGTCCGATTTCGGTGTTCGAGATCGCCGGCCGCTTTGCCGGCGACGCCGCGCCCGCGATCCGCCTGCTGGCGGTAACGCCGGGGCCGGTCAGAAGTTCGTCCGGCGTCGAAATGCTGGCGCGGGGTTTGCGGCCATCAGGCGCCATCACGACCTTGATCGTGGCGGGAGGCGAGGGGGTGCGCGAGTCAGCAAAGTGCGAAAAGACGCTCGGTTTCGTGCGCGCCATGGCGAGGCGCGGCATCCGCGTCGCCAGCGTTTGCTCCGGCGCCTATGTGCTGGCCGAAGCCGGCCTGCTCGATGGCCGCCGCGCCACCACGCACTGGCAGCGCACCAGGCATTTCGTCGCCGCATATCCGAAGGTGAAACTCGAGGCCGACCAGATCTTCGTGCGCGACGGCAACATCTGGACCTCGGCTGGGATCAGCGCCGGCATCGATCTCGCGCTGGCGATGGTCGCGGAGGATTTCGGCGAGGAGGTCGCGCAAAAAACCGCACGCCAGCTCGTGCTTTATCATCGCCGCAGCGGCGGACAATCGCAGTTTTCGCAGCTGTTGGAATTGAAGGCGCCGAGCGGGCGGTTCGCCCCGCTGCTGACCTGGGCGCGCGAGCATCTCGACGCGCCGCTCACAGTGGAAAATCTCGCCGAGCGCGCTGGCATGAGCGCGCGGCATTTTGCGCGCGCCTTCATCGCGGAGACCGGCACCACGCCGTCGAAGGCGATCGAGCGGCTCAGGATCGAGGTGGCGCGGGCGCGCGTGCAATCTTCCAGCGAAGCGATCGAGCGCGTCGCGCAATCGACCGGTTTTCGCGATCCGGAGCGGATGCGCCGCGCCTTCATTCGCGCCTTCGGTCAGCCGCCGCAATCGCTGCGCCGCGCGGCGCGGGCGGGGTAGGCGGTAGGTTCACGATCGACGTGGATAATGCAGGCCGCCTAGGGACCGCTGATCATCCGACCGCCGGACCAAAGGTCCGGGTCAAAGCCGCCAGGCTCAATAAGATCGTAGTCCAAGTTTTCACGGTGCTCGTCCTCTTGCGGCACCCTTTTCCTCGAGAAACTCCCCAACCGTCGTTCGCAGCCTTCGCCAGGCGAGCAGGGCGCCTGTAAGGCTGAAGGCCAAGCCCCCGAGGCATAACGCGACGATCGCAATCGTGCGCAGCAATGGGAAGGACCGCAGCAGCGGGAAGTCGAGTGTATGTAGTCCGCCGAAAAGCCAGCGATAGGCGCGGCGAGATGGATCCAGCCGGTTCAACAACGCGCCTGTCGCGCCATCGATCTCGTACCAGGTGTTGCCGCAGATGACACGAAATACCGGCGCATCCGGCAGCGCCGGTTTCGCGCGATAGGGATCATCCGGGCCGATGGCGGAGGCATGACCGCAATCGCGACTGAGCTGTTTGGCGGCGGAATTGATTTCGTCCTCTCGGAGAAACGCGCGGGGGCCTGAGGTCGCCTCCGTTTCGGGCACGGCTTGAAACAGCCGTTGCGCCTCAAGACCGTCGCGCTCACGGCGATAGATATGTCCGGAGAATCCGAACCATTCGATCTCTGTCGACCCCGTAGGCATTTGGCGCATCTCGTCGGATGGCAAGCGGTCCCATGCCGGCGTGCCTGCCAGCGTGTGTGCGATGGCGGGCGGTGCATTGGCGGAAAACAATCGGCCGTCATCCATCGACAGGAAGCCGCTGAAGATCCAGCTCAGGATGAAGGGGGCAAACGCCAAGCCTAGGCGGTGATGCCAGGCTTGCAAACCGCGATAGGCTGGCGACCCGCGACGGCCTGCGCGGTTCAAACGCAGCAAGCCGATGACGACGCCAATGGTCGCGCCGATCGTTGCAACGAGCGAGAGCCACCACATCAGTGCGCTCCACGCCCATTTGTGATGACGCAAGTTGATCGGATAAAGCCAGTGCACGACGCTGCCAAAATAGTTCAGGGCGCGCGTCTTTAGTGTAGTGAGGAGAACAACATCTCCAGTCGTCGAGGACACGTAGAGCTCGGTACCGCTCTCATCGTTGAGTGGGATGCGGTAAAGCGGGCGATCGGAATCGAACTCTCCCGATACCGTCCATTGATCGTAAGGCATTTGTTCCGCTGCGCCAGCGTGTGCGGTGTCGAGGCCACGCGGGCGGGCGCCATCGATCGCGATGTCGACTGCCATTGGTTCGGAGCGAACGCCGCCGTCTCCAAGGTCGGCAGCGCGAAGGACACGCGCTGCCGAGGGTCCGGAGACGAGATAAACCGGACCATCGCGCCGTCCCGCAAGACGCACCCGCGACACATCTTGGATGCCGCTCGCGGCGACAGCTTCAGAGGGACCATGACGGACCTTGTCGCGATCGATCGCCACCCATCCGGCAAGGCGGTCCGCGCCAATGCGCGCTGGAAACGGCACGAAGTGCATCACGATTCCCGATGCGAACCACGCCGCAAACAACAGGCAGAACGCCACGCCCCACCAGCGATGCAGTGTTACCAGAAGGGGCATGTGTCCTCTTCGCGGGTCACCACTTCGCCGAGGCCGAAATCTCGTAGGTCCTGGGCGCGCCGAGCAGCACCGAATCGTTTAGGCCAGGATCGGCGTACTGAGCGTAGAGCGCATTGGTCAGATTCCGCACGCGGAATGTCACCCGCATCTTCTCCAGGCCTTGCCACCACAAGTCCCTGCCGGGAATGTCGACAAAGGCGTAGAGATCGCCGGTCGTGTAGGGCAGCATGGCGGTGAGATTGTCCTGTGCCAGATAACGCTGTCCGACATGCCGCAGCGAGCCGCCGAACTCGACCGGCCAACGCCAGCTCTCGAACCGGTAGGACGCGCCGGTATTGATGATCACGGGCGCGACATTGGGCACCGTGTTGCCTGTCGAGGCGCCGAAATCGCCAAATTGCGATTCCGTGAATGCGACATTGCCCCAAAGCTTCAGATTTTCGATCGGACGTACCGCACCCTCGAGCTCGACGCCCCGGCTGTGGACTTCGCCGGCCTCCGTTGTGATCGCATTGGTAAGTGGCACGAAGACGTTATGACGTACGATGTCGTAGACCGCGATCGTCGCTTCCGCCCGCTTGTCGTCGGAGATCACCTTGACGCCGGTCTCGTAGATGCGTGCGCTGGTCAGGTCGACCGAGTTTCCCGGCGACAGCGAGAAAATGTCGGCAATCGCCGGATCGTAGGCGGTGGCGTACATGGCGTAGAACATCAGTCCCTTGGTCGGCTCGAAAGTCGCGGCCGCACGATACGATACCGGCTGCCAGTTCTTGATGAAGGGCTGGCCTACGGGAATCGTGCCGTCGAAATTGATGCCGTCGCGCGACAGCCTGATATCTTCGAGGCGGATGCCGCCGATCAAGGCAAACCACGGTGTGATCTTCAGGCGATCCTCGACCGAGCCCGCGAGATTTTCCAGCGTGCTGTTGCGGATGTTCGGCTGCGGCACGCCGTAAAATCCGGGGATCGGGTTGATAGGGTCGACCGAATCGAAGGGGAAGGCGTTGGGGTTGCCTTCCTGGGCGAACGTGATGTCGTTGCGGCTCACCTGCAGCTGCGCCGCCAGCCGGTTTTCCATGCCATAGAGGGAAGAGTCCCAGGCGACGTCGGTGTTGTTGCCGATCACCTGCTGCTTGTGGGTGACAAAGAAGCGGTCGCGGTCGACCAGCGAGGTCGTGGGATTGAACGCGTAGGTCTCGCTGTCAAACCAGTGGCGCTTGGCGCCGTATTCGTAAGCCTGGTTCTTGATCGTCACATCCTCGGTGACCTTCAACTCGAAGCCGCCGCGCAGCCACAGTTCGTGCGCGCCGACGGAGTTGTCGGCGACGTTATAGTTGGTCGTGGTTGTCCGGGAGTCTACCGTCACGGGAGAAATGAGCTCACCGGTGAAAGTGTTAACCGCTGATCCCGCTACGACGCCGTGCGTGGAGAACGGTCCGGAGAACGCGGTCGTCGTCAGCGGGGTACCCCAATAGACGTGGCCGTTGTCGCGCTTGTAGTCGACGGCAGCGAACACCTTGAAGGCATCGTTGACGCGGTAATTGAGCTGCCCCGAGACGTTGTTGAGGTTCTGGTAGTCGCCGTCGATGAAACTGTTGATCTTGGACGAAGAGATATCGAAACGATAATCCAGCCCCGAGATGTCGGTGCTGCCGCCGGAGCCGAAATGCGTGCGGTAGGTGCCGAGCGTATCGATGGAGGTATCCAGCTCGCTCTTGATCGGCCCCGTGGTCGGCTGTCGCGACACGAAATTGACGGCGCCGCCGATCGCGTCGAGGCCGCTCATGATCGCAGACGGGCCCTTGAGGAATTCAACCTGCGCGAGACTGGCCGTTTCCATCGCGCGCGAGGTGATATTGGAGGGTCCGATCGAGATGCCGTTGTAAAGTACGTTGACCTCGCTAAAGGTGAAGCCGCGCATTTCAAATGTTGCTGGAGCACCTCCCACATCGGCCGAGAGTACGCCGACCGCGCCTTGCGCGGTTTCCGTGGTGGTGCGGTAACCCTGCTCGCGCATCTGTTGTTGGGTGACGATGTCCACAGACGCCGGCGTCTCGTGCACGGTGAGGCCGAGCCGGCTCGCACTGGTCGCAACCAGGTTGCCGTTGAGCGGCGTTGGTACGACGAATGTGGCACTGCCCGGCGGCGTCGACACGGCTTCCGGGCCAACGGTTGGCTGCGTGGTCGGCACCGGTTTCGGCGCGGTCTGCCGCGCCGTGCGCTTGGCGCGTTTCGGCGGCGCTGGCGAGCTGTCGCCATATCGGAGCGTGCCCCTTGGCTTGGCGGGTGAAACCACCACCGGCTCAAGCGTACTCGGCGCTTGTCCGTTTTGCGTCGCGGTTTGCGCCGATGCGGGCGCTTGCGCGCCAGCGAACAGCAACAGGATCAGACTGGAGGGCAGCGCTGAATAGGAAAGCCAGCGCCGCCTTGATGTGGTGGAATTAGCGGGACACGCGCAGCCGCGCGACCGCATATAAAGTGCAGCGATTTTGGGAGTGGACACGACTCTGCTCGACGGCGAATATTCAACCCGCCAGGCGCGTTGCCGTCAAAATCTGCCTTTCGCCCCAAAAGCGGCAGATCAAACCGGCTCTACAACACTTCGGAGCACCCCGCCCGACGCGTTCGCGCATGACCATGACTGGCAGCAGGTTTCCTGGCTCGCGGGTCATCACCTCTGACCACCTTCCCAGGACCTTTCGATCCCAGTGGCATTAATGGTCGTCGGCTCGTCGCTTACAGTTGCGGGGGCAGCCGCGGCATTGCCTGTCGAAACAGACGCACCGCATTCCCTTGATTAGCCCTTGCGGGCACTACCATCGGCGACAATGGCACTCGCCCCGCGCGCGAGTCAAGGACCGGCGGAGCGTGCGGCATTTTGCGCACGCCTTCATCGCGGAAACCGGCACCACGCCGTCGAAGGCGATCAAGCGGTTCAGAATCGAGGTGGCTCGGGCGCGCATGCAATCTCCAGCGAAGCGATCGCGTGCACTGGCAGTTCCAGCGAACGCGGCGGCTCATCGAAAGACGCCCCTTGCGCCAGTCGTGCTAGCTGCAAAGGCCGACTCAACGCGTTACAATACAAGCTAGATGGTGGCTATCTGAAGAAAGCTGAAAGGCTCGAGCCGCGTGATTGCATTTGACGAGATCTTCGTAGCTAGCGTTAGTTGAATAATAATACATCCCAAGGATACCAAAAAATGCAACAAAGCTTGTAGTGGTTCCTTCGACGCGTAACACCGCCGACGACCTACGAGGCAATGGGTCGTGTGTATCGCAAGTTATCAGATACAGTGCTAACGCCTCGCGCCAGGCAGGCGTTGATGGAAACGAACCAGGCCGCCGCCAGGCTCGCTGATAGTGGCCTTATCTTTGACACCACTCCAACTGTTTACAACGGCATCGATCAGCCAAGTGACTTTGGTCTTCCCGAGCTCGGAGAGAAATTTCGTCCGACGAAGAGAAGGCACAACTATCTCATACGATATGATCATGTTTTTGGCGCCGCTCGGCATAGGGTCAAGCGGATGGTCGAAATCGGAGTGCAGAGCAATGCGTCGATAGAGATGTGGCGGGAATATTTCCCCAATGCTGAAATCATTGGAATTGACATCGATCCAGAATGCAAACGGTTCGAAAGTGATCGCATCAAAGTAATCATCGGCGACCAGACGGATCGCGCTTTTCTTCAGAAGTTCGCGCGTGAAAATTTCGGTACAATCGATATTGTTGTGGATGATGGACTGCATACCCCAAATGCCATCCTTACATCATTCTCCTCGCTCTATCCCGCGCTGAGTCCACACGGGATTTACGCGATCGAAGATCTGATTGAGCACGACTACGTCCCGCAGCTCGTCGCAAATATCACCGCTGCAATCAACTATTGGCCCGATCATGCCGGCAGGTTCTGGCCAATCCTGGATGATCTGGGTCCCGGTTCGACATGGTTTGCCCGACACATGACGGGAGTCGAATTTTATCGGTTCATTCTATTCATCAAACGCGGACTCAACCCCCGAGACAATCCATATATTCTGGACAAAGAGAGCTACCTCGCCGGATACAACAGCAACCTTGCCAGAGTTGCCGCCGTCGAGCAGCAGCTGATCGCACAGGGAAAACCGATAAATGAGGAAACTCTGACACAGGTCATTGGCTTTCAGGATCGCCACTACGTCGAGGACTATTTGGCCGGAATCAAACGGTACGAATTTGACGAGGAAACCAAGAGAATTCGTCCGGGCAAATAACCCAAGCGACTGTGCTAGGCACCGATCGCGCCAGGTGGTCTAACTCTTCGTCTCCAACAGCCCGAGCCTTCCCCCCATCCACTCCGTGGTCGGCGCCTGGATCAGGATCGTCATCAGGATGGCGACGAAGGTGACGGAGGCAATCAGGTTCGCGGCTGGGGCCTTGATGCCGAGCAGCAGGCCGGCGAGCGCCGCCGGAATGACGCCGGTCTCGCGGGTCCAACACATGAACAGCATTTCGGCAAAACTCCATCGCGCCCGGCGATCGGGCCACGCGCATAGAAACACCGTGATCGGTCGCGCCACCAGCATCAGCACGGCGACAACAGCGACGCCGCCGAGCCAGTATTGCCGCATCAGATGAAAATCGACCTGGGCGCCGAGCAGGATGAAAATGAACAGGCGCATGATGAAGGCCGTGGTCAGCACGAACTCAGCGAGCTTCTGGGTTTCGCCGGGCTCCATCTTGAACCCGAACGTCTCCTTGTTGCCGATGACGATGCCGAACACGAACACCGCCATGAAGCCCGAAGCGTGCAGGCCGTCGGCCGCGAAATAGGCGGAGATCACCGCAACCAGCGTCACCAAAGGCGCGTATTCGGTGAGGAAGGCCCATCGTTCATGCGCGATCAGAAGCGCCGCCAGATATCCGAATGCAATTCCGGCGACAATGCCGATCACCGATTGCTCGACGAGCGCGATAACGGAATGCACGAGCGAGAATTCGCCGGAGCCGGCCGCAACCGTTACCACGGTAAACGTCAGGATCGCGCTCATCGGGTCGTTGAAGGCGGATTCGCTGATCACGGTCTGCGCCACGCGCTCGCGAATCCGGATCTGGCGAAAAATCGGGATCAGCGTGGCCGGGTCGGTCGAGGCGAGCGTCGTGCCGAGCAATAGCGCGATGATCAAGGGAATGCCCAGGATGAAATGGGCGGCGATGGCCGTGATGGCTGCGGTGATGACGACGCCCGCGGTCGCAATCACGACAATGGTGATCCAGACCTGTTTCAGGACCGGCAGTCGCAGCGCCGCGCCGCCATCGAACAGGATATAGCTCGCGCCGAATAGCACGGTGATTTCATTGAGCGCCGAATCGGCCGGTACATCGACAAGGCCGAGCGTTTGTGGGCCGATCGCGATGCCCGCGATCAGGAACACCGCGACGTCGGGGACCCTGATCCTCTGTGCGAGGAATGCGCCAAGCGTGCCGATCGCCAGCACAACGCCGCACGACAGCAGCGTGTGCCTGGCGATCTCGATCGAGGCGGAGGCTTCCACGGCCGATCAGTCGTAGACGTGGATGATCCGTCGGGTGGCGGGATGGTAGATCACCGCGCGATTGTTGATGATCGCGTAGTGGTGACCGGGCACGCCGTATTGCTCGGGCACCGGATAAGACTCGTAACCTCCCGGAGGCAACTCCCTGCCGACGGCGACTTCATCGTCATACCGGTAGTAGGGACGGGGTTCGCGATAGACGTATCCCCGCAGCGGCTCGCGCTGCTCCATCGGCACAACACCGGTCGCGATGGCGGCGCCGACGGCTATCCCCGTCACGACACCTGCCGCGACCGCGGCATCGCTTTGCGCCATCGCAGCGCTTGACGTCATGACGCCACCAATGGTCAGCGTCACGGCAATTATGCGTCCCAGCATGGAAATCTCCCTGATTCGAACGAGGCGACAGTAACCCGGATCGATGGCGGGTCCATCACGTTTCGGCAGTGGCATCAAGCCCCGCCCCACCAAGCCTGATGGCTTCAATTCAACGCCTGCGTGACGGCCGGCGCAACCTTTTGCGCGTTCAACCTGCCGACGATCGGCTTCAGCAGTTGCGGGGACAGATAGATCGGAAATTGGCAGAGGGCGAAATAGAGCCACGTCGTCCCCGGCAGGACACCGTCGGTTGCGGCCAGCATCAGTCCCATGTTGCGCTGTGAGACCATCAAGCCGAGCGCGAGCGCGCGTTCCCACCCGGCTGTTCGGAAAATCAGGGCTGTGACGCCAAGCAGCGCGAAGAAGACCGCAAAGGCCAGCAACGTCAATTCGAAAACCCACACGGGATCGGCCAAAAAGCTGCCCGCCAGGCTGCCCATGACGGCAGAGACAAAGACGAACAGGACCAGAATATTGAACCCGTCGATCGGGCCGGAGTGCCGTTTGATGGCGGCAGCGCCGGCTATCCAACGGATCGCCGCCGCAACCAGCAGCGATCCGGCCAGGATCGCGACCAGCTTCAAGCCGAGCCCGAGCGGCGAGAGTGTCAGTGCCGCGCCGAAGAAGACGTAGGCGAATAGCGGAGCCGAGAACGGAACCAGTGCCGTGCTGGTCACCAGCGTGATGAGCACCAATGTGGAATCCAGTCCCATCACCGCCGCAAGGGCAGGCGACGCCATCATCGGCGAAGCCACCGCCTGGAGCATCAGCGCGAGGTAGAGATCCGGCGAACGCGCATCAATGCTGCTCGCCAAACCGCTGACGCCGACGATGAGCGGCACCCCAAGCGTGGTCCACGCCGTCGCCGCTAGCACGATGCCCGGCCGCCGCAGATAATCACGCAGCGCGCCGATGTCCACCCGCATGAACGATATGCAGAGCAGAACAAACACCGCTTCGGTGACAAACGGCCTCAAGAGTTCGCCGAGCGGCGGAATGGCGATGCCGAACAACACGAGCGCGGCGATCGCGCGGGTGCCCTGACCGCCGAGCCACGCCAGCGCTCGAACCGGAATGGCAACGCCCCTTTGCAATACATAAAACATCTGACTTCCGAATGGAGGGAGCCGCGTCGATCAAGAATTTGGTGAAAATCGAAGCGCCACCATGCGGTAGCGGCGCCGCCGCACCAAGTCACATCTCCTTACCGTCTGTTTCGACTGGCGCCAGTAATCCGTAGGATGGGTTGAGCGAAGCGAACCCATCACCGCATCGGAAGCCATTGATGGGTTTCGCTTCGCTCAACCCATCCTACTGCCCTAGTTCAGCGCCTTCAGCCATACGCCGATCTCGCTTGCTGCCACATTGGCCTGTTGCAAGAGCTTGCCCATGGTGAAGAAGCCGTGGAATTGGCCCCCGAAATGGCGGTAGGTCACGGCGACCCCGGCCTCCTTCAAGCGCTTGGCGTATTCGTCGCCTTCGTCGCGCAAGGGGTCAGCGCCCGCGGTCAGCACATAGGCCGGCGGCAATCCGGCGAGCGTCTTGGCGCGCGCGGGCGAGGCCCGCCAGTCGTTGATGTCGGCGCCGCACAGATAGTGGTTCATGCACCAGCCGATCACCGAATGCGTGAGCAGGATGGAGGTCTCGACTTCGCGGTGCGAGGGATGCTTCCGCGAAAAATCGGTGGCGGGATAGATCAGCACCTGGCCCGCGATCGCAGGCCCATTGCCGTCGCGCGCGGCCAGTGCAACCACCGCGGCAAGGTTGCCGCCAGCGCTGTCGCCGCCCACCATCAACCGTGACGCGTCGATGCCGAGCTTGCCGGCATTGGCGGCGATCCATTTGGTCGAGGCGATCGCATCATCGACGGCGGCCGGGAATTGGTGTTCCGGCGCCAGCCGATAATCGACGGAAACGACGATCAGCTCGCCGGCCTCGGCGAGTTTGCGGCACACCACGTCATGGGTCTCGAGATCGCCGAACACCCAGCCGCCGCCGTGGAAAAACACTAGGCACGGCGCGAGACCGCTTTTTCTTCGAACCGTCTTTGGCGTGTAGATCCGCGCCGGGATCGCGCCGTGCGGCGCGGAGATCGAGAGCGGCTCGACGGACTCCAGCTCCGGCGGCTCTGGATTAGAGACGACGCGGGCCTGCAAATAGAACTCGCGGGCTTCCGGCGCCGTCAGCGTTTCATAGGCGGGACGGCCGGCTTCCTGGAACTTCTTGTAGACGAAGGCGGCATCGGCATCGAGAACAACGGGCATATAGGGAAATCCTCTTTTGATATTGAGAGCTGTCATTCCGGGGCGCGACGAAGGCGCGAACCCGTAATCTCGAGATTCCGGGTCTGGTGCTGTGCACCATCCCGGAATGACGAACTAAGCCGCGGTCCGTCCGCCGTCCACGGTGTAGGCGGAGCCCGAGACATAGCTTGCCTCGTCGGAGGCCAGGAACGCGACGATGGAGGCGACTTCGGAAGCTTGCCCAAGTCGCCGCGCCGGAATCCGTTCGACGATCTTGTCCATCGGCGGCGGCGCGTTGCCGCCGAAGCGGCCCTGGAAGATCGCGCTCAGCATGCGGCTGTCGATCAGGCCGGGACAGACGCAATTGATCCGCACGCCGGTCCCGGTGCACTCCCATGCCACGCTCTTGGTCAGCCCGACCACCGCATGCTTGCTCGCGCTGTAGACGGCGATATGCGGCGATCCCAGCAGGCCCGCGATCGACGCGGTGTTTATGATGCTGCCCTTGTTCTGTTTGAGCATCACCGGCAGCACGTGCTTCAAGCCGAGGAATACGCCGACCACGTTGACGTCGAGAACGCGGCGAAACGCTTCCAGCGAATATTCGGTGATCGGTTTGACCTCACCTTCGACGCCGGCATTGTTGTAGAACACGTCGATGGTGCCGAACCTGTCGGTGGCGGCCCGCACATAATCGGCAACCTCGTCTTCCTGCGTGACGTCGGCCGCCACGACAAGCGCCTCTGCGGAGGCCGGCAATTCCCGGACGGCGGCTTTGAGGTCTTGCTCCCTGCGGTCGACGGCGACAATTTTTGCCCCGCGTTCGGTGAGTAGCCTGATCGTTGCGGTTCCAATGACGCCGGCAGCACCGGTGACGACGGCGACCTTGCCGTCCAGACGAATACGATCGGGCATAGAGTGTTTCCCCTTGGCTCCGGTTGTTCCGGAGGTGCTTTAGGCGCGTGGCCGCGCGGAGTTTCCAGAAACGGACTATTTCATTTGTCGCGCGGGCCGGGAAGGGGTCGGAAACCGCCCTTTCCCCGCCGTATTCGGCGTGTTAACGGGTTGCCCTGCGAGCGGCGGATTACCCCATACAATGACCAAAAGCCCGATTCGCTTATTGAAGCCGCATCATATGTTTCGAGCCATTGCCCTGACCGGTCTTGTGGCGCTTGTTTCCGCCACATCAGTCGCTTTTGCGCCGCCGGCGCGGGCGCAGATCGGCAATATCTTTTCCGAACCCGCGCCGCGGCCGCCCGGGAACATTCCCCGTGGCAATCAGCAACAGGCCCCTCCCGACGACGAGGAAGATGTGCCGGCGTTGCCGCAGGGCCGCCTGCTGCCGACGCCGAACCGGCCGCTGCCGGGGCAGGGCGTGCCGCCCCCCGGCTCAGTACAGTCGCAGCCGCTGGCCCCGCCGCCGGGCACTACGGTCATTCCGCAGAACGCACCGCCGACGGTCGCGGTTGCGCCGCCCGAGCCCAGCCAGGCGTCACCGCCCGGCATTAATCCAGCGTTGCCGGGATTGCCGCCGGGACAGCGGCAGCCCAAGGGCGGCGCGCCGCAAACGCCGGCGACGTTGCAGCCGGGCGATGAGATCGTCACCGAGCCGCCGGCGCAGAAGATCATCAACAAGAAGGCGAGCTTCTCGGGGCTCGACAAGATCACCGGCCGCATCATCAATTTCGACGAAGACATCGGCGAGACCGTCCAGTTCGGCGCGCTGCGCGTCAAGACTGACGCCTGCTACACGCGTCCGGCCACCGAGGCCGCCAATACCGACGCCTTTGTCGAGGTCGATGAGATCACCTTGCAGGGCGAGGTGAAGCGGATTTTTTCGGGCTGGATGTATGCGGCAAGCCCCGGTCTGCATGGCGTCGAGCATCCGATCTACGATATCTGGCTGACCGACTGCAAAGGCCCCGACCAGACGATCGTGACCGCGGCGCCCGATCCGCCAAAGGCTCCGACGCTGCCTCCGGTGCAGCAGAAACGCACCGCCCCGCCAAAGCAGGCGGCGCCGCGTCCGCCGCCGGTGCAGCAGCAGGCCCAACAGCCGCCTCCGCCACCGCCGCCGCAACAGCGGCCCGGCGGGCTATTCGGTGGCCTGTTCGGGAACTAGTTTGGGTGTGGCGCGACCCGGAGAAACGGATGATCTCCGCCCGACCTCTTTCATCAAGGAGTGTCTTCGACGAGCGCGTGTGACGGATGACGGGTGTCGCCGCGTCGGTTCTGCGGGCGCACGTACATGATGACCGCTTCTGGGTGCTCCGTCTTGACCTTCAGGGCGGCGACCAGCGCGTCTTGGGCATCGGTGACGACATGGTCCGCCTTTCCCTTTAGCTTAAACCCGACGGCAAATTGCATCCAAACCCCTCCAATCCTTGCGCCGCTACAACGCCCTTGCGAATTTTCTTGCAGCAGGGACAGTGCCCGCTCCCTGCCTTTTTCCCGTCGAGTCGAACTGTTTGAGATAGGCGACGACATCGTCAATTTGCTTCGGATCCTTCAAACCTGGAAAAGTCATCTTGGTACCCGGTATCTTGGCCTTCGGATCCTTGATGTACTCGCGGAAGGTGGCTTCATCCCAGGTGATTCCAGAATTCTTGTTCGCGGAAGAATAGCTGTAGCCTTCGATCATCCCGGCCTTTCGCCCGAACAGCCCGTTGAGCACCGGGCCAACGGCGTTCTTTGCGTTCTCCCCGATTTGGTGACACGCCTTGCACTGGGTGAAAATCTTCTCGCCCGAAGCCGCGTCCTGGGCATGCCCAGGATCGATCGCGAAGATTGCGGCCCCGAGCACGAGAACGCACATCCGTCCGTAGCTATTCACGAGCACCACCTTTGGTCGACTAGCCCAGCGAGTTGATGATTTCCCGATAGGCGGCTTCGGGAAATGCTTTCAGCGTGCGGGTCCGGATGTTTCCCAGCATGCCCAGCTGTAAGCTGAAACGCGCCGCTACCGCGTCGTCTGAAGCTTCGAAGATCGCAACCATGTCATAGTCGCCCATGGTCAGGTAGAAGGATTTGAACTCGCCGCCCATCTCTTTGAGGGCTTTCTTCGCGGCGTCCAGACGACGTGGCGAGTCCTTCGCCTTCAGGATGCCTTGCTCGGTCCAATTTGCAAGCATGACGTATGTGGTCATGGCCGTCCTCCTTCTGGTACGAGGCAATGGTAGCTATGCCGTTGGCGCGAAAAACATGACCCGGAGGAAATGCGTGTAGTCGGATTCGAACACCATGATCGCCACGAATACCAAGACCAGCACCGGCGGCAGCAGGATGGCGTAGGCCAAGGCCAACCGCTCCCAGGCCATGTGCATGAAGACAGCGACGATCAAGCCGGCCTTCAACACCATGAACAGCAGGATCAGCGACCATCTGAGATGGCCATGGATGCCAAAGAAGTCGACGAGATAGGAGCAGGTGCTGAGGACGAACAACCATCCCCAGACCACGAGATAGAGCTTGATCGGGTGCTGCTGGCCCTTTGTGTGCGTGGCTACCGGTGCGAGCGCTTCATGCGCATGAGTGTGCAGCGAATGCTGCTGGCCTTCTAACTGTACCGCTACGTTTGTCATGCGCCGACCTCACCAAAGATAGAAAAAGGCAAAGATGAACACCCACACCAGATCGACGAAGTGCCAGTACAGGCCGGTGATTTCGACGATCTCGTAGTACCCCTTCCTGCTCGTGAAGAAGCCGCGCCTTTCGACGTCGAAATCTCCCCGCCAAACCTTTCGCGCGATGGCAATCAGGAAGATCACGCCGATCGTCACGTGGGTGCCATGGAAGCCGGTGATCATGAAAAAGCATGAGCCGAACTGCGGCGCGCCCCAAGGATTGCCCCAGGGCCGGACGCCCTCCATGATCAGCTTGGTCCATTCGAAGGCCTGCATTCCGACGAACGTTGCGCCAAATGCCGCCGTTGCCAGCATCAAGGCTGCGGTCTTGGCGCGATCGCGGCGGTAGCCGAAATTGACGGCCATCGCCATCGTCCCGCTGCTGCTGATCAAGATGAAGGTCATGATGGCGATCAGGATCAGCGGGATATGCTTGCCGGCGACGTTGAGGGCAAAGACTTCGCTGGGGTTGGGCCACGGCACGGTCGTGGACATTCGCGCCGTCATGTACGACAGCAGAAAACAGCTAAAGATGAAGGTGTCGCTGAGGAGGAAGATCCACATCATGGCCTTCCCCCAGGAAACATTCTTGAAGGCGCGCTGATCCGAGGACCAGTCGGCGGCGATGCCGCGCCAACCTTCAGGCCGCGTGGTCGATGCTACGGTGTCGGTCAGGGCGGTCTGTGCCATCTGGTTCTTGCCTTCCTAGCTGAGCAACTGGCGACAGATGTCGATGAAATCGTCTGTCCAGCCCGTCAGCAGACCGAGCAAGACCAGCCAGACCAACAGCAGGAAATGCCAATAGATAGCGCAGAGTTCCACGCTCAGGCGCACCTGCACCATCTCTACGCCACGCCAGACCTTGGCCGTCGTTTTGCCCAGCGCCACCAGACCGCCCATCAGATGCAGCCCGTGCACCGCGGTGATCAGGTAGAAGAAGGAATTGGCTGGATTGGACGCGACGAAATACCCCGCGAGGCTCAGCTGTCGCCACGCCAACAGCTGCCCAATCAGGAATATAACGGCGGATGCGCCCCCGGCGCACAGGCCGATGATGACGCCGTCCATGTCGTTCCGGCGCGCCGCTATGTACGCCCATTGCAGCGCGATACTGCTCGTGACCAGAACGCCCGTGTTAAACCACAGCAGCCCGGGCACGGGCAGCGCCCGCCAGTCCACCATGTTCATTCGCATCGAGTAGGCGCTGATGAAGAGCGCGAATAACGAGCCGACGACCGCGAGAAATACGCCCAATCCGATTTTCGCCGCCGGCAGGGACGAAGCATTGTCACCGCGAAAATCGGCGAGCACGCCTTCCTCTAGCCACGGCTTCGATGCCAGCCGTTGCTGCGAGAGCCACCATCCCGCAATTGCCGCTATTCCAGCCATGAACAGGATAATGGCGCTCACGGGTGGGCCCCCTGCGCCAACGATCCAGCCGGCGGTTCATTTTGCGGCACGAAATCCCTGATGGCGCCGGGTACGCTGTAATCGTAGGCCCAGCGATAGACGAGCGGGAGGTCCTTGCCCCAATTGCCATGCCCCGGCGGGGTCTGCGGAGTTTGCCATTCCAGCGACGCGCCTCCCCACGGATTGCCGCCAGCCTCTTTTCCTTTGAACAGGCTCCAGATCAAATTGAACAGGAACACAAGCTGGGCGAAGCCGACAATCAAGGCCGCCACGCTCATGAACGCATTGAGGTCATGGGCGGATGCCGGGATGAAGGCCGTTTCGCCAATGTCGTGATAGCGGCGGGGCACACCCAATAGGCCCAGATAGTGCATGGGGAAGAAAATCGCATAGGCCCCGAGGAACGAGACCCAGAAGTGGAATCGTCCAAGCGTCTCATTGAGCATCCGTCCGGTGACTTTCGGATACCAATGATAGATGCCGCCAAACACGGCCATGATCGGCGCAATGCCCATCACCATGTGAAAGTGCGCGACAACGAACATGGTGTCGGACAGCGGTACGTCGACCACCACGTTGCCGAGAAACAGGCCGGTCAGGCCACCGTTCACGAACGTGATAATGAACGCGAGGGCAAACAGCATCGGAACCGTGAGATGAATGTCGCCGCGCCACAGGGTTAGCACCCAGTTGTAAACCTTGATGGCGGTTGGAATAGCGATGATGAGCGTCGTGGTGGCGAAGAAGTACCCGAAGTACGGATGCATGCCGCTCACATACATGTGGTGCGCCCACACCACGAAGCTGAGGGCGCCGATTGCCACGATCGCCCAAACCATCATGCGATAGCCAAAGATGTTCTTCCGCGCGTGGACGCTGATCAGATCGGAAATGATGCCGAAGGCCGGCAAGGCGACGATGTAGACTTCGGGATGGCCGAAGAACCAGAAAAGGTGCTGGAACAGGATTGGGCTGCCACCGCCATACTTCGTTAGCTGGCCCATCTCGACGAGTGTGGGCATGAAAAAGCTGGTTCCCAAAATGCGATCGAGCAGCAGCATCACCGAGGCGACGAACAGCGCCGGGAAAGCCAGCAGCGCCATGACGGTGGCCGTGAAGATGCCCCATACCGTCAAGGGCAAACGCATCAACGTCATGCCGCGCGTGCGCGCCTGCAGCACCGTCACCACGTAATTCAGCCCGCCCATGGTGAAGCCGATGATGAACAGGATCAGGGAGGCCAGCATGAAAATGATGCCCCAATCCTGTCCGGGTGTGCCGGAGAGAATCGCCTGTGGTGGGTAAAGCGTCCAGCCGGCGCCAGTGGGCCCGCCAGGCACGAAAAAGGTCGAGGCCAGCACCACGACTGCGAGCAGATAGACCCAGTAGCTCAGCATGTTGACATAGGGGAAAACCATGTCGCGGGCACCGACCATCAGCGGGATGAGGTAGTTTCCGAAGCCTCCCAGAAACAGCGCGGTGAGAAGATAGATCACCATGATCATGCCGTGCATGGTGATAAACTGGAGATATTGGTTCGGATCGATAAACGAAAACGTGCCGGGGAATCCGAGTTGCAGCCGCATCAACCATGACAGCACCAGCGCAACCATTCCGATCGACAACGCCGTGATCGAGTACTGGATGGCGATAACCTTGGCGTCCTGCGAAAAGACGTATCTCGTCCACCAGCTTTTCGGATGATAGAGCTCGACCTCGCCCACTTCAGCCGGCGGGATACCTGCGACTGTGTCAAACGGGATATCGACCATCGGAATTCCCTCCTCGGTCTTCTTCTCTTCAGCGAAGAGTTCGCCTCACGAAATGTGGCGTCTCTTCGCCGGTGTTTTCATTCGCTACCTATCTTGTAAGCCGCCTTCGCGACGCCGCGTTGCCCCGATAACTCGGCGAACGTCCGCTGCTTCTCCAGCCACGCGTGATAGTCTTTCGCTTCCTCCACGATGACCTTGCTCCGCATCTGCGCATGCGCGGCACCGCACAGTTCCGCACAGAGGACCTCGAATGTTCCGGTGCGGGTGGGCGTGAACCAGTAATATGTCACCGAGCCCGGTATCATATCCATCTTCGCCCGGAACTCGGGCACATAGAAATCATGCAGGACATCAATTGAGCGCAGCAATATCTTCACCGGTTTCGCAAGCAGCAGGTGCAAGTCGTCACCTTGAATGACGATGTCGTCTTGTCCAGCGGGATCGTCGGCATTCAATCCGAGAGGATTGTCGGAACTGACGTTGCGGGCATCGGTTGTGCCAAGCCGGCCGTCCTTTCCCGGAAGCCGATAGCTCCATTGCCACTGCTGTCCCACGACCTCAACCTCGGTCGCGTCGGCCGGAACCGTGACGAACTGGTGCCAGACAACCAGCCCGGGTGCCAACATGGCTGCGACGCCGATCGCCGTCCCGACGCTGAGCCACCATTCGAGCTTCTTGTTTTCGGGATTATAGGCGGCCCGCCTTCCTTCGATGTGACGAAAGCGGAAGACGCAATAGGCCATGAATACGACGACCGCGGAGAAAACCGCGCCCGTGATCCAGAACGTCAGGGTGATCGTGTGGTCGATGTAGCTCCAGTTTGAGGCAATCGGCGTCCACCACCACGGGCTGAGGAGGTGAAACAGCACCGAGGCGACCGCAACCAAGAGCAGTATGAGTGCAACAGCCATCCCTTATGCATCCTTGCCATTAAAGGCCGCGGATACGAATTAAAGGGCGGAGCTCTCGTCTGTCACGATGGCGAACTTCATCTTCGCCACCGTGGTGCCTCTTGCTTCGCCCATTCGACCGGCTGCGACGTAAAAGCTTGGCACGGACTGCACGTCGCGACCGCTCATTTCGCAGGAACTAGGGGCGTTCAGAATTTCAAGATGATCCCCGTCGCGCCCGCCGTCAATAGGTCAATGTCACGTCCTTTCCGGCGCCATGCGCAATCCGCTAATCATCCGTCGGCACCAATCGTTTGGTGACGCAACGCAACAAAACGATGTGTGCAGTTGCACAATTCACCTAACCGTGAGCGCTATGTTGCTTCGATCACGCTAGGTTCACTGCACCGGTCGCGACAGATGTGGCCCGGCAAAGCTCCTTCTTGTTGAACTTGGTTTGCCGGGCTCGATCGCGATTTTCGCGCATGAGAAGAAATGTGCGCGACTTGAGAGCGCGCCGTTTCCCCCTGCGACAACGAGCAAGGAGGTCGGGCCATGGCCATACAGTATTTCGCAAGACCCAAATTGCTATTCTTCGGCACCTCCTCGGCATTTGTCGTTCGCAAGATCGGCCTTTCCGACTTGAGCGACGCGCTGCGCCTGGGCTGGGAAGACTTCAAGGCCATACCAACTCACGCCGTTGTCCTGTGTGTGATTTATCCCGTTCTCGGTCTTGTTCTGTTCAGACTGGCCGTTGGCTATTCCGTGCTGCCGCTGCTCTTTCCGCTGGCCGCCGGTTTCACGTTGATTGGTCCTTTTGCCGCGCTCGGCCTCTATGAGCTCAGCCGCCGCCGCGAGCGCGGCGAGGAAGCCGCAGCGTGGCACGCCATGCAGGTGCTGCGCGCGCCGTCTTTCGGCGCGATTCTCGAGCTAGGCACGATGTTGTTCGTTCTGTTCGGGATCTGGATCGCCACCGCGGACGCTATCTACATTGCAACCTTCGGCCATACACCGGCTGCCAACATCCCTGATTTCGCAAGGCGCGTGTTGACAACGCCAGAAGGTTGGTCGCTCATCATCATCGGCTGCGGCGTCGGTTTACTGTTCGCCATCGTAGCCCTGTGCGTCAGCGTTGTGTCGTTTCCGTTGATGCTCGACCGGCATGCGTCTGCGATAGACGCAATCCGGACGTCGCTGCGGGCCGTGAGGGAGAATCCGTTTGCGATGGCCGTATGGGGGCTGATTGTTGCGGTACTGCTCGTGATCGGTTCGCTACCGCTCTTCGTCGGTCTCGCTGTCGTTCTGCCGGTGCTCGGTCATGCTACCTGGCATCTTTATCGGAAGATGGTGGAACCCGACCCGAATCCCCCACAAGAGGAGCCCCGGCCGCCGATTGGTCACCGCTATGCGGCAGATTTTCCGGCCTCTCTCTTCCCGTGGAGTCATGAGCGCTAGTCGTAGCAGCGGGAAAGCCGGGATCGCGCCGCTTCCTTGGTGCGCGATTCCAACCCGTGCTCCAAGTCGCTTCCGATCAAAGCCACCTCGCTCCGGTCCAATCGTGGGCGAGATGGTCGAGCAGATCCGTCGGCAAGATTGATCGGTTGCTCGACCGTGTGGTTGGGTTCCTCGGCAACACATGGGAGGCTCCGACATAAACTGACGAGTTTGAGTCATGGCGGCAACGAACGGTCGCACCGTCACCGTGTTCGGTGGAACCGGCTTTCTCGGCCGCCGCATCG
>Ga0210384_10002193_pt1 | contig 24299 bp, 22 predicted proteins | sample IncBWH2MmetaG_FD_160574 | JGI IMG/M metagenome (GOLD analysis project Ga0210384, IMG submission 160574) | Forest soil microbial communities from Barre Woods Harvard Forest LTER site, Petersham, Massachusetts, United States - Inc-BW-H-2-M | ecosystem: Environmental > Terrestrial > Soil >...
CTCAACCTTCATCTCACCTTCCAACCTTCTTACATCCGACAGGACGACCAGTTCCTGCGTAGTGTGAACTCTCTGGGCATCGGGCTGATTATCAAAACCGACCCGTTGTTCCGCCGCGCGAGAAACAATTCAGACAACTGATGAAACTCGGTTCGGTACATGGGAATCAGCCGGCAGCATTACATTGACTCCTCAGTCGAATCACTCGCTGGCGGGCGCAACCAGTGACGATCAATCCGCCCCGGGATGATGTACAGGAAGGGAATCGTGACGAAGAGCGCCAAGCTCAATCGAGTGCTGACAGTTGCCATACAAATCGCCACAAAGGCAGCGACCGGCGCGATGAGGACGCGGCTCTTAGCCATACGGACTACGTCGGGGTGAAGGTCGCGTACAACCAGGCGGCGACCAAGGGTCGCATAGTGCCAGTGTTCGTAGAGCAATCCTCCAATCAGAATCAAGTTCAGACCGTAAATCGCCTGTGCGGTGCGCTCCCCGGGATATTGCCCGAGCAAACCAGCCGAGAAAGGGAGCAAGGAAACGCAAAACAAAAAGAAAATATTGATCCAAAGGAACGGCCTGTCCGTCGAGAGAATGTAGTGATACTGATTGTGGTGGCCGATCCAATAGACACCCAGCATCACGAAGCTAATGAAGTAAACCAGAAGCTTCGGCCCCAAGAGGAAGACCTCGTGTGCGATCTGGCTGTGGACCAGTTCATTCGGAATTTCCGGCACCTTGATATTGAAAATCATCAGGGTCATGGCAATTGCAAATACACCATCGGACAACGCCTCGATGCGGCCCTTTGAAAGGCCGGTCGCGCTTAGCGTCATAGGTGCGTCCATCGTTGATTCACCTGAAACCACGGCGGCTGACCGCGTTGCATGATATTGATGGTTCTTCTCTTGCTGCTCTTGGCGTCAGCTGTATTTTCAAAGTCGTTCCGACGACGCGTGTCTCAAGCGCGCCTGCACTCGGGTTCCGTTGCAAGTAGTAAACGTCGAGCGAAAGATGGCGGTTGAGCTGCGCTCCGCCGCCGTTCCGGAAGCGATTTTGATTCCATTGGGAAGCGGAGAGATGCAAGAAGACTTTATTGTCCGCAAAGACATGCCAACGGCTACGGTAGCGAATCGGTGAAGCCCCGAATCCGATGAGCTTCTCGAAGCGATTCCTGTCGGTCACAATCAGCCGGCTCGCATGAAACGCTTTTGACACGACGAACAGCGGAACGTGCACGAGGTCAGAACGTTGGAGCAGGTCCGCCGACAAGTAGCCGCTGATCAAAGTCAACTGCCATGGCAGGTGCACGTCGGCCGTGATCCCGGTCGCGGCGAGTTGGGGGTTTGGCAGGTGTGTGTCAGTCCGGGCCAGTAGAGGCATTATGATCTCCACGTTCTGCCAGGAGGCCGCGACGTCGACTTCGTTCCACGATTGCACGTCTTGCGCTCTCGCAAGCGGCACGAGGGAAAGCCAGCAAGAAAGGGTGAGCGCCGATCGCATTAAGCTAGCGACCCGTGGCTGCGACTCGTTCCTGTGCGTCACGCCTTGGCCATCTCATACAAGATCCCGATGGCCTGTTGTGCCTGTGTCTCGCGGAAATCGCCCGCCAACTCACCGGCCAGGGTCATGACCGAGACGGTTGTTGCGCCAGCTCTCGCCATCCGAAGCAGCGCTGCCTGCTCGCTGCGTTCGCTCATGCCGCCGCAGGCGTCCAAGACCACGTGGACTTTGTAGCCCTGATCGGAGGCGGTGAGCGCCGGAAGCTGTACCGCCAGTTCAGTCGCTACCCCGGAAATCAGAAGCGTTTTTCTCCCGGTGGCTCTGATCGCGGACTCAATTTCTTCGTTGAGAAACGAATCACATCTGCTCCGATGGTGGGTGCGAAGATTGCCGAGCCCCTCTGCGATCTGTGGAATTATCTCGGCGGGATTGCCATCGTTTCCGGCGATCCCCGAAACGATGGCTGGCACGTTGAAAAGTTTGGCAAGTTTTGCGAGCGCGAGAACGCCCTTCTTCAAGCGATCCAGAGGATTGGTGCGAGTGAGTTCGACGATTCCCAGCTGCAGGTCGGCGAACAATAGGATGGCATCCTGAGCGTTGATTCTTGATCTTGAATCATTCATGAAACGGATTGTCCTTTTTGTTGAGAGATTGGTCCCGTATGCCAATGAATCTTCATTGCCCGTTTTCCTTGGAGGCTGTCGTCAGGTGGAGTTGGACGACTTGCTCGCGCGCTCTCTCAGTGATGAATTTGCTTTCCATGCGCAGGACAGTGAAAGAGGATCTGGTCTCCCAAGCGAGGGTAAGCGCTCCGGCTACCATGGCGACGACGGCAAGGCCGCCCGAGAGGAACGCCAGAGCGAAACAGATGGAAATTCCCCGGTGGATCTGTGCGGGGATAAGTGCAGCACCAATCAGCGATATGAGAGTACTTGCCACGAAGCCTGCGACCGCAGCGTAGAAGAAGGTTAGCGCTCGTAAAATCAGGAGAGTGCGAGATTCCGCTGACTCAAGCTGACGAATCCGAAGCTGCATCTCATCATCCTCTATGCCCCCTTCTTGAATCGTATCTGACAACTCGTGAACCCGATCGATGGCGCGACCGTAACGATTTCCGGTTCCGAAGAGCAACATGCAGGATGCGTTGGTCAGCACCGCAGGGGCGGAAATGAACGTCAGTATCGCGAAAGGATTTGCGGGAAAATCCACTTAGAAGACTCCATTCCTAATCCGAGACTGAGATCAACAAGGAAAATTTAGATAACGTGCCGAACACAGCGTCAATCACCGGAGTCTCCCTGCCATGACGTCGGCGTAGCCGAGTAGATCCGTTATTCCGAAAGAGCCATCCGCCTTTCCTAGCTCAGGCCTCCAGCCAACCTGGGACAGAATGGATGTCGGATCGAGTCGCAGCAACTCGATAAGGACTTCCGCGACAATTCGTCCACCGACCGTGCCCAATCGCTCGCCGTTCTGTTCCGCTTCCGCCTCCGTCAGGATGTACAGCCAAAGCGGCGTGCCATTACAGCCGGGCACGGGGTCCCCTTCCATTCCGTCCCGCGTAAAGGGCGTGGCTCCAATAGCCTGTGCGATCGCCTCTCCTGACGGCAGGCCGACGGACCGCCCTCGGCACAAGTCTCTCGAGGCGAGGGATTTGAATTCGGGATGATCCGGTTTGCCCACGAGCTCTTCGGGTAGCCTCAAGAGCTGTGGAACCAGTGTCGGGCGAATGCGGCGGCTGGCCAGGGGAGGCGCAGCATCCGGGAATGCGAAGAGGCGTGACCAGTCGACCTGACGTTGCGCTGTAACGGCACGAACGCCCACCAGATCGGGGAAAAGCGGCACACGGCGGAGACGCGCATTGACGTCGTACTCGCGGCGAATTTGTGCGTGCCCGAAGCGATACGCGCCGTCTGAAAATTCAACTGGTATGAACGGTTTCCCGGAAAAACAGCAGAGCTTCGGGCCGGCTTCCAGTATCTCTGTGACTGTGTCCTCACCCACACAGAGAGGAAGAAATTCATGGAGCACGATCCACTGGTAATGCCAGCGAACCATTTGCCGGGCGCGTTCGAAAGCCTGGTCGGGGGATACTCCTTGATTTCGGACGCCGTCCACGACGCGGTTGTGGAAACGCAAGAAAGCAAGATGGAGTTGTGAAATGAAGAGATGCGTGTCGTTTCTCGGATCGCCAACTAGAGCGAGACCTTGTTCGTTTCGTGGGAGGTCCTCGAAAGAAAAGTCACGATGGGCGATCAACAGTTTGTCGGGATCTTCAATGTCATAGAGATAGGGTTGGCCGACAGGTCCGGCCGCATAAACACATTCAAGGTCCAACCTGGGGCTGCGGAAGTTACGCACATTTGGAACGTCTTCCCGCTCCTGTAAAGGCGTGCGGTCATGGGTTATGTCATGGGCGATGAATTGGCCGAAAAATGGCCATCCGGCTGGAATCCGCGGGTTGTCTTCATCGAGGGACGAGTCAAGGTGATCGCGGGCTTCCAGCGGGCCGTTTACGTCTCCGTACCGTCTGAGCGTCTCGGCGTTCGCGCAGTGCGGAGGCAATTCAGGAAACATGCGTCCGAATCGGCCGGCTTGGAGTTCCGGCAAACGGGGACGTTCGCTCCATCGAACGTGAGGATCTGAAGGCTGAGTTTCCAAGCGATTTGTCCTTGCGCGAGTCATTTGGTTTCAGCGGTTCGCCGATCGAGGATCAACAAGCAATGGTGCGCCACCTAAACGCCCAAGGCTTCGATCACGAGACGTGCGACTGCGGTACCGGAATACTGTTGCTGGCCCGTGATCAGGTTTCCGTCGCGCACAGCGTGGGCCTTGAAGCGACTGGAGACGACGAAGTTCGTCGCGCCGAGTTTTTTGGCCTGGTCCTCGATCCGGAAGGGCTGGATGCGCTTGCCCACGAAGTCGTCCGCATAGTCCTCTTCCGAATTTGCGAAGCCAGTCCAAGTTTTTCCGTCGACTAGCAGCTTTCCGTCCAGTTTGGCTTTCAGCAGGAGGCAAGTTGCGTGACACAAGACGGCTGTGATTTTCCCCGCGCGGTAGAAGCTGGCGGCAAGCTCATGAACGCGGGCATTGTCGTAGAACGTGTACATGGGTCCCTGTCCGCCGACGAACAGGATTGCGGTGAAGTCCGGCACTTTCAGCTGACTGATCGCTTTGGTGTTCTCCAGAAGTGACATGTGGTTTGGGGAATTCAGGAAGCCCATGCTGATCAAGTCGTGTGCGGAATACTTGCTTTCGTCGCGTGGATCGCTCCAGCCATCGGGTTCGACCTTGCCACCGTCGGGGCTGAAGAAGCTTACTTCGTATCCATGCTCGATAAATTCCCAGTAGGAATGACTCAACTCACTCCACCAGAAACCGATGGGCCAGCCCGTTTGCTTCGACACGGCCGGGTTTGAAGCAACCACGGCAATGCGTTTTGGTTTTTGCGGATCAAGTATGTCGATTGCTGCACCCATTTTGAATTCTCCTTTAAGCGCAACGTGTCAAGTGCTCCGTTCGACGAATGGCCAGACTGTTGCCGAGAGTAGGCGGAATGAACTGCGTCGTCTTGTGAATTGAAGCGGATTTGTATTTTTCAGGTCACACCCACGGACCAGAAAACGGAGGGAACTCGTTAGGGAGCCGCTGGCTGTTTGGGTTCACGTGGAGACGAGCCCTATCAACTGTGGGGTCAGCGCAGGGGGGCGGCCTTTGAGGCCCTTCGCAGAAAGAACATTGCGATGATGGCGGTTACGAGCGCCAGCGCCAATCCAAATTCTCCGCTGAAGTATTTGGCCGTGGTAGTTGTAGCGGTCAGGCGATCGAAGACCGATTGAATGAAAAGGTTATGACTCGCATGGAACACCGCGGGCGGCCAGAGGGAACCGGACTGGAGTCTCAGCCATGCAGCGATCGCGCCCGTTGCCACTATCATGACGGTGAAGCAGGACAGCGCGAAAGGGGCGGGCGTCCCGGCGTTGTAGTCGGCAAAGAGAAGGATTGGATAGTGCCAGGCCGCCCAGACGAGGCCGCTCAACAGGATGACAGTGTGGAAACGGAAACTCACGTTGAGGGCGGGCAACAGAAACCCGCGCCAACCGATCTCTTCGCCCAAAGCGGACGCGAGACTCTGAATGACTCCGAAAGTAGCCAGCAATAAGAGGTCGACGACGGAGGCTCCGGTAGCTAAGTGCAAGGAATTTGCATTCTCCTGCGCGAACGCGCTGTACTGAATTGGAGCAACGCCTAACAACCACAGTGGAAGGTATGCCAAAAGTCCGTAAATCACGGGAAGGCAGTACGCAAGCAGTTGGTACTTCATGGGTTTCCAGGCCCACCCAAGGGCTTCGATCTGGACGCCGAACAAACGGCAGGTGAGCAAAGCAGCAAGAGCCGGGGACCACATCAGCATGTGGACCACGCGCCCATGCGCAATATCCAAGTGACCGGCGTGAATGATTAGACTCCAAAAAGGAAAACTGATGCCGATAACGAGCAGCAGGAAGCACACAATCTGTCTTAACGGATCGCGCATAGGCTCCATTTTCTCGGATCGCGCAATGGTCCTTGGGGAACAGACCTCTCTCGGAGCATAGCTGGAAGGAATTGCTTGGTCTTGTGATTCGACGCGGCTTTGTATTTGTCGGCCGATTTCAAATCCCAAGGAGTGCTAGCACGAGCAGGCGAGTGAGAACTTCTTTGCCGGGCTATCGAGACCCAGTGGGCTCAGGGCTGTGATATTGGTGCCGGCGCCGGACCCAAGCGTAGGGAACGGGGAGTTGGTCCTCGTCTCGACCTCGCGGAGCGCGATCGAGCAGTTGGTAAGCGGCGTTGAATGCTTCGAGGCCACGCGTGTAGCACGAATAAGTGTGATAGACGAGGCCGTCCTCCAGCGCGAATGCGCTGAGACCGGCGTGTTCCTCGGCGATCCCTTGCTGTCGGCGTTCGACCATGCACCAGGGCGTCTTGAAGTTGTATGTGACCGAATCTGCTTCTCCATCTGCGGGAAACGAAACGCCGAAGTCGTAATTGAAGTCGTTTCGCAGGGAGGAGACCCACTCGAACGTCCAACCCATACGACGCTTGTAGGCCTCGAGTTGGGCAAGCGGCCCGCGCGATGCGCACAGCATGGTTACATCGCGTTGGTCGAGATGAATGATCGTGCGGTCGAAGCTGTCTGCCTGGAGCGAACAGCCCGGGCACCCCTCGCTCCAGTTGGGACCGAACATGAAGTGGTAGACAAGCAATTGCGACCGTCCTGCGAACAGGTCGGCCAGCGTCCTCTCTCCCTCGCCGGTGTCGAACAGGTATTGCTTCTCGACGCGCACCCAGGGCAATTGCCGCCGGCGGCGTGCCAACTCGTCGCCGCGACGCGTCAATTCTTTCTCGGCGTCGAGCAATTCCAGGCGCGCGGCAAGCCACTCGGCGCGAGTTCCGATGTTCGGCAGTGTCATGTTCTCGCTCCTGTTGTTTTCACGGACAGCATGACTTCGAGGCCTTCGCGTTTCCTGCGGCGGATGAGGCCCGCTCCCTGCAGATCTTTCAAGTGCTTCGACACCACTGTCAGCGAAACCCGGTAGGGTGCGACATATGCGGAGCCACTTCTTTCACCTGACGTCCTCAGCGAAGAAGCAAAGTGTGTTTCACTTTCTATCTTCTCCGCAACGACTTCAACGCCGCCTTCCGCGCTTCTTCCGCGGCTGGGGACATCTCCCCGTCCGAAATCCGCGCTACAAAGCCCCTCAGCAAATACGAATCATTCTCAAACCGTCGCAACTCCTGGAGTAGCGGCGGGCTGTTGTTCCAAATCGAAAAATCCGCCTTGTCCATTTCCAAGATCCACGCCTGAAATCCCGCCGCTTCAAAATCCTTGCGCGATGCAATCGCCGCCAAAACATTCGCCAGCCGATCCTGCTCGCCGTAGGCAAAAATCGTTGGCGCCATCTCGAGTTTTTGCCGAATCGCCTCTAGCACGCGCCGCTGGTCCTGTTTCGTAAACGACGGGTGCCTCGCCAGCGCCGCCAGCAAATCCGCCGTGTGCGCCGTCGCATGGATCCATCCCTTTTTTTCATCGAACCCGCGCAAATCCCGTTCGTCGTTCAAATAATTCATCGCCACCTCCAGTAACATCCGGTAATGGGCGTCACCCAAGAATGGCGTTTTCAATTCCCGTTCTGCTAGCGTCGAAAGGCACAGTGCCGAAAACGACCGCCCAAAGATCGAATCGGTCTGGTCCTCTCCAATCCCCGCCTTCAAATTCTTCCTCCATTCCTCCTCCAGCGCCAGCAACTGCTCCGGCGAAAAATCGTCCTGTTCCAGAATCCAGGTTGCCAGGATCGAATACGCCAAATCGTCTCGCAGCTCTGGATCGCTCACCTTCAAATAGGCGCTTAATTCCATCGCCAGCGCAAACGCCGTCTCTCCCTCTGGCACCGCATAGTGATTCGCCGCAATCTTCCTCCAATACTCTTTCCCGTGCGTCCCTTGCGCATGGGCCACATCCACCCCCATGCACGTAATGATGAACATCGAGATCATTCCCACCACTTGGATCCTTCGAATTCTTGGCATCGTCCGTCACCCAGAATGTTTGGCCCACACCACTGTCGTTAGACGCACCCAGTTGGACGATAGTGAGCCCATTCTGTCTTTTCCCTCGAACCACGGCGTCGACGGAAATGCTCGCCGCGTCCGCGTGGTGCGCGTCGATCAAGTCATCGGTTCGGCCCGCGATGAGATAGTCGATTTGCGCTTCGTAAAATCGGTTCCCGTCGAACATCAGAGGCCGCCGCTGGTTCGAAAGAGTGTGAAGTCGGTCAAAAACGAATGGCCTGCCCTGTTTCGTCAGGACATGCTCTGCACTCCCATTCTGTTGCCCTCGGTATCGAGGAAGAGCCCGAAGTAACCCGCCTCTTTGGCAAGGAAGGTCTTCTCCACGAGGACGGCTCCGCCGGCTTTCTCGACCCGCGCCAGAATCTTCGAAAGATCTTTTCCCCCGTTGAGATACACGACCGTGCCGTCTCGTGAAGGTTCATACAATGGGCCACATGCGAGAGCTCCACAGTTGTACGCATCCTCGCAGGCGAAGATTGCATACGCGGTGTCTTGAAGTTTTATGTCGGTCAGTTTCACGTCCAGGATCTTGCTGTAGAACTCCTTCGCCCGCTTCAAGTCGAGCACCGGAATCTCAATCCAGTTCGCCAGGTGATCCACAGCTTTCCTCCGTTTGCCTGTCTCGGTTTGTTTTCGCGTTTCATCCGCGCGTTTTGTACGCGGCCAGACCCGTACACAGGGCGATCAGCACGCTGAACGCGATGGGCACGAGAAAGAAGTTGCTGCAGCAAAGAACAGCGACTGCGCTGTGACACAAAAAAAACGGCAGGGCCAGAGTTCTGACCGTTTCGGGCCGCGATTCCCAGAGAGTGCTCAGCTGCCACGCCCAAACTCCTGTGAACACGAAGAGCACGCTCACGAGCAACCCGAATCCAACGTAGAAATCCCAGAGGGTATGGTCCGAGCCCATGACGTGAACGTGGACTATGCGCATCGCAGCGAGGACTTCGTCCCCGTCCTTGCCGAAATTTTTCGGGCTGAGAAGCCCCGTGGTGTGACCTGCTGCGAACAGAAACAACAAGACAGAGGTGATTTTGTACAATCGAGATGTATTCATGAGCAGCGCTGCTTGTTACCCCAAATTCCTTCGACCTTCAGTCCTTGCGGTCGATGACGATTCTCAATGAACCGCCACTCGCGCAATCTACGATGACTGCCGAGTTCGGTCTTGTAGATTTAGTTCGATTTGTAGTCGCGTTCCGGTGCGCGAGCCGTGTGCGGCGTGGAACCTTATCCGACTTGGACTTGTGATTTTCCTGGGAAGAGTTCAGCGTCGATCCGGAGAAGCACCCCGATACTGCGCAGTGCTTTCGACGAAATCTCCCGAGTCGACGGTGGCGCATTTGTCACGGAGGACCCTGCTTCCAGTCAACGTGTGGCACTGCAGACGTCAGCTGTTTCGCGACTATGGTCTGTGCTTGCGTGCCCGAAACAAAGCGCGATATTGGGACGGCGTGCAATTCATCGCGCGCTTGAACTCATGGCACAAATAGGCCTGGTCGCAATACCCTGTTTCCGCTGCGATGCGCGCGATGGAGTAGTTGGACTCCGCCAGATACCTGCGCGCGACCTCGAGCCGCTGGGTTCTCTGATACTCGGCCGGAGTACATTGCAGGTACTTGCGAAACGATGCCGCAATTTCTCTTTGATTCACGCCTAAGATGCGACTTAGGTCGTCCATGGTATGGTTTTCGCACGCGGCGTCCTCCAGGAGCTGCTTGGCGCGACTGATCCATTGAGGCGGCTGGCTTGCGGATGGTTCTGCTTCGCGCAGCAAGGTAGCAACAACCAGGAGCGCTAGACCCTCGATGGCGAATCGCCCTGCGGTGTCTTGCATCTGCGACTCCCGGTAGATCTGGGTCAGCAGCGACGAGATCCTGTTGCGGCGGGAAAATCCTTCAATGCCTGTGGTCGGTGGATGCAGGTGCCGATTTTCCAGGAGTTCGAGGGTAAACCCGTGTCCGGCATCTGTGAAGACTTGGCCGTTGTGGACGGCGCCGGCTTCTTGAAAGATGACCTCACCAACCGACAGGCTGTTGGCACGCCCCGCAGCTCTAAATTCAAAGCCGCCTTGCAACACCAATACAAAATGTGGATTTTCGTGGCAATGAGTCGGCACCGACGTTGGTCTCGAAAAATTTGTTTCCATGATTGCGATTCGGTTGAACGAAAGACACCCGGAGACTCGGCCGCAGTACTGACCGCCAGGGCTAAAAATTGGAATCGAGTCTGTTTTCAAATCGTTGCCGTCGTATGGCTCCGCATATCGTCAGAGCGTGCGCAAAAGGACTTTTGCCGCAGAGCTGCGACGAGCGGTCCTCCCACAACCTCACCTTTGACGAAGCATGCTGTGGAAGGTGAGCGCAGCCACGGCACGCCGGGTCAGATCGCGGGTCGAGCAAGCTCGCTTGTCCCCGCATTCTGGGCGGAAGCGTCCCCCTCCGAGGAGCCTGAGTTACGACTCCGACCAGACTTGTGACCCACCTGCATTTTGCAGCAGGGGACGAGACGCATGGCGACCGGAGAGAGCAACTCGAGGCCCGCTGACTGCTGCCACCCGCGGACCTGCTCAACCGTCCACAACCCGGCGCCGCTCGCTGCGCCAAAGTACAGATCCAGCAGAGACTCGACCTGTTCGGATTCCTCGATTTCCGCTGGGCGCACGGCATCCACCGCGATCAGGATTCCTCCAGACCGCAACGCCTTGGTTGCGCGGAGCACGAGGTTGCGGTTTATCGCTTCATCGAAGTGGTGGAAGACATTGGCGATCAAGACGGCGTCGAAGGCCTGCTGCGGAAGGTCCACCGTAAGTATGTTCGCCCGCTGGAAATCCACACGGTCCCAGGGGATGCGCGCGATCCATGGCGAGTGGAACTCTCCCGCCGGGGGCTCCAAATCGAGAACGCGGGCGCGGAGCGCGGGATACCGATTACAGAATGCGAAGGAGTACAGGCCGTGGCTTCCTCCAAGGTCAAGGAGATCGGTCGCGCCCGTCGGCATCGGCGCGCGAGCAACGACTTCATCGAGGATCAACGCAGCATGGCTTGCCTGTCCTTGCTGGTAGAGCTGCCAGTCGTCGTCTTCCAGATTCTCATGAAAGGAAACTCCTCGGCCTGCTCGAAGGTAGGTCTCAAAGTCCATGGCGCGAAGGTCAAGTTTGCGGTGAAGGACCGCCGAGCTGAGCGATGTCGGCCGGTTGGTAACGAGCCAACGGCGGGCCACGGGCGCTAACCGGTATCGACCGTCCTTGAAGCGAAGGTATTTGCTGGCGTAAAGAGCGCGGAGGAGTTTTTCCGTCGGTGCAAGGTGAGCGCCGCACTCTTGCGCGATTTCTTCGGCGGTGCGCGGTCCAGCTTCCAGAATGTCGAATAGATTCATCTCGGTCGCTGCCATGACCGACTTGGCGAGGAGCAGCGCGACCAGCGTATCGAGAATCGGCGTCGGGGCAATATTAAATGTGAGCGCGAGCCACTCGATTAGATTTTCTGGAACGGAAGACAGCCTCAAAAGCATCTCCTGACACGAAGCCCCTCTCTTGTTGAGGGGAAATTCAGCGGCCGCCGATGAATACTTGACTGTGGCGTTTGGCAACCTCGAGCATCCGTTGGAATTCGTCCGAACTGGGTGCAGTCGTTTCGTCGGAGGTCAGCCGGGCGCGGGGACTTCCAGCCTCGACGAGAAAGGCCTCAATTCCCGGGCCACCGATAACCAGGAGGTTCACGTGACCTCCACTGGTATTTCGAAATCCGTGCATAGCGTTGGAAGGAATGAGGGCCATCTCGCCCGACGTGAGGGCTAGAGATTCTGTTTTCCCGTTTGCCATACGGAGGACTTCGAGAGTTCCCTTGAGGACATAGAACACTTCCACGTCGGGATGGTAGTGAAGCGGCACGAAAGCGTTGGGAGGCAATCGCGCTTCGCAGCAACAGAATGTCCCGAGAGTTTCCCGATGACTTACCTTGATTCGCGTGATCGTTCCCAGCAAAGCGAAAAGTTCTCCTTCCGTGGTCACGATGTGGCGTACTACCGGCCCTTTTGTCGACTCGTGCGACTTCGATGGATTCATTTCTTTCTTCCTTGTTCGGTGCACGACCGCAGATCTCGCGCAACAAGATATGGAACGTGTCTGAACGGGCGGGAGCAAGCTGCGGCGCCGATGCGTCTCCCCGTCCCGAGCCAGGGCAAGACGGTCCGGGCCGATCTCTACGGTCGGACCGTTTCTTTTCTGGTCCTCAAGATAGGTTTTTCGAAGGTGCAGGTCTTGTACTTCGGTGGAGATTTGTGTTTTTCATCCGGCCCGTGGCGAGCCTCGGAAGAAGGAACACGAAAGCGGGAGTGGAGAGGACTAGAGAAATGGCTTGGGGCTGCCTCGATCGCGATCGCAACACCGACTCCGGGAATCATTGTCCGCATTTCTTGAATCTGACCGGATGCAATCAACTTGTCCATCCACTCCTTCGTCACCGATCCCCAATCATCCACAACATCGATACCTGCCGCCCCAGCTACGACGTTTCGACTGGCAAGCGCTATCCCGAGCACACGTTTGTCTGCCAAGTCACCAAGCAAATTCTTGTTCGAGCGAAACTGTATTCCGTTGCGATCTCATTTTTCGGATCCGTGGGCAGATTCGCCATCCATCCTCGTGACTATTGCTCAAACGCGGGCGGCGGTCCGCTAATTCGCTTCCAATTCAAGTTGACGCTGACTTCAACACGGTTCGCTATTTTGATAAACGGAATGCCGCTATTCATGCCGTAGTCCTTGCGATCAAAGGCCATGGTCCCGATAATCATGCCCGAAGGGCTTCCCTTGCCTGAATCCGTGAGCCGCAATTTTTCTTTCTTGGTGACACCACGGATCGTGAAGTCTCCGTCCAGCTCAAAGCTCAGGGCACCTGTCTGTGTAATTTTCGTCGACCTAAACCTGATGTAGGGATCTTCTTTGGCATTGAAGAAGTCCTTGCCTCGCAACTTCCCGTTCTTGAGGCCGCTTCCGGTGTCCACGCTATCTGCCTCGATTGTGATGTCCAAGACACCGGTCGAAAGTTCTCTCGATTGAAACGTGAGGGTGGCGTTCCACCTGCTGAAGGTCCCTCGGATTGCTACCGAGGATTCCACTCCAAATTTAATAGAGCTTTCCACCGGCGAGATTTCATAAACAGGTGCTTGAGCCACACTCCTTTGCGGAAGCGCGGCAAGCGCCACGAGGTAGAGCAGGACGGAGGCAACGGTGCGAAGCTTTCGGCTCGACAGCTGGCAAACCGTGCAGCGATCTAGTCTTGGCAGCTCGATGATGGCCGCATTTTTCTTCATGAAATCTTCCTCTTGAGAACGAGCTCTGACCGAATCGATGCTGGAAATGGCGTTGTTTCTTATAGCAGGAGATTTTTCCGGTCTCTAGGCACTAAATGGTGCGGTGCTTACTCGCAGGTAGGGCAGTGAGTCTAGTCTCCTGGGACCGTTTCAGAGGCGTTCTTGGCTGGCCTTGGAAGTGTCATTGAGACTTGAAACGATGTTTGTTTATGCGCAGGCTCCTAATTTTTGTTTCGAGAGTTGACCTCGGGATGCCGAGCTTGGCAGCGGCGCCGTTCGGTCCTGCGATCCGTCCGTGGGTTTCCGCCAAGGCGGATTCAATCATTTCCCTTTCTCTGCGTGCTCCCAGCCGACCCAGTCCTTTGGCCGGTGCGTGCGCATGCTGTGATTCGCTCTGCAGCCAGACTTCCTCAACGGAAAGCGATTCACCATCGCAAAGTATCACGGCTCTTTCAATCACGTTCTGTAGTTCGCGAATATTGCCGGGCCAATGATAGGTCTGGAACAATCCCATGGTTTTCTTGTCGATCTTTTTGATCTTCTTCCCGGCCTTGTTTGCATACCGTTCAATGAGATACTCCACCAGCAAAGGAATGTCTTCTCTGCGCTCGCGCAGTGGCGGTATGTCGATGGGAAACACATTCAGCCGATAAAACAGATCACTTCGGAAAGTTCCTGCTTGGATAGCGGCCTGCAAGTCGCGATTGGTGGCGGCAATAATTCGCACATTGGCTGTGATGGATTGATTTCCGCCGATGCGCTCAAATCGGTGTTCTTGCAGAACTCGCAACAGAGCGATCTGGGTTTCTGCGGGAAGGTCGCCGACCTCGTCGAGGAAGAGAGTCCCGCCTTCGGCAAGCTCAAAACGCCCTAGGCGCCGCTGAGTTGCCCCGGTGAAGGCTCCCTTTTCGTGACCGAACAGCTCTGAGCCAATCAGGGCCGCGGGTATCGCCGCGCAATTCACGCTTATAAAAGCACGTGCCGACCGTTGGGAACGTTTGTGAATAGCGCGCGCAACGAGCTCCTTGCCGGTGCCGGTTTCCCCAGCAATCAGCACCGTGGAATCGGTCGGCGCCACCTTGGTCACCTGCATCAGTACACGACGGAGCGGTTCCGAGGAGCCAACAATTTCTTCAAACAGCGAAGCCTGATCGATCTCCTCCTTAAGAGCCAGATTCTCGCGGAAGAGTTCCTCCTTCAGCTTTTTGATCTCTTCGAAAGCGCTTTCCAGAGCGGCTCTCGATTGATGCCGCTCTTCGACGTCCGTTCTCGCTAAGTACCATCGTATGATGCGACCCTGGTCATCACGCAGTGCTTTGGAGCGCATCAGAAACCAGCGATACTCTCCGTCTTTTCTGTGTAAACGTATTTCCGCTTCCCACGGCTTTCCAGTTGCGATTGCGGATTGGCGCAGGCGGGCGTAGTTCTGCAGGTCCTCCGTATGAAAGCACTTGCTTTCATCGATCACCAGGAACTCTTCCAAGGTCAGGCCGTGATAATCCAGCACAACCTGATTAGCGTGAAGACGCCGCCCATCCCCATCCAATACGACGATGTGCTGAGGAACCGCATCCACGAGCTGGCGAAGCTCCGCCTCTGTCTGCTTACGATCCTCGATGTCGGTCCCCGCAGCGTACCAGCGAACGACGTGCCCTTGTTCATCGCGCAGCGGTTTGACGCGCATCAAAAACCAGCGAAATTGTCCGTCTTTTCTGCGTAAACGTATTTCCGCTTCCCATGGTGCACCGCTGGCCATCCCGGATTTGCGCAAGGCGCCGAATTTCTGCAGATCCTCCGGATGAAAGCACTTGATCGGAGCGTCCTCGGCCAAAAACTCTTCCAATGTTAGTCCGTGATAGTCAAGCACAATCTGGTTGGCATGAAGACGTCGCCCATCCCCGCTGATCACGACAATGTGCTGGGGAACGGCGTCGACAAGCTCCCGAAGTTCTTTTTCCCCGTCCAAGCCTGCTTCGCTTGCCTTCGCGCATTGCTCAGCCTGACTGTTAAATGTCGTACCCATATTTATCCTTCGCAAACAGTAGTCCTTGTCCTGCAGGGGAGTCAACGCGGCACAAGCCAAAAGACGGACGGAGTCACAAAGCAGCTTCTTGTTTGGGGCGGACTACCAGTTTGTCTGTTGGAATTCGCCAATTGGCGGGATGCGTCATTTGCGGCCCAAAGAAGCCCTGTAGTTTCAATCGATTACCCGTGGCAGCCCTTTTGCATTCTTAATATTCAGTTGGAACCTGAGGACCTCGCATGGTTCTGAAGATTGAAACAGGCTCGGATGGACGACACCTGGTTCTGCGGCTAAGTGGGCGACTTCAATCCGAACATGTAGAGCAGTTGAAGGCACAAATGGAAGGAAGCAGACAGAAAGCCATCCTGGATCTGGCAGAGGTGAGATTGATCGACAGGGAGGTTGTCTGTTTTTTGGGCGTCTGCGAAGCGCATGGCACCGAACTCCGAAATTGTTCCCCGTATATTCGCGACTGGATTCTCAAGGAAAAACCCATCCCCGAATGAATTCTAACGGCATCGTCGACGAAGATTTGAATACCGCCGAGGTCGTTCCGTCGCTACCTGGTGTGTATGCCTCGAATCCGACTGAGATTCCGGTCATCGGAGTTCATGAGAACTATTTCGGCCGAGTTGCGCGGCTGCGCGAGTTCGGCGATGTTACGCTTGCCGAAAAGGCGTACCCAGCAAACACCGTTGTGCCGAATCACCGTCGTAAGTTTCCCGGATTCTTTATGCCGCTGCGAGGCACGTTCGAATTTGTTTGCGGTTCGAACAGTTCGAGAATCTGGAGGGGGCGAGCCACATACCATAACCCCCAGGACGTGCTTTCCTTTCGTGTGCTCTCCCTGGGCGGAAGCGGATTCGACGTCGAGGTGAGAGACGGATGGACCGGAGCTTTCGCGACTTCGCAACAACGAATCACCGTGCTAGGCAGCAAGATTCCCGTGATCCTAGCGCAGCTCGATTGCGAACTGCGCGTCCGGGACGCAGCCTCCGCTCTTGCGGTGCGAGGGCTGGTGCTTCAGGCGATGGCTGGGCTGACACGGGAAATACGGTCGAGTTTCCCCCATCCACCCCAGTGGCTGATGCATGCGGTAGGATTCCTCGCGGACAATGTCGGCGACAGGATCGACATGAAGCGGCTAAGCGCCGTTGCTGGAATCGCGGCCCGCGATGTGATCAAAGGATTCCGACAATTCTTCGATCGTACCCCTGCGGAATACCTGCGATGTCATCGAATCGCAATGGCCCGTCAGCGCCTGGCCGAAACCAGTGAACCGATCGCGCGGGTAGCGAACGAATTTGGCTTTTACGACCAGGCCCACTTCTGTCACGAATTCAAAAAGGCTACCGGTTGTAGCCCGAGCGAGTATCGCAAACTGGTTGGGTCGCGCGGATCGGACCAAGGAGTGGAAAGGCTGATGGATTTGCGGTCATCTGCGCCAGTCCGAACGATATAGTGCAACTGAGCTTCAACCCCAGTCACCATGGAAGCATCGCATGGATCGCGCAGAAAAACTTTTGAGCAACCGCGCATTGTCGTCGACGGACGTCGCGCCCTGGTGCGGGTTCGCGGAGCAAAGTCACTCACTGGAGTTTTCAGCGACCGCATCGGCTACCCGCCGGGAGAAGGGCGGCGCAGAAACGGCGTGTCGGTGTAGCGCTCGCGAATGCGCGCTGCCGTGACAGAATCGGACCGCAACCTTGGATGAGGGCAATCAACCGAAGTCGGGCGATTCGCCCTTGACCTGACACTGACCCTTCGGCGCGAATCCCTGCCTGCTCGTACAGTTAATCGATGAGAATTTTGGAATCTCTGCGCCGTTGCCTCGCAAGTGTCGTACCTCGAAAATACTAGCAACAAATAACGGAACCGATTTCTCGGAATCGGCCATAGGTCTTCTCCCGGGATTTCCAAAGGTGATTCACGGTCGCGTTGCACTGGGAACAAACTCTCGCTCTTCCTTGCCTGGAGGTCTGCATGCGGCTGATTCGAAATCTCGTGAGTGCCGGCGTTCTCGCGATACTGCTATGCTCCTCGATGGCGCTGGGACAAACCGTCCCAGCGACGGCAGTACCTTTCATTTCTCAAGTCGCGCCGCCGAGCCTTTCTCCAGGAACCACTCCCTCAAATCCAAGTAACTTTACGCTCACAATCATGGGCGCCAACTTCTCTCCCAACGTAACGGTCAGTCTCGCTGCTTCCTCCAACTACATTTTGCATCCTTCCGTGACTACCGTGAATCCGACGGGCTCGCAAATCACCGCGCAGTTTTCCAACACGGTCTTAGGCTCGCCGGGGACTTTCGCCGTCACGGTCACCAATCCGTCCGGAAATCCTCCTCTGGCGTCGAATACATATTTCTTGCCTTACACGCCTGCGCAACCCAGTGCGGTGTTGAACCAAAACACGACGGCCTTTCTCACGGGTAGTCCAAAGGGAATTGCCGTTGCCGATTTTTGGGGAAACGGCTCCCCTGGCTTGGCAGTGGTTTCGCAGAATTCAAATACAGTCTCGATTCTGTCCAGCAACTTTGGCGGCCCATTCACGGTGAGTTCGACTTATATGAGCGGGAATCAACCATGGGGAATCGTCGCAGCCGACTTTCTTGGAGCCGGTCTGCCGGATGTGGCCATCACCAATTCCGCGGACAACACGGTCACCATCCTCTTCGCCAATGGCGGCGGAACTTATCGCCCGGGGGCGACCATTTCTCTTCCGGGCGTATTTCCCACGCAACTCATCGCAGCGGACTTCAATGGCGACGGCAAAATTGATCTGGCTGTTCTGAATACTTGTGGGGCGTCGCCCGCAAGCTGCTTTCCCCAAACTGCACCGCAAGGCCCCGGCAGTGTCAACATTCTCTTGAACAACGGCGATGGAACCTTTACCGTCTCTCCCGCTGTTTTGACCGCCGGGAACGTTCCCTACGCAATGGCAACGGCTGACCTGAACGGCGACGGCACGCTCGATCTAATCGTCGCAAACCAGAACAGCAACAATCTGACGATCTTCATGGGCAATGGTGATGGTACCTTTACGCAGACAACTGCTTTTCCCTCCACGGGTAATGCTCCCTCCGCGATTGCGATTGGCGATTTCAACATGGACGGGAATCTCGATATCGCGGTAACAAATTCCGCTGACAACACCGTTTCCATTCTTCTCAATCAAAACTGTTCCACGGTTCCCGCCATTTCGTGCACTTTTGCTGCCGCTGCGGTTTCTCCAGTGGTCGAATCGGGCCCTTCTGCCATTTCCACTGCGGATATAAACGCCGACGGATTCCTGGACCTAGTCGTGGCCAACTCCTCGGCAAATTCCGTGTCTGTTCTCTTGGGAGATGGCACGGGTGCATTCCACGCGGTTGTCCCGCAAGGCCAGTTTGACTTTTCCACCGGAACAGCGCCCCAAGAGGTCGTGCTCGGCGATTTCAATCAGGATGGCCGTCTCGACATTGTCACCAGCAACTTCTCTGGCAGTTACTCCTATCTGCGTCAGGCAGCCGTGCCACAACTTGCCCTGACGTCCAGCAATTCTCTCCCGGTCTACGGAATGTTCCTCGCATTCACCGTCACCTTGAGTCCGCCCTTCGGCCAACCCACACCCACAGGCACGCTCACCTTCTTTGACGGAAGCACCCAAATCGGCTCCTTGCCTCTGAACGGCTACCAGACCTATTTCAATTATCCCGGCTTGAGCGCCGGCTCGCACCAGATCACGGCTGTGTACAGCGGAGACTCGAATTTCACCTCGGCCACCTCCAACGCGGTCAGCGAAACGGTCAGCCAAGCGCAAACTAGCATCACTGTCACCTCCAACCTAAACACGGTCTCTTACGTCCAGCAATTCACGCTCACCGCCACCATCCTGCCGCAACTCTCCGGCAACGCCACCGGAACAGTAACCTTCTTCGACACCGCCTCTTCCACGAATCTCGGCACCGCGCCGGTGTCAAATAACTCCGCGCAGCTCACTCTTTCCAAGCTTTCTCCCGGCGCGCACCCGATCAGCGCTTTCTATCAAGGCGATTCGAATTTCACCGCCAGCAGTTCGCCAACCTATACGGAAAACATCATCCAAGCCTCAACGACCACCTCCATTACTTCCAACCCGAATCCAATCCTCCTCGGACAGAGCGTGACGCTGACCGCCACGGTGCAACCCGGCTCGGGCAACACCGCCAGCGGCGGTGTCGGCTTCTTCGATGGCCCCACCTTTATCGGCTTCGCCAACGTTGCCAACAATTCCGCGCAATTTGTTGCGTCCGGCCTTTCTGTCGGCCCGCATTCCATCACCGCTCAATACACCGGTGACACCAATTTCTCCGGTAGCAGTTCTGCAAATCTCGTCGAAACGGTAAATCCCGGCGCTGTCACAATGGTTTTGGGATCGACTTTGAATCCGTCGGTGTACGGGATGTCCATCAACCTGGCTGCCACCGTTCAACCAACCGGGGTCAACATTACTCCGACGGGCACCATCATCTTCATGGATGGCTCAACGATACTTGGCACCGCTCCGCTCTCGTTCGGCGCCGTGCAATTCGCCACCTCTGCACTGTTGGCGGGGACCCGCACACTCACCGCCAAATACAGCGGCGACGCAAACTTCCAGGCCACTGTGTCGTCACCCCTCGTTCAAACTGTCTACCAAGCCGTCACTTCCACCACCGTATCTTCCAGCCAGAATCCGTCGTCCTTTGGCCAGCCGGTCATCCTCACCGCGGCGGTGCAACCCGTAAACGGCGGCACCGCCTCCGGAAGTGTGACGTTTTTTGACGGGGCAATCCTACTCGGCACCGCCTCTCCGGCCAACAATTCCGCTCAATTGACGGTTTCCAATTTTTCCCTCGGCTCGCATTCCATCACCGCGCGATACGCCGGCGACGTCAATACTCAATCAAGCTCGTCGTCCATGGTTACGCAGACCGTCAACCCCTCACCCACGACAACCACGGTCAGTTCCAACCTGAATCCTTCTAGCTACGGCCAGAACGTTAGTTTCGCCGCAACGGTCAAGCCTGCCTTCGGTACTTTGCCCGCTGGCCAAATCTCATTCTTCGACGGCACGACGCTGCTCGGCACCATCAACACCGTAACCGGTCCATTGCAAATTACCCTTCCCAATTTGACGGCCGGCTCGCACTCCATAACCGCACAGTACTTAGGCAGCGCGAACTTTGCTGCTAGCACTTCCGCGCCTGTCACGCAAACGGTCAATCAGGCGGCAAGTTTGATCGTCGTTTCGTCAAACGCCAATCCGTCCAAATTCGGCCAATCCGTCAGCTTCAACGCCTCCATCTCCACCACAGGGAATTTCAGCTCTGCCTGCGGCGGTACCCTCACGTTCCTGGACAACGGCGTTTCGATTGGTTCCGTAATTCTACCCGGCAACACCAACTCCGCCACAGTTACAACCGCCGCGCTCGGCGTAGGCACTCACTCCATCACCGTAAGCTATACAGGCGACACAAACTTCGCGGCCGGCACCTCTTCCGTCTTTGCGCAGACTGTGAATCTGGAGCCCTCGACAACATCCATCGCTTCAAGTTCCTATACACCCGCGTTCGCCCAGGCCATTACGCTCACAGCAGTCGTGCATCCGCAGTCCGGAACCATGGCAACCGGCACGATTACCTTCCTCGATCGCAGTACAACGCTCGGAACAGCGACGCTCTCCAACAACACCGCCCAATTCTCGATTTCCGCACTCACTCCCGGAACCCACTACATCAGCGCGCAATATGGCGGCGACGCCAACACTGCCGCCAGCGTTTCCGCGCAATCCCTCGTCACCGTCAGCCCTCCGCCGACCACGACGCTTCTTACCTCTAGCGCCAATCCGTCTTCCTGGAACCAGCCGGCCACGGTTACGGCGACGTTACAGCTAACGTCCTCTGGCACCCCTACAGGCACAGTCACCTTCTTTGACGGCTCAACTTCCATCGGCACCGGAGCCGTCGCCAACAACACAGCCCAATTGACAATCTCCGGCCTCCAACTCGGCACGCATACCATTACCGCCGTTTACGGTGGAGACGCCAATTTTTCCGGCAGCAGTTCCTCGGCGCTCAGCCAGGTCGTCAATCCCGCGCCGACAACCACTACCGTCACTAGCAGCTCCAACCCCTCGACGTTCGGTTTCAACGTAACGTTCACCGTCAACGTATCTCCGCAATTCACTGGTGCGCCCACGGGCCTAGTAACCCTGTATGACGGCTCGACCGCGCTCGGCAGTATTAGCTTGACCAATCAAAATGGCCAGAATTTCGCGCTGTTCAGTCTTTCCACGCTGACGGCAGGCTCCCATTCCATCACCGCGAAGTACAACGGCAACTCCTTCTTCTCCGTCAGCACTTCGGGAGTCCTCACCCAAACGGTGAATTTGACTGCGACGACTACGACTTTGGCTTCGTCGGTGAATCCTGCGGCCTACGGTCAGGCTTTGAGTCTTGTCGCTTCCGTGCAGCCGCCAGGCAGCGGCTCCGCCACCGGAACCGTTACGTTCTTCGACGGCTCCACGACTCTCGGCACGTCAACCGTCTCCAACAACCTGGCGCAGCTCTCTGTTGCCACGCTCTCACTGGGCGCGCACACCCTTACTGCACAATACAGCGGCGATTCCAAATTCGCGGGCAGCACTTCGGCGCCGGTTACGGAAACGATTAACGTTTCCGCAACCACCACTACCGTTTCTCCGAACATTAATCCCTCCACATTCGGACAATCCGTGATCTTCACCGCCGTGGTTCAACCTTCCGCAGGCGGGCCACCGGCGGGCACGGTGACCTTCTTCGATGGCGCTACTTCTTTGGGTTCAAGCTCGGTTTCAAGCAACAGCGCTCAACTCACACTTTCCAATCTGTCCGTCGGCTCGCACTCTATCACCGCCAGATATGGCGGTGACGGCAATTTCTCTGCCAGCACTTCCGCAGCGATCACGCAAACCGTAAATCAGGCCTCGACCACGGCCAGTGTCGTTTCCAGCTTGAATCCATCTGCCTTCGGCCAGTCCGTGACTTTCACCGCCTCAATCCAATCGTCAGCAAGCGGGACTCCTACGGGCAGCATAACTTTCTTTGATGGAACTTCCTCGCTCGGTTCCGCGAATCTCTCTGGCAACTCGACGCAATTGACACTTTCTTCGCTCTCGCTCGGCTCGCATTCCATCACCGCGAAATACAATGGAGACTCAAGCTTCGCGTCGAGCACTTCCGCAGTGCTGGCGCAAAGCGTCTCCCAAACTACTTCCTCCACCACACTCGTCTCTAGCACCAATCCATCTTCGTTCGGCCAGGCAGTCAGTTTCATCGCCTCTGTTCAGCCCGCCTTCGGCGGCACCCCGACCGGCACGGTCACTTTCTTCGACGGTAGCACTTCGCTCGGTTCCGTGAACCTCTCGGGGAGTTCGGCCCAGCTGGCTCTTTCCGCTCTTTCTCCGGGTTCTCACTCCATCACTGCAAAGTACAATGGTGACTCCAATTTCTCGGCGAGCGCCTCCGGGTCCATCTCGCAAAATATCTCTCGAGCAGCCACCGCAATTAATGTGGGCTCCAATGTGGATCCATCTTCCTACGGCCAATCGGTTACATTCACAGCCACGGTGACACCGGGTTACAGCGGCACACCCACGGGCAGCATTTCTTTCTTTGACGGTAGCAGTTCTCTGGGCAGCGCCAGCCTCTCCGGTGGCGTCGCCACTCTAACAACCGCTGCAACTTCGCTCCTTGCCGGATCACATTCCATCACTGCAAATTACAGCGGGGACTCCAATTTCCTGCCGAACAATTCCTCAGCCTTCGCGCAAAATGTTAGCCCGGCCACAGCGGCAACCACGCTCACTTCAAGCGCCAATCCTTCGTTGGTCGGCAAAACCGTCATCTTCACCGCCCATGTTTCCTCGTCCGTCGGTGGCACTTTGAGCGGTACGGTAAGCTTTTACCTCGACGGCGGAAGCAGCCCCGTAGCCTCAGTCGCACTCTCTGGCGGCAGCGCGCAATTCTCCACCAATTCGCTGGCCGCCGGAACTCATACGCTCAATGCCGTCTACACGTCGTCGAATCCTAATTTCGGCGGCAGTACTTCGGCGCCCTTTACGCAAGCCATTACGGATTTCTCCATCTCTGCTGCACCTGCATCGAGCACCATTGCCCGCGGAAGTTCAGGAAGCTATGCCTTAACGCTCGCGCCAATCGGCGGCTTCACCGGCAACGTCTCGCTCTCCTGTACCGGCGTGCCGAATAACTCTACATGCGCCATCTCGCCATCCCCGGTCACCCTGGACGGCACAAATCCAGTGCAGGCCACTGTTGCCGTCACCATCTCCAAACACGCCAACACTGGGACCCACACTCTAACGCTCACGGGCGTTTCTGGATCCCTCACCCGCAGCACCACCGTCACTCTTCGGATCAATTGAGCATGGTCCAGTTGGGGGCAGGGGTAAGGGGTCAGTGGACATGCTTAGTCCGTATGCGGCGATGAATCGGTGGGTCTGTTGGCGCAGCAGGGAATTGCGGCCGCTTGCGATGCAGACTAACCGTTCGCCACGTCATCCAAGCTTTGCCGCAAATCCGTAAGCACACCATGTGCACTATGAAGTCGGCGCATTTGTTCGCCTTAGTGCATATCCTCTCGAGTAAGCGTCATGCCGTGATTGGTCAGAACGCGGATCCGTTGCTTATGAGCAACGCCGCAAGTCGTTGATTCGAGGAAGACGATCACGCAAAGAGCCGCGCGACGGCGTAGCGCAGGTGACGGAGCCGGCTCTGCCGCCTGGCCCTGCGCGTCTCGACCCAGACGACGTGCACGAGTTTGGCAAGCTGTGCAGCGATGCGG
>Ga0210384_10002194_pt1 | contig 24271 bp, 17 predicted proteins | sample IncBWH2MmetaG_FD_160574 | JGI IMG/M metagenome (GOLD analysis project Ga0210384, IMG submission 160574) | Forest soil microbial communities from Barre Woods Harvard Forest LTER site, Petersham, Massachusetts, United States - Inc-BW-H-2-M | ecosystem: Environmental > Terrestrial > Soil >...
GTGACTGTGTCGAGATCAAGGTAAAGATACGGCGACCCCGCGCCACCGCCCGACTCGGAGATGATCAGCAGCTTCGCTGGAGAGTGCGTCGGAATCGCAACGCCCCCGGAGAGATCGTCGACCGCCTCGGTCACTTCCGCCGAGAAACGCTGGCCCGGAGTCGCACTGTCCGAATCGATATTCTCATTCGTCCGAATGTGGACTTCGGTTCCGGTGGGAATGACCTTGGCGTTCGCCGGCGCCATCATCGCCTTGGCCACTTCCGCACTGCTGAAGACCAGCGATTCGACGTCCTTCTTTGGAAACTGGTACAGGATGCCGAGATTGTCCTTGAACGCGAGAGGATCGGTGGCGTTAAAGGTCCCGGAATAGACTTTGCCATCGCGCAGGGTAACCGTGTCATTCGTGGACGTGAATACGAGTGACTGCACGTCGTGGATGGGGAAGGTGTACCGGATGCCACTGGTATCGGTGAAACCGAGAGTGCCGCCCGGCGCGCCGAGATATTGTCCCGAATAACTCGATCCCGACTTGGTGATGACAGTGTCAGCAAAACACGCAGCCGTGAGCCAGAGGATCGTCACAGTCGCAAGAAAAGTCTTCTTCATCCATCGTCTCCACAACAGGTCAAAGAGATTTCGCTTTTGTGATTGCCTGGAAAATGTCTGCAAATTAAGGAGGTCAGCATCATACTCTTTCTCTTTGTCACGACAGACGTTGGGGGCCGCTCCCTCCCGTAACTCGCGGTTTCGGAAGCCGCCTTGAATGGGCTTTCCCGAGCCCGTAAACTTAAGCCAGGTGCACGTACATGCCAGCCACGGTGGGGGAGAGAAGACTTCGCGCGTCTTGCGCATCTCCTTGTTCGTTACGCTGGCCTACATTGTTCTGCTGGTCATTGCGGGATTGCGCGCACATTCGCTGGCACTACTGTCAGAAGCCGGCCACAATCTTTCGGACTTCGTAGCCCTGCTGCTTTCGCTGGTCGCGGTTTATCTGCAGTCGAGGCCGCCCAGCGCCACCAAGACCTATGGGTACCATCGCGCGGGGGTGCTGGCAGCGCTGATCAACGCCGCGTCGTTGGTGGTGATCTCGTTCTTCATCTTCTACGAGGCCTTCCGGCGCCTGCAGAATCCGGAGCAGGTCCATGCCGGCACCATGATGTGGGTGGCCGCGGCCGGCGTGGCGATGAACGGAGTGATCGCTCTCCTGCTTTACCGGGCCGGGGGCGACGTCAACATCCGCAGCGCCCTGATCCACGAAGTCGGCGACACGCTCTCCACGGCCGCTGTCATCATTGGCGGCTGGGCCATCCTGCTTACGGGCAAGTACTGGATCGACTCCGCGCTGTCGTTCGGAATCGGCGCTTTGATCCTGTGGTCGTCGTTCGGCATACTGCGCGAAACCATGAATATCCTGCTCGAAGGCACGCCGAGTGGCCTGAAGCTGGAGCGGGTGGAAGCCGCAATCCGCACCGTGGAGGGGGTAAATGATGTCCACGACCTGCACATTTGGAGCATCGGCTCCGAGAGCCGGGCGCTGTCCTGCCATATCGCGATAGCCGACATTCCACCCTCGGTCAGCGAGCGCATTCTGCGCGACGTAAAAGAAATCCTCCACCATGACTTCCACGTGGTCCACACGACCATCCAGTTCGAACACGTGGAATGCGAAGTCGCCCACGGATGCATTATTCCCGTCGACGAGGGCGACGCTCACCACCACCATAACCACTAGAATTTGCCAGGACATCAGCGGCTTTGCCGTGTAAAGCGGCCTGGGCCGCTTGTTCCAGGCGCTGACGGCGTTCGCTTTCGCCCCTACTATCGACGGTCGTCGAATGGTTACCGACATAGCACGTCGGTGCCATTCACAACTTTTCGCCTTATCAGTACTCTCCTTCTTGAGCAGCACTTGGGGGAGGGCTGTTCGGGCGAGCGTCCTTGACTCTTTGAGTCCGGGACGTTTCGTTTTTTAGCCGCATTCTCACAGACCCGCCTGATTTCTTTTTTTTCCAATCCTCACAACGACAGGTGACCAAGGTCACCAACTTTCTGTGCTATGCGCGCTAGCCTCTGCTCCTGAGGCGTCTGCGCCGCCAGATGTGTTCCCTGGCTGAATATTCCTCGCGGCAGCCGGACGCCCGCACGGGCCCGTCGATTCCACCGCAAAGGTGATCCCCATGAATGCCCCGAACCGCGATTCCCGCACTGCCTGGCTCGAAGGACCGTCAGCGCCTTGTTACTCTCAGCCCGAAGTTGGTTGCCCGTGGCGGCTTATTCTTCTCGGAGCCCCCGGAGTCGGCAAAGGCACGCAGGCGGACCTGCTTCATCAGCGCCTGGGTGCATGCCACCTTTCGACCGGCGATGTGTTTCGGGCCGCCGCTCGCAGCGCCTGCACCGTGACGCCCGCTATGGTCACGGCGCTCGATTTCATGCGAAAAGGCGCGCTTGTTCCGGATTCCACTGTCTGGGAGATGGTGCGGGAGCGGAGTGCCTGTCTCTCTTGCCGGGGCGGGTTCATTCTCGACGGCTTCCCGCGCACACTGGCTCAGGCGGAGTCGCTGCAAGGGCTGATCCAGTCCGAAGGCTGGTCGCTGGGAGCTGTGGTCAACTACGACCTTCCTCTTCCGGAGATCGTCGAACGCCTCAGCGGACGCCGCACCTGCTCGCAGTGCAAGGCCGTCTACCATATAACGCGGCAGCCATCCCGAGTCGAGGGTGCTTGCGACCGATGCAGCGGACGACTCTTCCAGCGTGAAGACGATCGTCCTGAAGCAATTACGGTTCGGATGGAAGCCTACGAGCGCAGCACAGCTCCCCTGATCAATTTCTACGGGGAGCTGCGACTCCTCGTGACGATTCCGGCCACTGGAACGCCAGACGAGATCTGCGCTCGGACGATCACGGCGCTGGAGAAGCGAGACATCAGGTCCTAAGAACGGCGCCCATCCGTTTCCTGACACCTGCGCTTTCGCTTTACCGATCCGCCCGATGACTGTCGAGGAACTTCTTGACCGCCTCGGGCATGAACGCCGCCGTACTGAACGCGTTCGGCAGGGCGGCCTCGAATGTCGTCATCCGGAATTGGCCGCGCCCGTTGGAAAGAATCAGCACAATCGGCGGCTTTCCGACGGCCTGATTGAAGCTGCTGGCCTCGTACCCGTACTGGCGGTCGCGGTAGTTGATCACAGGCCATTGACCCGCTTCTCCGCTCACGACAATGGCTCGCAGAAAGTAGTCGCGCTCAGTGGCGGCCTGTTGCAGCAGTCCGCCAATTGGATACCGGTAATGGAACGCTGCGTCGTCACCGCCTGCGGCGCGATAAGTTTTGGCAGCAAACGACACGCCCGCAGCCCCAGTGTGCCGGTCGGAGGTAAACAGGGTCACGCCTCCGCGACGCGCTTCCTCCGCGGACTTCACCAGCCGATCGAGTTCCTCACTCGCGAGCGGAATCTTCGCGCGATCAACTTCGGGAAAGTTGCGCTCGCAGACAATCTGATCCGCAAAGCGCGTCATCCGGACGGTGTGGTCTGACGCTTGCCCGCAGGCCACCAGCAGATGCTCCCAATCCGTCGTCGCCAGCTGATAGTCGCGGCAATCGCTGCAGCTCCCGCTGCCCCCGCAGCGCTCACCGTAGAACGCCACAAACCTCACATCGTGCCGGGTCGCGTCCGCGCCGTACACTGCGGTCACGTGGTTCAGAAGCGACGACTCGCCGTGAATCGCCTCGGGCACGTCGTACTCTGTGTGGCCGCCAAGAACGATGCGTTCCTGTCCGTCCTTCTCGAACACCGTTGCGGCCCGCACCTTGAACTTCGAGATGTGGGGATCTGTCCCCGCCTTCTCCGCAGCGTCGAGTGCGCGAAAAATCTGGTCCCGCAATTTCGTGTCGGTGACCAGCCGCTCCGATTCTTTGGTCAGCTTCCATGCGGGCGACGAGTCGGCGCGCAGCGTCCACAAGGCGGCAAACAGCAACAGCGCGGTGACCATCAAAATTCTTCCGCGTTTCAGACCAGATGTTGCAGTCTTCGAATTCATCTTCACTTGCCTCTCTCCTGGGAAGCGTATATCTCCTGCACCCTTTCCACCGTGTCAGCCTCCTCGGACAGCTTGTCCGGACGCAATCTTACGATTCGCGGAAAGCGCAGAGCGTATCCGCTCTCGTGTCGATCCGATTTCATAACGTTGTTGAAAGCGACTTCAAGGACGATCTTCGGCTCGACCTCGCGCCGGAAACCCTGATCGTCGACAGTGTGCTCGAGGAACCACTTCGTCATCTCGGCGATTTCGGCGTCGGTGAGTCCCGAATAGGCTTTCCCGACGTTTACGAGCCGCTCGCCATCGCGCACAGCAAACGTGTAGTCGCTCAGTACGTTGATGCGCTTGCCATGCCCCCATTCCACAGCCGTCACTACCACATCGAGAGTGGCCAGTTCCCGCTTCATCTTCAGCCACGATTTTCCGCGCCGGCCCGGCGTGTAGGGCGATTCGAGATCCTTGATCATCAGCCCCTCGTTGCCCCGAGCCTGTGCCGCGGTAAACAGTTCTTCGAGTTCTTCAGGCTTCGAGGCCGTCGAAAACGCTGCACGAATGAGGCGTGGAAGCTCATCCCTCACCGGCTCCTCGAACAGCAACTTCCCCTGGATCCCGGTCTTCCTCAGTGCCGGAGCCTGCCCTGAGCGAAGTCGAAGGGTGTCTCCGTTGTGGATTTTCTTTTCCATTGTCAGCAGCCCGTCGAGGATCTCCATCCGCTCCCGCAGCGGTCGTTCGAGCAGAAGTTCTTCGCCCGCATAAATCACGTCGAACACCATGTACACAACTGGGACGCGCCGCATCAGCTCCGCGCTGACCTTTTTTCTTCCCAACCGCTGCTGCAGCGCGCTGAACGGTAACGCCCGGCCGACGCCTTCCTCGCTGTAGCTCAACGCCAGAATCTCGCCGTCGAGGATCGCATCCCTCGGAAGGCCTGTGAGCTCATCGGGCAACTCTGGAAATGACTCGGTGATTTCATCCCGCGTGCGGGAGAAAAACCGCACTTCTCCACCGGAAACATGCGCCTGTGCGCGGATGCCGTCGTACTTGTCCTCGACCGACGCATTCTCGAAGTAGCTGAGCGCCTCCTCCGCCGACTCCGCTGGGCTGGCCAGCATAAATCCCAGCGGATGGAACATGCGCATGTGCGCCTTGCCCAGTTCGCCACGCGCCGCCAGGCGCAACGTCTCGCCGATGTCACCCACCAGCATGTTGGCGCGCTGCACTTCGGCCAGAGTCGCTCCATAAGCACGGCCTATCGCCTCCTCGACCAAGCTCTCCTTGAGCCCAATCCGCAAATCGCCCGTCATGATCTTGACCAGATACTTGGCCTCAAGAGCGGTCGCGCGACTCAGCAACTCGCGGACGAGCGCCGTCTTCGCCGCAGACCCACGTGCTGAAGCGATCTTCCGGAAGTAGCTTTCTACCTCCGCCACGCTAAGATCATGCACTGCTTGCGTGGAAAGACCCGTAGGCGACTGGATGGGGTCACGTGGGGACAGCCGCCCTCGGCTGTCCGGTCGAGCGAAGCTCGACTCGTCTCCTCCCCGATTGTCTCCATCTCCCAACACCTCCCCGGCTGCTGCTCCCAGGTCTCCGAACTTCCGGTACGCCTCGGTCATGGCAACATCGCTTTTCCCGGACAACTCGCCGACCACTTTCCACAGCGATCGCCCGCCGACCTGCAGAGTCGCCTCCTCCCACGCGGGAAACGGCTTGCCCGACAGAAACACCGCCGAGACGGACGCCTCCTCGACCGGCCGCGACTTGAGGTACTCGGCGACGATCCGGATCTTTTCGAGCTTCTTGGTGGTCGCTGCGATGGCCTCGCAGGTTTCAGCAAGCGTCCTCATAATGCTCAATCTTTGGAGCGTAGGGCGTCCGTCACCCGCCCGGAGCCCCTATTATCGGCCCGGAAACAATAGCTAACCCACACAAACCTAACCACTTACCACGCCTCGGGCTCCCCGGATCACATCCTCCTGTGATACCCTTAGGTTTGCTACTTCGCCCTCCGAAGTATCATCTAACTGATAGCTGACATGAATTATCTGCGCAAAATGTGGCGTTTTCTGGTGGCCCTGCAGCTTCTGCCGGCGCTCGAGAGCGGTGAAGAGACGCTGGTCGGCGGCCAGGCTGTCCTAGAAGGCGTCATGATGCGGTCGCCCCATGCCTGGGCGATCGCGGTACGTAAACCCTCCGGCGAAGTCGCCACGCATAGCGAGCCTCTGGAGCGCCCCTCGGAGAAGCATAAATGGATGGGCTGGCCCGTCATCCGCGGCGTCATGACTCTCGGCTACGCGATGACTCTCGGCTTCCGCGCTCTGCGATTTTCCGCGAACGTCGCTCTCGACCAGATTCCCGCCGATGACAAGGGCAAGAAAATCGAAATCAGCGGATGGGTGGCGGCGGTCAATATCATCATCTCGCTGGCCTTCTTCATCTTCATGTACAAGTTCCTTCCGCTGGCGGCAGCCACGGAATTGAAGCACGTCAACCCAGTCTTCGGCAACGCGATCGTTTTCAACCTCGTCGATGGCGTCATCCGCATCGCCCTGTTCCTGCTGTTCATCTGGGGCGTGTCCTTGATGAAAGACATTCGACGCGTCTACGAGTATCACGGCGCCGAGCACAAGACCGTTTTCGCCTTTGAGAACGGCGACCCGCTGAACGAAGGCACGGTCCAGAAGTACTCGACCTTCCATCCGCGTTGCGGCACCAGCTTCCTGATGACCGTAATGATTTTCTCGATTCTGGTGTACATCGTAGCCAACGCGATCTTCCCGGTCACCACGTTCTGGGCCCGCTTCGCCACGCGCATCATTTTGTTGCCCGTGATTGCTGGCTTGTCGTACGAAATTATTCGTTTCGCCGCCAAGCATCGCGGCTCACTCTTTGCGCTGATGACCGCTCCCGGCTTGTGGCTGCAGCGCATTACCACGCAGCCTCCGTCGGACGACCAGGTACACTGCGCCATCGTCGCTCTCGACCAAGCCATGGACCTCGAGAAGCAGCACGGCGGCGAACTGGTAATTGCGTAGCGGGTTCCCCCGCGAATCTGATCCTTCCTCGCTATTATTCGTACGATAATCAACTGGAAAGTGCCATTCCGCCTTAATGACTGACTGCTGAGAGCTGAACGCTATGTTTGAGAGACTTGACCAAATCGAAGCCCGCTACGAGGAACTCACCCAGGCCCTCGCCTCGCCGCAAGTCATCGGCGACTCGACGAAATACCAAAAGACTGCCAAGGCGCACAGCGAACTGACCGACATCGTCGAGAAATACCGCGAGTACAAGGACCTGACCCGCGGTATCGCCGAAAGCAAAGCCGTGCTCGCCGACGAGAAAGATCCCGACATGCGCGCCTACGCGCAGGAGGAACTTACCCAACTCGAATCGCGCGTCGGCCAGGTCGAGGCTGATCTGAAGGTTCTGCTGCTGCCCAAAGATCCCAACGACGAGAAAGACGTCATCCTCGAAATCCGCGCCGGCACCGGCGGCGACGAGGCCACGCTCTTCGCCGACGAGATGTTCCGCATGTACTCGCGCTACGCGGAAACCCAGGGCTGGAAAGTGGAAGTGCTCTCCACCTCCGAGTCGTCCGTCGGCGGCCTGAAGGAAGTCATCGCGATCATCGAAGGCAAGCGCGTCTATTCGCAACTCAAGTACGAAAGCGGCGTCCATCGCGTGCAGCGCGTGCCCGCCACCGAACAGCAAGGCCGCGTGCATACCTCGGCTGTTACTGTCGCCGTGCTCCCTGAGGCCGAAGACGTCGACATCAAGATCGAGGCCAAAGACCTGCGCATCGATACGTTCTGCTCTTCGGGCCCGGGCGGACAGTCCGTGAACACGACCTATTCCGCCGTTCGCATCACGCACATTCCAACTAACACCGTGGTCAGTTGTCAGGACGAGAAATCTCAGATCAAGAACCGCGAGAAAGGCATGCGTGTCCTGCGCTCGCGCCTCTATGAAATCGAGATGCAGAAACAGCAGGAAGCTTTGGCCAAAGAACGCAAAGCTATGGTCGGGTCGGGCGACCGCAGCGAGAAGATACGCACCTACAACTTCCCGCAGAATCGTGTCACCGACCACCGTATCGGTCTCACGATCCACCAACTCACCGACGTCATGGACGGCAAGCTACAGCCCATCGTCGACGCGCTCATCACCCACTACCAGGCTGAAAAGCTGAAGCAGGAAACCGCCCCGGTGGCGTAGATACAAGGTTCGGGATTGCGAACCGCTGATGACTGGCTGTGGAGTCAGCTGACCTGATCCTCGGGACTGCCACTGCTCACGTGGGGACAGCCGCCCTCGGCTGTCCGGCCGAGCGAAGCTCGGCAGGCTTTCCCATTGCTTGAGCTCGGGCTTTCGGAAACTATGAGCCTCGTTGCCCAATTATCTCCGTGCCTCCGTGTCTCCGTGGTGAAATAGTCTCGTGCCACTCCGCGACGCCCTCCAATCCGCGATCGCCCACCTCACCGCCGAGAGCGTCCCCTCGCCCCGACTCAATGCCGAAACGCTGCTGATGTTCACGCTCAACTGCGATCGTGCATATCTGTTCGCGCATCCCGAGCGCGAACTTACGCAGGAAGAACAATCCCGTTATGACGAAGCGCTCACCCAGCGCGCCAAAGGCGTCCCTGCGCAATACATCACCGGACACCAGGAATTCTGGGGACTCGATCTCATCGTCTCGCCCGCCGTGCTGATCCCCCGTCCGGAAACCGAGCACCTCATCGAAACCCTCCTTCCGCTCGCTCGCCCGATGAAGCGTCCCATCATCGTCGACGTCGGCACCGGTTCCGGCGCCATCGCGCTCGCCCTCGCCAAGGAACTCCCGAACGCCGAGATCCACGCGACCGACATCTCTCCCGCCGCACTCGAAATCGCCGAAGCCAATGCCGCCCGCCTTCAACTCGAATTCCGCACGATCAATGGACACGAGCCCGAGCGCCGCATTCATTTTCACGACACCGACCTGCTGCGCGGGATCCCCACCAACGCCTTCGACTTCGTCGTCTCCAATCCTCCCTACGTTGGCGAATCGGAGGAAGACACGGTGCAGCTCGAAGTCCGCAAATTTGAGCCCCGCACCGCGGTCTTCGCCGGGCCAACGGGTCTCGAAGTGATCGAGAAACTGATTCCCGCCGCGCATGCCGCGCTCAAGCCCGAAGGTTATCTGGTGATGGAAATCAGCGGCACGATCGCCGAGAGTGTGCGCTCGCTCCTGCAAGGCTGGGAGGACATAACATTGACAAATGACTTGCAGGGAATTCCGCGCGTGGCATTAGCCCGCAAGCCGCGAGTAGCGCCGGCGTCCCGCCGGCTGTCGTGAGGGCATCCTGCCCTCGCCTGTCCGCGAAGACCAACCCCACCATTTGGATCGGCGCGCACGCCTTGCAGCGCGCGGCAAGGCAGACAAAATGTCGGGTTTAGCAATCAGCACTCAGCATTCAGCGCGTCTGGTAGGGTCAGCACAAACCTATGCTGGCTGAATGCCAAGTGCTGAGTGCTAATTGCTTCCCTCAGAGCCACGATTAATTGCCACCTACGCTCGTCGGCTAGAATCAAACCCATCGGATTCTCATCCTCCGAGGCACCCATGAAACTCAAGCCCTTCCTTCTCGACATGTGGCTCGACCGCTACGAACACGGAATCGAATTCAATCTCGCCGCCAGCACCGGTCCCACCTGGACTGTCGATCAGCTACTTGAACTCGGCGGCGAGCATGCGCGCGAAGACTATCTGAATCACAAGCTCATCTACGGTCATCCCGCGGGCGCCGACGGCCTGCGCGAGGCCATCGCTGAGATGCAAGGCGTTCCCATCGACTCCGTCCAGGTCGTTACCGGAGCGTCCGAAGCGCTCACAGTTCTCATGTGGCTCGCCGCCGAGCCTGGGGCCAACGTGATCCTGCCTCTCCCCGGTTTCACGACTTTTTCCGCGCTGCCCCAGTCGCTTGGCTTCGAAATGCGCTTCTACCGTGTCCGCCGCGAAAACAACTTTCAGATCGACCTCGACGAGATCAAACGCCTCGCCGACTCGCGCACCAAGCTCATCCTCGTGAACACGCCGCACAACCCGACCGGGGCAACCGTCAGCGACTCGGAGTTCGACGACCTGCACGCCTTCGCCTCCGAACGCGGCATTCAGCTTGTCAGCGATGAGGTCTACCACCCGATTTATCACGGGCGAACAACTCAATCCGCGGCCCGTCTTCCGCATGCCACCGTGATTAGCGATTTCTCGAAAGCCTTCCCACTCGCGGGAACGCGCACCGGATGGATGATCGAACACGACGCCAAGCGCCGCCAGCAGTACTGGACCGCGCGCGCGTACTTCTCCGTCTGCAATAACACCCCCGGCGAAATCCTCGCGGAGATCGCCGTGCGGCATCACAAGACGGTTTTAGGAAGGTCGCAACAGATCGCGAGCCAGAATCTCGCGCAGCTCGATCGATTCATGCGCGATCATGCCGACGTCTTCGGCTGGATCCGCCCGCAAGGTGGTATGACCGCCTTCCCGTGGTTGCAGAGCGAAGAAGCGACTCGTCCGTTCTGCGAAGCGGCCGCCGAACGTGGAATCCTGCTGGCTCCGGGCGATTGTTTCGACGTGCCCTCGCACTTCCGCATTGGCTTTGCCGCCTCAGGCAATGACTTCCCGCGCGCGCTCAACCGCTTCGGAGAGTTCGTGAAGACGTGGTCGCCCAGAACTGTCGCGGCCGACTAGTTTATGTCTGCTCGCTAGGCCATCTGGTCGGAGCACAGTCGCAAAGTGTGCGCTTGTCGTTCTTCGACTAGATTGGTGTCGTTGTTTTTTGGGGCCGTTCTCAAAGGCTCTTGCTTCACGGCGATTTTCTTTGCGTTCTTTGCGGCGGCTCTTTAGCGATCTTTGGCGGTTAAGAGCTTCTCTGGCGTTCGAAAGAATTCCCAACCATGATTCTTAATCCAACAAATATCTAGAACGTCACCCTCACACCCACCTGCGCCGCGAACGGAATCCCCACCGTCGTTCCCGGACCGAAGAAGTCTCCCAGCGCGCCGGCGGGTTTGCGCAGCTGGTTCAGGTTCGTAATCGGAATCAGGTTCTGTGGACTGCACGCCGCATCTCCGCACAGCTCCGTAATGTTCCCATTCGCAATCTGGCTTGGCGGAATGTTCAATCCGCCCACATCCGCGACGTAATTGTTCGCGGGATTGTTCCGGTTGAACAGGTTGAAGAACTCCACGAACGGATTTACGCTCACACGGTCGCCAATGTGGAACGGCCGTGCAACCCGCAGATCGACTTGCGTGTACGGGGACCCGCGGAATTGGTCGAGTGACGTCTTCACGCCGTTGATGACTGCGCGCTGGCTGCCGTTGGCCAGCGTGAATGGCCGCGCGCTCTCCACCTGCGCCAGCGTCGTCAACTCAAATCCCCACGGCGCGTGTAACGTTCCGGCCAGCACAAAGCGATGGCGAACATCCTCACCCGATGGCCCGTAGTCGCCCCGCGCGAACGCATTTAACGGATCGCAAACTCCATTCACATAATCGAAAAGCTCGCCCACGGTGCAGCCCCACGTCTTCGCCGTGGCCAGCGTATAGTTCGCAATAAGATTTCCGCGCCGCGCATTCCCCTGCAGATGAATCGACAACGCGTCGTAGCTCGAGCGATTGTCGGTCTTGTAAACATCCACGTTGGGAACGAAATCGCCCTGTGCGGGGTCAGTCACGGGCAACTGGGGAGTAAACAAGTTCGTGCCGCCCGCGAATGGATAAGCGCGGTATGCATGCATGCCGGTCTGGTGCGTCCAGTCGGTGCCCAGCATCCAGTGCTCGCTGAACGCGTGTTGCACTCCGGCGCTCGCGTGCAATGCATACGGCGTACGGTAGTGAGGATCGATGATCGCGCCCTGCCCGCCTTCATTCGCGCCCGGCAGACATCCCGAATTCTCCGGACCTCCCGGATTCGTCATCGGGTCGGTGCACGGCCCTGGCGCCCTATTCACGGCCTGAAATGCGCTCACCCATCCGTTTTGTGCCAGGTCGTTGTAATAAAGCCCGACGCCCGCGCGGAGGACCGTGTTTTCGCTATGCCCAGGACTATAGGCGACGCCGAGCCGGGGGCCGAATTGCCCGCGATTGTCGTGCGCAGCGCCCCGAATCATGGGAATGCCCAGCGCCTTCAGCGTGAGATAGGCCGGGTTCTGCAATTGACTTCGGCCATTCGCCTCCAACAATCCGAACGTCGTATCCCAGCGTAGTCCGTAATTCACCGTCAGATGCGCATTCACGCGCCAGGAATCCTGCGCGTACAGGCCCAGGCGCCGAACGCTTTGCGAGAAGTTCCCGTTCGCTGCGGGTGTGTTCGTGCACGTAATGTTCGGATCGGGAATCGGACTCGAACATGTCGGATCGAAATAAAATTGCGAAGGATTGCTGATATAGAAGTCCGGATTATTCGGATACATAATCAGCGTTTCTTCGTTGCCAGAAAGCGCTCCGCTCAACACCGGCTCGTGAATCAAGTTGATGCCGAACTTCGACGAGTGTTTTCCGGTCACATGATTTACGTCGTAACGAAACTGATATTTTTGCTGATTCCGGATAACTGGAAATGCCGTAATCGGCGTCACGAACTGGTTGTCGCCGAAGGTCTCGAATCCGGAGATCGTGTGGAATGTTGCGCTGAATGGAAACGCCAGCGCGAAACCATAGGTCTGATTCCGGGATTCGGTGTGGCGAAATCCGCTCGCTCCGAACGTGAACGCTCCCAGCCACTGTGGCGAGAAGGTGAACTGATTCCCGATCACCAGGTTCAAGTAGTGCGAGCCCGAGGTCGCTCCGGTCGTAGGCAGGGTCGCTTGCTGCACCAGGTCGTTGTGCGTCGTGTAGTTGTCGCCTGACACCCTTACGAACCACTGCGATTGCGATGACTGGAGCCAGTCCAGACGCGCGCTTCCCAAATAGTCGGTGAACGGGACCGTCACATGATCAGGCACCACAATCGAACTTACGCCGACTGGCTGCCCCTGCTGGTTGACTCCCTGGATCAGTCCTTGCGCCGCCAGCGCAGCCAAAGCATTGAATTGCGTCAAGCTCGCGGGACTGTAGCTGATGCTCGCATCTTCGTCGACCGCCTCAAACGAGGCGAAGAACCACAGCTTGTTACGCTCCAGCGGACCGCCGAACGTCGCTACCAGATTCTGCCGGGAAAAGGGCTGCTTCCGCTCGGGGGCCGGATTGTCGATCGGAAAGCGCGCATTCATTCCCGCAGTCCGGTCATAAAACGCCGCGCTACCGTGCCAATCATTGGTGCCGTGCTTGGTTGTGATGATCACCGATCCGCCCACCGTTCGGCCCGTGTCCGCATCCTCCTGCGAAGTCCTCACCGCAAATTCCTGGATCGCGTCTGGCGAGAAGTTCTGCAGGAAGCCGCCAATGTAGTCGTCGGAATTATCCCCGCCATCCACCGACAGATCGACATTGAGTCCCGAGCTTCCTCCAAACGAAACCGCAGTAATCCGGGCCTTCGTGGGATCCGACGGCTCTACCGGCTCGGTTCCCGGCGCCAGATAGGCGATGTTGGCGAAACTTCGATGGGCGAGCGGAATCGTCTCCAGATCGTGCGAAGTCACGATGCCCTGGTGAATCGTGCTCGCTGTGTCGATCGATTGTGTGGTGATCGAAGACGCGCCCGCCTGTACATCCACGCTTTCTCGTGCGCCGCCCGGCTTGAGCACGACCGTCACATCTTTCACCGTGCTCACAACAACGTCGACACTGGCCGTCGCGTCGCTGAACCCGCTCGCAGTCACCGTTACCTGATAGGCGCCCGGCAGCAAGCCATCCATGCGGAACTCGCCCCGATTGTTGGTGACAGCCTCGCTTTCGATTCCGGAGCCAGCGGATTTCGCCAGAACCTTGGCCCCGGCGATTCTTCCCCCGGTCACATCCTGGACTTCACCGCGCAAACTCCCGCGAGGGTTCTGCGCCTGCGCACCCGGCAGCCCCAACAACACCGACATGCCTCCCGCAAGAACGTAGCTGCAGCAACGCAGCCAGAACCGCCTGCGCGCAGGAAATTCGTCAGACAAAGAAGGTTGTTTCATCGACGTGCGAGAGAATTGACGCTATGAAGCTTTCTCTAATTTGATGTCGAACGTCAATCAGAGCGGCAGTGTTGAGAGTAGTCCGCCCAACTCGCTACTACCATCCGTCGTAGCAGGCCCCGGGGACACTGGCTCGCAAGTTTCCGGAGTATCGATCGATGCCGAAGGACGATCACAATCGTTTCTCGTCACGACATGCGAAGGAATCTGCGCTATGCGAAATGAGAACGGAAGCAACAGAGCAGATAACGAGAGACCTGAAGTCCGTCGTGCGCCTGAAATGTGGGAGGGCGGCTTTGCCGCCACCGATAACCGAAGACCGATTTCCTGAGACCCAAGACTTTAAGACCTGACCTGGCTCGCAGGCTGTATCTCTTCAATATCGACCCAGTTCGTCGGATAGTTTCCGGTGTAGCAGGCCGAGCAATACGTGGTCAGTTCGCCCTCGCCGCAGGCTTTCTTCAATCCTTCGAGCGAAAGATAGGCCAATGAATCCGCGCCGATATACTCGCGAATTTCTTCGATGGACTTGTTCGCGGCGATCAGCTGGCTTTTCGACGGCGTGTCTACCCCGTAAAAGCAAGGCGAAATCGTCGGAGGACACGAAATCCGCATATGGACTTCCTTCGCGCCCGCGTTGCGCACCATGCGTACGATCTTCTTGCTGGTCGTGCCGCGCACGATCGAGTCGTCGATCAGCACCACGCGTTTGCCTTCCAGCAGCGACCGGACCGGGTTCAGCTTCAGGCGGACGCCAAAATCGCGCACGCTCTGCTTGGGCTCGATAAACGTCCGCCCAACATAGTGGTTGCGGATCAAAGCGAAGCGGAATGGGATTCCGCTCTGGGCAGCGTACCCTAACGCCGCTGTCACACCCGAGTCGGGCACGGGCACGACGATATCGGCCTCTATCCCCGTTTCGCGCGCAAGCTGGTGTCCCAGATTTTCGCGGCTCACCTGCACCGACCGCCCAAATACCTGGCTATCAGGACGCGAAAAATACACGTGCTCGAAAATACAGCTCGACTGCGTCGCCGCAGGCGAATAGAAACGCGACGCGATGCCTTCCTGTCCGACAATGACCAGTTCGCCGGGCTTTACCTCACGCTCGTAAGTGGCGCCAATCAAATCGAATGCACAGGTTTCTGAGGCGAAGACGATCGTGTCCTGCTTGAGGCCATCGCGCGCCGGAATCCTTCCCATCGCCAGCGGACGAAACCCGCGCGGATCGCGCGCCGCGAAAACACGATCGGTCGAAACCATCACCAGTGAAAACGCACCTTCCACGCGGCGCAGCGCATCGGCCATCGCCTCTGGCAACGTGTGCTCCCGCGACAAAGCGATCAGATGCACAATCACTTCGGTGTCGCTGGTGGTCTGAAAAATCGATCCCTGCGCTTCCAGGCGCGTTCGGATTTCCTGCGCGTTTACCAGATTGCCATTATGCGCAACGGCAATAGGTCCTTTGTTCGACTGCACAAGAATCGGCTGCGCGTTCAGCAGCGCCGAGTCACCCGTGGTCGAATAGCGCGTGTGCCCGATGGCCAGTGTTCCCCGCAACTTGGCCAGCACGTCTTCGACAAAAATATCCGCGACCAGGCCCATGGCCTTGTGGGCGCGCAGGTTCATGCCGTCGGAGCTGACGATTCCCGCTGACTCCTGCCCGCGATGCTGCAACGCGTGCAGCCCCAGGTACGTGAGCTTCTCCGCCTCAGGGTGCGCGTAGATCGCCACCACCCCGCACTCTTCGCGAAATTTATCCAAATGCAGCATTTAGCAATTAGCCCTTAGCCCCGAGCGTTCAGGTGTGGTTCTCAGTCAGGACATCTAATTTCAGTCAGCACATCGAACCGGCAACAGATACTTCCGCCACGAACCGCAGGGGGACATCCGCCCTCGGCTGTCCGGTCGAGCAACGCTCGACTGTTCCTGGTTTTCTCTCGCGACTCGGAACTCGCGACTCGCACTCAGTCCGCCGCCACCAGCTCAGGATCGGCACGCAGGGCCGACTCCAGAGCCGACTCATACGCATCCCGCAATTCAGAAACGGAACCCGAGATCACCATGCGCCCATCCAGCTTGATTTCTATCCGATCCGATCCCGTTTCCCCCAGCACATCCGCGCTAAGCGCATGCTTTCCCGCCACTTCTTTGATTCTCGCCAGCTGCGCCGGGTCGCACGCGATTACCACCCTGCTTGCGTCTTCTCCGAACAATGCAAATTCGGACGGTAGCCCACTTGATTTCAATTCGACCCGAAGCCCGATTCCCTTCGGGAACGCCTGCTCCGCCAGCGCGACTGCCAATCCGCCCGAGGAGCAATCGTGCGCCGACTGGACCAGCCCGCCGCCGATCATCTCGATAAGTCCCCGCTGCAGAGCAGCTTCGCGCTCAAGATCCAGTTCCGGGGGATAGCCCCATACCGCGCCCAGAACTTCTTTCGCGTACTCGGACGAGCCAAATTCGATTTGTGCGTCCGTGATATCGCCCGGATTGGTTGCGCGCAATAGCACAATCGTGCGTCCCGACTCGCGGAACTCCATCTTCGCGGTCTTGTGCACGTCTTCGAGAATGCCCACAATCCCAAGCACGGGGGTGGGATAGATGCCTTCGCCCAGCGTCTCGTTGTAGAAGCTGACGTTGCCGCCGGTCACCGGTACCTCGAGTTCCTCGCAAGCCTTGGTGATGCCGTCGATCACCTGCGAGAACTGCCACATGATGTGCGGTTTCTCGGGATTTCCAAAATTCAAACAATTGGTTGCGCCAATCGGAGTTGCACCTGCACAGGCGACGTTGCGGCACGCCTCGGCGACCGCATGCATCGCGCCCAGCCGCGGGTCGAGATAACACCAGCGCCCGTTGCCATCGAGCGCCATCGCCAGGCCGCGCTGCGACCCCTTAATGCGAATCACCCCGGCGTCGCCCGCGCCCGGCGCTTCGACCGTGTTGGTCTGCACCATGTGATCGTACTGTTGCCACACCCAGCGCTTGCCGCAGATGTTCGGACTGGCAAGGAGCTGCTTGAAGTTTTCGGTCAAATCCGTGGAGAGGCGGGTGTCCCCGCCCGCCTGGACGGTCGAGACGCCCGTCGCTCCATCGCCAGCGAACGAGAGCTGAATATGCTCCGGCATCTCGCGGTCGACGGGAGGCTCCCAACGTTCGAGAGGGCGTTTGTACAGCGGCGAATCGTCCGTAAGTGCTTCATTCGGAATCTCGGCCACGAGTTCGCCGTGCTGGCGCACACGCATCACGTTGTCTTTTGTGACGTGTCCGACCTCAACCGCGTCGAGTCCCCACTTCTCGAAAACCCGAAAAACTTCCTGCTCGCGGCCCTTTTCAGCAACCAGCAGCATGCGCTCCTGCGACTCGCTCAGCATGATCTCGTATGCCGACATGCCGGTCTCGCGCTGGGGCACGCGGTCGAGTTCGATCTCGAGGCCAACTTTTCCGCGCGCGCCCATTTCGCAGGTGGAACAGGTAAGTCCGGCCGCGCCCATGTCCTGGATGCCCACGATTGCGCCGGACTGCATGGCTTCCAGGCACGCTTCCAGCAAAAGCTTCTCGAGGAACGGATCGCCAACCTGCACATTCGGACGCTTCGCTTCGGATTCTTCGCTGAATTCTTCCGAGGCCATGGTCGCCCCATGAATTCCATCGCGCCCGGTCTTGGCGCCGACGTAGATCACCGGATTGCCTTCGCCAGCGGCCTTCGCATAAAAAATCTGGTCGCGCCGCACTAGGCCAAGCGCGAATGCATTCACCAGAGGATTGCCGGAATAGCAAGGCTCGAACTTCGTTTCGCCGCCAAGATTCGGCACGCCGAAGCAGTTCCCGTATGACGCCACACCGCTGACCACGCCTTCCATGATGGAGTGGTTCTTGTGAATCTCGGCTTGCGTGGGGACAGCCGAGCGAAGCTCGGCAGTTCTTGTAGCGCCCGCGGCTTTTGATTCTGCGATCGGCCCGAAGCGCAGCGAATCCATCACCGCGACCGGCCGCGCCCCCATCGTGAAGATGTCGCGCAGGATACCGCCCACTCCGGTGGTCGCACCCTGGAATGGCTCGATGAACGACGGATGATTGTGCGACTCGATCTTGAAGGCGCAGGCCCAGCCGTCGCCGATGTCGATGATGCCCGCGTTCTCTCCCGGGCCTTGCACCACGAGCTTCGAGCGCGTCGGAAGGCGCTTCAAGTGCACGCGTGACGACTTATAGGAGCAGTGCTCGCTCCACATCACGCTGAAGATGCCGAGTTCGGTCAGGGTGGGCGTGCGTCCGCCGAGGAGTTGCTGGATCTTGGCATACTCTTCGGGCGTGAGGCCGTGCTCCCGGATCAGCTCCGGAGTCATGGCAGGGGCTTGAGACAGGGTCATGGCAGGAAGCTCTATTGTCGCATGAAAGGCGGGTCCTCGGTCGTCGGTCTTTGGTCGTCGGCGACGTCGGCGACGTCGGCGAGACGTCCGACCATGGGCATTCGATAAGGGGCATAAAATGAGTGAACTACATATTATTTACTTTTAGCTATGCAAAAAAAATAAAGGGCTTGGGCAAGCTGTCGATCGAAAAACCGCCCGCCGCCCGCGCGCAGGATGCCCGTTAATCGCGATCGCAGGGCCTACAAGCGCATTCCGAGGTCAAGGTGATGGTTCGGGGTCATTCCGGTGCCCGATCGTCGATCCTGGAGTCCCGTATCGCAAAAGTTAGCTTTTAGAAAATGAAAGTCGATTTCGATTCGGTCAACGCCCCAGGCTGGTAATATTTTTCAGCATGAGACCGCTCCTTCCCGCTGTCTGCGTGCTCGTCGGAATCGCATGGTCCTACCTCGCCGCGAACTCTCCGCTACAGAAGCCCGCTAAGACCACCCAGGGTTTCATCGACTTTCTCTCCGCCGAGGCCGTTAAAGACGCAGATATGGAGAGTCATGTCCACCTTGACTACACGGTGGAGTCCATCAAGAAGGTGGAAGATATTTTGCGTGATCTCCACGGCCTGTATGCGAAAGATCACTCTTCGGTTGCCGTCGACGCGCTCGCGATGGCTTATGGGGCGTATGTCGGCGAAGTGATCCGGAAAACGGAACCGAACGTAAGATGGGAACGGAGCGATTCTGCGAATGGTGAGAAATCACCAACTCTCATCTGGGCTGGGTGGCAATCCTATCCCATGGCGTGGTGCTATCGGCGCATTGTCAACGGGGACGAGGACAACATCTGGATGAAGTATCAGGGTCTGAAAGAGCGGGCCTCGCAGAAGGAACCGAAACCTCAGCCATCCAAATAGCATGAAATCGGTCATCATCGGCACGGCCGGGCACATCGATCATGGGAAGACGGCACTGGTGAAGGCACTCACCGGGATCGACGCCGATCGCCTGGAAGAGGAGAAGCGGCGCGGGATCACGATCGATATCGGATTCGCGCATCTGGAGCTGGCCGCGCCGGGCGGAGAAAAACTGCGGTTGGGATTCGTCGATGTGCCGGGGCACGAGCGCTTCGTGCGCAACATGCTGGCGGGAATCGGCGGCATTGACGTGGTGCTGCTGGTGATCGCCGCCGACGAGTCGATCATGCCGCAAACGCGCGAGCACTTCGACATCTGCCGGTTGCTGTCGGTGCGGCGCGGGATCACGGTGCTGACCAAGTCCGATGCGGTTGACGCGGAGACGCTCGACGTGGTCAAGCTGGAGGTCGAAGAATTCCTGCGCGGGTCGTTCCTCGATCCGAACCGCTCGAGGATGACAACATCCGACAATCACGCGACAGCTCGACCTTCAGCACTCAGTACTCAGCAGTCAGCACTCAGCCAGCCATCAGCTATGAGCGATGAGCTAATGGCGGAATCAGGCGAGTCAACGAATGAGCCGTATTCCCCGATCATCGCCGTCAGTTCTCTCACGGGAGTGGGGTTGCCGGAGCTGAAGGCGGCGCTGGCACGCATCGCCGGGGAAGTTCCCCCGAAAGATTCGAGCGCGCTTGCGCGTCTGCCCATCGACCGCGTGTTCACCATGAAGGGCTTCGGCACGGTGGTGACCGGCACACTGGTTTCGGGCACGATTCGCAAAGAGGACGAACTCGAAGTTTTTCCGACCGGCAAACGCGTGCGTGTGCGCGGCGCGCAGGTGCACGGCGAATCGGCGGAGAAAGCCGTTGCCGGCCAGCGGACTGCGCTGAATCTGGCCGGGGTTACGGTCGAGGATTTGTCTCGCGGAATGACGCTCGCGCCCCCGGAGACTTTTCGGGCGACAAAGCGGGTCGATGTTTCGTTGTCGCTGCTGCCGTCCGCGAAGGCGTTAAAGGATCGAGCGCGCGTGCATCTGCATGCGTACACGTCAGAAACCGTCGCCGAGGTTTTCCTCTACGGGATGAAGGCGATCAAGCCCGGCGAGACTGCTTATGCGCAGTTGCGTTTGGCGGAGCCCGCGCTGCTGTTGCTGCCGGGAGACCGGTTTATCGTGCGCCAGTTCTCGCCGGTGATCACGATCGGGGGCGGGGTTGTGTTGGACGCGATGCCCCCCGCTCGGGGGAAAAAGAGCCTGAAAAGCAAGGCTGCTCCATTTCTCAGTCTGCTTGAGCGAGAACCAGCAACCATCCTCGAGACACGTGCTGCCAGGCAGAATTATGCGGGCCTGTCCCTCGCTCAAATCGTCACGGAAACGGGGTGGCCTGCTGCGATCGTCCGACAACATGTGGCCACCGCAATCGCGAAGGGCCGGATCGTGGAATTGGGGGGGCGCTATCTGCATGCTGCGGTCTCATCCGAACTCGAGCACTTCGTCGTCAGTTCGCTGGAATCGTTTCAGAAATCCGATCCATTAGCCGCCGGGATCAGCAAAGAACAACTGCGCGAAAACGTGGGCGCTCCGCCGGATGTGCTGGCAGCGACACTCGAGGTTTTGGCGAAGGGAGAAAAGCTCGAACTCATAGGTGACCTCGTGCGGCTGCCCGGCCGCGGCGTCATCATGAAAGACGAAGAGGCTGAATCGAAGAAGATCATCGAGCAGGCATTCGCGTCGGCCGGGCTGCAGGTTCCGGCACTTTACAACGTGCTGGCGGGGCTGAAAATCGACAAGGCTCGGGCGCAGAAGATCGTCACGTTGTTGCTGCGCGACAAGACACTGATCAAGATTTCTGAGGAACTGGTATTTCATCACTCCGCGCTCGCGAACTTGCGGGCGCAACTCGCGGCCTACAAAGCGAAATCCACGGTGAACGGCGTGGCGAAGATCGACGTCGGCAAATTCAAGGAGATGACCGGAGTGAGCCGCAAGTACGCGATCCCGCTGCTCGAGTATCTGGATCGCGAGCGGGTCACGCGGCGGGTCGGGGATGAGCGGGTGATTCTATAAAGCTGGTCTTAGGTCTCAGCTGTTAGGTCTGAGGTCTTGTGTCTTGCGTCTTCGCGCCACTGTCAAAGGAGTCTCGAATGCGTATTCGTGTTGCGATCCTTCTCAGTGTCCTTTGCTTAGTTTGTGCGATCAGGCCTTCAGCACAAGGGACAAATCTGCGGCCGCTGAAGGTCGTCATCGCCGGCCTGGTCCACGGGCATGCCTCGGGATTTCTGGAGCGCTATCAGCACCGGCCGGATCTGGAAATCGTTGGGATCGCTGAGCCGAGGCGTGAGCTGTTCAATCAGTACGCGAAGAAGTTCAATCTGGATAGCAAGCTCTATTACGCCGATCTCGACGACGCCATCCAGAAAACTCATCCCGACGCAGTGCTCGGATATACCAGCACCTATGATCATCGCCAGGTGGTGGAGGTCGCGGCGCGGCATCACGTTGCAGTGATGGTGGAAAAGCCGCTCGCTGTTAGCGTCGAGGACGCCCGCGCGATCGAGCAGGCGGCGCGGTCGGCGAAGATTCCGGTGCTGGTGAATTACGAGACGACCTGGTATCGGAGCAATCATGCGGCATATGACCTGGTGCACGACGGATCGATGGGCGACGTGCGCAGGATCGTGGTGCACGACGGGCACCAGGGACCGACGGAAATCGGCGTACAACCGGAGTTTTTTGCGTGGCTTACAGACCCAAAGCTTGATGGCGCGGGGGCGCTGTTCGATTTCGGCTGCTATGGCGCCGATCTGGCGACCTGGCTCATGGACGGGCGGCGGCCCGACAGCGTCACGGCAGTCTTGCAGCAAATCAAGCCTGAGATCTATCCGCATGTCGACGATGAAGCCACCGTCGTGCTCACGTATCCGAAGGCAGTGGCGATCCTCCAGGCGTCGTGGAACTGGCCGTTCGACCGCAAGGACATGGAAGTCTACGGGCAGCACGGGCAGGTCTTCACGATCAAGCACGACGATGTGCGCGTGCGGCTCACCGGAGAAGAGAAAGTCGTGCCCGGCAAGCCGATTGCGGCTCCGTACGACGATTCGATTTCCGAGCTGCGCGTGGTCGTTTTTGACGGAGCCAAGCCGGACGGGCTGACGTCGCTTGATACCAACATGATCGTGGTGGAGATTCTGGATGCGGCACGCCGGTCGGCTCTGAGCGGGACTACGATGCGGTTGGAGAAATAGTCTGCCAAATCCAGGGAATCGGCTCCCATCGTTCGAACGATCGAGCCTGATCTGTTGACATCTTGCTGCGATCCGATCAAAATCCTGCGCAACAAGTCTCGGGTCTTCCCTACTTCCCTCGCTAGTCGGCCCCTTAAAGAAAAACCGAAAAGGAGACTTCTATGAGATGGCACGCTATGGGAATCTGTGTGGGGATGCTGTTGGGGTCCCTCGTCGTTGCCAACGCGCAAACAACCAAAACCATCATCATGCGGGATGCATGCGATCCGACAAGCTTCAATGCCGCCGTGGGGGCCGGGACCTGTCAGGCCGGACACCACGGGACTACGCTGTTTCCTGACTTCATTGCAGAGCTGCAAAGCGACCAGAACGCAGGAGCGTGGCGGTTTAACCCAATGTTGAACGCGACGGAGGGAAACTTTAAGTTGGTCCGGCTCAATCTGCGGTCGGGAGATCAAACTTCAATTGAGAACTTAGGAGGTGAAACGCACACCTTCACGCGCGTCGAGAAATTCGCGGGAGGATACGTCGCCGTGCTCAACGGGCTGACGGGAAATCCCGATCCTGCCCCTGAGTGCGCGCAAGTGCTTCCCGATGGCTCACTGGCCCCGCAACCGGAGAGCCCTTCCAATCAGGTTGTGGAAGCGGGCCTGACAGAAGCTGGACCGACCGCCGGGAGTGCCGCACTGCCCGAGGGAACGTCCCGCTGGCAATGTTGCGTCCATCCATGGATGCGGATGGTCGTCGTAGTGCACGAGCACGACAAATAGAACTGACTCAGTGTGAAAAGAAGGATCGGCCACCGTGGGCCAGAAGCATTAGCGGTGGCCGATTTTACTTTTGTCATACTCATTCGCACGGTGCAAGCGATCTCCTTCCCGGCTGCAACGACGTCCGCCGCATTCCCGTGATCCTTCCGCGAATCGTTCGTCATCCAAGAATGTAAGGAGGGAGTATGGCGCGAATCTCTGGGGCCGATCCTTCGCGGCAGAGTTTAGTTAGCGCTCTGTTTACGCGCATTGTATACGCGCTCACGAAGCGCAAACTTGGCAAAGTCGTCACGCCAGTGGCGGTCACGGCGCATCATCCGCAGATTCTGTGGGGATATGGGCAGATGGAGCAGTCGCTGCTCTCGAGCAAGCGTGTGGATACTGCGCTGAAGGATCTGGCGACACTGCGCGTGGCGACGCTGGTGGGGTGTCCGTTTTGAATCGACATCGGGTCTGCGGTCAGCAGACAGAACGGGATGTCGCGGGAAAAGATTGAAGGGCTGGCGGAGTATGCGAGGAGCGCGCTCTTTTCCGACCTCGAGAAAGCCGTGCTTGCATACGCCGATGCGATGACGCGCACACCGGTGGAGGTACCGGATGCGTTGTTTCAACGATTACGCGGGCAGTTCAGCGAGGCCCAGATGGTTGAGCTGACGGCGACAATCGCGTGGGAAAACTATCGCGCGAGATTCGATCATGCGTTCGGCATCGAAGGGGAAGGCTTCAGCGAGGGCGCGTACTGCGCATTGCCGGTGGCGGCGAGTCAAGGGCATTAACCACAGGGGGTACAGAGGAACATGGAGAAGAGGACTCGCCCGCCTGGACCTGCCGCCTGCGATTC
>Ga0210384_10002195_pt1 | contig 24270 bp, 21 predicted proteins | sample IncBWH2MmetaG_FD_160574 | JGI IMG/M metagenome (GOLD analysis project Ga0210384, IMG submission 160574) | Forest soil microbial communities from Barre Woods Harvard Forest LTER site, Petersham, Massachusetts, United States - Inc-BW-H-2-M | ecosystem: Environmental > Terrestrial > Soil >...
GGCGTTGAAGCAGCGTATCAAACAATTGTTGCGCGAACAGAATGCGGTGCTGGTCGCCCATTACTATGTCGATGCAGATATCCAGGACCTGGCGGAAGAGACCGGCGGTTGCGTGTCCGATTCGCTGGAAATGGCGCGCTTCGGCCGCGATCATGCGGCCAAGACGCTGGTGGTGGCCGGCGTGCGTTTCATGGGCGAGACGGCAAAAATACTGAGCCCGGAAAAACGCATCCTGATGCCGGATCTGGATGCGACCTGCTCGCTGGACCTGGGTTGCCCGGCCGATGAGTTCAGCGCGTTTTGCGACGCCCATCCCGACCGCACCGTGGTTGTGTACGCCAATACCAGTGCAGCGGTAAAAGCCCGGGCCGACTGGATGGTGACTTCCAGCATAGGGCTGGACATCGTCGCCGAACTGCACGCGCAAGGCAAAAAAATCCTGTGGGCGCCCGACAAGCACCTGGGTGCGTATATCCAGAAGCAGACCGGCGCCGACATGCTGTTGTGGCAGGGCTCCTGCCTGGTGCATGACGAATTCAAATCGATAGAGCTGGAAACGCTGAAGGAAGAATATCCGAATGCGAAAGTGCTGGTTCATCCGGAATCCCCGGCATCGGTCGTGGCGCTGGCGGACGTGGTAGGTTCCACGACGCAGATGATCAACGCGGCCAGGACCATGGATGCGAAGGAGTTCATCGTCGCGACCGACAACGGCATCCTGCACAAGATGCAGATGGCGGCGCCGGGCAAGCGCTTTATCGTCGCGCCCACCGCCGGCAATAGCGCCACCTGCAAGAGCTGCGCGCATTGTCCCTGGATGGCGATGAACGGCCTGAGCAACCTGGCGCAGGTACTGGAAACCGGCGCCAATGAGATCCACGTCGATCCTGCGACAGGGCAAAAGGCGGCGGTGTGCATAGACCGCATGCTGGACTTCGCGGCAAAGAAAAAAGCCAACGTACGCCCAGGCAGCGATCTGGCGCAAGAACAAAAACTGTTTTCCGGTATAGGTCCTGCATGAGTGCGCCAATTCAAGATTCCCAATCCACGCTGAACAATCCTTTCGCTCCTTTTGACTCCGCACTCGCCGCCGCTTTTGCGCGCAACATCGCCGACGCGCTGGCGGAAGACGTCGGTACCGGCGACGTCACCGGCAAGTTGGTGCCGGCGGAAGAGTGGGTGAGCGCCAACGTCGTTGTGCGCGAGCAGGCTGTGCTGTGCGGCGCCCCGTGGTTCGAGGCGATCATGGGCGCGCTGGATGCCCGCATCCGCATCCACTGGCAATATGCCGAGGGCGCGCTGATGGCTGCCGATACCGTGGTATGCAAGATAGAGGCGCCGGCGCGCGCTTTGCTGACCGCAGAGCGCAGCGCGTTGAATTTCCTGCAATTGTTGTCCGGCGTTGCCAGTGCAACCCGCCGTTATGCGCAGATCGTAGAAGGTACTCGTGCCGCGATCCTGGATACGCGCAAGACCATGCCGGGTTTGCGGCTGGCGCAAAAATATGCGGTGCGTGTCGGCGGCGGCAAAAACCAGCGGCTGGCGCTGTATGACGGCATCCTGATCAAGGAAAATCATATCGCAGCTGCGGGCGGCGTCACCGCGGCGATGCAGGCGGCTCTGGCCTTGAATGCCGGCGTAAGCATACAGATCGAGGTGGAGAACCTGAAGGAACTGGACGACGCGCTGCAGGCCGGCGCGACCTCCATCCTGCTGGATAATTTTACGACCGCCATGATGCGCGATGCGGTGCAGTTGACGGCGGGACGCGCGCTGCTGGAAGCTTCGGGCGGGGTGGACATCACCACCGTCAGGGCCATTGCCGAGACCGGTGTGGACAGGATATCGGTAGGCAGCCTGACCAAGGATGTGAAGGCAACAGATTTTTCCTTGCGAATAATTTGATGGTTTGCCGGCCAACGCGAAAAGCTCCAGGAATTTTCCTGGAGTTTTTTTTCAAGCAATTGACTATGCCTCGCTTGCATAAGCTAGGACGTTTTTGCGCACCTGATTATGAAGACCTGCAATGAATGACCATCAGTACTCACCCGAAGAAATCGCTGCGGTATACCGCGCTATCCGCGAGCGACGCGACATGCGCCATTTTCAGGCGGATCCGCTTGATCCGGGACAATTGATCCGTTTGATAGAAGCCGCCCATATGGCGCCCAGTGTCGGTTTCATGCAGCCATGGAGGATCGTTCGCATTACCGATCCGGGTTTGCGCAAGAGTATCCATCAGCACGTGGATGAGGAACGCATCCGGACAGCCGAGGCTTTGCAGGAGCGGTCGGGCGAATTCCTGAAGCTGAAGGTGGAGGGGATACTTTCTTGTGCCGAGCTGCTGGTGGTTGGCTTGATGGATAAGCGTGAGCCATATCTGTTTGGGCGGCGCACCATGCCCATGATGGATTTGGCTTCTGCATCATGTGCGATCCAGAATATGTGGCTGGCGGCGCGGGCAGAGGGGATAGGTCTGGGCTGGGTATCCATCTTCGAGCCGTCGCGCTTGACCGAACTCTGCAATATGCCCGAAGGGAGCCAGCCGATTGCCATTTTATGCATAGGCAAGGTGCCGGAATTTTACCCGGCTCCCATGCTTGAGATTGAAGGATGGGATAAGCGGCGGAACTTGAGCGACATGGTGTATGAAAATACCTGGGGCGCTCCCCCTCCGGTTGCATAAACTGCAGCAGTGAGGCTTTGGCGCGGCAGGCTTGTAGTGATGTGCCGTCGCGTATGGGTCAGATCGCCTCGATCATGCCGTTCGCAATTTCTCAGCAGATGTGCGCTGTATGCCCAAGGTACTGGGATGGGCGCACATCTTGCCGGCTACTTCTTCCGCTTGGGCGATAGCACCGTCGCCAGCGCCTTGGGCAACGTGTCCGGATAATCGCGGCTGAAATGCAGGCCGCGGCTTTCGCGGCGGGAGAGCGCGCTGTTGACGATCAGCGACGCCACTTCCACCAGATTGCGCAGCTCCAGCAAGTTGTTGGAGATGCGGAAGTTGGCGTAGTACTCGTCGATCTCCTCCTTCAGCAGGCGTATGCGGTGCTTGGCTCTTTCCAGGCGCTTGGTGGTGCGGACGATGCCGACATAGTTCCACATGAAGCGGCGCAGTTCGTCCCAGTTGTGCGCGATGACCACTTCTTCATCCGCATCCGAGACGCGGCTTTCATCCCAGGTCGGCAGGTTACGGAATTCCGCCTCCGGCTGGCTCGCTATATGCTGCGCGGCGGCCTTGCCGACCACCAGGCACTCCAGCAATGAATTGCTGGCCAGGCGGTTGGCGCCGTGCAAGCCGGTGTAGGCTGTTTCGCCTACCGCGTACAGGCCGGGCAGATCGGTGCGGCCGGTGGTGTCGGTAACGATGCCGCCGCAAGTGAAATGCACCGCAGGCACCACCGGTATCGCCTGTTTGGTGATGTCGATGCCAAGTTCCAGGCATTTTGCATAGATGGTAGGGAAGTGTTCCTTCAGAAATTCCGGCGGCTGGTGGCTGATGTCCAGTTCCACATAGTCCAGCCCACGTTTCTTCATTTCAAAGTCGATCGCGCGGGCAACCACGTCGCGCGGCGCCAGTTCCATTCTGTCGTCATGCGCCTGCATGAATCGGGTGCCGGCGGCGCTTCCTGCTTCGGCCGGCAGCTTCAATATGCCGCCTTCGCCGCGCACCGCTTCGGTGATCAGGAAGGATTTTGCATACGGGTGATACAGGCAAGTGGGATGGAATTGCATGAACTCCATATTCGCCACGCGGCAGCCGGCGCGCCACGCCATCGCAATACCGTCGCCGGTGGCGGTGTCCGGGTTGGTCGTGTACAAATAGACCTTGCCGGCGCCGCCGGTGGCCATCACCGTATGGTGCGCTGAAACCGTATGTACGGTGCCGGTTTTGACGTCCTGCACATACAGGCCCACGCAGCGCGGCGTCGGCGAGTGGTCGCCCAGCTTGGCCGTGGTGATGACGTCAATCGCATAGTGATGCTCCAGCAGCGTGATGTTGGGGTGGGACCTGACTTTCTCTTCCAGCGTGACTTGCACTGCATGGCCGGTGGCGTCCGCTGCGTGGATGATCCTGCGCTGGCTATGGCCGCCTTCGCGGGTCAGGTGGAATCCCAGTTCGGCGCTTTCGTCGCGGGTGAAGGGGACGCCTTGCTCGATCAGCCAGTCTATTGCTTCGCGGCCGTGTTCTATGATGAAACGGGTCGCGCCTTCATCGCATAATCCGCCGCCGGCAATCAGCGTGTCCGAGATATGCTGGTCATGGCTGTCGCCGGAATCCAGCACCGCGGCAATGCCGCCTTGTGCCCAGTTGCTGGCGCCGTCGAGCAGCTCACGTTTGGAAATGACCGCCACCTTGCGCGTTTTTGCCAGGTGCAAGGCCACCGACAAGCCTGCCAAGCCGCTACCTACTATTGCAACGTCGAATTTCATATTCATGTGATTTTGATATGCATTGGCTATGGCCGGTGGCAGCTTATGAAGGATTTGCTAATGCCGCCTGGCGCGGTGCCCACGGTGGGCGGTGCCAAAATGATCCTAAACTATAGACTATTTTCAGCTTGGACACTTCGGATTGATATTTTTGGGTGCATTAGCGCGCATGTTCGGCTGGCGCTTGATAGTAAGGCAGCGCTTCGCGGATGCAAGCCGGGAGTGGCCCGGCAGCCACCTACTTTATTTTGCTTCGCACCTAGCCGGCCGCCCATAAAGTAGGCAAACAAAAGGCGACCGCAGACTTGCCCAAGGGTGATGAAGCAGAGCTTCATCACATTTTGTGCGTTACAAAAAATGGGAAATGAACGAAACTCGCTGCGCTCAGACAACGTTCATTTCTGATCCATTTTTTGCAAAGCACAAAATGCTGCGTCCCGAGCGGATGAAGATCAAAAGCAACCTCAACGTCCAAACCAAGCCGTCTTAATGCTATTGGCAGCAAGCAGCCAAATTTATTTGGCCACAACAATCGGCTTCACAGTAGCCGCAGCCCGCTTGGCAATAGCCCGCGCGGTGTCGGTATCCGCCGCAACCGCCAACGCCACCCCCATTCGGCGGCGCGCAAACGACTCGGGCTTGCCGAACAAGCGGATATCCACGCCAGGCGTTTGCAGTGCCTCCGCCACGCCTTCAAACGCAATCGCTTTCTCATCATGCTGGCCGTAGATCACGGCAGAGGCTGCCGGCGTTTTCAGCGCGACATTGACCGGCAGGCCCAGGATGGCCTTTGCATGCAGTTCGAATTCATTCTGCACCTGGCTGGCCATCGTCACCATGCCGGTGTCATGCGGACGAGGACTGACTTCAGAGAACCAGACCATGTCGTCCTTGACGAACAGTTCTACCCCGAATAGGCCCAGACCGCCGAGGTCGTCGGTCACCTTCCTGGAGATGTCGCGCGCGCGCTCCAGCGCCTTGCTGCGCATCGTTTGCGGCTGCCAGGATTCTACATAGTCGCCTTGTACCTGCACGTGGCCGATAGGATCGCAGAAGTGGGTTTCCACTTCGCCGTTCCGGCCGAGCGCGCGCACTGTCAATTGCGTGATTTCATAGTCGAAATCGACGAAGCCCTCCACAATGACGCGGCCGGAGTTGACGCGCCCGCCTACCGCCGCATAGTTCCAGGCTTGCTCGACTTCGTCGGCGCCGTCGATTTTGGATTGGCCTTTGCCGGACGAGGACATGACAGGCTTGATGATGCAAGGGAATCCGATTTCGATACAGGCCGCCTTCAATTCTTCCAGGCTGTCGGCAAAGCGGTAGGGGGAGGTTGGCAGAGACAGGGTTTCCGCTGCCAGGCGCCGTATTCCCTCCCGGTTCATCGTCAGCCATGCTGCGCGTGCGGTAGGAATCACTCGGACTTTGCCGGCATTTTCCAGTTCCACCAGTGTGGCAGTTGCGATTGCTTCGATCTCCGGCACCACCAGGTCCGGCTGTTCCAGCTCTATCAGTTTTGCCAGCGCTGCGCCATCTGTCATGTCGATGACGTGTGCCCTATGGGCGACTTGGTGACCGGGCGCATTTGCATAGCGATCCACGGCGATGACTTCAATGCCCAGGCGCTGCAGCGAAATAATCACTTCCTTGCCCAATTCGCCGGATCCTAGCAGCATTACCTTGGTGGCGGTATGGGATAAAGGCGTGCCGAGTCGTTGTATCGTGTTCATGGTCATTAGTAAGTAGTATGGGAAACGGGTGGCTGGCGCTGCCATACTTGCCTGAAAACTGCAGGGTGGAATATGGCAGCGCAATATTTTGGGGATGCTTTATTTTAGGGCATGCAGCTTCAGTATCGACCGGTATGTGCCTGGCGCTGACGGAGGCTGGCGCACGCCGATATGAGTTCTAGAATTATACTTTCGATTTAATATGAAAAACCGGCATAGATTATGGTGAAACTACGCAAACCGCTTGACACAAGGCTTTGCCGCTTGATTTAATACTGGCTGCAGATTTTCTGCTTGCCGTGATCGATGCTCGACCAACAAAATAATCGGATACATCGTCGCGAAGTCAAACTTTTGTGAGGGGGGCGTAAGTGAATAAAACTGAATTGATCGATCACATTGCGAAAACTGCGGACATTTCCAAAGCTGCATCGTCACGCGCACTGGACGCAATGATCGGTGCCGTTAAAACGACATTGAAGAAAAACGGTACCGTGACACTGGTGGGTTTTGGCACCTTCTCCGTAGGCAAACGCGCCGCCCGGACTGGCCGCAATCCACGTACAGGCGATGCAATTAAAATCAAAGCTGCGAAAGTTCCTAAATTTAGGCCTGGCAAAGCGTTGAAAGATGCTGTAAACTAATGGACTTCGTGGCGCGGTGACAAGCGCCACCTTGTTGGCAGTGTTATGTGATGGGGCGCTTAGCTCAGTTGGTAGAGCGGAGCCCTTACAAGGCTTAGGTCGGGAGTTCGAGCCTCTCAGCGCCCACCATGATACTGGTCAGCATAGATGCAATATTTAAGGAGTGGTAGTTCAGTTGGTTAGAATACCGGCCTGTCACGCCGGGGGTCGCGGGTTCGAGTCCCGTCCACTCCGCCAAGATACAAATGCCCGCGCAAGCGGGCATTTTTGTTTATGCTTTATTTTATGCTCGCTTGCGGGCATCACAATTCGCGGAGTGGAGGAAGCCGCCTGCGCGGCTTCCGGCGGGACTCGAAGGAAATCGCTTGCAAGCGATTCAGCGGCCTGCAAGGTGTAGGCGAGTCCCGTCCACTCCGCCAAGATACAAATGCCCGCGTAAGCGGGCATTTTTGTTTGTATTGATTTTAGATGTCGCTTGCGGGCATCGCATGGAGGTAGTCGCCGCACGGCGCGCGGCCAGCGGATAAGGCTGGAACAAGGCGGGGCTGGATCCCAGGGTAAGAGCATAAAAAGCGCTGAAGCAGGCGCTTTTTTGTTTTTACCAGTGCAAGAAGCCGGTAAACACTGCTAAAATCGCAGATCGTTTAGTAGTTGTAGCAGGAAGGCTAACAATTTTCTGTTGCATTTCAATTAATAATGGCACTAAGTCTTTGATTATATTGATGGTTTTGTTGGGTTTTATTTTTTCTCCAACCCGCCCATTCCACCAGAAATCAAAAAGGTGAACGCGAGTTCGCCTTTTTTTATATTCGGTAGCCTTAGCTTAGCTTAGTTATATTATCGTGATCGGTCGAACATGTTTGAGTATATCCGTACACATCAGCGCGTGATGCAGTTCCTCTTGCTGCTCGTTATTTTTCCGTCTTTCGTGGCCGGTGGCGTATTTAGTTACAAATCCTTCCAGGCCGACAGCGGGCTGGCAACGGTTGGCGGCAAATCCATTAGCCGACAAGAGTTTGATGCCGCCCAGCGCGAACAGATAGACCGCATGCGTCAAATGTATGGCGCGCAATTTGATTCCAAGATGCTCAATACTCCTGAAGCCAGGAGAAGCATATTGGACAGCCTGATTGCCCAGCACGCATTGAACGCAGAGGTTGCAAAGAATCACTTGAGCATACCGGACCAGGTATTGCAGCAAAATATCCTGTCTACGCCGGGATTGGTGAAGCCTGACGGCAGTTTCGATGCAGAGCGCTATAAGAGCATCCTGGCTTCTCAGGGCATGAGCACTGCTGGTTACGAACAGCGCCTGCGCCAGGATCTGGTGTATCAGCAACTGGTGAGCGCGGTCCAGGGCAGCGCATTTGTGCCCAAGACGGTGGCTACGCAATTGTCGGCCATGAACGAACAGGAGCGCGAAGTCCAGGCACTGGCATTCAAGGCCGCCGACTATGCATCCAAGGTAAAAGTAACCGACGAGATGCTGAAAGCCTACTACGACAAAAACGCCAAGATGTTTGAAATCCCTGAGGCTATCAAGGCTGAATATGTCGTATTGAGCAACGAAGCGCTGGCGGCCCAGATTGACGTCAGCGACGCGGATGTGCAGTCTTACTATGAGCAAAACAAGAAGGCCTACGGCACCGAAGAGCAGCGCCGCGCCAGCCATATCCTGATCGAAGTCAAGAAAGACGCCAGCGACAAGGAAAAAGCCGCCGCGAAAGCCAAGGCCGAAAGCCTGCTGGCGGAAGTGCGCAAAAATCCGGCTTCCTTCGCCAAGCTGGCCAAGGAAAATTCGTCCGACACCGGTTCTGCGGAACGCGGCGGTGACCTGGATTTCTTTGGCAAGGGCATGATGGTCAAGCCATTTGAAGACGCTGCGTACAAGCTGAAACAAGGCGAAATCAGCGATGTCGTGCAATCCGATTTCGGCTACCACATCATACAATTGACGGCGATCAAGCCGGCCACGATCAAGCCGCTGGAAGAAGTCAAGCCGGCTATCGTCGCCGAAATCAAAAAGCAAAAAGCCGCCAAGGCCTATGCGGAAGCCGCAGAAACCTTTACCAATACCGTGTATGAGCAGGCGGACAGCCTGAAGCCGATTGCCGACAAGCTGAAACTGAAAATACAGTCCGTGGAGGGTCTGACGCGCAAGCCGAACCCGGCCCTGCCGCCGACAGTGCTGACCAACAACCAGAAATTCCTGACTGCGATTTTTGGCGACAATGCGGTCAAGAAAAAACTGAATACCGATGCGGTAGAAGCTGCACCATCCACGCTGATTTCCGGCCGGGTCGTGGAGTACAAGCCGGCGGTGACGCGTCCGTTTGAAGAAGTGAAGGCAATGATTGCAGCTGCGGTCACGCAGACAGAAGCAGCCGCGCTGGCAAAAAAAGAGGGCGAGGCAAAGTTGCTGGCATTGAAAGCGGCTGATAACACCGCCGGTTTTTCTGAGGCCAAAACGATTTCCCGCTTGAAAAACCAGGATATCCCCGGCCCTGCGCTGTCGGAGCTGTTTAAGGCGGATGTGCAAAAATTGCCGGCTTTTGTGGGCATGGATGTGCCGGGCAACGGTTATGTGCTCTACCGCATAGGCAAAGTCAGCCCAGGTACGCCGGATGAAGCCAGGCGCGCCAGCGAACGCGCGCAGCTGGATGGCGCCCAGGCGCAGACGGAAATGTTTTCCTATATAGAAAACCTGAAGAAAAAAGCGAAAGTGACGATCAACCACGCTGCGATGGAAGTGCCCGCGGCATCTGGAGCCGATCAGTAATCAAGACTTTCGTCGGAGATCAAAAACGGCACCGGTTTTACCGGTGCCGTTTTTGTTTTGAGGCTGAGGTTTTATCCGCGCTTAAATGAGCGTATGAGGGCGCTCTTGCGCGGCACTGTGGCTAGCTTACAGCGGGAGGCGGCAAGGCCGGAGGGAAACGCAAAAAAGCAGGCAAACCCGGTTTGCCTGCTTCATCCGTCGGTACAAGTTAAGCGGCTTTGCGGTCCAGCAGCTGCAGGTTTTCAATGCCGTCGATCAGGATCTTGCGCGGCTTCAGCGCTTCAGGCACTTCACGCACGAGTTCTATATTCAGCAAGCCGTTATCGAGCTGGGCGCCAATGACTCTCAAGTGGTCGGCAAGCTGGAAGCTATGCTCGAAATCACGCGCGGCGATACCGCGATGCAGGAAGTTGCGCTGGGTCTCGTCTTTCTGTTTGCGGCCCACGATTTTCAGTGTGCTACGCTCGGTTTCTATCTCCAGTTCAGAGCGGTCAAAGCCGGCTACAGCCATCGTGATGCGATATTTATCTTCGCTGATCAATTCGATGTTGTAAGGAGGGTAGCTGGGCTGTGCATCGGCACGTTGCGCTTCGTTGAACAATTGCGCCAGGCGGTCAAAGCCGATAGCGGAACGATAGAGGGGAGAAAAATCAAAATTACGCATAATAATATCCTTGTCAATGTAAGCGATATGATGAAGGACACGCATCCACGTGAATCGCGCGATTCAAACTTCAGCGGGTCGTCTCGCGGACCTCGTTGAGCATCCGCTGATACCGATATACGAACGCTTGCCACGCTTTTCAAGGCTTTAAAAAAAAGAAATTCAAAATTATTTGTCATCATTTTGGAGCATCAGAACAAGTAAAATGGCGTCCGTGCGCACTGAGGGCGATGCTCAGGAATGCAAGAGTGAAGAATAAAAATCTGCATTGTTAGATTAATGCTGTTCAATCAAGGAAAAAGCGCCAATCCGTGTCATTCCAGCGCAGGCGGGAATTGTCGTACGGGAGCGGGCCGTTGGATCCCTGCCTGCGCGGGGACGACAAACTAGGGGGAGTTGACGCTTAACTGAACGGCGTTAGCACCGTTAGATAGCTTTTAAGAATTTGTTTTAAGGAAACATAGTGGCAAAACTTTATTTCAGGTATTCGGCCATGAACGCCGGCAAATCCACTGCGATGTTGCAGGTTGCGCATAATTACGAAGAACAGGGGCAGACGGTCAAGCTCTACACCGCCGCGATAGACAATCGCTACGGCGGCGGCAAGGTCACCTCTCGCCTGGGGCCGCAACGGGATTCGGACGTGTTTGATATGTCCTTTGATTTTTTGCAGGAAGTGCCCAAGGTCAGCTGCGTGCTGATAGACGAAGCGCAGTTCCTGACTTCGGCCCAGGTCAAGCAATTGCATCAGCTGGCCCAGGTGAAGGGCGTGCCGGTGATTTGCTATGGCTTGCGCAGCGACTTTATGGGCGAGCCGTTTGAGGGCGCCTCTTATTTGCTGGCACTGGCCGACGATATAGAGGAGCTGAAAAATATCTGCTCCTGCGGCAAGAAGGCGACGATGAATATCCGCGTCAATGCGGAGGGCAAAAGAGTCACCAGCGGCGAGCAAATCGATATAGGCGGCAATGAGCGTTACAAGCATGTTTGCGGCCGCTGTTTTTATTCCTCCTGAAATGCCTTCCGGCCCACAGGAAATGATTGGCCGGCCTTTGCAGGCGATCACCTTTGAATGTAATCCATGACCAAAAAAATCCTTTTGCTGAGCGTATCGGCAGGTGCAGGACACATGCGAGCCGCAGAGGCCCTGCGTGTCTGCGCCGGTGCCGGCGGTGCGGACGTAGAGGTAACGCATCTGGATGTGATGGATTTCGTGACGGCTGCTTTTCGCAAGCTGTACACGGATTTTTATATCAAGTTGGTCAACAAAGCCCCCGGCCTGTGGGGCTATCTGTACAACGTGACCAATGAGGCGCAGGCCGACAGCACGATGGAAAGAGTGCGGCGCCGGCTGGAACGCATGAATGCGCGGGCCTTGTTAACCGAGATCAAGGCCTTCCGTCCGGATGCCATCATCTGCACCCACTTCCTGCCGGCAGAAATGCTGTCCAGGTTGATACGCAAGGGTGAGTTGCGCTGTCCGGTATGGGTGCAAGTAACGGATTTTGATTTGCACAGGATGTGGGTGCATGAGCACATGAGTGGTTATTTTGCCGCGAATGACGAGGTGGCATTCCGCATGCGCGCGCAAGGCATCGCTGCGGAGCATATCCATGTCACCGGCATACCCATCATGCCGGCCTTTGCGCAATCGCCGGAGCGGATTGTTTGCGCGCCCGAGTTCGGGCTCGATCCGCAGCGCCGCACTTTTCTGCTGATGGGCGGCGGGGCCGGCGTGGGCAGCATGGATGCCATAGCAGGACGCATGCTGGCGCTGGACGGCGATTTTCAATTGATCGTACTGGCTGGAAAAAATGCACCGTTGCTGGCTGCGCTCAAGACGCTGGCGGCGGCTCATCCGGGGCGGCTATTCCCGCAAGGGTTTACCGACAGGGTGGAGCGCCTGATGGCTTGCGCCGACCTGGTGATTACCAAGCCCGGCGGACTGACGACGTCCGAATGTCTGGCGATGGGCTTGCCGATGATAGTCAATGCGCCGATTCCCGGCCAGGAGGAGCGCAATGCCGATTTTTTGCTGGAGCAGGGCGTGGCGCTGAAAGCCTTCGACGAAGTCACGCTGGAGTATCGCATACGCTACCTGCTGCAGCATCCCGCCAAGCTGGACGATATGGCTGCCAAAGCAAGAAGCCTGGGGCGCGCTCACGCTGCCAGCGAGGTGCTGAATATCGTATTGGCAGGATTATCGACGTCGCCGTTGTCTTCAATCAAACCGCACACTTCATGAATAAATCAAACCGTCCGCTGCAGATAGCGATGACCCTGGCCTGGATTGCTTTATTAGGCCTATTCTTTGCACAGACCGAGATCCAGATAGAGGGCGCAGCGGGCTGGGCGGCAAACCTGCCGACCTGGCGCATAGAAAAACACTGGCTGCTGGACATCTTCTGGGGCGGCCGCGCAATGACCGGCTATCACGCCTGGGTCTTCCCTTTCATCGCGATGTTTTTCCATTTCCCGTTTTTCTTCCTGCAGCGATGGTCGTGGCGGCTGCAGGCGCGCGCGATTGCCAGCATCATGCTGTTCTGGATTGTTGAGGATTTCCTATGGTTCGTGATGAACCCGGCTTTTGGCTTGGCGCATTTCAATCCGGCCGATGCCTATTGGCATAAGCATTGGTTTTTCTATGCGCCTGTCGATTACTGGATGTTTTTCCTGGTCTCGGCGGTGTTGTTCTGGTTTTCGTATTCGGATAAGCGTCACGCGACAGACTGAGCAGCGTCAGTGCGACATCAGGATAGGCACCGTCATGCTCTCCATGACGGTGCGCGTGACACCCCCCAGTATCATCTCCCTGAAGCGGGAATGGCCGTAGCCGCCCATGACGATCAGATCGCTGTCCAGGTCGTGTGCCAGCGACAGCAGGGCGTTGCCGACGTCTGTGCTGGTCTTGTGTACCGATACTTCTACCTTGATGTCGTGGCGGCTCAGATACAGTGCAATGTCTCCGCCTGGTTGTTCGCCGTGGGCATCAAATACACTATCGGGATTGAAAATGACGACCTGGACCAGTTCCGCGCGTTTTAACAGCGGGATGGCATCGGTGACCGCCCGGGTCGATTCGCGGCTGGCATCCCAGGAAATCAGCGGGCGCTTGCCGATGGAAGCGAAGTCCCCCGTATACGGGATGATCAGTACCGGCCGTCCCGAATGCATCACGATGTATTCGGGAAAATCAGGCAGTACGGACGGTGAGGGTTCATCGCGGCTGGCTTGTCCCACCACCACCAGGTCGCTATACCGGGCCAGCACGCCTATGCCGCCGCCGGCCTCGTCATGCGCGACCATGCTTTCATGTGATGGCACGCCCAGATCCTGCACGCGTTGCGCAAAACCGGCCACTGAACGCTCCGCGCGCTCGCGCAAAAATTTGAGGTGGGTGGCAAGGTTGGGGTCGCTGGTGCTGATATTTCCGTCCTGGTAAATAAAGCGTGAGACTCCGGTGACGGCCGTGCCGATCAGGTGCGCTCCTTCCGCCCTGGCAATTTCCGCGGCAATCCTGATCCTTAAATCAGAACGGCTGGATTCATCCACATGCACGAGTACCGTCTTGTAAGACATGCTGCCCTCCTGGGCGGAAGTATGGTTAGCTGAATTATCCGGAGCTGATCTTAACTAAATGCTAATGAAATAGTGTTAACTTGCTTATGATGCCGAAGATTTTGCCGCATGGGCGGTCTCATGCTTTACGCGGTGCACCAGCACTGGAATCTGGCAATTCGACAGTACTTTGGTGGTCACGCTGCCCAGCAAGAACTGGCCAAGGCCGCTGCGTCCGTGCGAGCCCATGAAGATCAGGTCGCATCCATACAAGTGCGCGGTATGGATGATTTCTTTTGCCGGAGAGTCGTTGAACTGGATAACCGAATGAAATTCCACCCCCTCCCTGGATGCGGCATCTTGTATCGTCTGCAGGTAGGTCTCGCCGAGTACGCGCATGGCGCTTTGATACTCTTGCTCGGTGGGTGTATTGGGCGGAATGATGTCCACATAAATCGGATACTGGTAGTTCGCCGCGACAAAAACGCCTACCACGTCGGCATTCAGTTGCTTGGCGAAACCGATACCGGCCTGGACGCTGCTGTTTGACAAGTCGGAACCATCAGTGGGTAAGAGGATACGTTTATACATGATGCTTGCTCCTTCTCAAAGCATAAGAGGATGCTGCCTCGCCCAATATCTGGTTGCATGGGCCACATGACCGGTATCGGGGCCGGGGCCGCATTACTGATAGCCTGCTATCTTGATAATAGGAAAAATTATGCGAAATTTCAGGAATTTCTTTCTTGCGGGCGCGGCGCGGGTTGAGGCGGGGTTAGTTCTGACGTTCTATGATGGCGCGGACGGGCAAGGGAGTCTGTGCGTTAGCGCTCGTTGGCCAGGCAGAAAAAGGGGCAGGGCGCTGGAAAGGCGGCGCCCTGTGGGGGATGCTGAAGCCTGATGCTGGTGGTCAGCAAGCGGCGTAATTGACTGTCACCACGTGGACTGCGAGGCCGCCCAGCGAGGTTTCCTTGTACTTGTCCTGCATGTCGGCGCCGGTCTGGCGCATGGTTTCTATCACCTGGTCCAGGCTGACGTGGTGGGTGCCATCGCTTTTCAGGGCCAGCGATGCCGCGGTAATGGCCTTTACTGCGCCCATGCCATTGCGTTCTATGCAGGGAATTTGCACCAGTCCGCCGATGGGGTCGCAAGTCATTCCCAGGTGATGTTCTATGCCGATCTCGGCGGCGGACTCGATTTGCTCATTGGTGCCGCCCAAGGCGGCTGTCAGGCCGGCGGCGGCCATCGCGCAGGCGACGCCGACTTCACCCTGGCAGCCTATCTCGGCGCCGGATATCGAGGCATTGCGTTTGCATAACATGCCTATCGCGGAAGCCACCAGCAGGAAATCGCGTATGCCTTTTTCCGGATTGCTGGGTTTGCAGTCTTCGGCATAATAGCGCAGCACGGCCGGGATGATGCCGGCAGCGCCATTGGTGGGGGCCGTGACGACGCGGCCGCCGGCAGCATTCTCTTCATTGACGGCCATCGCGTACAGGCTGACCCTGTGCATGCCGTCATGCGGCAGCACATCCGTGCTCTCATTGGCTGTCTGCCATAACTTGGCGGCGCGGCGTTTGACGTGCAAGCCGCCCGGCAGTTCGCCGGAGACTTGCAGGCCGCGCGCAATGCAGCCCTTCATCACCGCCCAGATGCGGTCTATGCCGGCATCCAGCTCGGCGTCGTCGGCATGCATGTTTTCATTGGCGCGCAACATCTGCGCAATGCTAAGGCCGGTGCGCTTGCCGTGCGCCAGCAAGTCTTCCATCTTGGCGAACGGATAGGGTATCTGCACCTTTGGTTCTGCGGTGGAGGACTTGGAGTTTTCCAGCTCTTCCTCGGCGTAGATGAAGCCGCCGCCGGTGGAATAGAACACGCGCTCGCAGACGCTGCCGTCGTTGCGGGTCAGCGTGAAGCGCATGCCGTTGGGATGGCCGGGCAGTACTTCCTGCTTATGCCACAGCAGGTCGTCGGCTATATTGAACTTGATGCTGTATTCGCCCAGCAGGTGCAGGGTGCCGCTACTGGCGAGCGCGGCCAGTTTGCCGTCCACGCTGTCCGGGACCAGGTCTTGCGGGGTTTCGCCCATCAAGCCCAGCAGGATCGCCTTGTCGGTGGCGTGGCCGTGCCCGGTGAGCGCCAGCGAACCGTACAAGGCAACCTGTACTTTGCTCGCCCTGAACAGCTCCGGGCATTCCAGCAGGAAGCGGCGCGCAGCCAACATCGGGCCTACCGTATGAGAACTGGACGGACCTACGCCAATCTTAAACAAATCAAATATACGCATGTCCATACAGTTCTCTTCTCGTCTCTCGTTATATTAGGCTGCCCGGTTCAACGCTCCCTGTTCCACCTTGATATTGGCGAGCATGTCGGTGACCATCTGTTCCAGCCCTATTTTCGCCTGCCAGCCCCATTCGGCGCGGGCGACGCTGTCATCCAGGCTGTCGGGCCAGGTATCGGCGATACCCTGGCGGCTATCCGGCTGGTAGTGTATGTCAAACGTCGGCAAATTTTGTTTGATTGCAAGTGCCAATTGCCGTGGATTAAAGCTCAAACCGGCCACATTGTAGGCTGAACGCACCGTTAATTTGGCGGCGGGCGCCGCCATCAGCGAAACCGTCGCGCGGATCGCGTCCGGCATGTAGATCATGGGCAGGGTGGTTTCCGCATTGAGGAAGCAGGAATAGGTTTCACCCCGCAATGCAGCATGGAAAATCGCGATCGCATAATCGGTGGTGCCGCCGCCCGGGGGCGACTTGTAGCTGATGATGCCTGGGTAGCGGATGCTGCGCACATCCACGCCGTATTTGATGAAATAGTATTCGCACAGGCGCTCGCCGGCCAGTTTGCTGATGCCGTAAATCGTGCTTGGATCCATCACCGTCAATTGCGGCGTTTCGACCGCCGGCGTATTCGGGCCGAAAGCGGCGATAGAGGAAGGCCAGAACACTTTCAGGGGCTTGCCTTCCAAGCCGCGTATCCTGGCCAGCTCCAGGATGTTCAGCAAGCCGTCCATGTTCAGCGTCCAGGCTTTCAAAGGAGCCTGTTCGCCGGTTGCCGACAGCATCGCCGCCAACTGGTAAACCTGGGTGATCTGATATTGCTCGGCAATCTGCGCCAGGCGGCTGTTGTCCAGTACATCGACCACTTCGTATAACTTGGCGCCGTACAGGCTGCGCGGACTGATGTCGGCGGCGACTACATTGTCGGCGCCATGTTCTGCGGCCAGTGCATCCACCAGTTCGCTACCGATTTGGCCATTCGCGCCAATCACTAAAATACGTTCCATGCTGGTTTCCTTATTTCAATAAACCGAGTTCGCGACCGGCTTGCGCAAAGGCCGCCAGTGCAGTGTTTAATTGTTCTGTGGTGTGCGCTGCCGACAGTTGCACCCTGACCCGGGCTTGCCCCATGGGCACCACCGGATAAAAGAAGCCGGTCACCAGCACGCCCAGTTCATACAGGCGCTGCGCAAATTTTTGGGCAACGGGAGCGTCGAACAGCATGACCGGCACTACCGGATGGGTGCCCGGCTTGATGGTGAACCCCAAGGCCTCAATTTCACGGCGGAAGTGAGCGGTGTTCGCGTGCAGGCGGTCGCGCAGTTCGGTCGACGAAGACAGGCGCTGCAATACCGACAGCGAGGCGCCGGCAATGGACGGCGCCAGCGTATTGGAGAACAGATAAGGGCGGGATTTCTGGCGCAAGGTGTCTATCACCTCCTTGCGTGCCGCGGTGAAGCCGCCCATGGCGCCGCCGAGGGCCTTGCCCAGGGTGCCGGTGATGATGTCTATGCGGCCCATTACGTGATGGTGCTCGTGGGTGCCGCGGCCGGTGGCACCCATGAAGCCGGAGGCATGGCATTCATCGATCATGACCAGCGCGCCGTATTTGTCGGCCAGGTCGCAGATCTTGTCCAGCTGGGCTATGGTGCCGTCCATCGAGAATACGCCGTCGGTGACGATGACCTTGTGGCGCTTGCCGGCGGCGGCTTGCAGCTGTACTTCCAGGTCTGCCATATCGTTATGCGCATAGCGGTAACGCGCAGCCTTGCACAAGCGGATGCCGTCGATGATCGACGCGTGGTTCAGCGCGTCGGAGATGATCGCATCCTGTTCGTCGAACAGCGGTTCGAAGACGCCGCCGTTGGCGTCAAATGCCGCCGCGTACAGGATGGTGTCTTCCATGCCGAGGAATGCGGAGATAGCGCTCTCCAGCTGCTTGTGCACGGTTTGCGTGCCGCAGATAAAACGCACCGAGGACAGGCCGTAGCCGAATTGCTCGGTCGCCCGTATCGATGCCTGTACCATCGACTCATCGCCGGACAGGCCGAGATAGTTGTTGGCGCACATATTGATCAGCTTGCGGCCGTCGTCGCAGGTCACTTCCGCGCCCTGGCGGGAGGCAATGACGCGTTCCGGCTTGTACAGTCCCTGTTGACGCAGGGAATCAAGATTGTCGGCCAGGCCGGTGAAAAATGCCTGTTTGGAATTGCTGGTACTGGTTGCGCTCATTGTCGTTCCCTCCATGGATAACTTGTGCAAATCCACTCCACCATGCTACAACACTCTGGTAATATGGACTTTTTTACAAATCATTGAATAATTCGATATTTAGAACTAAAGTTCAATATATCGAATTTTATCTATGCTTATTAAACTATGCAAGGAAATTTATGAAAAAAGCGGTTGCCAATACCCCGCCTGAAGTCGGTGCAACCTTGCAGAGAATGCGCCTGGAGCGCGGCCTGACGCTGGAAGATCTGTCCCGCACGGCAGGCGTGTCGAAATCCATGCTGTCGCAAATCGAGAGGGAAAAGGCCAATCCTACGATCGCGGTAACTTGGCGCCTGGCGAATGCACTGGGGGTCGGCATTGCCGAATTGCTGTCGGCCGAAGTGCGGAAGCTGGACACGATACGCATGCTGGAGCCGCATGAGACGCCGACCTTGCCGGGCGGGCATGCCGGGTACGTGCTGCGTATCCTCGGGCCTATGGAGTTGGCGGGCAAATACGAATGGTATGAGTTGACGCTGGCGCCCAGCGGCGAACTGGTATCGAGCCCGCATGACCCGGGCGCCACCGAGCACCTGACCTTGCTGCACGGCTCCATGGAGGTGGAGGTGGATGGCATGAAGAAGAAATTGAAAATCGGCGGCACCGCCCGCTATGAAGCGGACAAGAACCATGCGATACGCAATATAGGCAAAACCGAGGCCCGTGCCCTGATGGTGGTCATCCACCGTTGATCCGGCGCGGCGTCGGCAGTTCGTGTTCGGTTGTTTTTTAGTCTGTTTTGTTGTTGAAAAGGAAAAATGGCGGCCCGGACGTATACCGTTCGGGCCGCTTCCATTTTAACGCTTGTTATCCATCCTAGCGGCATCCGAGCCGGGCCATGCGCTGCGTTGCAATCGCACCGCATGGGGTGGCATCCGCCCGGCGGCCACCACGCCTTATTTGCCGACTACCTCGCCGAAACGTATATATTGCTTGCCGTCGAAACGCACCAGTTGCTCTGCCTGGATTGGGGCGAAGTTCGTGGGACTGGTGTTGATTTTAATCCCGGGCAGCATGACGTCCGGCTGGAAATCCCTGAGATTCGCCGCTTGCTTCATCACGTTCTCACGCGTCAGGTTGTCGCCGCATTGCTTCAGCACCTGCACCAGGGTCTGTGCCACCGCGTAGCCGTACACGTTGGACGCATCCTTCAGATTGCCGTCCGGATAATATTTTGCCATGAAGGCATACCAATCCTTCATGCCCTTGTCGTTTGCCCACGCAGAATCCAGCGAATCCTTGAGATACTGGGTCGAGATCAAGCCTACCGATTTCTCCAGCCCGGCCGGCACCAGTACCGACCCGATCGAAGCCGAGATATTGTTCAGGTACTGCACCGGTTTCCAGCCGATGTCGTAGGCCCTGCGGATGGCCATGGCGGCGAATTTTGGCGTCGTAACGTTGAAAAATACATTCGCACCGGAGCCCTGCAATTGGGCGATCTGCGCATCCACGGTCGGATCGCTGGTCTCGTAAGAGGCCTTGGCGACGATCATGCCGGCCTTTGCGCCGAGCCCGTCTTCAAAGCCCTTCAGGTAGTCCTTGCCGTAGTCGTCGTTCTGATAGAGTATGGCGATTTTGGCATCCGGCTTGGTTTGCAGGATATGCTTGGCGTAGATCGCGGCCTCGGTTTCATAGTTAGGTTGCCAGCCCATGGTCCACGGAAAGTTCTTCGGATCGTTCCACTTGTTGGCGCCGGTGGCGACGAACAGTTGCGGCACTTTTTTGGCGTTCATGTACTTGTGGATCGCCGAATTGGAGGGGGTGCCAAGTGAGTTGAAAATGAGCAATACCTGGTCCTGCTCGACCAGGCGTCGCGCCATTTCCACCGTTTTCGGCGGGCTATAGCCGTCGTCGACGCTGATGAAATTGATCTTGCGGCCATTGATGCCGCCTTCATCATTGATTTTCTTGAAATAGGCACCCGCGGCCTTGCCGATAGTGCCGTAGGCAGAGGCGGGGCCGCTATAGGGCAAGATATTGCCGATTTTGATCTCGGTGTCGGAAGCGCCCGGATCATATTTCTTTTGCGCCAATGCCGTTGTTGCACCGAGTACAAGCCCTGCAATGACGGTTGCCGAAATGAATAAGCTTCTGGTTGACATACTGACCTCCTTTGCGCGTTTACAAAATGAGGAAGCCGATCCCCCTCATGCCCCCGGATTCAGAAGCGGTTGCAGTCGCTCCGCAACAGCTCCTGAGATTTACCCCGAATCCTGCCTGGTATCGGCCGCCATGCGTCTGATGCGCGCCCACGCAAGGCGGATGGCGCCCGCCACGCCGGCCGGCATCAGGTACATGAAACCGATCAGGAACACGCCGTAGATCGCCCACGGCGCAGCCTTGGAAATCTGGTCGGCGATATTGGGCACGAACTGGATGAAAATCGCTCCGTATACCGCGCCCGAGATCGAGGCCAGGCCACCGATCACGATGCCGACAAGCAAGGTGATCGACAGGAAAATGGTGAAGCTGTCGGGCGCAACGAATTGCACCGCGATCGCGCCGAGCGCGCCGGCGACGCCGGTATACATTGCGCTTACGCCGAAAGCGAGGGACTTGTACAGCGCATTGTGCACCCCCATGGCTTCCGCTGCAATCGGCTGGTCGCGGATCGCGATGAGCGAACGCCCGACCCGTCCGCGCAGCAGGTTCCAGCCGAGCACAAACATCGCGACTGCGACCGCCAGCGTAAAAAAATACAGCCACTGGTCCTGGTTGAGCGGCAGGCCGAAGGGCGGATCGGGCTTGGCGATGACGATGCCCTGCACACCGCCGGTCCAGCTTTCCAGGTGCCGGGATTTGAGCAACTGCGGCATCGATACCCCAAGGGCGAATGTGGCCAGGGCGAGATAGACCCCTTCCAGGCGCAACGCGGGCAGGCCGAAAAGAAAGCCGGCCGCCAGGCACACGACTCCGGCTACCGGCACAGTGAGCCAATAGGGCACGCCGAACTTGTCCATCAAGATCGCCGCGACGTACGCGCCGATCGCGTAGAACGCGCCGTGGCCTAGCGAAATCTGGCCGTTGTAGCCGGTCAGGATGTTCAATCCAAGGAGCGCGATGGCGTACACCAGCACCAGCGTCAACTGGAATGTGTGGTAGTTGTTCATTACGAAGGGCAGTGCACAACTGGCCAGCAGCAGCGCCGCCGGGATTAACATCCGGGGCTGGCGCGACCAGGCTGAAGCGGGAGGTGTGAGGGCGACGGGCTTCGATCCGGGTTTCATGCGCTCATACCCTGGTTACGTGAATTTTGCCGAACAGGCCCGAAGGGCGCACCAGCAGCACGACGATAATCAGCACCAGCGCGAACGACAGTTTCAGCTCGTTGCCGATCACATAGGCGCCCAGCAGGTTCTCCAGTACGCCGACCAGGAACCCGCCCAGCACCGCGCCGCCCGGGCTGTCGATGCCGCCCACCAGTGCCGCCGCAAACGCATACAGCAGGATGCCGGACATCATGTTCGGATCGAGATACACGGTCGGCGCGACCATCATGCCGGCGACGGCGCCAATCGCCGCCGCCAGCCCCCAGCCCAGGGCCAGCATCCGGCCGACGCGGATGCCGACCAGACGGCTCGACTCCGCATTCTGGGCTACCGCGCGCATCGCCAATCCCAGCGGCGTAAAGCGAAAGAAGGCATACAGCAGCGCCAGCAGCACCAGCGTGACACCGACGGCGCCGAGCTCGTGCGAAGAAAAGAAGTGGGTGCCGACGTGCACCGGCTCTTTGGGGAAGGGACTGGGGAATACCTTGATCGTGTAGGTGAACATCCAGCCTGCAAGGCTGTTGAAAATCACCAATAGCCCGATGAACACTACCACCACCGACAGCACCGGCGCCTGTTCCACCGGGCGCACGATGATGCGTTCGATCAGTGCGCCAAGAACGAATGCGATGCCGACTGTGAGGAAAAATGCGATCCAGTAAGGCATGCCCGCATCGATCAGGGTCCAGGCGAGGTAAGTCGAGAACATTGCGATTTCGCCTTGCGCGAAGTTCACCAGGTGGGTTGTCTGGTAGATCATTACCAGCGCCAGTGCGACGCTGGCGTAGATGCCGCCGGTTGCGAGTCCGGCGAATACCTGATTCAGGAAGGCATCCATCAAATCCCCTTGGTGGCTAGGAACTAATAACCCAGATACGAGCGCCGCACGGCGTCATTTTGCTTGATTTCGTCCGCGCTGCCGGACAGCACTACGCGGCCGGTTTCGATCAGGTAGGCGTGATCCGCGAGGTTCAGCGCCATCGTCGCGTTTTGCTCCACCAGCAGGATGCTGACCTCGTCGCTCTGGTTGATCGCGCGCATGATGTCGAATATCTCGTGCACGATCAGCGGCGCCAGGCCGAAAGACGGTTCATCCAGCAACAACAGCTGCGGCCGCAACATCAATGCGCGCGATACCGCCAGCATCTGCTGCTCGCCGCCGGAAAGCGTGCCGGCCTGCTGGTGGCGGCGCTCTTTCAGGCGTGGAAAATAGGTGTAGATGCGCTCAAAATCCTGCTCTATCGCCCGCCGGTCCTTGCGCACGTAGGCGCCCAGGCGCAAATTTTCTTCGGTGGAGAGATTGGCGAAGGTGCCGCGGCCGTCCGGAACATGCGCTATGCCTAGCCGTACGATGTCCTCGGTCGCGTAGCCGCCGATGCGCGCGCCGCCGAAGCGAATCTCGCCGGAGGTCCGCACCATGCCGCACAGCGCACGCAGCGTAGTCGTCTTGCCGGCGCCGTTAGCGCCCAGCAATGCCGTGATTGAGCCGGCCTGAAGGGAAAAGTCGATGCCGTGCAGCACCTGCGTCGACCCGTAGGCGGCGTGCAATTGGGAGACTTCCAGCAGCGCCGCCATCAGGCGCCGTTCCCCAGATAGGCCTGCACCACCTCGGGATGCTGCTGCACCTGGGCCGGCGTGCCCTCCGCGATCTTGCGCCCGAAATTGAGTGCGACTACCTTGTCGGACACGCTCATCACCAGGTTCATGTGATGCTCCACCAGAAGCACGGTGACGCCAAGGCGGTCGCGGATGTCGCGGATCAGCTTGCCGAGCGCCTCCACTTCCTCATGATTGAGGCCGCTCGCCGGTTCGTCCAGCAACAGCAGTTTGGGCTCGCTGGCGAGCGCGCGTGCCAGCTCAACCCTTTTTTGCGTGCCGAAGGGCAGGTCGGACACGCGCTGGCCGGCCACCGCTTCCAGGCCGAGGAAGGTGACCAGTTCGCCGGCTTTAGCAGTGGATGTCCGCTCCTCGCGCGCCACCCGCGGCAGGCGCAGCGCGTTGGACAGAAAGCCGCTGCTGGTGCGGCAGTGCCGGCCCAGCATCACATTGTCGAGGACAGTCATGGTGCGGAACAGCGCCAGGTTCTGGAAGGTGCGTCCTATGCCTCGCGCGGCGATGCTGTGTCGTGGGATGGTAAGCAGAGGAAGGCCGTCGAACACCATTTGCCCGCTGTGGCAACGGTAGAGCCGGGACAGGCAGTTGAACAGCGTGGTCTTGCCGGCGCCGTTGGGGCCGATCAAGCCGACGATCTGTCCTTGGGAAATAGTGAACGAGACATCATGCAGCGCCACAATGCCGCCGAAGCGCACGGACACGTGTTCGACAACCAGCAGGCTGCTTCCCAGTGTCGTTTGGGTCTGATGCATCTCCCCTCCTGTGCCGGACGATCGCCGCTCGCCGGAGGCGACGCAATCACGCAGGAGTGAGCGATTCGTCGCATTCCATCAGGCAGCCAAAACGAGCCACGTCGGCGATCATGATCGCCGCGAGCCTTCTATCTATGCAAAAGCTTGAACCAAGCAAGATCTTTGAGCCAGGAAGTTTGACGAATTTTCCAAAAGTATCCATGAGTTTCGCTGCAGCTGTCAATCGCAAGCTGCGTTATTGGGGGGGTGACGGCTTCGCAG
>Ga0210384_10002199_pt1 | contig 24246 bp, 19 predicted proteins | sample IncBWH2MmetaG_FD_160574 | JGI IMG/M metagenome (GOLD analysis project Ga0210384, IMG submission 160574) | Forest soil microbial communities from Barre Woods Harvard Forest LTER site, Petersham, Massachusetts, United States - Inc-BW-H-2-M | ecosystem: Environmental > Terrestrial > Soil >...
CGTCCACCAGGACGTGCCCACGCGAAGCCTGCGCCAACCCTCCGAGCACATAGAGCAGGGATGATTTGCCGCACCCGGAAGGCCCCATCACGCTCACAAACTCTCCCGGCAGCACCTTGAAATTAACTCCGCGCAGCGCCGGAACTTCCACTTTTCCGGCGTGATACAACTTCCAGAGATTTTCGGTAACGACGATTGGCTCCACTCTCAGATCCCTTGTGGAAAGCAGCGCATCGGCAGGCGGACGTATTGTAGTCGTGATTGCCATTTCTGACTAGGCCCGGGCCCCCCAGGAACGCCAATCGGGAGATTGGCGTTCCAGGGGGTCAATCGTAGGAAAGCGCCTCAATGGCGTCCTTGCGGCTGGCCAGCCACGCGGGGTAACTCGCGCCGAGCAACCCACCCGCGAGCGCAATCAGCGCGGACCGCACGATCCAGTCGGGCGTAATCAGGATGGAAAGCGTCGGAAACGAAGACAGAAACGCGGCCCGCCCGGCATAACTCATGGCAATCCCCACCGCGACGCCGATCACGCAGATGAATGCCGATTCGCCGAGCAGCGCCCGAATGATGTATCCCTTGGACGCGCCAATGGATTTCAGAACGCCGATATCCCGGGTCCGCTCGATCACCGTGGTGTACATCGAGAGCAGAATTACGAGGAAGCCGATGGAGACGGCCAGCGCGATCATGCTTTCAATGAAGGCGTCGAGACCCGGCAGATTCGACGCGGTCATCAGGGACAAGAAATCCTTCAAAGGGCGAATCTCGTATCCCGGGAAAATGGGGCGCATCTCGTCCATCACGGTCTGGGCGTGGTCGGGGCGTGTGCACTTGATGAAGAAAATCGAGGCTTTGTCCCGCGAGCCGGAAAGATCCTGCAAAGTTGCGAGGGGCACAAACATGCGCGCGCCCTTGCCGTGCTCCACAATTCCGGCGACGTGAAAATCGTGATCCAGCACGCGGAAGGTGCTGTCCACCGCGGCGTGCTTGGCTTTCGCGGCCCAGTCGTCGAGCAGGATATCGTCCGGCCCCTGCATGTCGTGGCCTTCCAGGAAAACGAATCCGCTCGAAACGTCGCGGAACGATTTCGGATCGATTCCGTAAATGATGTCCACGCCGCCCGAGGAACTGAATTGCAGCAGCACCGGAGCGACCGCTTGCACGTACCTGAGTTCGCGCAATTTGTCGGCAATTTTGATGGGCATGGGCGCCCCGCTGAACGCGAGAAAGACGGAAGCGGATGGCGGCTGCAGCATGATGTCCGCGCCGATGCCTTCGATGCGCTTCGCGGTCTCCTGCAAAAGGCCGCTGGTGAGCCCGACGATCAGGATGACCAGCGCCACTTCCACGCCCACGGCGATGACGCTCACGATGGTGCGAATCGGTCGGTGCAGAACATTGTTCACGACCAGTTGACGCATCATGGTTGTGAGCCCGTTTGAGCCGCCGGAGATTCGTCGCCCACACGCACAAGTTCGGTGCCCGCGGGCTGCGCCAATTCGAACCGGTCCGGCGAAATCGGCTCGTTCAGCGTGAGTTTCAGAATCTTGATCTCGAGTTTGTAATCGTCCTGTGGGCGCCAGATATGGATGTCGCGCGCGAAGCTCGTTTGTTCCGTCGCGGGAGCGCCTTCAGCCGCGGGCACAGGCTCCCAGTCCGAATACTGGATGTCGGAATCGAGGTTGCCTCCAACTCCAAACAGTTGAACGCGGGAGACGCGCAGGTCGGTGCGGTTGTACCAGATTTTTCTGGCGATTTCGAATTTTCCGCCGGCCCTCGGCCGCAGCAGGGTCAGAATGTAGTAGCGGCTCACGTTGAAATCGAACTGCTCGAAGAGCACATTCGCGCTGGGCGGCAATTCCGGCCAGAATAACGCTTCGACAATATGCTGAGGCCGCAGATTTTCCAGGGGCTTTTTCGACGGGCGGACCAGGGCCGTGGGCCCGACCAAAAATGAGTTCTTCGAGGGGATATAAACCCGGAATTCCTTGCCGTCGCTGACCATGTCGAAGATATCTTTGGCGACCACCGGGGCCTGCCCGATCACGCGCACCGTCGCGGGCCGCTGCGCCAGGATGAAGCCGGGAACATCATGGTATTCCTCGATGACGCCGCTGTAAGTCGTCCCGGTGCTGGGAATCAGATCCACCGCGGCCTGGAGGCTCTGCACGGCGCGCACCTGGCTGTTGTAGTTGGCCAGGAGATTGTCTTCGCTGGATTCGAGTTGAGGGCGGATTTCTTCCTTCTTGACCTCCGTCCTTCTTTTGATGGTGATGCACCCTGCCGCCTGCAAGGCCAGAAATGTAAGCAGCAGGACCCAGATTCGCGGATTTTTCCTCAGTGTTTCCAGCTCCCCCAGCAACAACATTCAATCTAACAACCGCTCCGAGTAGTGTCAATTTGAAACGCCCATGCGGAAACGGGATAATCGAAGAAATGTCTTGGCGAAATTGCCGTAACCGGCTGGGCATGCGTCATTGACGTGGGCGCTGCGCTTTGTCATTATGCCGTGGGCGTGCGCGACCACGCGCTGGTCCTCTGGGGGGATTTATCAGTCTGCGCGTAACCATTCTGGGTTCGGGCAGTTCGGGCAACTGCACTTTGCTCGAAACGGACGAGACCCGGCTGCTGGTGGACGCGGGACTCGGCAAAAAAGAAACGCTGCGGCGCCTTGCCGCGGTCGGGCGCGAGGTGTGTCGCCTCGACGGCATCGTCATCTCCCACGAACACACCGATCACATCGGCTCGCTCGCGCAAGTGCTCGGGCAGTGGCGCACGACGGTCTATCTCAATGAAGCCACGCACACCGAGGTGCTGCGCATTCTGCCGGAAACCTCGCACAAGCGCCTGGAGCGCGTCGAGCACATTCGCGCCGGACAGCGATTCCTCGTGGGCGACATCGAAGTTTCTCCCTTTTCGATTCCGCACGACGCCGTGGACCCCCTGGGATTCACCTTTCGCGCGAATGGAACGAAAGTAGCGATCGTCACCGACCTCGGCTATTTGCCCGAACTCGTGAAAGTTCACTTGCGTGATTCCGACTGCCTGATGCTCGAATCCAATCACGATCTGGAAATGCTGAAGGTCGGGCCGTATCCGTGGCACATCAAGCAGCGGGTGATGAGCCGCACGGGCCATCTGTCCAACCACACGGTCAGCGAATTTCTGGCCGACGCGGAAGCGTTCGATGCGCGCGCGCGCTACGTGGTCCTCGCGCATCTCTCCGCGAACAACAACAATCCCGACGTCGCGCGCATCTCCGCCGAAGAAGCGCTCGGCCGGCGCACCGGCGCAGCCGCGTATTCCGGAGAGCTCATCATCGCCTCGCAGGACACTCCGCTTCCCACGCTCAGTTTGTAAACCGCGCGTCCGTAATTTTCGTTCCAATGTTCGCAAGAAAAGTAAGAGCTCGCGCGAATGTCGCGGCGGGAATTTTCGTCGCCGGATAACCGAGCGAGGATGGTGTTGTGGCGCCGGCGAGACGCCGGCGCCACGAAAACCGTCATTCCCCCGCAAGACAGGTGGATTGCGTTTTATCGCTCCGGCTCGTCTTGTGAAACGCGGGCTAGTTGTTAACATACCGCCGGAAAAAGGAATTCGGCTTCCAAGAAGGCCGGGCATCGTCATTCGCAATGCGCTCGATCATCTCTTCGAGGAGAACGTTGAACTTGGCCGCCGCCTGCTTATCAACCGGCTGACTCAAATCATCGGAAGGCGCGTGGTAGCGCTCGGTGAGCCACTTTTTTTCGATCGCTGCTTCCGGAGATCCTTTCTCGTTGCCGAAAGCAAGCATTACGGACGGAATTCCGCGGCGAACGAAATTGTACTGGTCGCTGCGAATAAAAATATTGCGCGCCGGCTCGGGATCCGGTTGCGCCTTGATCCCCATCGCTTGCGCAACGGCGCGAGCCTCGTCGCCGACGGTGGATTCATCGAGCCCGTACACGGTCACGATCTTCAAGGGGTAGAGTGGCAAGAACATATCCGTGTTGATGTCCGCGACGATGCTGTGAACGGGCACGGTCGGATTTGTGGCGTAGTACCTGGACCCGAGCAGTCCTTTTTCTTCTCCCGTCACCACCACGAACAATACCGAGCGCTTCGTTTTTACGCTGGCCTCTTTGAAGTGCTCCGCCACTTCCAGGATCGAAGCCACTCCCGAGGCGTTGTCCATTGCGCCGTTGTAAATCGAGTCTCCGTTGATGGGCTTGCCGATTCCCAGATGGTCGATGTGCGCCGACATCACCACGTATTCGTCCTTCAATTTCACATCCGAACCCGGATAGATCGCCGCGAGATTTTGCGATTCCACGCTGCCGCGCTTTACGGCGGTTCTGGCCTTTAATCTCACCGGAAGAGCGAAACGCGGCAGCTGCTTTCCTTGTTCCGCAACGGCCACGAGTTCATCCAGGGTATGGCCGCTGCCGGTGAAGAGTTCGCCGGCGTGCGCGGGATTCCACGCGATGGCGATTTGCTCGCCCGCAGTTTCATCCATCCCTGGCGCTGCGAGCTGCATGGTCATCTGAAACCGGCTCAACGCGATTCGTGGCCACGGGACATCCATATGATGCGGATTGGGAACGGCGATCGCGCCGATCATCCCCGCGCTCTTCAGCGTCGACCAGCGCTGCCCCCCCGATTGATAGTGCGCGGCGAGCGCGCTGGCCATCGAGCTCGGAGCGCCGCCGATGTAAACGGCGATTTTGCCCTTCGTGTCGAGGCCTGCGAAATCGTCGTAATTGTCGTCCGGGACACGCAACCCGTAGCCGACGAAATACAGCCCAGCTTCCACTGCCGGTGCAGGATCAACTCGCGTGCCGATGATGGCGTCTTCTCCAAGTTCGACCGCCTGCTCTTTGCCGTCGCGTTCGAGGGCAAGGCTCGAATCGCTCTCATCGAGTTGCAGAGTGTTGAACTTTACGGGTTGAAAGTATCCTTCGGCGCCTGCCGGCTTCAGGCCGTCGCGCTCGAATTGCGCGGCCACAAATTCCGCGGCTTTGCGATGTCCTTCGCTGCCGGTATTGCGGCCCTCCAGCTTGTCCGAAGCGAGAAACTCGACATAAGACCACCAACGCGATCCATCCGGCCCTCCCGCGGCCAGCAAGGAGCCCGCCGCGATTGCGATAGTACCGATCACCAGAAGTTTTGTTCTCATCGAAATCTCCATGCCGTGCGGGCTGTTCGCGTACCGACTTCCGGGGAAAGATGAGGAATTCCTTTGACCATCCCACACTCTTAAACCGTCTGAAGATTACTACAGTTCGCTCTTTTGCATCAATGCGGCACGGAAGCCTGATAGACGCGGTACCAATCCTCCGAAATCTCGCGCTGCGCCTGATCGAGCGTCAGGCTTCCCGAGCAAACTTCCGCGTGCAGGTAATTTTCCACTTTGTCCTTGGCATGCGCGCCGCCGTCCGGAATGGATGTGTCGAACGGTTCGGGCCACAGATTTTTCGGGTCGGTGGGATTGCCGCCAAGCTCAAGCGGGATGAAATGGTCCTCTTCGTAATCTCGCGGGCGGGAATCGCCGTAGCCATATTCGCCGATTTGTTCCATTTTCAGGCGATTGGTGTAAGCGGCCGGCGGACGTATGGATTTCGTGCTCCATCGCGGATTGCAAATCGTGTCACGTATATTTTCCTGAGTGATGTCCGGATTGGTTGCGCCCGGAGTCCGCGCCGGGTCGGGATAAATATCCGGTGGGCCGGCATGAGCCTGGACAGATTCGCTGGTCACCGGCGATTTGTTCGGCGTTGAAGAAAATTGCCTGCGAATGAGCCAAGCGACGAACACAAGCGCCAATATCACGATCAGAAAAGGAAGAACGCTTCTGCGGCTCTGCATCCGCTCCAGTGTAACTCAGGCGGGAAGGTGGTAAGTGGCACAGACATCAGTCTGTGGATTTTCGCCGGAGAGAGTTCCGCCCTCCACCACCCAACCCCCGCAGGCTGAAGCCCGCGCCACTTGAAAGCGAATTTCAGGTATCATCGTCGAGGGAATTTTTCCCAGCCAATTTTTCTTGAATTGCCGCGCCTGAATTCGATGGCGTGTGCTCCGAGGGAGTTCCGCTTGATTTCACGATACACGCGCGAAGAGATGGGCCGGGTCTGGAGCGAGGAGGGAAAATTCCGCCGCTGGCTGGAAGTGGAGCTGGCCGCCACGGAAACGCTGGCGGAAACGGGAGTCGTGCCGGCCGCGGCTGCCGCGAAAATTCGCGAGAAGGCGCGCGTCGATGCGGGCGTAGTGAAGCGGATCGCGGAACATGAAGCCAAGGTGAAGCATGACGTGATCGCGTTCACCATGGCCGTCGGCGAAACGATTGGCGATCCCGAAGCCGCGCGCTGGCTGCATTACGGCCTGACCTCGAACGACGTGGTGGACACGGCGCAGGCGCTGCAGATTCGCGAGGCCTCGCGCCTCATCGAGCACGGACTGGTGCGCTTCGGCGAAGTGCTCGAGCGCCGCGCGCGCGAGTTTCAGCACACGCCGCAAATCGGCCGCACGCACGGCATTCACGCCGAGCCCATCACCTTCGGCCTGAAAGTCGCCAACTGGTTTGCCGAAAACCGCCGCAACCTCGAACGCTTCGGCCAGGCCTCGCGGCAAATGGCCGTGGGAAAAATTTCCGGCGCCGTGGGCAACGCCTCGCACCTGGGGCCGGACGCGGAAGCGGCCATCTGCAAGCGCCTCGGCCTGGACGTCGCTCCGGTCTCGTCCCAGGTGATTCAGCGCGACCGCCACGCGCAATACCTTTCGACCCTGGCGATCCTCACGGCCACGCTCGAAAAAATCGCCCTGGAAATCCGCCACCTGCAGCGCACCGAAGTGCGCGAGGCCGAGGAACCCTTTGGCGGCGAGCAGCGCGGAAGTTCGGCCATGCCGCACAAGCGCAATCCGGTGTCGAGCGAACAGGTGTGCGGCCTCGCGCGCGTCGTGCGCGCCAACGCCGGCGCGGCGTATGAGAATATCGCGCTGTGGCACGAACGCGACATTTCGCACAGCTCGGTCGAGCGCGTCATCCTGCCAGATTCCACCATCCTGGCCGATTACTTGCTCGCGCGCATGACCGACATCGTCTCCGGCATGCGCGTCTTCCCGGAACGTATGCGCCGCAACCTGGACGCCACCGGCGGGCTGGTCTTCTCCGGCCAACTCCTCCTGGACCTGATTGAAGCGGGCGCCCCGCGCGAAGACGCCTACAAATGGGTACAGGAACACGCCATGGCGGCGTGGGAAACGGAAACAAATTTTCGCCAGCGCGTCGCTGCCGATGCGCGCATCAAAGTTTTTCTGGACCGTGCGGCCCTGGAAAACACTTTCGACCTGAACCGGCACCTGCGCTACGTGGACGCAATTTTCGCGCGCGTTTTCAAATAAGCCGGATCGCGTGCAAAATCCCTGAAGAATTAAGGGCCATGTTTCAATTCGATGCAGAGCGCTGTTTCATTTAGAACACTGCCTGCACCACCCATGCCAACTTATCTTGACACCCCTCTCGCATCCGTCGAAGATACACTTCCCTTCAGTCGCGTTCACCAGAATGATCGCAGGCGGGAATCCTCCTCTCTGTTCCGCATCGCGCGGCCATCCACAGGGGGAAGAGTGTCTTCCATACCATCGTTCCAGGGAATCATTGTTGTTGCGGATGACGATGAGCGCGTCCGCGAGCCGCTGACCGAGCTGTTGCGCTTGAACAACTACCGCGTGATTGCAGTCGAAAATAGCGAGCAGGCATTTGAAGCAACTTGTTCCGAGCCTGTGGACCTGGTCCTGCTCGATGTTGTGATGCCCGGACCTACCGGATACTCGGTGTGCCGGGCGATCAAGGCCCGGCCGGAGACGCGGTTTCTTCCCGTGGTGCTGATCAACGGGGAGGCCTGCGGGGAAGACCGCATCAGGGGCATCGAAGCGGGCGCGGACGATTTTCTGTCCAAGCCGGTGATGCAGGAAGAGTTGGTGGCGCGGGTGCGTTCGCTGGTGCGGCTGAAGCGCTACACGGACGAGCTGGAAAACGCGGAGACCGTGTTGTGCACGCTGGCGCGCAGCATCGAAGCAAAAGATCCCTACACCGAAGGCCACTGCGACCGGCTCTCACGTTACGCCGTTTCGCTGGCCGAAAAAATCGGGTTGTCGCGGGAGGATTGCAACGACTTGCGGCGCGGCGGAATCGTGCACGACATCGGCAAGGTCGCCGTGCCTGAGTTTGTCCTGCTGAAGCCCGGCTTCCTGGACGCCGCTGAGCGGAAGATCATGGAAGTACACACCATCGTCGGCGAGCGCATTTGCGCGCCGCTGAAATCCTTCCGCAGCATCCTGCCGGTCATCCGGTCGCATCACGAAAAGCAGGATGGCAGCGGCTATCCCGACCATCTGAAAGGCGAACAAATTCCGCTCATCGCGCGCATCCTGCAAACCGTGGACATCTACGATTCGCTGACCACCGATCGGCCCTACCGCGAGGCGCTCTCGACGGAAAATGCGCTGGAAATCATGCGGGAAGAAACGCGCCGCGGCTGGTGGGACGCAAATCTTGTGTCCGCTCTCGAAGGATTGTTGTCGGAATCTCCGCTGAAATTTTCCGTCGCAAGCGTCTGAACGCGCTCGCATTTCATGCCTCCATTCCGGCCGGAAAATGAAATTCATTTGCTGCGCGGAGGGAGGCGGGTTTTCGTGGCGCCGGCGAGCCGCCGGCGCCACAACGCTACACGCGCTGGACGTAACGCGCTTCCGATGTATCCACCCTGACTTTGTCGCCGGTGTTGACGAACGGCGGCACCTGGATGGTAAGACCGGTCTCGAGCTTCGCCGCTTTCATCACCGCGCTGGCAGTGGCCTTCTGCACGGTCGGCTCCGTGTCCACCACCTTGAGGTCCATCGTGTCCGGCAGCACGACGCCGATGGCCTTGCCTTCGTAGAATTCCAATTTCACCGTAGTGTTCGGAATGAGGTAGTACACCGCTTCGCCCAGCACGTCCGCGTTCAATTGAAATTGTTCGTAGGACTCGGTGTTCATGAAGTGGTAGCCTTCGTTGTCCGCATACAGATATTCGTGCTCGACTTCGTCGAAGATGGCGCGCTCGATGTCGTCTTCCGCGCGGAACCGGTAGTCGATGATCGACCCGCTGCGCAGGTTGCGCATTTTCGTGGCCATGGCCGCGCGCTTGTTGCCGGGCGTGCGGTGCTCGACGGCATGCACCGAATACAAATCGCCGTCATGGCGGATGATCATTCCCGGACGCAGTTGTGTTGCTCGCATTCGATTCGCTCCTGATGCCTACGGGGTGTTGCGGCAGGCGGTTCCAATCGGCTGCAATTTCGATTCGGGCAGTCTGGGCGGTGCAGGATGCCGGACCAAAAACGCGCCGCCCACCGAAGACAGATTATAGACGCCGGGCGGAGGGCCGGTCAACGTGAGCGCGCCCTTGAATGTGGCCGGATCAATCCGGAGCCCGGTGCGGCTCGCGCTTCTGCTGGAGTACAATCTGTTCTGGCTCGGAATTGACGGAGGGAGAAAAAATGGCGGAACCTACTTACGATGAACTCAAGGCGCGGTTGGAGGAGCTGGAAAAGAAGGGCGTGCGGCGCACCGGAGAACTGGACTTCAAGGTCGGAGAGAAAGGCGGAGTGAGCGTTTACGGCCTGGGCCGGTTTCCGGTCACATTGTATTACGAGCAGTGGAACCGGCTGCTCGATGCCTCGCCAAAATTGCGGGAATTCATGGAAGAAAACAAAAGCCGGCTGAAACTGAAAGAGAAATGAGGATCCAAGTAGGATACGCTTCAGCCTGTCTGGTTTAGATTTTTGCCCGGCGTAAAAAAGCAGACAGGCTGAAGCCCGTCCTACTTGGCCTTCCCCTCCGCCATGATCTTTTCGATTTCGTCGACTGAGCGCGGCAGGCGCGCAGTGAGCTGCTTGTATCCTGTGGGCGTGATGAGCACGTCGTCCTCGATGCGCACGCCGAGATTTTCCTCGGGAATGTAAATTCCCGGCTCGATGGTGATGACCATTCCCGGCTCGAGCGGCCGGGCGGGCCCGCTCGGATCGTGCACGTCCAGCCCCACGTGATGGCTGAGGCCGTGAATGTAGTACCGGCCGAGCGAGCGCCCCTCTTTGTCCTTCCCGTGCGAATCGATGTAATCCATGGCGATTTTCTGGAGGCTCGCGGGCCCCTGTCCGCTGAGCGTCATGCCCGGCTTGAGCGCCTCCATCGCGGCGTTCTGCGCCCCCAGAACGATTTCGTAAATCTCGCGCTGCCGCGGAGTAAATTTTCCGTTGGCGGGAATCGTGCGCGTGATGTCGGACGCGTAGCCGGAATACTGCCCGGCGACGTCCATCAGCACAATATCGCCGTCCTCGATCCTGCGGTCGAGCTTGTTGTAGTGAAGCACGGTCGAGTTGAAACCCGTCCCGACAATCGGCGAGTAGGCCTCGGTCTCGCATCCCGCGTACGCGTGAATCTCCACCATCCTGGCCGCCACCTGATATTCATAGAGGCCCGGCCGCATCATCTTCATGGCTGCGAGATGCGCGTCGATGGAGGGCTCGATGGCCTTCTGCATCTGCGCCAACTCGCCCGGCGATTTAATCGCGCGCAGCGTGCCGACGGCGGAGGAAACGTCCTTGAGGGAAGCCTGCGGCGCCAGATCTTTCACCCACTTCGACCAATTGGCGGCGTGCGGGTAGCCCTCGTCGTGCGGGCCCGGCAGTTCGGTGTAGATTTCCGGATAATTTTTTGCCAGCGCGGCGAGCGCGTCGCGCAGCTTCGCAAATGTCTCGACGCGAGCGAAGCCGGTCTTTTCCTGGATCCCCGGATCGTCCGGCCCGAGGCGCGGGCCGTTCCAGCGCTCCTCGGCCAGATCGCGCGGCGGAAGATACAGGATCTCGCGCGCGCCGCTCCAGCCCTTCTGCGCCGCCGATTCGGGCAGCAGCAAAAGCGCGGCGCCTTCTTCGTTGTGGCCTGTGAGGTAATAGAAATTTTCTTCCTGCATGAAGACGTACGAAGGGTTCGCTTCTTCGTGGCCCGTGTAGCCGAACAGCACGACGGGAGCGTTGACCGCGGCAACCAGCCTGGCGCGGCGCTCGGCAAACACGCTCAGCGGCTCGCGCTCCCAGGCCCTCAGGATCGGGGCGAGAGCCGCCACGAGCAGAAGGGCAAACACGCCGCACAGGATCGAGCTTCGTCTCTTCATCGGGCCCCCTCGCGCGAATACCCAGGAGAGATATTTCACCATACAATTTTGATGCGTTCGAATCTTATATTGCTTCCCTGTGCTTGTCTCTTCGAATGCCGAGCAATGAAATCAGGGCCAGCAATCCCGGATAGCACGAGACGACGTAACGAGGTTCAGGTGCTTCGACGGTAGTGAGGAACACCGTTCGAACGACAAGGTAAACGAGCAGCAGCGCTATCCCCCAGTGATTCGCGCCGGCAGATTCTCCGCTCACATTGCTATCCGGTCTCGCGCGCCAAGCCAGCCAGATTCCGCCGACCGCCAGCGCGACGTACAGGTAACCCAACGCCGCAAACCCTCCCGTGACGAGTACGTCGGCGTGAGAATCTTCCCACTGCTCGCGGAGCGGCCAGAATTTGCCGTCGATGGGCAAAAGCTCGGTCCGCGGCGTGAACCAGATGGTCAGGGCGCGTTCGAACGGAACGCTTACGTACGTTCGTAGCGGGTGACGCCGCGTGCGCTCTCGGGCGATTTCCGCAAATTGGCGGTCGATTTCGGGAGAAATGTCGAGTTCGGGGCTGCCGTTATATTGCGCGATCAAATCCGCCACTCGCTTCTTTTCCTCGGGAGAATCGAAAGCCGATGCGGGAAGTTCGTTCACATCCAGGCGCTCTTCTCCGATCTCCCAAATTGTAGAATACACATCGCGATACCGTTCCAGCCAGGTCCCCGTCCAGGCGTAAAAGCCAACCGGCGGGTATTCGCCGGGAAACGTGGCATAGCGCGGCGCGAGGAATTGCAGCTTGTGCAAGGAAATGGCATTCCGCGCGGCCCAGGGCAGGAGCGGCAGCAGAAACGCGCCACCCATGGCTGCAGCATACAGGACTGCCTTTTGCGCGCCCTGGGCCCTCAAGACACGAAATCCGTACACCAGGATGGCAGCGCCCAGAAGCAACGCCATTTCGGGGCGCACCAGGCTTGCCACTCCAGTGAGAAAGCTCCCAAGCGGGGCCAAAGCGAAGGGAAAGGCCCAGGAATGCCCGATGCGTAAGGCTGCCTCCGCGGATTCCTGCCGTAAGCCCAAAACGAAACAGCAAAGCGCAGCAGTAGCAAAGAACGTCACCACGACTTCGGTCAACACGGCGGCCGAGTAGTTCGCCAGGAATGGGCACGTCGCGGCGAGCCACAGCGCTATAATCCACACTCGGCGGCGCGCACCGGCTGGTGCTAACGCTGCGGCCAGCGTCGCCGTCAAAATACAGGTGCAAGTATCGAGGGTGGCCTGAGACAACAAAATGGCCGTCATCGAGCGTCTAAAGAGCAGCGTCACTCCGGCCAGAAAGGCCGGGTAGCCCGGCATTCGGAGGTCTGTCGGAACCAGCTGTCCGTTCTGCGACAATCCATAGACATGATGGTCGACCCAGTTGCTGGCCAGTTGAAGATAGGTGGCGCTGTCGTCCGTCGTGGCTGGAAACCAGTGGACGAACACCAGGCGTAGGGCCAGCCCCACAATTACGGCCAGGAACGTTGGAGCGTAAAGTGCCGTGACGCCGCCGCGAGGTGCAGGTATGATCGTGTCTTCCCGGCGTTGCGAATGTGAAGTAGGTGGATTGGTCATCGACGCCGTTCCGACGGACGGCTCGCTTGAGAGAATGGAATGAAGCCGCGCAACCCCATATTCTACGATGAGCAGCGCCGCCGCTGGCGGCGCACCAGCCGTATTCTGGAAATCAGCGGCGCGCTTTTTACTTTGCTGGCCATCACGTTTTTAATCAATGTTCTTGTCAGCCCCCGCTTGCCCGTGCCTTTGCTCCCCACGAACCGGACCGCGCTTCATCCCGTGCGTGAAAAAACGAGAACCAAAATCACTTTGAAGCGAACCGGGCGGCAACGCCGCGTCGAATCGCTCGGCCAGATGCCTGCCACGTACGATCCCGTGCGCGCCGCATTTTATGTGAGCTGGGACCCGACTTCGCTCGCGGCGCTGCAGCAGCATTTCCGCGACATCGACCTGCTCATCCCCGAGCGCCTGCACTCCATCACCGCCACCGGCCGCCTGGATGTGGAGCCCGATCCCAAACTCGCGGCGTGGGAGCAGACGCTCGCGCAGCAAACTCCGCCGATCAAAATTCCCACGATGCCGCTGCTCAATAATTCCGACGGCACCAACTGGCTCACCGATGAAATGGCCACCATGCTCAAGAGCAGCACGGCGCGCGGAAATTTGGCCCAACAATCCGTCCAATATCTCACACAAAACCGCTTCTCCGGCTTGGTTGTCGATTTTGAAGAAATTCCCGAAAAAAGCCAGAAGGATTTCAGCCAATTCATCGGCGAACTTGCCGCGGACCTGCACAACTCGAATCTGAAACTCATGGTCTGCCTTCCGGCGGCGGACTGGGCGTACGACTACGCCGGCATCGGGAAATCCGCCGACGCCGTGATCCTGATGAATTACGACCAGCACTGGCGCACCTCCGGGCCCGGCCCCATCGCCGCGCAGGACTGGTTCGTGAAAAATATTGACGCCATCACCAAGCTGGTGCCTCCGGCAAAACTGGTGATGGGAATCGCCAACTACGCCTATGACTGGCCCAGCAAGGCGGGATTGAAGGCGCACGAACAGGCCAAGGTCGAGAGCTTTCAGGAATCTATTGTTACTTCGACGGAATCGGAAGCGCAGGTTCAATTCGACTCGGATTCTCTCAACCCCTACTACTCGTATTCGGACGAGCACAACTTCATTCACCGCGTCTGGATGCTCGACGGCGTGACGGCGTACAACGAACTGCGCGCCGCGGAACGCGTAGGCGTGCAAGGCACGGCCATCTGGCGGCTCGGCTCGGAAGATCCTTCGGTGTGGTCGATCTGGGATAACACCCGTCCCAATGACGCCGACCGCGCGAAGCTCGAGGACATGCCTCCCGGGTACGACCTGATTCTCGAAGGCGACGGCGATATCTGGAGGTTCGCGGACACGCCGCAAAAAGGGAAACGCTCGATTCGCTTTGATCCCTCGACCGGCAACATTGTCGAAGACAATTATGAGAAGGTTCCCTCGTCGTATCGCATCTTCCAGATGGGCGCCGCGCCCTACAAGGTCGCGTTGAGCTTCGACGATGGGCCGGACACGACATTCACGCCAAAAATCCTGGATGTTTTGAAAGCGAAACATGCGCCGGCCACTTTTTTTGTGATCGGCAGCAGCGCCAACGACTCCCTGGGCATCATCCGGCGCGAATATGACGAAGGCCACGAGATCGGCAACCACACCTATACGCACCCCCGCTGGAACGAAATCTCGCGCACGCAGATTGACGTCGAGCTGAATGTCACCGAGCGCTTGCTGAACAGCACGCTGGGCGTCAAGACACTGTTGTTCCGCCCGCCCTACGGCATCGATCACCAGCCTGAAACGGCGGACGAGGTCGCCGAGTTGCCCATCGCGCAATCCATGGGCTACTTGATTGTGGGCGCGCGAATTGATCCGCACGATTGGGGCGAGCCTGGCGGAGTCCCTCCGGCGCCCGCGCAGGTGATCGTGCGGCGCGTGCTCGAGCAGGCGCGCTCAAACGGCGGCAACATTGTGCTGTTGCACGACGGCGGCGGGGACCGCACCAATACCGTGGTGGCGTTGCCGCAAATTATTGACGGCTTGCGCGCCGCGGGATTTCAAATCGTCCCTGTCTCGGAACTCGTCGGCCAGACGCGCGCGCAGCTCATGCCTCCGCTCACCTTCCGCGAACGGCTGTTCGCCCAGGCCGATGGGCTGATTTTCACGCTCTATGAGTGGTCGCGGCTGAGCGTGGCGTTTATTTTCGTTCTGGGGATTGGCCTGGTGAGCTGCCGCGCGATTATCGTGGGCTTCCTCGCCATTATCGAGAAGTTCCGGCCGTCGCCTCCAGATCAACCAGATTTTCAGCCGGTGGTGAGCGTGCTCATCCCCGCCTATAACGAGGAAGACGTGATCGTCTACACCATCAATTCCGTGCTGGAGTCCGACTATCCCCGGCTGGAAGTGATTGTCGTGGACGATGGATCGAACGACGGCACGGGCGAATTGCTCGATGCGCAATTCGGGCGAAACCCCGCCGTGCGCATCATGCACCAGCCCAATTCCGGAAAGCCTGCTGCGCTTTCGCATGCCCTGGCGGAAGCTTCCAGCAGCATCATCGTGACCATTGACGCCGACACCGCGATTGAGCCGGACGCGATCAGCAAACTCGTCCGCCATTTCGTCAATCCCAGGGTCGGCGCCGTGGCTGGAAACGTCAAAGTGGGCAACCGCATCAGCTGGCTCACGCGCTGGCAGGCGCTCGAGTACGTCACTAGCCAGAACCTGGAAAAGCGCGCTTTCGATTTGCTGAATTGCATTCCCGTCGTCCCCGGAGCGCTCAGCGCCTGGCGCGCCGAAGCGATCAACGATTCCGGCGGGTTCAGCGCGGACACCGTGGCGGAAGATACCGATCTGACCATCACCATCCGCCGCTCGGGCTGGAAGATTGACTACGAGGAAGAAGCGATCGGCTGGACGAACGCGCCCGAAACGGCATCCACGCTGATCCGCCAGCGATTCCGCTGGACGTTCGGGACGCTGCAAGCCTTCTGGAAACACCGCGACACTCTGGCACGCACGAAATACGGAACGCTCGGATGGATCGCGTTGCCCAACATGTTTCTATTTCAGCTTCTGTTGCCGCTGTTCTCTCCGGTGATCGATCTTCTGTTTCTCGGCTCGCTGGTTTTGTACGGCGCTTCGCTCATCCACTTCACGCACCTGCCGCAGATCTACACGACCGCGGATGTGCAGCGCTCGCTCGTTTTCTTTATCGGATTCATGCTGATTGATTTTCTCACATGCATTGTCGCATTCACCCTCGAACGCCATGAAGACTGGTCCCTGCTGTGGCCATTGCTACTGCAACGCTTCTACTACCGGCAGATGATGTACTTCGTCCTGTTCCGCTCGGTGATGGGTGCCGTGCAGGGCAGGTCGGTCGGCTGGCGCGGCGTGGAGCCCGAGGTTCCAGCGGCACCGGTGGCTCCAGTAAAAGCCTGAATTCACAGCAAACTTTCCAGCGCGCATAGTTTAGACCACGATATTGGGCAAAGTCGCGTGCCGGGACAGCCTCTGCAGCCCCTCCCTGCTCTCAGATTCTCAACTTCCGGTTGGCCGACAATCCGGGACCTACTCGATTTGATAGTCACAGTCTCGTTTATCAGTATCTGGCGTGTTCACGTCGTGCGAATGGGCCAGTTCTGGTGGCTAAATCTTTGCGTCGAGGACAGTAGAAGCGTACGATGCGCGAGCCAGATGTTTAGATCGGAATCCCTGCTAGGGGTTCGCGCACGCAAAAATCATGCGCCAAACGCGGAGTTGTGGGCATCGAATCACGCAGGGAGGAAGACATTATGCAAGCTGCAGTCGTACCCGCCGTGAGCAGTTCGTGGCAGATCAAAGACGTGCCCCAGCCTCAACCCGGGCCCAATCAAGTGCTGGTGAAAATGCACGCGAGCGGCATCTGCTATACCGACGTGCATGAAACCCTCGGACACATTCCAGGACAATTTCCCCGAATTCTAGGCCACGAGCCGGTCGGCGAGATCGTCGCCGTGGCTCCCGACGTCACAACGCGAAAGATAGGCGACCGTGTGGGCACCGCATGGATTCAATCCACGTGCGGGCGCTGCGAATGGTGCCAGCGCGGGCGCCGGATGTTCTGTCCCTATCTGAAGGGCACGGGGATCGATGTACAGGGCGGTCACGCCGAGTACATGTTGATGAATGCCGACGCCACCTACCTGATTCCGGACAAGGTTTCCTATGAGCAAGCGGCCCCGATCTTCTGCGCAGGTTACACCGTCTATGGCGGGCTCCGCTGGGCCGATCCCAAGCCGCATGAGCGAGTGGCCGTGCTCGGGATTGGCGGGCTTGGGCATCTAGCGGTGCAATACGCGAAGGCTGCGGGCTTCGAGACCATCGCGATTTCGCACTCCCCCGATAAAGACAAGATGATCCGCGATCTCGGCGCGGATGAAATTGTCCGCGACGGAAAGAGCCTTGCCGCAGCGGGTGGCGCAGACGTGATCCTCAGTACTTCCAATTCGACCAAATCGATGGTGGACAGCATTCAGGGGCTGCGGCCAGATGGCCGGCTCATCACAATGGGAGCCGACGCGGAGCCGCTCTCGATCTCGCTGATGGACCTTATCATGAAGCGCATTCGGATAATTGGCAGCCAGCAAAACGGCCCCGAATATCTCTACGAAGCCCTTGATTTCGTAGCGCAAGGAAAAGTTAAAACGATAGTCGAAACGTACCCGCTGGCCGAGGCTCCGAAAGCATATCAGCGCGTTGTGGAAGGCAAGGCCCGATTCCGCGCCGTACTCACGATGTAACGCCGATTATTGGGGTGAACCCCCAATCTGAGGTAATTTCTAATGGGCACGGCTCGCATATCGGGTCCGACAATTACTTCCGAGCAGCCGACAATCCGCGAAGTAGAGGATTCTGGCGTTGTGTTGACAGGTTCACTGGTCCCTCGTTACACTCCGACACATTCGGGCCAAACGCTCAGGGCCCGTTGCACGGTCCGAAAGCGAGTCCCCCGAAGTATGCCGCATCATCGAGAGAAGGAGGTATCGAGCCATGAAGAACATCGTTCTCGTCCATGGTGGCTTTGTGGATGGCGCTGGCTGGGAGGGCGTCTACAAGATCCTGAAGCGAGACGGCTACAGCGTCAGCATCGTCCAGAATCCGACAATATCGTTGGAGGACGACGTAGCAGTTACCAAGCGAATTCTTGCAACGCAGGACGGACCTACAATTCTCGTCGGCCATTCCTACGGGGGAGCGGTAATCACGGAAGCCGGAAACCATCCAAAAGTTTCAGCCCTCGTATACATCGCTGCCTTCGCTCCAGATAAGGGCGAGTCAGTGGGATCGCTTATTAAGGACCCGCTGCCCGGCGCGCCCGTACCGCCGATTCTGCCCCCGCAAGACGGCTTTTTGTTCCTCGACAAGGCAAAGTTTCCCGCCTCTTTCGCCGCCGACGTGGACGCAGAAAAAGCCGCGTTTATGGCTGACTCCCAAGTTCCATGGGGCATCGGGGCCATTAGCGGAGCGATCAGCGAACCCGCGTGGAGGACCAAGCCGAGCTGGTACCTGGTCACCACCGAGGACAAGATGATTCCACCTGACGCGCAGCGTGCCATGTCCAAGCGCGCGAGTGCTACGGTCGTTGAGGTCAAGGGAAGTCACGCCATCTACATATCGCAGCCAAGAGCTGTCGCAGATCTTATAGAACAGGCTGCGACGAAGGTGAAGGCCGCCAACGCTTAGAAAGTTCGCTTCGCATGCGCCGAATCTGCGCAAGCGGCATGAGTGTGCGGTCTATTTCGTTTCAGACCTCACGACCGAGGATGCCAGTCCGGATTACGGGCGAACAGGAAGGAACCGAATTACTTCTTGTTTGCTGACCATCTGGGATCAAGTGGGTCAACACTACGTGTTTATCGCGAGTCAACGCTGTTGTTGCTGCGTGGTCCCGAGGCGCAGCGAGGGCCACGTCAGCTTCAATGGCGAGTTCGCAGCGCTCTTGCCCTGGATCGATCGCCGCATGCGCGGGCGCCACGGTTGGTGGGTGACGTTCCACCCCCTTCACGACGATGATCTGCGGACGGCGTACCGGAGAACGATCACACCCTGACGGAAGCGTCGCTCCTCGCCTAGCTTGAGGTTCAGCCGCACACCATCCGGGAAGAACCGTTTTCCACTGCCGACGACCACGGGGCAGACAATCATTTGCAACTCGTCGACAAGACTCGCCCTTATCGCTTGCGCGGCGAGTTCAGGACCGTCAACAGTGATGTCGCGCTCGGCGTCGGCCTTGAGCCGCCGGACTGCGCCGGGATCGAATTCACGCTCGATCCTCGTCCGCGCGCTGCGCGGCTCAGCGAGGGTCCTGGAGTAGACGATCTTTTCCGCCGCCTGCCACTGCCTCGCAAAGTCGAGCACGAATTGTGGTTGATCGCGAACCGTGTGCGCGGTCTCCCAATACACCATTGTCTCGTACATCCTCCGTCCGTAGAGATAGGTGCCGAATGACGACGCAAGCTCGTTGATGTAGGAGTGCACCTCTTCGTCTTCGGGAACGCCCCAGCCAAAGCCGCCGTGCTCGTCTTCCGTGTAGCCGTCCAGTGAAACAAGCATTGAGTAGATCAACTTTGCCATGCCTCTCACCTTCCATGCACATCAAGCACTTGTTCCGTGCTTTGGGCAAGTCCAATCCATAGTTTGCGATTGTCAGATAGCTGTCAATTGTCGAGAACAGGCGTTTACAATCACAACCGCGGTAACGGGCCGATTCTGGGCAAATGACGGCGTACTCGGATGCAATTCCGCGCAGAGCCCTGAAGAGTTCTCGGGGAATCCGGCGCCGCAATCTAGTGGCAAACTGAAACGACCAATCTTACAATTTTGAACCCTGCGTTGGTAGCGACCGCCGCTCGCGGTATAATCCTCTGATGCCAATGAGCCGGAATTCCCCGCGGATGCACGGCACGACGGTATTGTGCGTGCGGCGCGACAACAAAGTAGTGATCGCCGCGGACGGACAGGTCACCATGGGCGAGCACGTCATGAAGCATACGGCGCGAAAAACGCGGCGATTGTTCAACGAAAAAATCCTGGCGGGTTTTGCGGGATCGACGGCGGACGCGCTTTCCCTGTTCGAGCGGTTCGAGGGGAAGCTGCAGGAGCATCAGGGGAATTTGGCGAAGTCCGCGGTGGAACTGGCCAAGGAATGGCGCAAGGACCGCGCGCTGCGGCATCTCGAGGCGCTCCTGATCGTCGCGGACGGCAAGTCCACATTTCTCGTTTCCGGAAACGGCGATGTGATCGAGCCCGACGACGGGATTTGCGCCATCGGCTCCGGCGGCCCGTACGCGCTGGCCGCGGCCCGGGCCCTTGCCGGGCATACCAAGCTGCCGGCGAAGGAGATCGCGCAGGAGTCCATGAAGATTGCCAGCGAAATTTGTATTTTCACGAATGCGAATTTCACGATTGAGGAGTTGTAAAGCGGGATCGGGCTTCAGGGGCTAAAGCCCAGGGTTTAATGGCACTTTAATGTCGCGGCTAAAGCCGCGACCCACAAAGATTGTTTATCAGTTAGATTTTTAGACGGTTCGCGGGTAGCTACGGTTTGTGGGTCACGGCTTCAGCCGTGACATTCAAGCGGCTGGGATAAAAGCGGCTTTAGCCGCTGGCGCGACGAATTTAAGGAAGGTGGAACGTAAACTATGGTGATCTATCTTCCCGGCGAGCAGCACGAACCAGAATCCGCGATTGAGCCGTCGTTCGACGAGCTCACTCCGCGCGAAATTGTCATCGAGCTGGACAAATACATCGTCGGGCAAGCCGCCGCGAAGCGCGCCGTGGCCGTGGCGCTGCGCAACCGCGTGCGCCGGCAGAAACTCACGCCGGAAATGGCGGAAGACGTGCTCCCCAAAAATATTTTGATGATCGGCCCCACGGGAGTGGGAAAAACGGAAATCGCGCGTCGCCTGGCGCGCCTGGCAGGCTGCCCGTTCATCAAGGTGGAGGCTTCCAAGTACACCGAAGTCGGCTACGTTGGCCGCGACGTGGAATCCATGGTGCGCGATCTGGTCGAGACGTCCATCGACATGGTGCGCGAGGAAAAACTGGACGAGGTGGCCGAGCGCGCCGAACACGCCGCGGAAGAACGCGTCCTCGATCTGCTGCTTCCCGCTTCTCCTCCGCCGCCGTCAGAGCCGCCCGGCCCCTCCGCTCCGCAAATCGAAGCGCCCCGGCGCGATCAGATGGACCGTACCAGGGAAAAACTGCGCGCGCAATTGCGCGACGGCAAGCTCGACCAGCGTCTGGTGGAAGTCGAAGTGCGCGAGCGTTCGACGCCCGCATTTGAAATCGTCTCCAGCCAGGGCGTCGAGGAAATGGACATCAACGTCAAGGACATGCTCTCGGGAATTTTCGGCCAGCAAAAGAGGCGCCGCAGGATGACCGTCGCCGAGGCCTTCGACTACCTGATCCAGGAAGAAGAAAACAAACTGATCGACATGGATCAAGTGACGCGCCTGGCCGTGGAGCGCGCCGAGCAGATGGGCATCATTTTCATTGACGAGATTGACAAGATCGCCGGGCGCGAGTCGGGCCACGGCCCGGACGTCTCCCGCGAAGGCGTGCAGCGCGACATTCTGCCGATCGTCGAAGGCACCACGGTGAACACGCGCTACGGGATGATCCGCACCGATCACATTTTGTTCATCGCCGCGGGAGCCTTTCACATCAGCAAGCCATCGGACCTGATCCCCGAGCTGCAAGGCAGGCTGCCCATCCGCGTGGAGCTCACGGCTCTCACCGAAGGCGATTTCGTGCGCATTCTCACGGAGCCCAAAAACGCCCTCATCAAGCAATACATCGCGCTCCTCGACACGGAAGGCCTGAAGCTGAATTTCACCGAGGATGCCATCGCCACGCTGGCGCGCTACGCCGTCATGGTCAACGAGCAGACCGAAAACATCGGGGCACGACGCCTGCACACCATCCTCGAAAAAGTGCTGGACGAAATTTCCTTTGAGGCGCCGGACCTGAAGAAAAAGAACGTGAAGGTGGACGGGGCCTACGTCACCAAACAGCTTGCCGACATCGTGAAGAATCAGGATCTCAGCCGTTACATCCTCTGACGCAATGGTGAAGCCGATGGTGAAGAGATGATCCGCGCCGCCGCGCTTCTCGCCCTCGCTTTTTGCCTCGTCACCTGCGCTCTGTCGGCCGGGTGCGCCGCTCCCGGAGAACCAATTGCAAGGCATCCGCTGGTTCCCGTTGCGGTCTCGGACCTCTCCGCGCGGCAATACGGCAACACGTTCGCACTGGCGTTCACTCTGCCGGCGCAATCGACGGACCGCGAAAACCTTCCCGAACACCCCACCATTGAAATTTATCGAGCCGCGCTCCCGGCCGGCGCCTCCCCGGACAAAAAGACGGCGTGGCGTCTCGCGTACACGATTCCTTCCGAACAGGTGGACCACTATCTGAGGGGAGATCGCGTCGAGTTCCATGATCCCCTCACGGCGGACGATTTCGCTCATGCAGCCGAGGTATCGGTGGCATACAAGGTTCGTACCCGGGCGGCGAAAACGCGCGCCTCGGAAGATTCCAATGTCGTCGCAGGGCGGATTTACCCGGCGCCGGAAACGCCGCGTGACGTCCATGCGGAGGTCACGGAATCCACAGTGGTCGTAACCTGGGCGGAGGCTGCGTTGCCGCGGGGAGCTTCTTCGCGCGCCTACCGCGTCTACCGCGGAGTTCTCGAACCCGGTCAGGAGAATCCTCCACAGGATGTTTCGACGGCAAAGCTAAAGACATCTTTGGAACTTTTGGGCCCTTCACCCTCCGCTGAGTTTCGCGATGCGCACTTCGAGTTCGGTACGCCGTATATTTACACGGTTCGCAATGTGGCCCAATTTGGCACGGATTTTGTCGAATCCGCGGACTCCGCGCCGGCCGTCGTCACGCCGCGTGACGTCTTTCCACCCGCCGCTCCCACCGGCCTAGAAATTACGATGATTCCCGCAACCAACCAGGTCCCTGCTTACATCGAACTATCATGGGCGATCAGTCCAGAAGGCGACCTGGCAGGATATTCGGTTTACCGGAGCGATGCGGAAGTCGCGCCGGGCGAGCGCGTCAGCACGGAAATATTGCCCAGCCCGACGTTTCGTGATATCTCCGTACTGTCAGGAAAGCGATATTACTATCGCGTTTCCGCGCTGGACCGTGCAGGCAACGAAAGCCCCAAGAGTTTGGCAGTAGTGGCGGACGTTCCTTAGATTGACGTTCGAGAAAGGACAGCATGGCAGCCCGACCTCAGCTCCCGGGCATGCGTTATTTTCTGTGGATGCGCATCGTGTCGCTGCGCACCGGGATTTTGACGGGCATCTATCTGTCCTGCGTATTCGTGGCCTGGTTGGAAGTTGCCAATCGCGTCGCCAAACTGGAGCGTTTTGCCGAACTACGCAATTTCGTCGCGGGCGCGATCTTGATCCTGGTCCTCGGCATTCCGGTGCTGCGCTTCCGCAAGCGTCCCGGAAGACTTTTCGTAGCGGGGCTGACGGCCTGGACGGTCCTGACGATGACGTATATCGCGGCGGAAATGCATTTTACGCTGCTCGAAAGCCGCATGGGGGCTTTGCACGTTTTCGTGCTTGGCGCGGTTTCCTACGGCTTCGTGGCCGTGCTCGACTGGGTGTTGTTGATGTGCGCGTTAGTTCGTCACCAGCACATGGCTCAATCCCGGGAATCCGCGGTCCCCGCCGGCAGGCACCACACGCACTAATTTCTCAAATCCCTCAAGAAGGAAAAATCATTCGATGAAACTCTGCCGTTTTCAAGTAAAAGGGAAAGCCGGCGCCGCCGCGCAACCGGAAATTTTGCAGGGCGTTATCTCCGACGAGACCGTGCGCCAGGTTTCCGGCGATATTTTGGGAAAGTGGGAGGCGACCAGCCGGTTCTGGCCGCTTGCAGACGTGAAACTTTTGCCGCCAGTCGCGCCCAGCAAGATCGTTGCCCTCGGCAGGAATTACGCCGACCACGCCGCGGAATTCAACAACGCTCCTCCCAAGGAACCCTTGATCTTTCTGAAGCCGCCGTCATCGCTTCTCGCGCCCGGCGATCCCATCGTCCTGCTCCCGGAGGTGCAGCGCATTGATTATGAAGGCGAACTCGCGGTAATTATTTCACGCGAGTGTTACCGCTTGCGCGACGGCGCTGATCTCCGCCCCTACATTGCGGGGTACACCCTCCTCAATGACGTCAGCGCGCGCGATTACCAGGCCCTTGACAAACAATGGACGCGCGCCAAGGCCTTTGACACCTTTTGTCCGCTGGGCCCGGTCCTGGAGACCGAGTTTGACGCCACGCATGGAACCATTGAAACCCTCTTGAATGGCGTCAGGAAACAGTACGCCCCGTTCACCGCAATGCTCTTCCCCATTGATGTTATAATTCCCTGGGTTTCGCGGGTAATGACCCTGT
>Ga0210384_10002200_pt1 | contig 24238 bp, 24 predicted proteins | sample IncBWH2MmetaG_FD_160574 | JGI IMG/M metagenome (GOLD analysis project Ga0210384, IMG submission 160574) | Forest soil microbial communities from Barre Woods Harvard Forest LTER site, Petersham, Massachusetts, United States - Inc-BW-H-2-M | ecosystem: Environmental > Terrestrial > Soil >...
GCGGCCATGACTATTATGCATGAACCGCATGTCGTTGTCTGGTCATCTGTGACTGTGTAAGTCAGAAGAGTGCACAAGGAGAATTCAATGCAACGGGGAAACGATTTGCAACAGAAGCGCTTGGTCGTGGTCGGCGGGTCGTCGGGGATTGGTTTGGCAGTGGCCCAACAGGCGGCCTCGCAAGGAGCCAAGGTCGTTATCGTCTCCAGCAACGCGGAACGAATTCAGAAGGCCGTTGAGTGTATCAGTGGCGAAGCACAGGGGCAGGCCGTCGACGTCTCGGACGAAGGTGCCATCGCAACCTTCTTTTCGGAGCTTGGCAGTTTCGATCACTTGGTATTCACCGCCGGCGATAGCCTGCATTTGAGCGACCTTGCTGCGACGGATCTCCAACAGGCCCGACGCGCTTTTGAGCTGCGCTATTGGGCCGCGCTTGCCGCGGTCAAGTACGGAAGCCCACATATCCGCAAGGAGGGTTCTATCGTGCTCACAACCGGAATCGCCGGCCAGCGCCCGCACAAGGGATGGGTAATCGCCGCAAGTGTCTGTGGAACTATCGAAGCGCTAACGCGTGCCCTAGCGGTTGAGTTGGCGCCTATCCGGGTTAACGCAGTATCTCCCGGAGTGGTTCGGACGAACCTCTGGCAGAACATGAATCCAACGGAACGGGAACTTCTGTACGAGAGCGTGGGCAAAAGTCTCCCTGTTGGCCGAGTCGGCGAAGCTTCCGAAATTGCGCAAGCCTATCTGTTCTTGATGCAGGAAGGATTCGCCACAGGGCAGACCGTTGTGGTTGATGGCGGTACGGTCCTGGTATAGCACCACGACTCCGGCCGACTAGCTCCGCCGCACTACCTCACGCTGACTTCGCCGCCCTCAGACTTCTTTTGTTCGATCCACCCGTCGGTGGACGGAACAGCCATGGGCATCGAGGACAGACGGGAGGTTCCTCTTCTCAACCCACAAAAGCGCGCCCGAACTCCAGCGATTCCTCATCAATCCGTGAAGCCTCGACCCGGACCCAGCGACATCTCCTCGCGAGCGCCGTAGGCGCGTCACACGTAAACCCAACCCGCAAGGGCTGGGAAAGCGTCGAACTCCAGCCCCGAGCACTGTAGGTGCGGCACAAATCTTTCCCCCTCCCCAGCGCAAACGCACGAACGTCTGAGCTCCGCATCGTCCTTCTACTCACTGCTCTCTACCCACTACTTCCCCCCAACTCGCACCAAACAAACGATTTATAGTTTATCCTTGACAAATAGTAACAATATGTTATACTACCTCAGATGTTTCGGGCACCGGGCCTGCCTGTGCCCCCGCAAGTCATGCGCCTCCGCCGCGCGGTCCTTCAAATTACTTCAAAATCTTCAGTCCCACCCAGGTTACCATTTCATAAAAGCCACCCTCTCCTAACTCCTTCAAAATCAACACTTCCACAAGTGTTGATTCCACTCCACTTCAACTCCCCCAGAATCAGCGCTTACAAAAAACCGGGGAGGGGGTCACTCCTTCCCGCTCCAAAGTTTTGCAACTCGTCACCTCCCCCCGCACTTGCCAATCTTGACGCCGCGTCAAGCATAAGTCCTTTGCTTGCCACTCTTACAGAAAACACCGGGGGTGGGGTACCCCAAACTCGCCAGGCTCCGTTTCAGTTCCGACCTCTCAACTGTCAACTGCCAACTTCCTTCTGCTACCATGCCCACCGCACCCAGGAGCCACCCGTGCCTAAGACCTTGCTTTCCACGCTTCTCCGCACCATCGTTCTCGCGTTCCTCGCCGCTTCCGCTCTCTCGGCCCAAACCACACCTTCCTCGTCGCCGCTTCGCGTTGGGATTGCCGGGCTCGTTCACGGACACGTCGGCGGCTTTCTCCAACAGAACCAGCACCGCGCAGACATCCAGATCGTGGGAGTCGCTGAAGCCGATGCGAAACTCGCCTCGTTCTACGAATCGAAGTTCTCGCTACCGCACAACATTTTCTTCGTCAGCGTCGATGAGATGATCGAGAAGACCACGCCGCAAGCGGTGCTCGTCTACACAAATACATTCGATCACCGCAGCGTAGTCGAAGCCTGCGCCCGTCATGGTATTCCCGTGATGATGGAAAAGCCTCTCGCCGTCAGCATCGAAGATGCCCGTGCAATGCAAGCCGCCGCCCAGCGTGGAAAAATTCAAGTCCTCGTAAATTATGAAACCACTTGGTACCGCAGCAATCGCGCCGCCTACGATCTTGTCCACGACAACTCCATCGGCGACATCCGAAAAGTCGTGGTTCACGACGGACATTCCGGCCCGAAAGAAATCAACGTCGAACCCTGGTTCCTCAACTGGCTCGCCGATCCAAAATTAAACGGAGCCGGCGCTCTATTCGATTTCGGATGTTATGGCGCCGATCTCATGACCTGGCTCATGGACAACCGCAGGCCGGACACCGTCACCGCCGTCACGCAGCAAATCAAGCCGGATATCTATCCGCGCGTGGATGACGAAGCCACCATTGTTTTGACCTATCCCAAAGCCCAAGCGATTCTGCAAGCTTCCTGGAACTGGCCTTTCGATCGCAAGGACATGGAAGTCTACGGCCAGACCGGTTACGCCATCACCGTGAAGCGCGACTCCGTCCGCGTCCGCCTCGCAAAGCAGGACGAAAAACTTGTCGACGCGAAGCCGCTCGATCCGCGTGAGAGCGATTCCGTGAATTATCTAAGAGCCGTCGTTCTGGATGGAATGCAACCTCGAGGACTTTCTTCGCTTGAGACAAATATGATCGTCACCGAAATTCTAGACGCCGCGCGGCAATCCGCCGCGACAGGAACCACGATTCATCTTCAAGGATCAAAATGACCAGCCGCCCCGCTTTCGTAGCGTCACAATTCATCGTGCCCTCTTCGCGCTCGGCGCGAACAATCTACTTCGCGTGCACTGGACTATCCAGCACGTCGCGAACTTTTTGCACCAACGCCCCCGGCGTAAAAGGCTTCTGCAGAAAAGACAAACCCGCCTCCAGAACGCCGCCCTGCGCCAGCACGTTGTCCGTGTAACCGGACATATAAAGCACACGCGTTCTCGGATGACGAGCCGTGATTCGCTTAGCCAATTCGCGCCCGCTCGTCCCCGGCATAATAATGTCTGTCAACAACAGGTGAATTGTCCCGCCGTGCTTTTCGGTGAACTGCTCTGCTTCCCTCGTACTTTTTGCGGCCACTACCGAATATCCTTTGGCGGAAAGAATTCTGTTGGCCAGTTCGCGCACGGCTTCTTCGTCTTCGACCAGCAAAATCGTCTCGCTACCGTTGCCCGCCGCCGGAAGTTCCACTATCTCCGGCTTGGATTCCACTGGCGCCGCCACGCGTGGCAGATACACCTTGAAAGTCGTCCCTTTGCCAGGCTCGCTGTAAACCCAGATGTACCCGCCGCTCTGTTTCACGATGCCATACACGGTGGACAGCCCAAGCCCAGTTCCTTGCCCGCTTTCCTTCGTTGTGTAAAAAGGCTCGAAAATATGCGCCACAGTTTCGGGGCTCATGCCGATACCGCTATCGGAGACCGCCAGCATCACATAAGGGCCGGGCTTCACGGAGACGTGGTCACGCGCATACGTCGAGTCCAACTCCACGTTAACCGTTTCCACCGTCAACCGCCCGCCCTTCGGCATCGCATCGCGCGCGTTCACCACCAGATTCATGATCACTTGTTCGATTTGGGCCGGATCAGCTTTCACATGTCCCACGTTTGCGCCGCACCGCGTCCTCATCTCGATGTGTTCACCCATCAGCCGGCCAAGCAGCTTATCCAGCCCCAGTACGATGGCGTTCAGGTCGATTACCTTCGGCTGCAGGACTTGTCTTCGGCTGAATGCCAGCAACTGGCGAATCAGCGTGGATGCCCGCTCCGCCGCATTCTCAATTTGCTGAATATCCGCACGCAGATCCGGCTGCATTCCCGTGCGCTGCTCCGCCAGCTCTGCATAGCCTTTGATGATGGTCAAAAGATTGTTGAAGTCATGAGCGATGCCGCCTGCCAGCCGTCCCACGGCTTCCATCCTGCGCGATTGCTGCAATTGATTCTCCAGCAGCTTTCGCTCCGTGATGTCGACGATGATCCCTTCCATCACCGGATGGCTGTCGCTCCCCGAGACCACCACTGCCGTATCGCTTACCCAGATAACCGCGCCATCCTTCCGCACGATCCGGTATTCCGCCTGGAAGCGCTCGCCGCGCAAGCTCGCGTCTTCGGCCGCCTCAATCACGGCGTGATCCTCCTGCGGAATGTGTCGCATCCAATCGCAAGAGTTCGCCAGCCAGTCGTCTTGCGAGTAGCCCGTGATTGCCTCGACTTGCGGGCTAATGTAGTGCCACTGGCCTTTAATCCCCAGCTCCGCGATGTAGCTGATCGCCGCGACTTGTTCCACCAGCGTCCGATATTTATTTTCGGCGTCCGCTCGCGCCTTCTCGGCTTCCTTTCGCGCGCTGATATCGTGGCCGATGCACGCGGTAACGCCATTGGCAAGCGATGTGATCGCCATCTCTACGGGAAAGATGGTTCCATCCCTCCGCCGCAGGTTGATTTGGCCGGACCACTTACCTTCTGCCTCAAGAGATTTCCGAACTTGCAGATGGAATTGTTCGACGTCGCGCGGGTCGTAAATCCGCCGCCAATTCACGCCCAGCAGAGATTCCGGACTCTCGTATCCCATCATCCGCGCAAACGCCGCATTGACGTAAATGTGCTTCCCGTCTTCACCCAGAATAGAGATTCCGTCCGCCGCAGCATCCATGGCGAGCGCCTGCCGCCGCGCCGTCTCCGCGGCTTTTGCTTCTCGGTATCCGCTGATGCCGATGCGCACGGCAAAGCACAGGATGGAAACGCCAAGAAGTGAAAAACGAAGGATGCGCCATTCGGAAGGGAATTGCGCCACCTGCACCAACACAATCAATGGCGCCAGCACAAAGATGGCATTCGTCAGCACTACACCGCTAAAAGTCTTCCGACCAACCGGTCGCGTAGCTTCCGGGGCCACTGACGGCTGCCAGCGAGCAGCCCAGAAAGCCGCCCAAAGAAACGGGAAGGTCCAGCAGATATCAAACAGAGTTCCAGTGGGTGCGCCTCGAACGGCTTGACCATATTCCGCCACGGCCATGCCCGCAATGAACAGGGAGAGATAAATGGCAAAGCCGGAATAGAGCGGGCGGATACGCGTCGCCCGAGCCCGGATGAACTGGAAGCACGCCAGCGCCAGGATCGTGCCAACTTCTCCGAACTCCACCCAAAGCCGCCGCACCGTGACACTTTGTTGGTGAAATTCCTGCGAGGACAGGGAATATAAGCCAAGATAGAGGAAGAAAAAAACAATCGCGATCTGAGTGAAATCGAGGAGAATCTCAGGCGCGAACTCGGAGGAGTCCTTTTCTTGGTCAAGGAAGAGCACCATCGCGAAGAAAATACCCTGCACGTTGAAGAGGAATCGCAACGGAGAACTAGGAGCCGGTCTGGTGTGCAGGAAGAGTTCGTGCAACATCCATCCGATATTCGCCACGCCCCAGATGGCCATTCCGCACGCCACAAGAGTCCAGAACGGACGTGCCAGCCCGCGGCCTCGCCGCGACGCTCCAAAACACATCACCGCCGCCAGAACGCTGGCTGAAACCTCAAGGAGATTTGCGATTAGAGTGCCTGCGGGAGACACCCCGAGAAATAACGCTTGCGCAAGATGAGCGCCGACAAGGGTGGCTGCAAGAATGAGGAGCTTTCGGGGCATTCCTGCTAGTTCTCTTTCAGATTTGAAGATGGATGACGCTAAGGGCCTAGTTTAACCGAATTAGTAGACGTGAGCCGCGCCATTTCCGGGTACGTGTCTTGGCATGTAACGGGGCTAACCGACGTCGAAGATCGCTCCGCCGCCCGGGTCCGCAGAGGGCTGCAATTCCGCAAGCCGCCGGAAATTTCCCACGGTCCGCTAGGCGCAACATTTTGAATCGTTTGAATTCGACGCAAAGAATCCGTTCTCAATTATGGGTGCAGCCAAGATCAGCTCCCACGCATCCAATACCCATCATGGCCACCTCTCAGCCAAATCCAAGCATTACCCCGCGCGAGATCTTGAGCGCTTGGGGAAAAATCCTGGGCGGCAAGGCGCCGATGCTTTCCGTCGAAATCACGCGCGAATGCCCCCTGAGTTGTCCCGGCTGCTACGCCTACGGCGATGCGCACCTTGGCGGCGGCAAACTTCTTACCGACCTGAACGATTTGCGCGGCGACGCGCTCGTCAATGGCGTGCTGGAATTGGTGCGCAAAAACAAGCCCATGCACGTCTCTTTAGTGGGCGGCGAACCTCTCGTTCGCCATCGCGAATTGAGCGCCATCCTCCCGGCGCTGAGCGCCATGGATATTTTCTCTCTGGTCGTCACCAGCGGCATCATCCCAATCCCGATGGAATGGATGGATCTGCCGCGCGTGCGAGTGGCCATCTCCATCGACGGTTTGCCGGAACATCACGACATCCGCCGCAAGCCCGCCACATACGAGCGCATCCTAAAAAACATCGAGGGCCGCAAAGTAAACGTTCATTGGGTGATCACTCGTCCAATGCTCGAGCGGCCCGGTTATTTGGAAGACTACGTTTCGTTCTGGAATGCTCGGCCGGAAGTCGATCACGTTTGGGTGAGCCTCTACACGCCTCAGATCGGCGAGGAAAGCGCGGAAAAGCTGACTCTGGAAAACCGCCGAGAGGTAGCTCGCGTGCTGCCCTCCTTGGCCCGGAAATACACCAAGTTTTTGATGAATGAAGGCCTCGCGCAGGCGTTCCTCCATCCTCCGAAGAATCCCGCCGACTGTCTTTTTGCGAAGATGTCCGCTAACTACTCCGCGGATTTGGAGACGCGCGTCGAGCCTTGCGTTTTTGGCGGCTCTCCCAACTGCGCGGAGTGTGGATGCGCCGCTAGCAGTGGTTTGCACTGGATTCGCACCGTCAAAGTCGCCGGTCCGCTCCGCGTAGGACATTTTGTGGGCAGCTCGGTTGGTGTCGGTTCTTTCGTTAACCGGCTACGCCGCCGCGAAAAGGGGCCTTCGCGCTGGGGCTCCAACGGCCCTCAGACTGGCAAAAAGCCCGAACTCGTTCAAATTGCGACCTAATCTATTCCGGTTTGCCCTCGATGGATGCCCGCAGCGCTTTCGCTACTTCGCCGGCGATGTCGTCCTGGACAATCAAGATGTCATCGGACGGCCGGTCATAGGTTTCTGACCAGACTACAAACCCGTTATCCGCACGAATCAAACGCGCGTCGACCCGCAGCCTCGATCCTGATTTGCGCACGCTTCCATCGAGTACATAAGCGACACCCAGCGTCTTCGCGATTTCGGCGATGGTGATTTGCGGAGTTCCATGCGAACGCGGCCATAGTTTGCTCTTGAAATAGAAAGAGGACGTAGCTGACGGTACACGAAGGCCGGGGATTTTGGTGAGTTTGTCGATCAGCTCCTCGGTCATGCCATCGGCGAAGGGCTCCTGGTTCATCTCGTCGGTCAGGTCGAGAAACGGCAGCACGGCGACGGATTTCTGCGGCTGCGAAGTGATGGCAGCAATGGAGCTATTGGTGGACGAAGCGGAGTGATTGTTCTTCGCGAGTTTGCCGTAAAACAGGAGAGCGACGACGAGCGCGAGGCAAACCGCCGTGGTCGCGGCAAGCGTAGAGCCGGATCTGAGGCGCGGTCCGGACTTCTCCGGCACATCGAGCGCACTCGTGGTCGGCTTAGTGAGGATAGCCGAGTTAGCAAGTTCGCCATTGGGAGCCCGCGAAGATCCCGCCTCTACCTTCGTCCCAGCGCCCTTCTGGGCCATGGACTGATCCGTCCAGGGACCGACCGTCGCCACCATCCGATACCCTAGTCGTGGCACGGTCGCGATGTACGTGGGCCGCTTGGGGTCGTCGCCGAGAAGGCGGCGGAGCGAAGTCACCGCCTGGTAGACGGAGTCCGGAGCCACCACGACATCAGGCCAGACCTGGTTGAGCAAATCATCGATGCTGACGACCTCGCCGGCGTGCTCGGCGAGGCACAACAGCAGCCGCATCGTCCGCACCTCTACTCGGGCGATCTCTCCATTTCGTGAAATCTCGCCGGACGCCGGATTGGCGCACCAATCTCCGATGCGAAGCTTTGTTGTTGCGGTTGGGCGTTCCATGAAGGATCGATTCTCGCCGTCTGCTTCTAGATAGAAACCGGCGCTTGCCGAGTATACCAACACCGTGGAGAAACGCCGACGGCGTTCCGGCCGGTCTTGCGCTTGGCAACTTGCCAGCCTCGCCACCGCTACCACAGGGTGATTTCAGAAGTATTCAGAGTGTTTCAGAGCAGGCTCAGGACTTCTCGGCTCTCACGCGGGCATTGTCAGCCGTCAAAACTGCGTGGCAGATTGCATCAGAAATCAGCGGAGAAAGTGAGGATATCGAATGACTGTGGATTCTGGACGTGGGGCAGCGGGACAACCGGGGAAGAGAAACGCTCTATTGGCAATCGCAGTGGGCGGCGGGATTGCCGGGACTTTGGACCTCTTACAGGCTTGCATCTTGTTTGGCTGGGACATTCCTCTGGTGATTGCCGGCGGCCTGCTCGGACGGCAGGCGTTCCAAGGAGGCGCCGGCACCTACATTCTTGGTGTCGTGCTGCACTTCTTTATTGCTTGCTCGGCAGCGGCTGTGTATTACGCGGCAAGCCGTAGGTTGGATTTTATGAACGAGCACCCGCTCGTATGCGGCTTGTTCTTCGGCGCCGCGGTGCAAGAGGTAATGAACCTCATTGTTTTGCCTTTGTCCGCGCTGCACTCGCGAGGCCCTTACAAACTTCATGATTTGATTCTAGGGCTGGTTGTGCACATGGTTGTAGTCGGGCTGCCGATTTCCTTCAGCGCTCGGCGGTTCTCAAAATAGAGGTGAGTCGGCGGATTATTTGGAGGGGATAAGCGTGCTGTGGCTGGCCACGCAGAGCCATGCGTCGTTGCGTTTGATCCAGGTGTCTGTGAAGCGGGAGCGGATCGTGTAAGGTTTCCCTTTGTTCGTGCCGGTCTCGCGATAAATACCGGTGGCCACGGCGGCGTTGCCGTACAACTGAACGCTCAGACCTTCATCGTAAAGGTGATCCGCCTTCTGCTGCGGCGCAGCGACCCATTTCATGTATTCCGATTTGTTCATGAACGAGCCATCGTAGTCCGTGTAAACGAGGGTGTCTGCGAGCAGGGAGGAGACTTCTTTGACTTCCTGCTTGGCCTCGGCTTGATTCCAGGCGCGCTCCAGCTGCTTGATCCGGATTTCGTCCACGCTTATGGTTTTTTCCTGTGCGAATGGGGCGCTGGAAAACAGCACTGCGGCAAGCGTTGCGAGCGCGAGTCGTTTCATGGCGTATGCCTCTTACTGATGGAAGTTAGCGGGTATAGAAAACCGCATTGAACCTAATAAACGTTAGCAAGAATACGCAGTCCGAAAACAGCGAGATTTAGGTCTTGTATGCAATGAGGCAGGGCAAATTCGGGAATTCGTCGCGGGGAAAAACAATAGTCGCCAATGCCGGCGCTTGCAATTTGGTACTTTTACTCGCTTTTTCGGCTTGTTGGGAACAGCCGCGCCAGTTTCTTAGCGGCTTTCGAAGGGATAGCGGTCTTGTGATTGGACCGCGGCAGCGACGCGCCGCCGGAGGGCAATCGTGTCCACCGGAGCGCGCTTGCCGAAGCGCTTCAGCACTGCCATCTGCGTGGTGAGCATGTCCCCTTCGTGAACAGCGGCGATAGCGCGCTTGGCTTCGTGTTCGACACGCTCAGCCGCATCTGCGATCAGCACACGCGCCGCGTCGATCATCGTCTGCGCAGCCGCTTCGCCCTTTGCCGCCGCTGCCTTTTGCGTCCGAAGAAGCGCGGATTCCATCGCGTACACTTCCATCACGATGTTGGAAAGCGCGCCGATCAGTTCCTGCTCTTCCGCCAGTTTTTCGCGGAATTTCTGAACCGCGCCACCCGCGGCCTGCAGAAACATTTTCTTGGCATTGGCCACCACGCGGGCCTCTTCGGCGAGCACGCCTTCCGGCGCCTCTTCGAAGGAAGGTCCAGCGAGAATTTCATCCGCCAGTTTCATTGCTGCGGGGATAAGCGCGAGCTGCCCACCCATGGCACGCTTCATCAGCATCTGGATGATGAGCATACGATTGATTTCGTTTGTGCCCTCGAAGATCCGGTTGATGCGTGAATCGCGGTAAGCGCGGCACACGGGATAATCCTCGTGAAAGCCGTAGCCGCCGAACATTTGCACGCCTTCGTCGACGACATTGTCCAGCATCTCGCTGCCATACACTTTGGCGATGGAGCTCTCGATCGCGTATTCCTCGAGAACTTTCATCGTGTTCTGGATTTTGTCTCCCGAGCCCGAGGCTGCCACCATCGCGGCCTCGATGTTCCCGGCCGACCGGTAGACCATCGACTCCACGCCGAAAATCTGAATGGCCATTTCCGCCAGCTTTTCCTTCATCAACCCGAAATCGCCGATGGACTTGCCAAAAGCCTTTCTCTCTTTCGAATACTTGGAGGAATCTTGCAGTACGCGCTTTGCGCCGCCGGCACAGGATGCTCCCAGGGTGAACCGCCCCGCATTCAAAATGTTGAACGCCACAATGTGTCCTCGGCCAATCTCATGCAGCACGTTTTCCTTGGGCACCTTGCAATTCTCGAGGAAGATGGGCGTCGTCGAGCTGCCATGAATCCCCATCTTGTGCTCTTCATTGCCTGGCTTGAATCCAGGAAAGGTTCGCTCCACGATGAACGCGGTGAACTTTTCTCCATTGATCTTCGCGAACACGATGTAAACATCCGCGAAACCGCCGTTGGTGATCCACATCTTCTGGCCATTTAAAATGTAGTGCGTGCCTTCCGCATTCAATTCGGCGCGAGTCAGGGAGTTCTGCGAGTCCGACCCGGCCTGCGGCTCGGAAAGACAATAAGCACCGATCCACTCGCCTGTAGCGAGTTTGGGCAGATACTTTTTCTTTTGCCCCTCGTTTCCGAAATAAACGATGGGCAGCGTTCCGATACCTGAATGCGCCCCGTGGGTGACAGCGAAGCCGCCATAGATAGAAAGCTTTTCCGTGAGGACAGTTGTAGCGACCTTGTCGAGGCCTGCACCGCCATACTCGTCCGGAATTCCGCCGCCCAGCAAGCCAACTTCGCCCGCCTTTTTCACCAGCTCCGGCATCAGCCCCGGCTTTTTGTTCTCCAGGTCTTTCACGAGAGGCAGCACTTCCTTGACGACAAATTCTTCGGCCGTTTGGCCGATCAGCTTCTGGTCATCCGTAAGATCCGCGGGCGTAAAGACATCCTGCGGAAGGGGTGTCTCGAGGAGAAAACTTCCGCCCTTGGCGGCTGGTTTGCTGATCGTTGCGGTGGCCATCATGGTCTCCTTGTCGCGCTGCTAAGTGGGACAAACTTCAGTACGTCTCGTCTTCACCACGCTAAAACTGCAACTACTGACGTGTCTGTCCGAACCCAAGTTGCAAGCCCTTCTGCGGGCGTCTTGAATGCCAGTGGGTGAAGTCTGAAAACTTGCGGAACGACTCATTTTACTCCCAGGAATAGGAGTAGGTAAACAGCGTTAAGGAAGCGAGTTTAGGTAGCCGGAAAGACAGCGGAGATGTTCGTCGAGCCTCAAAGCCAATGGACATATAAATAGGTCTTGACAAAATAATTGGTCCATTGCAGACTGCACCTGCGTCTCCTTGGAGGGCCCGTTCAAAGCCATGCGCATCACCCGCAGCGGCGGTTGGAAAATCCCCAGCACACGCCCTCCGCAGCTCTCCGCGGCCTCAGCCGGCTCCGATCTCGACTTCGTCCGCGAGCCCGCCCAGGCAGCCATACTCCTGCATCATCCGCTCCGCCTGAAGATTCTCGCCGCCCTCGCCGAACCCGATTCCGCGACGGGCGTCGCCAGGCGCATGAAACTTCCCAGACAGACGGTGAACTACCATGTCCGCGAGCTCGCCCGCGCACGCTTCCTGGCCCGCGCCGGTCGACGCCGCCGCCGCCATCTCTTCGAGCAATGTTACGTTGCCACGGCGCGCGGATACGTTTTGTCGCCGGAATTATTGGGTAAGCTCGCCGCTGACCCCGCCCAAGTAGCGGACACGCTTTCAGCGAAGTATCTGCTAGGCCTTGCGTCCAAGCTGCAATCGGAGCTGGCGCGTTCCGCGGAATTGGCCGCCGCAGCCGGAAAGCGCCTTGCCACTCTCTCCATCAACACTGAACTACGCTTCATTTCGGCCGACCAGCGCGCCGCCTTCACTGCAGAACTCCAGCGTGCCATCGTCGAGGTCGCTGGCCGGCACAGTTCGCCCTTTACGAAGGTAGATGGCTCACCCGCGGAAGGCCGGCCATTTCGCCTGGTCGTCGGCTGCTATCCGATTCCGCCCGCGAAGGATCTAGAATCTCAACCGCAGTCTCTCGAGACAAAAGGGAACGTGCTATGACAGACAAGCCAGAAAACAAGCCGATCGAACACCTTGGACGGATCATCCGCGCCGAGATCCGCACGAAAGCCACGCCGCAACAAGCGTACGACGCATGGGCCGATCCCGAAAAAATCGCCCACTGGTTTCCCGATCGCGCCGAAGGCAAAGCTGAGCCGGGCGCGACGATCACCTGGATCTTCGAAAAGTTCAATTACCGCATTCCCTATGAAGTCCTGGTCGCCCAACCCCCCGAAAAGTTTGCCATTCGCTGGAATCCTCCTCCCGGAATGAGTGCCGGTATCCTCGAAGTCACCATTGCCAAAGAAGGCGGCGAAACGGTCATCCGGCTCGTGAATTCCGGATTCCGTGAGGGCGCGGAGTGGAACGAAGAGTTTGAGGGCACCGATTCCGGTTGGAGAATGGCTCTGGCTCTGCTGAAGCATTATCTTGAAAATTATTTCGGCGCCTCCCGCAGCTCGTTCCTGGTTATGAAGCCAGCGGAGTTTTCTTTCGAGCAAGCTGTCCAGTTGCAGCGTACGGCAGCCGGCCTGAAAAAGTGGCTGACGAAGAGCGGCGAATATGGCGAAGTGGGAGAAACATTTTCACTCGAACTTCAGGACGGCGGCAGAGCCTCCGGCCGTGTACTAGCCAAAACAAAACGTGAGACCACGCTCAGTTGGGACGAAATTCACGGCGTGTTGGAATTGAAAGCGTTTTCGATGGGCCCGCAGAAAATGTTGTGCGTGCGTGGCTGCGGCTGGGGATTGAGCGCGGAAAGAGCCAAAGAGCTCGAGGCGCAAATGGAGCAAGCCGTCGAGAGGCTTTCGAGCGCATTAGCTGCAAGTAAAGCGAGTGCTTGAGTTTCAGGAACCTGGCAGAAACGCACACGTAGGAAGCACAGACTCCGGAGCGAATCATGACCGAACCAAAACAAACCGAAGGACCGAACAATGCTTCACTGTGAAGGATGCGCCGGAAGTCTTGTTCGTGACGGTCGACGCAAAAAAGCGATGGACGCCAGCGCAACCACCGCCATTACCTGAATTGTTATGCCAAAAAAACAGCGACTTAAACCGCGCTTTACAGCCGCTCCAAAATCCCCGCCGCTCCCATGCCACCGCCGATGCACATGGTCACCATGCCATACCGCGCGTTACGCCGCTGCAATTCGCGCAAAATCGTGGCTGTAAGTTTCGCGCCAGTGCAGCCCAGCGGATGACCGAGCGCAATTGCGCCTCCATTTGGATTGACGCGCCCTGGATCGAGCCCTGCCTGCTGAATCACTGCCAGCGCTTGCGCTGCAAACGCCTCATTCAATTCGAACACCGCGATGTCATTCAAAGTCAGCCCCGCTAATTTCAGCGCTTTGGGAATCGCTGCGACTGGCCCGATGCCGAATTCCTCCGGCAAAACGCCAGCCGTGGCATACGCCACAAAACGCGCCAGCGGTTTCAGCCCTAGCGCGCGCGCTCGCTCGTCGCTCATCACCACCGCTGCCGCCGCTCCATCGCTCATCTGCGAACTATTCCCTGCGGTCACTGTTCCCTTGAGGTGAAACGCCGGCTTCAACTTCGCCAGTGCCTCAAAGGAAGTATCCGCGCGCGGCCCTTCATCCGTTTCAAACGTAAAAGTCTGCGTCGCCGCTTTTGCCGCGGCCTTTACCTTTCCCGATGCAGGTCCGGCCGAACTTCCATTCCCGTTCGCCACTGCCGTAATTTTCACTTCCACTGGAACCGTCTCGTCCTTGAAGTGCCCCGCCGCAATAGCCGCCAGTGCTTTCTTATGCGATTCCACGGAAAACTTGTCTGCCTGGTCTCGCGTAATCCCAAACTTCCTGGCGATATTCTCTGTTCCCAGCCCCATATTGATGTACGCATCCGGATTGTGATCTACCAGCCACGGGTTCGGCGAAACCTTGTTTCCGCCCATCGGGACCATGGTCATCGATTCCGTTCCACCCGCCACAATCACCTGCGCCGAACCTGCGCGAATCCTCTCCGCCGCAATGGCAATCGCCTGCAACCCCGAGGAACAAAAGCGGTTGATAGTCATCGCTGAAGTCTCAATCGGCAGCCCCGCGCGCAGCGCCGCAATCCGCGCCACGTTCATCCCCTGTTCGCCCTCCGGCATAGCGCAGCCAAGAATCACATCGTCGATTTCCTTCGCGTCCAATCCCGGCACACGCGCCAGAGCTTCTTTAATAACAAGCGCCGCCAAGTCATCCGGCCGCGTCGCGCGTAACGATCCCTTAAATGCTTTTCCGACCGGCGTACGAACAGAAGAAACGATCACAGCTTCAGGCATAACGTACTCCTTGCAAACGGCTGAAGAGCGCCGCAAAGGCTATTGTTGGCCGCAGTCTGAGAAAAAGCAAATTAGAGAAGTGTCCCGTTGAGGCCGCCAGTAATTCAGGTGGTGCAGTAAGAACACGGCAGACCGGCGCGAGCCGATGAATCATTCAAGCACAAGGCACAACGGAATGTGCAATAGTGAACAGACGAATAAATGCTTCTTGTCGCATCCTGACCGGATGAAAATTAGGGAACTAACGCCCAAACAACTATCCTCCATCCCTTGCCCCACGTGCGGCGTACCTGTCGGAAGGCGCTGCGTACTTGCTTCAGGCGGCAAGCGTTCTTCTCCTCACGTGGACCGGCGCCTTTGTGCGGCTGATGCCATGAGACAGAAAAAACTCAAAGGGCCGCAGTTCGAACCCTTCACGCAGACCGCTGCTGCGCTGGCATAGGCGACGCCGACGGCGGAATGGTCCCATCCTGTTGACCCCCAAACCGGCTCAGGCTCTTCCCGACAATCTTTTCGCAACATGCCTCAATTTAACTACCTACGTTGATCCTGGTCTGTAATTGCGCCCGAGCAACGACCGCACGCAGTCCGCGATAGTAGTGTTCCAATCAGACTCTTCGAGCATCTTTCGGGCTTGAGTCGGTCCATGCGTAGTGCAATGACAGCCTAGGGCTTCAGAGGTATTCCCGGCGTTAGTGTTTCCCCCTGCAAGGCCCCCAGGACGAATCTAAGGAGCGGCGCAAGATGGTTGGAAAAGTGAAATGGTTTAACAATGCGAAGGGATATGGCTTCCTGGGGCGGGAGGATGGTCCGGACGTTTTCGTCCATTACTCTGCAATACTAGGGGATGGATATCGGAGCTTGGCGGAAGGAGACTCGGTCGAATTTGAAATCGTGCAAGGCCCAAAAGGCCCTCAAGCTGCAAACGTAAAAAAGCAAGACTAAGTATGTATTCGACTGCGTCTCTTCACGTTGGCCAAACCCTTTAGAGCAATCCGAGTTAAGAAAGTAGCACAGGCACTCCTGTGCTCTTCTTCTCTTTCCTCTGCTCTCTGCAGCGCCGCATCCACTCGCCACATCACTTCTTAATCGCCACACCCTTCCGCGGAATAAAAATGGTCCCCGGCGGCGAGACCTTATTTACCTGCGAAAAATTCCCTTGATTCAACGCCAACCCGATCCTCCCCCGCGAGTCGATATACAACAGCGACTCTCCCACCTGCACATCCATAAACGTCTTCACATACGGCACGCTAAAAGGCTTCCTATTTACCTGAACGATGAGCTTGTCGCCTAGCTGATAACCGAGCTTCTTGAATTCCTCGCCCGGTATGTTGCTGATCAGCGATCCGTAAGGATCATCCAAACCAATAATGTCGCCATCGATCCCGCGTTCCGAAGTGCTCGGCACTTTTGGCGTGAGCTGCACCAGCTGTGGAACGACTTCCCCGGCCAATGCGAAGTCCCACCCCTCGGCCAGATGCGCTGCGGCGGGTGAAAAAATATCCCGTCCATGGAATGTCGAAGAAACCTTCGACTGCAACATCCAACCCGTATTCGTAATTTCCCGCGCGGAGTCCAACCCGTCCCGCTCAATCACAGGCGTAATCACGCCATTGTCCGGAAGCACAAAGTACTGGCCCTTCTTCGTTTTCACGATCACGGCCTTCCGTGACGTCCCCACTCCCGGATCCACCACCACCAGAAAAATCGTCCCAGAAGGATAGTACGGCGTCACTCCCACTAGAAATCGCGCAGCTTCTTCAATCTGAAAGGGCGTCACCTGATGCGTGATATCCATCAACCGCACATCCGGCGCGATCCCCACCATCACGGCCTTGCACACCGCCACCGCATCATTGGCCGTCCCGAAATCCGTCATAAACACAATCGTCGGCCGCGCCGCTCCTGCCTGCCCACCCCCCGTTTTCCCTCCTGGCGTCTTGCCGCATGCCCCGCAAAAAACTGTCCCCGCCAAAACGAATAGTGCGAAAAGTCGAATGCGTAAAGCCATCGAGTCTCCCAACTTTAATGAGTTTTTGCAAAAAACCGTGAGGCCGGTGGAGGTCTCACCTTGTCGGACATCGAAAACGCCGAACTGGACGCATCGCCCTACCTGGCACAGCAGGTCCATCGCAATTCGTCCATCCCTTGAACGGGAGGCAGTATACAAGAGGCCGGAAAGCTCTGCCGCGCGCTTTAGCTTTTGGGCCGGATCTATTTCCGCACAATAATGTCGTTGGGTTTCTCCGACACCTCCTTTACACTATTTTCGCTTCGTGAGAGAAGTTACGCAAGACCAAGCAGCCTGCCGCGCCCAGAGAAGGCCCAGCCGCATTGCGTACGCGAATTAAACCGGGAACTAAACAAAAAAAGAGGAGAACGACTGTGCTTCGAAGCTTAATCGTGGGTGTGTTTTTGGCCGTCTGCGCCACCGCTGCACTGGCCGATCAGGTTACCCTGAAAAATGGCGACCGGCTGAGCGGAACCATTATCAAGTGCGACGCGAAAACGCTTTTGCTCAAATCGGATTTTGCGGGTGACGTCAGCCTTCAATGGGACGCCGTCACTTCCATTGTTTCCACGCAAGCGCTCCATCTCGCCCTCAAGGATGGCCAGACCATCGTCGGCACCGTCACCACCAACGACGGCAAGTTTGAAGTCACTACCAAAGATACCGGCTCTGTGACCGCTTCCAAGGACATCGTCGTCGGGGTGCGCGACGACGCCGAGCAGAAGGCCTACGACGATCAGATCGACCGACTTCGCCATCCCCACCTCACCGATTTCTGGAGCGGGCTGTTGGATACCGGGCTCAGCCTCACGAGAGGGAATTCGCAGTCCCTCACTTACACGCTCACCGGCAAGGCAGCCCGGGTCACGGAACGCGACAAAATCTCGATCTATTCCACCGCTATTTATAGCAATAGCACCGTCAACGGCGTCAGCTCCACCACCGCCCACGCCATTCGCGGAGGAATTCGTAACGATCTAAATGTAAGCGACCACCTCTTCATCTTCGGCTTCACCGACTTCGAGTACGACCAATTCCAGGACCTCAATCTGCGCAATGTTCTCGGCGGCGGCCTCGGCTATCACGTGATCAATACCAAAACCACAATCTTCGATGTGTTTGGAGGAGGCAGCTACAACCAGGCGTTCTTCGGAGCCACCGCCGCCACCGCTACGGAACCAGCTATGCCATCCGTCACACGCAAGACTGGCGAAATCGTCCTGGGCGAAACCCTAAACGCCAAGCTCAATAGTCGTACCACCGTCACCGAGCAGTTCAGCATCTACCCGAACCTCTCGGACACCGGTACCTATCGCTTCCAGTTTGACGCCACGGCTGCAACGAAGCTGAAAAACTGGCTCAGTTGGCAGGTGACCTACAGCGATCGCTATTTGAGCAATCCGCTCCCCGGTTTCAAAACGAACGACCTGCTTCTTTCCACCGGTGTGCGCTTGACATTCGGTAAGCCTGTGTTTTAAATGACCCGCGAACTTACCCTTCCTATCCGCATCTAAACAAAGGAGGCACCACATGATCTATTGGCTCGTTGTTGGTCTTATCGCGGGTTGGCTCGCCGGACTCGTTATGAAAGGTGGTGGCTACGGCATCATTGTGGACATCCTTCTCGGCATCGTCGGTGGCTGGCTTGGTGGCTGGCTTTTCGGCCGTTTGGGCATCTGGCCGGCCGGGGGAATGATCGGCTCGGTCATCGTCGCGTTTGTTGGCGCTGTCATCCTCGTCGGGATCACCCGTATCCTGAAAAGAGCCTAACACCTCATTCCCAAAGCAATCCGAAGCAAGTTACATCGCGTCAGTGGGGAGGACTCCCCGTTGGCGCGATTCTCCTTTGGAAGCCTCACTTGTAGCCTAACAATGGCTCCTCTCCCGTCCCGAATGCGCCCCTCGGGTCCCCCAGTTTTGATACGGATTGGCCTCATCCTTCACAACTTAGCGGGGTAAATCCGCACCTGTACTCCTGTACGGAGGGACAGGTCCCCGATACTGAGTACAGGGAAAAACAGGCGAAAAGACAGGCGAAAGATTAGTTACATATAATACACTGATTCTAATAGCCTTAGCCTGTTTCAGAGTGGGTCATAAGAGTACTGAACCGATGGTTTGCACCCCAAATTGTGCCTTCTGTACTATCGCCTTTGCTCCGACCTTGCTGTCAAATAGGTCAGGTGCAAGAGGCTGAACCAGAAGACAGGGCTCCCGCATCAAAAGGCCAGGTCAAGACGAGAGCAGCAAGAATCTAGGGGGCAGCAAATGTTCGGACAAGCGGGGATCAAAAGCAGGGGATCGATGAAGACCAAAGACAGCAACCGCAAATGGATGTGGTGGTTCTTAGGCGTCGTAATCGCGCTGCAGCTCTACTTTGTGCGCGAACTCGTCGCCGCCTTTGCGCTTTTTGCGCTGGGATTCGCAGCTATCGCCTTTGTGGTCATGAGCCTGTACATGCTTCAGAAGGCTTGGGAAGCCGGCGTTCAGCGCGTAGCGGACAGCCAGAACCCAGTAGTCGATATGGCGCGGCGCGGTGTTAACGCCGTCGAAGACCTGGCGCGCCGCCCGTTGCGCCGCCCGGGTTCCGCCGCGGCGCGCTAAGCCGCCAGCAAGTTTCTGGCTTTTGCCAGAGCACACGCAGAGCTGACCTTCCTGCCTCCTTCAGGATGATCACAGCCTCTGCGGACCGTAAAAGCAGTAAAAGGCCAGCCGTCCTGAGAGAGCGGCTGGCCTTCTTCTTTCTCCGTCATGCCCCTCTAACTTTGTCATAACCCTTTCACTCCGACATGCCTCTTTCGCTCTGGTATGCCCTCTCAGCTTCTGGCCACCTCAAGTCCTTTCGCTTCGCTTTCCGTTAAGCATTTTATTTTCATTGACTTACTTCCTTTCCGCCCACGATCTTCTCTCTCGATGGTCCACTTTTCAAAAAATGCTTGACAGAATTTCGGGGCTGTTGTATTTAACCAGTAGGTTAAATACGAATGCCCGCTGACAAACTCACCTCGACCTTCGCAGCCCTAGCCGATCCCACTCGCCGAGCGATCCTTGCTCACTTGATGTCCGGCGAATCTTCCGTTACTGAGATTGCTGAGCCCTTTGAGATGAGCATGGCCGCTATTTCAAAGCATCTTAAAGTGCTTGAGGAAGCTGGACTTATCACTCGTGGCCGCGCCGCTCAGTGGCGCCCCTGCCGCATCCACCCGGCGCCTCTGAAGGAGGTAGCCGACTGGGTTGAGAACTATCGCATGGCTTGGGAACAGCGTCTCGACCGCTTGCACGACTACCTAGCCGAGGTGCAAGCCAAGGAGAAGAAACGTGGCCGAAGCAAAAAGTAGCTCCGCCGCTGGCCAAGCCAGGCAAGAACTCCTCCTTACGCGCATCTATGGCGCGCCTCGCGGACTTGTCTTTAAGGCCTGGACCGATCCTAAGCAGGTGGCACGATGGTGGGGACCACGTGGCTTCACCAACCCAGTGTGCGAATTGGATGTGCGAGCCGGCGGGCTCATTCGAATCGACATGCGCGGGCCCAATGGCACGATCTATCCCATGAAGGGCGTGTTTCACGAAATTGTCGAACCCGAGCGATTGGTTTTTACAAGCACGGCCATGGAGGACGAGAACGGCAAGCCGCTGCTCGAAATCCTCAACACCGTTACTTTCGAAGACTTTAACGGGCTTACGAAACTCACGCTTCACGCTGTGCTCGTCACCAAGGATTTCAAGATGACTCCGCAAGTCGCCGCCGCACTGGCCGGCATGGAGCAGGGTTGGAGTGAAAGCCTCTACCGCCTCGGCGATGCACTCGATAATTCTTTTAAAGCGTTGGCAGCTGAACGCGAAATCGTCATCTCGCGTGTTTTCGACGCGCCGCGTGAAATCGTTTGGAACGCCTGGACAGATCCAAAACAGGTCGTGCAATGGTGGGGGCCACGCGGCTTCACAACTACCATTCACGAAATGGAAGTTCGTCCCGGTGGAACATGGATCCACACCATGCACGGCCCTGACGGCACGAACTACCCGAACAAGGGTGTTTTTCTCGAGGTCGTAAAACACGAGCGCATTGTCTATTCGAATGCAGGGGGCAAGGAGGGAGCCCCCGGTATGAATTTTACAGCGACGTGGACCTTTGAAGCCGACGGCGAGCAGACCAGAGTGACCATTCGAATGGTTTTCGATTCGGCGCAGGAACGCGAGCATGTGGTCAAGGAATTTGGAGCGATCGAAGGTGGCAAACAAACTCTCCAGAGACTTGGGGAATATCTTGTAGGACCACGTCGCTAACGTTAGCTAATTGGCAGGCAAACTATGTTCCTCCGACAGTCTTCTCTCTTCCCACCGCTGTCGCACGGCAGCAAGAAGTTGTTCCTTGCCGGTTCGCATTTGCCGGACCAAGGGCTGGTTGCCGGTCTCTTCATGGCGCGCCGCCCAGACCGCCATTTCCGTAAGCACGGGCGCCAAGTCAATCCCTTTGGGCGTAAGCGTGTAAATCATTTTTCGTCCATCGGCGGGGTCTCGTTCCGTCTCGATAATTCCGTAGGACTCCAGCCGGCGGAGACGGTCGGTCAAAATATTGGTGGCGATTTTTTCGTCGGAGTGCAGGAATTCGTTAAAGGTCTGGTATCCACGAGGCATCATGCTGGCAGACTGCATTTTCAGAGGAGAAATAAAGGCTTGACATATTCCTATATCGGAATGTATTGTGGCAGGTATGGCGAGAGCCGCAACCACGTCCGATGCTTTCAACGCTGTCGCTGAGCCGCGGCGGAGAGAGATACTCAACTACCTGGCGCTGCAAGAACGACCGGTTGGGGAGATTGTGGATGCTTTGGAGATGGAGCAGCCTTCCGTTTCGAAGCATTTGCGCGTCTTAAAGGATGTCGGGCTGGTGCATGCCCGAAGGGATGGGCGGCAAATGTTTTACCGGACGAATGCGGAGGCGATTCGGCCTTTGCATGAGTGGGCGGGGACATTTGAACGGTATTGGCAGCATCAACTGATTCGCGTCAAGGAACGGGCTGAGGAGAAGAGCCTGCGTTGAAAAAAGATTAACGAGATTTTTCGTCGCGCGTTTCTGAGGGGGGACCGAAATGCAGCAAGCACAAAAGAAAACATCTTCCGCCACGCAACTCGAGGCTCCGCGCGTTGAAAACGGCATGCCGAAGCGAATCGCGGGATTGCGAAGCCGCTTCACAGATGAGCCCTGCAAGGGCGCTCCCGAATTGTGGCAGCGCTTCGTGCCGTACCTCGGCAAAATCCCCGGACAAGTTGGCCGCGCAGCTTACGGCCTGTGCTTTCTCTTACCAAACGGGATCGATTACGTAGCAGGCGCTGAAGTGTCCGGCCTCTCCGGCATTCCTTCTGATTTCACGGTCGTCGACATTCCAGCAGGGAAGTATTTGGTTTTTCCGCACCGCGAGCACGTTTCGAAACTCCATGTCACGTGCGACGAGATTGCCGAGTGGCTCCCAACCTCCGGCTACGAAGCCACCAAGGCGGCCGGTGCACCGGACTTCTTTGAGCGTTATTCGGAGGACTTCAATCCGAACACGGGGATGGGCGGCATTGAAGTCTGGGTTTCGATCAAAGCCTGAAGTGATAGAAGGGTCGCAAAATTCAAATGGAAACAGAAGTCGAGCTAATGCGTCATAAGCAACCAAGGAGAGCGCCATGCAAATGAATCCGTATCTTGTCTTCAATGGCCAGTGCGAGGCCGCGTTCAAGTTCTACGAGAAAGCCCTCGGAGGCAAAATCGAGGGGATGATGACCCACGGCGATTCCCCCATGTCCGACAAAGTACCAGCGGAATGGCGAACTAAGATCATGCACGCGCGCATGACTGTGGGCGGAGTGGTTTTGATGGGATCGGATGCGCCACCGGACCACTATCAAAAGCCCCAGGGCTTCTCTGTCTCACTTACGATCAAGGACCCCGCCGAAACCGAACGCATCTTCCATGAACTGGAGCAAAACGGCAAAGTGCAGATGCCCGTCCAGCAAACCTTCTGGTCGGCTAGGTTTGGCATGCTAGTGGATCAGTTTGGGATTCCGTGGATGCTCAATTGCGAGCAGGCGGCTGAGGCGGCGGCGTAGCATTTTGTGCGTCAGTCGCTGGTCATACTGGTTATAGAAGTCTCGCTTAGAGTGGTCATTGTGCAATACCACGTTCTGCGGGACACTCGCCCATATGCCAGCGCCTGCGCTTATGGTCGCAGTGTTTCAATGGGGCACGAATGATTGCGCGCCCTGAACACAGAATGAACAAGGACAGAAAATAGGGAAGAGAAGACCGGATATGAGTTTTTGAGCGTTTGCCGAGCAGGGGCACGATGCATGGTGCCCCTACGAGGGAACGCAAGGCGGCGTATCGCGGAGGGAATTGGTGGAAGCAACTGGACCGATTTCAAAGAAGATGATCTGGGCTGGCCGCGTTATCAGCGCGATGCCTGTGTTGCTTATGGTTTTCAGCGCTGTCCTCAAATTCCTAAGGCCGCCACAGTTGATCCAGGGGATGGGGCGCTTCGGCAACCCGGAGAGCCTGCTTTTTCTCCTGGGCGTTCTCGAATTTCTCTCTTGTGTTGTGTATCTGATTCCGCGCACGGCTGTTCTTGGCGCCATATTGATGACCGGCTATCTCGGCGGGGCTACGGCTAGCAACCTTCGCATCGGGGATCCGTCGTACATCCTCACGGTAACTCTTGGCGTGTTCGTTTGGGCTGGACTTTTCTTTCGCGATTCCGGAGTTCGTGCACTCATCCCATTGCGCAGCTAGCCCGAGTTGGATGAAAAGGATTTTGCGCGTTTTGATTGCGCGCTGAATTAAAGGAGATGGGAAGATGAATTTCACACTCGCGCCGTTCCTGCAAGACCTGAAAATCGCGTTGCGGTCCCTCGTGCGGGCCAAGGGGCTAGCTATTACGGTGATCCTGACACTGGCGCTCGGCATCGGCGCCAACGCGGCCATCTTCACGCTGGTGCGCGGCGTGCTGCTGCGCCCGCTGGTGAACCGCGATGAAAACCGGCTGATTTACATCCGCCAAAGCGCGAAGGGCATCGGAAGCGAGAACACGAACTTCTCCGTGCCGGAGTACAAAGACATCGAATCGAGCACGCGCACGATCAGCCAGTACGGGGACTTTTCGGTGATTCAGTTCACGATGGTCGGACTAGGCGAGCCGCGCGCCGTACAGGCCGGCGTAGTGGGTGGGTCGTATTTCGACACGATGGGCTTGCATCCGGTTCTGGGCCGGCTGATTGGGGCGCAGGATGACGGCCCGAAGGCCGATGGCGTGGTGGTGCTAACGTACCGGTTCTGGTCCTCGGCGCTGCACAACGATCCCAACGTTCTGGGCAAGACGGTGCGGCTGGGCAGCGGGGCCATGGGAACGCGGACGGGCACGGTCATTGGAGTGCTTGAGCCTTCGATTCCGTATCCGGCGGA
>Ga0210384_10002203_pt1 | contig 24219 bp, 14 predicted proteins | sample IncBWH2MmetaG_FD_160574 | JGI IMG/M metagenome (GOLD analysis project Ga0210384, IMG submission 160574) | Forest soil microbial communities from Barre Woods Harvard Forest LTER site, Petersham, Massachusetts, United States - Inc-BW-H-2-M | ecosystem: Environmental > Terrestrial > Soil >...
CAGTTTCGATTTCGGCGTCCAGTTCCTCGACCCTGACCGAATGACGTATTGGGGCAAGCGCCACGACTCCAACTTTTGGGTCGAAAACGCTAGCATCGAGTGGGACGAAGCGGAAGCACCCTTCCACACACTCGCACGGCTCACACTCTTGTCGAAATCGCAGCTCCAGCCGGACGAGGCCGATGCGATATATTTCGATGTCACAGGGCACTCGACGCCTGACAGCACGCCCTTGGGGAGCATCAATCGTGCCCGCCAGCCCGCGGAGGTTGCAAGCAGAAAGGCACGCATGAATGCCGAAAGTAGTTGTGAAACAATCCTAACCAGAATGTCGAAACGAGCCTGATGGTCGACGAAGGAAGTCACAGATGGTACGAGTTCACCTGAGGGGGAAAAAATAATGCCGGAAAGATTTGTGGTTCTCGGAGCAGCGTGGTTCGAAATCGTGGTGGGCGCCATCTTTCTCATAGCGCCGAGTGTCCCGTGCGTGCTGCTGTTCGGAGACGCGCCTCAGGGCGTAGCCATGCTCTTTGCGCGCTGGGCCGGAATTGCGCTCATCGCGTTGGGTATCACCTTTAGGCCCTCGACGACCCCAGGATCGCGAGCCAAACTAGGTCTTCTTGCCTGGTACGCTGGGGCGGCTTTTCTGTTCACATGGGTAGGGGTGGCCGCTACTCTCCACGGGCCTCTGCTTTGGCCCGCCGCCATCCTGCACGCCATTATCGCGGCCGCCTTGTTGTCGCAATTTGTGAATACTGAGGGTTGGTGGGGTGCGCTCTCGTCGCCTCAAGGCCCACACGAAATTGACCGTACAAAATAAGGGGAAACACGATAGCGGACCAAACTGCCTCGGTGAACCCTAGGTTTTCTAATGCACAAGTTCGCAGCTGATTTCAAATCCCCGTGATCCGACACTTACGGAATTGGACTGTCCAGTCATCAAGAATGGAGCTCCCGACCTTCTTGGTTAGTTTGCCACCATCATAGTTTTATTTTGGACCTGGAAGCCGACATTGTTATGGAAATCAATTGCACTCATTGAGACTGCAGGCCTACAGTCACTGTAGTAAAACTGTAGTAGTTCTATGTTCATGACCGAGCAGATCGGATCAAAACGGAGGAAATTGAGCGGCTGGTAAGTGGTTGACGAATCATGTAGAGTAGAGAATTTTCATAACGGTTCAGAACCCGCCTGTGAACTTGAAAGCCGCTGTACCTGAAAGGGTACCGGGGGTTCGAATCCCTCTCCCTCCGCCATATCTGCCGCGGGCAGGAGAACTGCCTAGTTTTCCACAGAAGCTCATCAGGAATTCTTAATGGGGCGTTAACACAGGTGTGCTATAAGGGTGGCGTTTTTCCCTTACAGGAGGCCTGTCCCCATGAGCTCTCGTCGCCTGTCGTTCGGCTTTTGTCCCTCCAAGTTCCTTGCTCTCGCCGTGGCCGCGATGCTGAGCCTCACTTTTTTGCCGCAAGTGGCACTTGGACAACAGACTCTGGGGTCGCTGAATGGTACGGTGACGGATGTCAGCGGAGCCGTAGTACAGAAAGCCGCGGTCAAGATTCACAATCTGGCAACGAACCTCGAAGTAAGGGCGGAGTCGAAAAATGACGGCTCCTTCAGCGCCGCCGATCTTCCCATCGGCACCTACGAAGTCACTTTTACCAAGGATGGTTTCAAGACCGCCGTCTACAACCAGATTCTGTTGCAGGGCAATCGGACGGCGACGCTCAACGCCAAGCTTCTACCCGGCACCGTAGCTTCCGAGGTGACGGTCAGCGCCACGCCATTGCTCAACGTAACGGACACGACGACCGGCTACACTCTTGACGATAAACAAATCGCAGAAATCCCGTTGGGCACCGGCAGCTTTACCCAGGCTGCGATCCTTAGCCCCGGCGTCAGTGCCGACTTTCTGAACACTGCGGGCACGAATGCCGGTTTGGGCAACCAGGCTATTTGGGCTAACGGGCAGCGCGACACCAGCAATAGCTTCTCGTTCAATGGTGTTTTAGCCAACAACATTTTTAACGGTAAGTCCACGAGCCAGGTTACTTCAAGCCGGGTTGCGGTGAATATCGGGCAAAACGGAAACGGCAACAACCCCAGCGGCGAGATCGCCACCAGCACGTCGGTGTATGGGGCAATCGGCCAGGCCCTTCCCAGTCCGCCGCCAGAAACCATTCAGGAAATACACGTCAACTCTGCCATGTACGATGCGTCGCAAGGGGCGAACAGCGGTGCTCAAATCGCGCTGACGACCAAGTCTGGCACCAACGCTTTTCACGGCGGGGCCTACGGCTACTATCAGACCTCGAGTTGGAATGCCAACCAATGGTTCTTTAACTTTAACCAGTTGCCTCGGCCGCCCATGCATCGTGATGTCTTCGGCGGTTACCTGGGCGGCCCCATCAAGAAGGACAAACTTTTCTTTTTTGCTTCCTACCAGGGCCAGCGCGTCGATGACCAATTGCTGGCGACCTCTCTGGTCGCGGTTCCTCCGGGGTTAACCAGCGACCGAAGTGCTCTGGCGCTCGCTACTCTCGCCAACAATCTATTTGGACCCTGTGGCGGAGCAAGTCAGCCGGCTTGCATTCAGGCGAGTCAGGTGACACCGCAGGCCCTGGCCTTGTTTCAGGCCAAGGCACCGGATGGCAGCCTCTTCATTCCCAACGCCGCAACCGGCGCTCAGTTGGCCAACTTGCAATCCCAAGGCTTCGATGCCAGCATTCAGGGCCCTAGTTCCCGTTTTACCGCAGATCAGGTAAATGGCAATATTGACTACAACTTCAGCGCCAAGGATCGTTTGGCGATCAAGTATTATTTTCAGACCGATCCCAATACCACTCCCTTCGCGGAAAGTCAGTTGCTAGGGTTTCCGCAGACCATGCGTGCCGGGAGCCAGGCGGTTTCCCTCGATAACACCACGGCAATGACCCCCAACCTGACCTGGGAGCAGAGATTCGGATTCATTCGGGAGAGAGCATTTTCGACCACGAGCCAGTTCCTGAAGCCCTCGGACATCGGGATGAATCTGAACGGACTTAATCTCTTCCCGTCCATCGGCATCAGGAATCCAGACGGTCTTTCCCAAACCAGTCTGCAAATAGGCCCTGTCGACAACTTCGCCAACGCGGGCCTGTTCCAGAACAATTTCGAATGGGCCAGCAACCTGAAATGGGTCCACGGCCGGCACTCAATTTCCACGGGGTTTAACTTCGATTACACCCAATTGAATGTAATCAATAAGAATAATGAAGTGGCCCGCGTGAACTTCCAGGATTTGCCTGGATTCCTGACCGGGCAGATATGCGGACCCAATACGGTTTTTTGCGGTAACTCGGATGCCTCACAAATACTGAACGGGGCCAGCAATCGATACTACAGGTCTAAACAGGTGGGGGCATACGTGCAGGACGACATTCGGGTGAATTCGAATCTGACCGTAGATGTTGGCCTTCGCTGGGACTGGGATGGCCCGCTCTATGAGAAGAACGGGATGCTGACCAACTTCTACCCGCAGGATTACTCTTACAACGTAGCCACCGATACGGTCAGTAACATCGGCTTGGTTGTCGCGGGAAACAACAAGACGTTTGGCACGAGGGGGGTGAGCAACTCCACGCTCACCGGACGGCAATGGGGTTTTGCTCCCCGAATCGGGTTTGCCTACAGCCCGTCCTCCTGGAGGAACGTTGTCATACGGGGCGGATTTGGCATGTACTACGATCGAGGAGAATATTTCGCGGAGCTTTCTCCTCCTGCCGGCGGGGGCACCAATGGACCCTTTGGCGTAACCGTCGCGGCGCCGTTCGTAGTTCCCTTTTTCGCTGTCAAGAACGCCACTTTTGCCGCCCCATTCGGTACAACGCCTCCGCCTCCACCTCCGGCCAACCTGTCTTCCGTGCAGGCTCTCGTCCCGAACGCGGCGCAGCTAATCGCGAACCAGACCCCTTATTGCAATTCCATCGGCGAGCAGGGTTGCAGCCCGTTCTACTTCGGAGGTTACAACCCTCGTAACAAATTACCCTACTCGGAGGACTGGACGCTGGATTTTCAATGGCAGCCGATCAATACTCTGGTGCTCAGTCTGGGGTACGTCGGAAATCACGGTGTCCACGAAACGATTCCGTTGCCCTTCAACCAGGCGCGAATTGCGACACCGCAGAGTCCCCTTCTTGCCGGAGGGCCAAACCAGCAAATCTACTCCTATGGCACACAGGTCCCTGGTGTAGCTGCCGAGTCTGTATGCACCTTTGTGGTCGGCTTTTGTGCGGGCAACGTGGCTTTACGCGTTCCGTATCTGGGATACGATCCGAATTCGGACTTCAACAGCGCGGTTGGCATTGCAAATTACGACGCCCTGCAACTCAGCGTAAACAAGCGATTCAGTCATGGTCTTCAGGTTACAGGCTCTTACACGTATTCGCATACCCTTGACGAGCAGAGTGGCCTGGGGCTTTTCTACAACGGCAACGACCCAAACAATCCAGCCTCCTCGTACGGCACCTCTGACTTCGATCGCACCCATGTTTTCACCGTCAGCTACCACTATGAATTTCCCAAGTCGACCAATGCGAGCAGATGGGTGAAGCAGGTGGTGAACGGTTGGGGAGTCAATGGCGTTACGGTGCTGCAGAGCGGCCAACCCTATAGTGTGATCGACTTCAGCGGAGGAGCTGCCAGCATTTACTGGGGCGATGGGCAAGATTTCATCACCAATCCGATCGTCCCGGTGGGCGGATTTGGTGCCATTGCGAGCAATCCCATTCTGCAAGGCACCACGGGGGTGAATGGAACCAAACCCGTCCTCAATGCGGCCGCGTTCGGCATTCCGACACCCTATACTCCGGGGACGAACGGGGTGCCCCCGTGCGATTCAAGCAGCGGGGTTCAAGTTTGCGATACCTTCGAGAATGGCTATGCCAGCGGCGGCCGCAACATATTCCGTGGACCCTTTCAGAACCGCTGGGACTTCGGCGCATTCAAGAACTTCCAGCTGAACGAAAGATTTTCGCTGCGCTACGACGTTAACGCATTCAATATCTTTAATCACCCCAGCTTCGATATTCCCAGCAACAGCGTCTCATTCAACCCAGGTTTCTGTTACCCGCCCTCGCCAAATTTCAGCTGCTCGCCTCTCGGGTACTCGTTTCCGCCATTTGGACACCTGGGGACTCTCCAGCACACGGTTGGCAGCCCACGCTTCGTTCAGATGGCGCTCCACCTGGAGTTTTGAGATCAAAGACGGTCTGGCTAGAGCGGGTCGAAAGGAATAACATTGAATGGATGCGCGCCTTTGAGAGGGGTGACCAGCACCGCACTCCTCGCCCTGTGCTTGTTCCAGTGCGTCAGTGTTTTCGGCTGGGGCAACGAAGGACACGAATACGTAAATCGCGTTGCCGCCGAGAAAATTCCTGTTGAAATGCCTCGGTTCTTGCGGCACTCCGTTGCGGAGCTCACTTACCTTGGCCCCGAGCCTGACCGGTGGCGAAGCCCCTCGGAGTACGCTCTCAAGAATGCGCAGGAACCTGACCACTACATTGATCTCGAGCGCGTCGCGTGGCTCGATCCGCTTCCGCCAGGCCGCTATGAGTTTTACCGGAAACTCTACGAAAAGCGGGCAGCGACCTCCGATCATCCGGACGATTACTTGCCAGAGCATGTGGGACTTCAGCCATACATCACGATGGAGATTTTCGGCCGGCTAACGGCGGCTTTCCGAGAATACCGGCATCTACGTGAACAGCACCAGCCAACCTCACCCGTCGAACACGCGATAGTGTTTTACGCGGGCTGGCTTGGACACTATGTGGCGGACGGCTCCCAGCCGCTACACACCACGATTCACTACAACGGTTGGGTCGGGCCAAACCCGAAGGGCTATACCACGCAGCATGGAATTCATGCTGCGTTCGAGAGTGCTTATGTAGCGCAGAACGTAACAGCCAAAGACTTCGCAAAACTCGTGCGCTCTCCAGAGCGCCTGGGCGACCGTTTGCAAGCTACGTCAATTACCTCAAGGAATCGAACCGGCAGGTCGAAACTGTTTATTCGCTCGAGAAAGCGGGTGGTTTCACCGGTAAGGGTTCCGCCGAAGCCTTTGAATTTACAACTCGCAGGCTGGCAGCCGGCTCCCAGATGCTGTTGGACCTTTGGTACACGGCCTGGCTCGACAGCGCGTCCAGCCCGGAGACCGCACCGGCTGCAGCCGCAGCTTCGCCCAGCAAGTAGACACTTTCCACTGTGCTCCGACTGCGGTTGACGCAAAACCCCCTAATGTGCAAATCCTGAAGGTTGCTTGAAATTTACAGCGGGCTCCTAACTAGCCAATATGAATATCTGGAAAAACCGATAACGCCATGCATTGGAATAACTTACGGAAGTGCCGCTGGACGCGCGAAAACTGGTGGCAAAGTCACCACACGAGGTGACGAATATCACGATGCGCGGTTCCACAGCCTTTCCACAGCCCATGTGTCCTTAGATTGTGACGGAAAACCACACTATTCGGGCGGTGCCATTCCGTCCGCAAGCATCGACTCGAATCGGGTCGAATTCTTGAGGAAAGCGAGGTTTACCCGGCCGGTGGGGCCGTTGCGCTGCTTGGCGATAATCAGCTCCGCCTTGCCCTGGAGGTCTGGGTCGTCCTGCTTGTAGACCTCTTCGCGGAAAATGAAGGCTACAACGTCGGCGTCCTGCTCGATCGATCCCGATTCGCGCAGGTCGGAGAGTTGCGGACGGTGGTCGCCACCCCGGCTTTCGGGTGCGCGGCTCAACTGGGAGAGCGCAATCACCGGGACGGTTAATTCCTTGGCCAGCGCTTTCAGCCCGCGAGAGATCGCGGAAACTTCCTGGGTACGATTTTCATAGCGGCGGCCTCCTCCTGACATCAGTTGCAGGTAGTCCACGATAAGCAAGTCGAGCTTGCCTTGAGACTGCTGCAGGCGGCGTGCCTTGGCCCGCATTTCACTGAGTGAAATGCCTGGCGTGTCATCGATAAAAATAGGCGCGTGCGCCAGTTGCTCCATGGCATGTACGACCTTGGTCATGTCATCGCGCCACAGCGAGCCAGTTCGCATTTTGTGCGAGTCCACTCGAGCTCGCGAACAAAGCAGACGCAACAGCAATGCTTCGCGCGACATTTCCAGCGAGAACATGCCGACCACTTTCTGATCTTCGATGGAAGCATTTTCGGCGATGTTCATGGCGAATGCCGTCTTACCCATCGAAGGGCGGGCAGCGATGATGATCAAGTCCGAGCGCTGGAATCCGCTGGTCATCTCATCCAGATCGGTGTAGTGGGTGGCCAGGCCAGTGATGCGTTGGCCGCGCTGGAGCAGAGCATCCACCGAGCCGAAGGATTCTTTGACGATGTCCTGAATGCCCATGAAGCCGCGACCGATGCGCTTTTCAGAAAGCTGGAAAATGGCGGCTTCGGCGTCGTTCAGGATTTCTTCCGCAGGATCGCTTTGGTCGGACGCCCGCGCAATGGCGGCGTTGGCGGCGTGAATCAGTCCGCGTAGCAGCGCTTTGTCGCGGACGATTTTGATGTAGTGCTCAATGCTCGGACGGTCGGGAACGCCGTCCACCAGCCCGGAAATGTAGCCAACATCGCCGATCGCCTCCAGTTCCTTGCGCCGGTCTAACTCTTCCACCAGCGTAATCATGTCGATCGGACGCGAAGATTCCGCCAGATCCACCATGCGGGTAAACACGCGGCGATGAGAATCGAGCGAGAAGTCCTCCGGCTTCAGATGCTCAGCGGCTTCGTTGTAGGCCAGATTGTCGAGCAGGATCGCACCCAGAATGGAGCGCTCGGCTTCAACGTTTGCCGGGAGAGTGTGCGCGGGGCTGTAATCAGCAGTTGCCAAAATTTTTTATTTGTCCGCCTGAGCCGTTAGGAACGCGAGAGCGATACTACTCACGAACGAGTTGTGAATGTGAAGTATGTTCTTCGGAAAACGAAGCACAAACTCCAATTTTTCGGTGGTCCAGTTGCGTGGCCTGAAGTGTGTTGTCCAACGCTGCTCCATTACGTCGGAGTATAGGTGAAATAAAAGCGAAGATCAATCGGGAAGCATCGCTTGCGAAAACGCCAGTTAATCATTCTTGATCCGTCTAATCCGTGGCAAACGATCTTTCAAATACAAAAATAAATGCGGCGCAGGCCAGCCGCCCGCGCCGCATTGCATGTGGATGTCTCGCTGCTCTGTCACCGCACCATGCAGTGAGGCGCCTCTCGAAACCGCGTTCCCGGAGGAACGCTCGTCTCTGGGCACACTCTCCGAGCCGTGAATCTGCGGACGGTCCGCGTTCCGTGGCTCGCAGTGATTGCTCAAGCTGACGGCTCAATCCTGCCTGTGGGGAGGATTGTTCGAGGAGGCCGCAACGCCCGGTTGTCCTCAGAACGCGTCATTCGGCGTGTTGCCCGACACGTTCTGAGAAACCCTCCGGCAGTTCACCCTCGAGAACCACCGGAAACGCCAGCTCTGCTGCAATCTAACAGCGCTCTCAAGACATCGCACATCTGCACTGGCGGTACTTTGCTTGAATCACAAAACCTCTGCAACAGAAATCTCATGCCGAGTTGTGCACAAGCTGTGGAGGACAAGTATTCCCTGTGGAAAGCGCAGGAAAAGAAGAAAGAAATGCCTCGCCAGGAAATTCCTCCGCGCAAGCCTGAATATCTCCGTCGAATTCCGGCCGCAGCAGCAGATCCCATGCCTCAAGATATTTCTCATACCTGGATTCCGCACACTGCGTACCCAAAGAAATCGACCACTTCCCCCGAGTCTCCTCCTCCGGAATGATGTACCAGACATCCCTGCAAACCAAATAAGCTGCGAGAAAATCGAACGATCCCTGCGGATACTGCTTATGGCTGCTGCATACCGAGCACATATAACCGGATCCATTCGCTGTAGAGAAGACGGTGCATTTCACCTGCACCGCCACAAAATGCCCCGGACGCCCCACCACAAAGTCGTAACTGTTCGAGTCTCCCCAAGGCTTGCTGACGCACAACCCATGCTCGGCCGCGGCCGTCATGAACTTCATCTCCGCCCACTCGCCCCGAACTTTCTTATCCTTCATTTTCGCCATCTTCAGCTTCTTCATTCACCCTACCTTCAGAGACAGAAATGGCGGCAATTCGTAGAAACTCGCGAATGCCGCCTTATCTTCTTATTGGAACGTGCTGGAAAGCGGAAGGCAAGAAAATTGAAAGAAAAAGCGGGAACGATTCCCACAACGGGAAATAATCTGGCCGGAGCACCTGGGTTCTCGCTCCTCAAGAGTTTCGAGTGATCTGTAACGCCGGAACCATGAATGATATTGTTGCGCGTATACTGAGCAGTCATTCTGACCGAAAGTATGCCAAACGCCCGCCATGTACTTGCATTGCTGAAAACCCACATCCGTGGGGATGATCAAGAATTCATGTCAGTTGCGATGCAGGTTGCAGCGCAAGAAGCGAGGCAAGGCCACGTCAAGCTCGCGGAGCAGATACGCGAATTGATTGATCGAGCCAAGCTAGAGCGAACCCACAGTCAGCAACGCCTTTTGGTTTTGGAGCCAAAGGGCGACCTTGCAAGCCTCGTCACGCTACAAGAACCCACCGCTCGCCTCAATAGTTTGGTCTTGCCAGCGGAGCTAGAGGCACGGCTGCGACGAGTGCTTCTCGAATACAGGCAGCAGCGCAGATTGCGAGATCACGATCTCCAGCCGCGCAGGAAACTGCTATTTGTTGGTGCCCCCGGGACTGGAAAGACGACCGCAGCCGCTGCCATGGCCGCTGAGCTTCATATACCGCTGTTGGTGGCACGCCTTGAAGGGATTATTACGAAGTTCATGGGCGAAACGGCGGCAAAGCTACGAACCATTTTCGATGCGATGCCTATACGTGCTGGGGTATATCTCTTTGACGAGTTTGACGCCTTAGGCACGAAACGAAACCAAGCGAACGACGTCGGGGAAATACGTCGGGTTTTGAATTCATTTCTCCAATTCCTCGAGAAGGACACCTCGGAAAGCTTAGTTATCGCCGCCACGAACCATCCCGAGCTTTTGGACAGAGCCCTCTTCAGACGTTTTGATGACATCATCGAATTTGCTGCCCCAAGCCGCGAACTGGCAGAAGCGTTAATGAAGAGCCGCCTCGCCAATTTTGATTTGCGCGTCCTGCGTTGGAGCGAGTTATTAGCTGAAGGAGAAGGATTGAGTCAGGCGGAACTCGTGCGCGCTAGCGATGACGCAGCCAAGGACGCAGTTCTGGCTGAGTCCAGCACCATAGCCCACGACCGGCTGCTTGCCGCCATCCGTGAGCGGAAGAGGACTCACCCTTCTGACTCGCACTGATGCCGGAATATCCACACAATCGCCATCACATCTTTCTACACGGTCGAGCTGCCAGCGAGGCGTATGTCGGCCCCAGCGCGCCCCGGATGTATTCAATCCCACCGCGGAACCGCGAGGAGCACGCGCAACGTCTCGCAGCAGACCTAATGCAAGCTCTCGCCTCGGCGAATCAATTTGCGAACGTCACCGTGCAACATGCACCCCACGAGACGCCTGGTTATTATCTTGACTTCGCTCTGAGACCGCAAAGCCTGGAATTCATTCAAAGTCTTGAGAACCGACAACAAGGTATCGAGCTGCTATCGGTCAAGACCTACGACCCTGACGGTGAGATTCACGCAACTGTATTCGTTCCTTCTGGGGCGGAGAAGTTCTTCCTCAAGAGAATTGAGATCTATCGAACCGAAGACACGAAGAAGGGCAAGCCCAAGAACGAAAGACTTATCGCAAGCATCGATAGTGTCAGCCTAGCTATCGTGCGTTCGATGTTCACCGATTCTCCCGACCGCTTCCCAGTTGAAGATGTCCCGGTCTGGTGGGAGGTTTGGCTGCGAAAGGCCGCATCTGACGCTTTTATGAACGCGGCTGCGGTTATGAGGGTGCGGGTGAATCCGACGGAGCGCCTGACCTTTCCCGAGCGCGAAGTTGTTCTTGCGAACGCAACCGTCAGCGAGATGGCGAGTCTAATGACGAGCACGGGTGCCATTGCTGAACTGCGCATCGCATCGGACAGCCCAGCACTGTTTCTCGGATTTCAAAACTTCGAGCAAGCCGCGTGGACGCGCGATCTCGCCGAGAGACTTCGACTTCCAAGCGCCGATGCTCCGGCAGTGTGTATTCTCGACAGCGGCATTACTCACACCCACACACTATTGTCCTCTTCTCTTCGGTCAGCAGACGCCCACACGTACGATCCCACGTGGGGGACGGGCGATAGTGCAGCTTGGCAAGGCCACGGGACCACGATGGCGGGCGTGGCCTTGTACGGAGATCTCCAAAGTCGATTGCTGAATGGCGGTCCGGTTTTTCTCCAACATGGACTTGAGTCCGTCAAGATGCTCAATCCGTCGGGCATCCAACATGACCCTATGTTGTACGGCGCCGTAACACGCGAATGTGTCGCCCGGCCAGAAGTCCAAGCACCAAACCGGCGTCGCGCTATCTGCATGGCAGTTACCAGTAACACTCCCGCACCCGGCGGCCGGCCCTCCTCGTGGTCAGCGGAGCTCGACGCTTTAGCTTATGGGGATGGGGCGAACGAACGTTTGATTCTTGTCTCTGCCGGTAACATCGCAAGAGAAGACATTGATCCTAACCGCTACCCAGGCAGGAATGATGAGCAGCCCATCCAGAGCCCGGCCCAGGCTTGGAACGCACTGACGGTTGGATCCTACACCGAGAAAACTGCCATTACCGACGCCCAATTTCGTGGCTGGAACTCCATAGCGCCTGCGGGCGAGATCGGTCCAGCGAGCCGGACTTCCGTTCTATGGCACAAACAGTGGCCGGTGAAACCGGACGTGGTGAGCGAGGGTGGGAATTGGGCGTCAGACGGAAACAGTGTCGATTCCCCGAGCGACCTCGGCCTCCTCACGACATATTATCAGCCCACGGTTCAGCAATTCACCACGATCCACGATACAAGCGCGGCTACCGCAACAGTTGCGGAGATCACAGGGAAAATGTTGGCGGCACGGCCTGATCTTTGGCCGGAGAGCGTTCGCGGACTCGTCGTCCACTCAGCAAAATGGACGCCCTCAATGCGCAGCAGGATGGATGCTGCTACCTCACAAGCACAGAGAGTAGCAGTATTAAGAAGGTACGGATATGGCGTTCCGGACTACACCCGCACGCTCCTCAGCTCGATAAACGATGTCACCCTTGTAGCACAAGACCGCCTTAGGCCGTTCCGGCGCGTGGGGGCCGGTAATATAGTCGGCCACCACATGAACCTTCATCGGTTGCCGTGGCCTAGGGCGGAGCTTCAAACACTCGGTGCAACTGAAGTCGAGGCTAGGGTGACTCTTTCTTACTATGTTGAACCGAATCCGGGTGAGCGTGGTTGGATCCGACGCCACCGATACGGTTCCCATGGGCTGCGCTTCGCCATGAAGCGAAGCCTCGAGAGCCTCGACGCTTTTCGTGCGCGAATTAACAGGGCAGTCCAGCTTGAAGAAGAAGACACCGCAACGGACGCGGGCCCTGACAATTGGCTAATCGGAATTCCACGGAATGCTGGCTCGCTTCACTCAGATTACTGGCGCGGCGCAGCCACCGAACTCGCTAATCGAGATGCGATTGCAGTCTATCCTGTCACCGGGTGGTGGAAGGAGAAACCGTATCTTCGCCACTATGAACGCGACGCGCGATATTGCTTAATCGTTTCAATCGACGCCACTGCCTCGGATATCGACATCTACGCTCCCATAGCAGTCCAGGTGGGTATTCCTCTTGAGATCGTGTTGTAGGCATTTGTTGTAGACCCATCAGGTGACGTTCGGAAAAAAGCGCGACCGAAGCCGCGCTGATTCCCTCTGTGACTCTGTGTCTCCGTGGTGAAAAGGCTGTTAGTCCCTGACCCCATCCATGAAAGCCCGCAGCTTTCGCGAGCGCGACGGATGGCGCAGTTTGCGCAGCGCCTTGGCTTCGATTTGGCGGATTCGTTCGCGGGTTACGGCGAACGACTGGCCTACTTCTTCCAGGGTGTGCTCGCTGCCGTCTTCCAGGCCGAAGCGCATCTTGATGACTTTTTCTTCGCGTGGAGTCAGCGTGCGCAGTACCTGCGAGGTTTGGTCCTTCAAGTTGACGTTGATCACGGCCTCGGCTGGCGATACGACCGCGCGGTCTTCGATGAAGTCGCCCAAGTGCGAATCTTCCTCTTCGCCGATCGGGGTTTCGAGGGAGATCGGTTCCTGCGCGATCTTGAGCACCTTGCGCACTTTGGCGACCGGAATGTCCATGCGCTTGGCGATTTCTTCCGACGTAGGCTCGCGTCCCAGCTCCTGCACCAGCTGCCGCGAGGTGCGGATCAGCTTGTTGATGGTTTCGATCATGTGGACCGGGATGCGAATGGTACGCGCCTGATCAGCAATTGCACGAGTAATCGCCTGCCGAATCCACCACGTGGCGTACGTGGAGAACTTATAGCCCCGCCGGTATTCGAATTTGTCTACCGCCTTCATCAGGCCAATGTTGCCCTCCTGAATCAGATCCAGAAACTGCAAGCCGCGGTTGGTGTACTTCTTGGCGATTGAAACTACCAGTCGGAGGTTGGCCTCGATCAGCTCTCGCTTGGCCTGCTCCGCGTCCATGTCGCCCTGGATGATTTCGCGCTGGGTGCGCTTGAGCTCCTGGAACGACACTCCGGCTTCGACTTCGAGCTTCTCCAGTTCGGTGCGGATGGCTCGTGACTGACGCCGGTATTCTTTGCGTTGTTCTTCGCTACGAGTGGCGTCTGCTTTTTTTTCCAGGTTCGTGGACTGACGGTCGAGCGAGCGCATCATGTCGACGGTTTTGTTGGCCCTGTCGATGAGGCGTTTGCGTTCGGTGTTGGTGAAGCCCAACTTGCGGACGCACAGAGAAACATCAACGATGGCGCGCGCCAAAGCGATGCGGTAGCGGCGATAGTCCTTGGGACGTTTCTTCTGTGAGACTGCGGCGAACTTCTCCAGAAGCTGATTGGCCTTTTTGTAGGCCTTAGCCAGATCGTCGATCTTCCCGGTGAATTCTTTCAGCCGGTTCTGCAGAATTTCATCGGTGATTTCTTCTTCATCGAAGGTGACCACTTCCTTAATGGAGCGGACGCCCTTTTTGAGGTCTTCGCCCATCGCCAACAGTTCGTTGATGACGATTGGAGAGCGCGAAAGCGCCTTCAGAACGCGCAGCTGTCCGCGCTCGATGCGCTTGGCGATTTCAACTTCGCCTTCGCGGGTAAGCAGGGGAACAGTCCCCATCTCGCGCAAATACATGCGGACGGGGTCGTTAGTTTTTTCCAGAGCGCCGGGGGTTAGATCGAGTTCGACGTCCTCGCCAGCTTCGTCTTCGTCGAACTTTTTGTCGAGCGCGGAGGAGGGAAGCTTCGGGCCCTCCAGCACATCGATTCCTTGCGTACCAATGGTGGTGAGCAGATCGTCCAGGTCTTCAGGAGAATGCACATCGTGCGGGATTAAATCGTTCACCTGGTCGTAGGTGAGATATCCCTTTTCCTTGCCTGTATCGATCAGCTTTTTAATGTCGTCGTACTTGTCGTCAAGAGCCAAAACGGATTATCCTCAAGTCGTCCCATGGAAGGACGTCGAAACGTCATTACGTCGTTTATAGCGGTGGGAACGTGAAGTGGCGGGATTAGCGCCGACACAAACCTTCAAAGTATAGCACAGAATGCGCCTCTCGCCGGTTATAAACTTCCCAGAAAGAGAATTCTCGCTGCCTATGTTCCCCGCCGTTAATAACTTAGATGGCAAAACCGCTCATTTAGTTTCAAGGTTCCGGGACATTCAAGCAGGCCTTTGAACCGCGTCTTGACCCGACAATCCGGGATCCATTAAGGCCCGTTTCAGCCGGTCTTTTTCCCGCAGCAAGAACCGCAGCCGGTCCGGTTCATGCCTTTTCGCAGCCTGTAACTCCCGCTGAACTTCATCCATTTGACGCCTGTACCGGATACGCCGCAGGGCACGAACCGCCCCCTCCAACCGCTCCGCAGTAAGTTCCTCCTCTTCTTTCATCAGGATCGCCGCCAGAAGATTGCGGTCGCCGTCGGGCAAGGGCAGTTCCATCAGGTCGGCCGCTTCTGGGACGGAGTTCAGCAGAGCTTCGACCAGAGACTCGGTGGCTAATCCAATGTGCAGAGGCTCGTTCTTGAGCACAAAATGCGCCTGGCGGGCGGGATCGAACTCTTCTTCGGTGCCGTCGCGCGAGGAGAAACGCTCTTCGGACGTTTGCATTTCGCTGGCCGAGGTCAAGGCGCGGATCAAGAGCTTCTCCGCGTCGGTCACTTGAGCCTCGACAGGCGCTTTGAGGCTGGCGGTTGACCGGTTGGCGGCTGCGTGCTTGAGTTCCTGCCGTAGAACAGCAGAATCGATTCCGATTTTTTGTGCGATCTCACGGGCCAGTTCGTCGCGTACGATCCGGCTGGGCACCCGTTGGATATGCGGCAGCAGGTAGTTCAAGGCCTTCACCTTGCCCTCGGCACTGCGAATGGGAAACTGGCTCTGGGCGCGCTCGATCAGATAGTCGAAGTAGCGCTGAGAGTGCTTGAGCGCGTCGCCATATGCGTCTTTGCCTTTGCGCCGAATAAAGAGATCCGGGTCGAAGCCGGCTTCCAGAGTTAAGACCTTGATCTGGAATTCTTCTTCAACCAGAAGGCCGAGTGTGCGCTCCGTGGCCTTGGCACCGGCGGTGTCAGGATCGAAATTCACGACGACGTTCTTGCTGAAGCGGCCCAGCAACCTGGCCTGGAGTTCGGTAAAAGCCGTGCCAGAACTGGCAATTACGTTGTGAAAGCCAGCGGCGTAGACGGAAATACAATCCATCTGACCCTCGACCAGGATGGCGTAATCCAGCTTGCGGATGGCTTCTTTGGCCTGGTCGAGATTGAACAGAACACGCGACTTGGAATAGATCGCGGTCTCGGGCGAGTTGAGATATTTGGGCCCGGCTTTTTCGTCGCTGGACAGTGTGCGCCCGGTGAACGCAATCACTCGTCCGGTCTCGTTGGTGATGGGGAACACGACCCGGTTGCGGAACTTGGAATAAATCGTCGATGGCCGTTGGTCATTGGTTGTTGGCTTGTCATCCCGGGCCGAATCGGACAAACCAACTGCGGGCTCTCCGGTGGAGTCGAGAGACTTGCCTTGCGGTGAGCTGGCGGCTGATGGCTGAGCGCTTTCCTTCCACGAAAACAGCCCGCTGGAGCGCAGCACCTCCTCGTCGAACTCTCCCTTGAGGCGATCTTTCAGTAGAAACCCCGAATCCGGCGCGTAGCCGATGCGGAAAGCCTTGATGACATCGTGGCTCAAGTCGCGTCCAGCAAGATATTCGCGGGCACGGGCACCCTCGGGCCGCCGGAGGCACTCCTGAAAGAATGCAACGGCACGCTCGTGGATTTCGAGCAGCACGGCGCGCAGTCTGGCTTCTTGAGCTTCCCCGGGACTGCTGTAGCTAAGCTTGGGGAGCGCAATCCCGAACTTTTGCGCCACGGATCGCACAGCTTCCACGAACGTGACGTTCTCGATCTTCTGGACAAATGCAAACACATCCCCCTTCACGCCACAGCCGAAACAATAAAAAAACTGGCGCGTGACGTGAACCGAGAATGAAGGCGTGTTTTCGTTGTGGAACGGACAGAGTCCCGAATAGTTCTGCGCTCCGGCTTTCTTCAGCTTGACGTAATCGCCGACGACACGGACGATATCCGCCTGCTGCTTAACGATTTCCTTGAAGTCGGTGGCGTCGATCATGAGAGAAGACAATTCTCCGGAGGGATTCTGACTGAGAGAAAGGCTAAAAGGAATATAGCAGCAGCGCGCCGATCGCGGAAAAGCTGTGAATTTTGATAGTTAACGGTTGACACGGGAGGAAAACCTGGCTTTATTCTGCCTTAGTGCCTATAGCCCTCGCGCATTCAGTTCCTGCCTTGCCCTATCCGCAATTGAGGGCATATCAGCTACGGTGGCGAGTAACACGTGATTCTCCTCGAATATTTCCAGGGCAAACTCAATGTCGGGATGTTTGCGATCAAGGTCATCGGCGACAACCGCAGTAAGCTGGGCCCTTGCATGGGTTACTCCGTGGATGCACTCCGCAATCTTGGGGAAGCGGCTGGCAAGACTAACCGCAAGCGTCTGGTTGCTGTTTGTTCTTAGGGGAACAGCCTGGAAGAATCTAACTTCGGTGCCGACTACATATCCGAAATCGAAGAAGACCGGATCATTCTTTTTTTTCGTGTAATCCCCAGCTGAGATGTGCTCCAGGCCCAAAGCCCATACTCCTGCCCGAGTAAGAGCGTCTTTCATCCGACCAAGGATTACAGCGCGTTCGCTCTTTGGCCGGGCCGCGGCGGGCATTACTTCCGATCGCGGCTCTTCCAAATAAATTGAGCACAGCGTCTCGAACTCTCGGGCTGGGTCCTGTGCCAAGGACACCCCTCTGGGGGACAATTGGATCAAGTTGGCACATGAGTCTTCTAATTTGTGCAATAGCATCCCCACACCCTGCGAATGCTGCAAGTGCATCCGAATATCGGCCTCAAGACCGTGCAAGACCTCGATGTCGATCTGCGGATCGAGGCAAGTCGCACGCCGCCAATCGCTCGTCATGCGCACTTCCGCAAACCCGAAACCATTCGGCTGCGGTTCGAATAACAACAATCCGACGGTTACCGAATCCCCTCTCACCACGTTGGGGACATACCGCAACAAGCAGAACTCGAGTTGCTTCAGATCACGCATCCGCATTCGAACCTATTTAGAGTCGCGCAATATCGTGGTATTTTCAATCCGATTGTCATTCCGACCGTAGTGAGGAATTGCAGTTGTTCGAATCGCGAAAAGCAGATTCCTGGCGCCAAAAGCGCCGCTCGGAATGACAAACGGGGTGCGGTGGTGTCAGCGAAACCGCACTTGTGGCCAGGGGAATTCATGCGTCTTCCCGCCAATTCGGAAATGGCTGTCTCGAGGACATCCGAAACGCGATGATCAGCTCGCGTACTTTTGACCGCCGATCAAGCAGGGAGCGGACCAGCTCTTCAAGAGCGCCCCAGTCACTGGCATACCACTCTGGTGGTATTCCGGCGGCACAGTTCCAGATAAGGTTTTCGCTCATCCCTTCGATCGTCGCCAGCCAGGGCTGAAATGATTCCCAACCGTGGACGCTTAAATACACTTCATTCTGGGCATACACACCACGCAGCGGATAATCGGGGAACGTCCATTCGCCGGCGTTGAAGCAGTATCCCTGATCAATGAAGGTCACCGTGTACTTTCGCTCTCGCATTTTTCGCCAGAACGTCGCCTGCCTGCCGTTTGAATTCGCGGTCCACTTATCGAGCGCCAGCATCCCGGCGAACGTCTCAAGGTTTCGCACTCGTTCCAGCATTGCTGTAGGAAAATAATCGAAGATTTGCCCTTGCAGAGGATCGACCACATAACGAGACCCGAACTGTAATCCGGGCTGGCATCGGATCACGCTGCCGGAAAGCTGAATGTTGAGATCAGACGAATTCTCCACCAGCCAATCGCCAACCTCCACCACCTCGGTGGATGGAACGGGCAATCCGGCAGCCTCCGCGAGCCGCGTGGCTAGCAATTCATTCGCCAGCACGCGCAAGTGTTGAGGGTTGTTGCGAAACTTCACCACGTAAAAGTTCCCATCGGAGCAGCGCATCATATGCCCCTGTGCACCGCCTCGCATTCGTCGCACGTGTTGCACGGCAAGCACTGCCAAAAGGCAAGTCCTCGAAACTACCCAAAAGGCTGGATGCTATACCTACTTTCAGGGACTGGATGTGATGTGTGGACATCGAAGCGGTGTGGATTTCTTGCTGGAGGTTATTTCGAGAGGTGTCCTTGGTGGGAGCAATTTGCATTTTCGTGGCTCGCAGCGACAGCAGATTCCTCGCTTCGCTCGGAATGACAATATAGAGCGAATGACAATCTGGTTGAGTTGAGATGTTGTAATATTTTGTGATTCTCAATAGAACAACCGGCAGGTTAAACACGCAACTCGATCACGGTTGCGCCCCCGCCACCTTCATTTTGCGGGGGTTCAGTAACGGATTCCACGTGCGGATGTTTCTGCAAGTATTGACGCAGTGCCTTTCGCAGAATGCCCATGCCGCTGCCGTGAACGACACGAACGCGAGGCAGCCCGGCCAGGAAAGCGCGGTCGACGAATTTCTCGACTTCCCGGGTGGCGTCATCCACGGTGCGTCCGATCACATTGATCTCTGACGGAGTGCTCTGGTTCTCACTTTCCAGCGAAACCGAGATCCCGCGCGCACGAGCGGCCTTGACCGGAGAATCTGACGAGTGCACTAGCACTTCGGCAATGTCGTCGCGCGCGATCTTCATCTTCATGGCGCCTATTTCGACTTCGAAGTGGTCGTCATCGATCCGTCGTGCGACGACAGCTGGCCGGCCGACAGACTTCAGCTTGACGGTATCGCCTTCGGAAACATGTTTCACGAGCTGAGGCTGGGCATGAGGGTCGCCCTGGTCGGCGCCGGTAGTGTGGGCAACTATAACCGAGTCGAACTGTTCGCGGAACTCGCGGCGCAGTTTGGAAATGCGGCGTTCAGCGTCCTTTGAGAGCTTTTGTGCAGCCGCACGATCCTGGACAGCATTGACCATTTCGCGGGCGTGGTACTCAAAATCGCGCAGCAAGATGTCCAGCTTCTTCTCCATTTCTTTTACTTTGGCCTGCTGTTCTTTTTTTCCCTCCGCGGCAAGATTAGCCTTCTCTCGTTGAATCTCGTCATCGCGAGTGCGCAAGCGAAACCGTTCGGCTTCCACCTCGCGCAATTCTGCATGCAGGCGGTCGAGGAATTGGCCGAGATCCCGCGCTTGCGAACCCAATCGAGCACGGGCGGCTTCAATGATTGTGGGATTAAGCCCCAGCCGCTGCGCGATGTTGATACCGGCAGATGCGCCGGGCACGCCGATCTTCAACTCATAAGTGGGCTGCAGCGTGGCTTCGTCAAAGCCCACGGAAGCGTTGACCACTCCGGGTGTGTTTGCACCAAAGACCTTCAGCGACGTGTGATGCGTTGAGATTATGGTGCTGCATCCGATGCGGCGGAAGTGCTCGGCAATGGCGACCGCCAAAGCCGCCCCTTCTTCCGGGTCGGTGGCGGAACCGAGTTCATCGAGCAGAACCAGGGACTGCGTGGTCGCGGTGCGCGAGATAAAATCAATGTTGGTCACGTGGGCGGAGAAGGTTGAAAGATTCTGCTCGATCGACTGGTAGTCGCCGATGTCGGCCAGTACCGCGTCGAATGCGGGCAACTCGGCGCGGTCGGCGGGAACCGGGATCCCCGATTGCGCCATCAGCGCGAACAAGCCAACCGTCTTCAGGACAACTGTCTTGCCTCCCGTATTCGGGCCGGTGATGACAAGTTCCTGGCCTTCACTTTCCAGTTCAATGGTGGTGGGGATAACGCGACCGCCCTTTGCTTTCAGATTGCGCTCCAGCAGAGGATGGCGGGCCTTAATGAGAACCAGTCGAGCTCTCCTCGACATAGACGGCCGGGGGCGGCCGTCCCCACGTGATTCTTCTGCGGTCAGGACAACCCGGACGCAATTGTAGTCTTCCGCAAAACGCGCCTTGGCGAACTGCAGTTCCAGTTGGCCGAGCACGTCGACTGCTGCGCGAATCGGACCAGCGTTCTCCCCGATGCGACGCGTCATCTCGACCAGGATGCGGTGGATCTCCGCTTGCTCGTCATCCAGCAAGCGCACCAGTTCATTGTTCTGTTCGATGGTTTCGAGTGGCTCGACGAAAACCGTCTGCCCGCTGGAACTCGCCCCATGAACGACGCCCTGCACTCGCCGTTTCTGCTCGACCTTCACCGGGATAACAAAGCGCTCACCACGAATTGTGACCAGTTCGTCCTGCACCGCGCCGCCTTCGGACAAGCGGCGCAGATAACCTCGTAGCGATTCCTGGATCGAGCGCCGCTGTTTTTCAATTTCACGGCGAATGCGGGCGAGTTCTGGCGAGGCCTTGTCGTCGAGCGTTCCGTCAGGAAGGATCTTGTTGCGAAAAGCTCGCAGGAATTCGGTGAAGTCCGCGATCACCAAGGAAAGCTGGGCCACCGACGTCCATTCCAATTTCATGGCGGCAGGCGGACTCAGTGCGATTTCGCGCCACTCAGCGGCGCGATCTACCACCAGCACTACGTCTCGAATATCCGTGGTCTCGAGCGCAGCACCCGCAATTCGAGATTTCTCCACCAGCTCGGTGACTTCAAGCAATCCAGAAAAGTCGAAGCGTCCGCCCACGCGGCGGAACTCGCGGATCTCGCTGGTGAGTTGCTGCTGATTCTCGATCCAGTCACGGTCGATGGAAGGCGCCAGCTGAGCAATCAACCCCTGTCCCAGAGGCGAGGAGGCATACCCACTCAGCACGTCGCGGAGCGAGTCGAATTCCAGCACTCGGGCGCTGGTGTGGGAAAGCGGCTGAGGAGGCATCAGAATTCAATGTTACAAGAAGCAGCGGGCTTGCTCTGCTAGAATCGCTTGTTGGGCATGGGCGTCGTGCCCGCACGGAATTTACTGCCATGGCCTTTCCAATTACGCGCCTTCGCCGTCTTCGCCAAAGCGAACAGCTACGATCCATGGTTCGCGAAACCCGGCTTTCTCCGGCCTCGTTGGTCTGTCCCATGTTCGTCTGCCCGGGCGAAGGCGTGCGCAAGGAAGTTAACGCCATGCCAGGTGTCTTCAACCTTTCGGTGGATGAGGCGGTGAAAGAGGCACGGCAGGCTAACTCTCTCGGAGTTCCGGCAATCATCTTGTTCGGGCTGCCAGAAAGAAAAGATGAGTTGGCGACGGGTGCCTGGGCGGAAGACGGTATTGTGCAGCAGGCAGCCCGTGCGATCAAGCGTGAAGTCCCAAGGCTTATCATCATGGGCGATGTGTGCTTGTGCGAATACATGTCGCACGGCCACTGCGGAATTGTGCGCGCTGCCCATCCGCAGTCTCTCGGGGCTGCCGTTGCGGCGCCTCCCGCAGTCACCACGGACTACGAAATTGTCAACGATGCGACTCTCGAACTGCTGGCCCGTACGAGCGTCTCCCTGGCCCGCGCTGGCGTCGACGTGATCGCGCCTTCGGACATGATGGATGGCCGGGTGGGCGCGATCCGCAACGCGCTCGACCATGCGGGCCTAGCCAATACGCCGATCCTTTCTTACGCCGCAAAATTTGCGTCCGCTTTCTACGGGCCGTTCCGCGAGGCCGCTGACTCGACACCGCAGTTTGGGGATCGCCGCTCTTATCAGATGGATGGAGCGAACCTGCGCGAGGCCATGCGCGAGATCGAACTCGACATTGAAGAAGGCGCGGACATGATTATGGTAAAGCCGGCGATGCCGTATCTGGACGTGATCGCGGCGGCTCGCGAACGCTTCGACCTGCCTCTGGCGGCGTATCAGGTCTCGGGCGAATACGCCATGATCGAAGCCGCCGCCCGCAACAACTGGATCGACCGTGAGCGAGTCATGATGGAATCGCTGCTCTCGATCCGCCGTGCCGGAGCCACCATCATTCTGACTTACTACGCTAAGGACGCAGCCAAACTGCTGGCTTAATTTTCGTTCTCACCTGAAATGTCCCCGGAGGTGGTAGATGTCCAGCATCAAGGCGCGTCTGGTCGGCGTTGAGTTGTATTTCGATGATCTGGTTGCCGCGAAGAATTTCTATGCGGAAACCCTTGGACTAGACATTTTTGGCGAGCAACCTGGACACCATGCGCAATTTAACGTCGGGCAAGCTTTTCTCTGCCTGGAGAAAAAGGGTGCCGAGGACTACCCATCGCGAGACAAAGCGGTGATTTTCCTGGAAGTTCCAAAGGTCCAAGCTGCGGTCGAGACAATTGGCCGGGAGCGTTTCGTACACGTTGAGAACGGAGATGAACGCACGCCGCCGTGGGCTGTTCTGCACGATAGCGAAGGACACAACGTTCTTCTGCTGGAGGCTCAGCGCAAATCTGGTGAGCCTTAAATCAATCTCTCAGCGGACTGCCATCGGGACGTCCGCTTTAAGCGCCCAGACTAACGCAATCACCCATCCGATTGCCGTCCAACCCAGGAGGAAGTTCAGGACGAATATCGAGACTAAGTCCGCTTGCTCCGCGCGGCCGCAATGATGGAAGGCAGAAAATAGAGAGAAACCCGAAGCCGAAGATCGGCAAAAACAAGATGGCGAAGAGGTGCATAAGGGTTACCTCCTGCTGAAGTAGTCTACCACTCGATTGATCTCTGTTTTTAGATACGAATATTCGTGGCCGCTGGTTCGCGAATCCTTAAGCCCTGTCGTAGAATCACCTATTTGGACACTCGTCATTATTCTTCTTAGGGAGCACTGCCTTGCCTGAAAACATATACGACATCGCCATCATCGGCAGCGGGCCTGCGGGATACACCGCTGCCATCCGCGCCGGCCAGTACGGTCTGAAAACAGCCTTAATCGAGAAGGACGGATTCCTTGGCGGCACCTGCCTGCACGTGGGTTGCATACCGACTAAAGCCCTCCTGTTTAATGCAGAGATTTGGGACCACTTGAAAGACGCCAAAGAGTTCGGCATTGAAGGCGTCGAATCGCGGAAGCTGAACTGGGCCGCCATCCAGGAACGTAAGTCGAAGATCGTCAGCAAGCACGCCAAGGGCCTTGAATTCCTGATGCGCAAGTACAAAGTGGAGACGATCAAGGGTTACGGTAAACTTACCGGACCCGCGCAGAACGGAGTGTTGACGGTTGAAGTCACCGACGGCAGCAAAAACAATCTCATCAAGGCGAAAAATGTCATTCTGGCTACCGGCTCCGAAGCCCGCATGATTCCCGGCTTGGAGCCGGACGCACGCGTGCTCACCAACATTGAGATTCTTGGCCTGAAGGAGATTCCCAAGTCGTTGGTGATCGTGGGTGCCGGGGCGGTGGGCGTGGAATTTGCGTCGATCTTCCGTTCCTTCGATTCTGAAGTCACGATTCTCGAGATGCTGCCCCGTCTGGTTCCGGTCGAAGACGAAGATGTTTCCAAAGAACTCGCGCGCGTCTACCGGAAACGCGCCATCAACTTTCATACTGGAGCCAAAGTCGAGAAAGTCGAAAAGACAAAATCTGGCGTTGCCGTGACTTTCTCGGTGGGCG
>Ga0210384_10002204_pt1 | contig 24210 bp, 21 predicted proteins | sample IncBWH2MmetaG_FD_160574 | JGI IMG/M metagenome (GOLD analysis project Ga0210384, IMG submission 160574) | Forest soil microbial communities from Barre Woods Harvard Forest LTER site, Petersham, Massachusetts, United States - Inc-BW-H-2-M | ecosystem: Environmental > Terrestrial > Soil >...
GAGCTGCGGGCGGGCACGTTCGACGGTTACAACTTCACCCCCCATCCCGGTGGCTCGCTGATCTTCTCGCGCGCCATCGATCCCTCGATCCAGGTGCGGGCCCTGGGCACCGACAACGTGGCGACATTCCGCACCAGCCTGAACATCGCGGGCGACGGCTTCGTCGAGGCGCTGCCGGACAGCGCCTTCACCGCCGTCCAGTCGTCGCAGCCTTCCTCGCTGCGCGGCACCATCATCCGGGTGCCGGTGCTCGAGGCCTCCGGCGTGACGCGGATCGGCCGCTTCGGCTGGAAGAACCAGCACGCGAGCCTGCTCTCCTTCGCGTCGGATGCCTACCTCAACGAGATGGGGATCACCAACCCGCTGAACCCCACCGAGAACACCTCCAACGGCACCAGCGTCACCTATCTCAACACCCAGAACGGCGTCCCGGCGATGCAGGACCCGGCCACCCAGGCGGACCCCTTCGGCGCCGACGTCGGCTCCTTCACCCGCTTCATGCGGTCGATGAAGGTGCCGCCGCGCGACACGGTGCTGGCGGCGACCTCGGACGCCAGGGCCGGGGCCACCCTCTTCAGCCAGATCGGCTGCAACATCTGTCACGTCCCGACGCTGACCACCGCGCCGACGGGCACCTCGTTCAACGGCGGCCAGTTCATCGTCCCGGCGGCGCTGGGCAGCATGAACATCCACCCGTACGGCGACTTCATGCTGCACGACGTCGGGACGGGCGACTTCATCGTCCAGAACGGCGGCATCGGGACGCTGACCCTGATGCGGACCGCGCCGCTGTGGGGCATGCGCACGCGCAACCGCCTGATGCACGACGGCGAGAACATCCTGCGCAACGACGCCATCCTGCGCCACACCAACCAGGCCGAGCCGGTCATCCAGAACTACATCTACCTCAGCACCAATCAGAAGAACCAGATCATCACCTTCCTGAACTCGCTCTAGCGCTCCGGCGCCTCCCAGGACCGGCCGGGCTCCTCCCGGCCGGTCCTGCTGATCACTCGTGGAGCACCTGGTGCACGAAGGCGACCGCGATCGCGCCCTCGCCGACGGCCGACGCCACCCGCTTGATGTTGCCCGCGCGCACGTCGCCCACCGCGAACACTCCGGGCAGGCTGGTCTCCAGCAGGTGCGGATCGCGCGCGAGCGGCCAGTTCGCGGCGGCGAGGTCTTCCGGCGACAGCGCCGGCCCCGTCTTGATGAACCCCTTCGCGTCGAGCGCCACGCAGCCCGCCAGCCACGCCGTGCTGGGCAGGGCGCCGGTCATGACGAAGACGTGCCGGATGTCGCGGGTCTCGACGGCCTGGCGCTGAGCGTCGCGCCAGCGCAGGCGCTCGAGGTGGCGATCGCCCTCGAGGGCCACGATCTCTGACCGCAGGTGCAAGGTGATGGCAGGGCTCCCCTCGATGCGGCGGACGAGGTAACGCGACATGCTCTCGGCAAGTCCCCGCGACCGCACCAACAGGTGGACGTGCTTGGCGGTCTGGGCGAGGAACACCGCCGCCTGGCCAGCGGAGTTGCCCCCACCCACGACGACCACCTCCTCGCCGCGGCACAGCTTCGCCTCCATGAACGTCGCGCCGTGGTAGACCCCGGCGCCCTCGAACCGCGAGACGTTGTCGATGGAGAGGCGTCGATACTCGACGCCGGTGGCGATGATCACCGTGCGGCCGGGGATGCGGCTGTCGTCGTCGACCTCCAGGGCGTAGGGCTTGCGGTTGCAGTGGAGCCGCCTGGCGCCGCGAGCGACCGCCACCTGCGCCCCGAACTTCTGCGATTGGTTGTAGGCACGAGCCGCCAGCTCCTGGCCCGAGATGCCGTTGGGGAAGCCCAGATAGTTCTCGATCATCGAGCTCGCGGCGGCCTGCCCGCCAGGGCTGGTCGACTCCAACACCAGCACGTCGAGCCCTTCCGAGGCTGCGTAGACCGCCGCGGCGAGCCCCGAGGGCCCGGCGCCGACGATGAGCAGGTCGCGGATGTGGGTCCGGTCGATGGCGTCGTTGAGGCCGAGGCAGTCGGCGATCTGGGCGTCGGTGGGGTTGCGCAGCACGACCTCGCCGCGGCAGATGACGACGGGCACGTCGGCGGCCTGGACGTGAAAGCGGTCCAGCAACTCCTGGACACCCTCGTCCCGGTCGAGATCGATGTAGGTGTGCGGGTGGCCGTTGCGGATCAGGAACTCGCGGACCCGCAGCGTGCCGGAACAGTGGTCCGAGCCGAGCAGCACGACGTCTCCGAGCCCCTTCGCGATGAGCTCCGCGCGGCGCAGGATGAAGGCCCGCATCAGGATCTCGCTCAGCTCCGAGTCGGCCTGCACGAGCGCCAGGAGCTGTTCGCGATCGAGCTCGATCACTTCGCCGGCCTCGGTCACCCGCGCGCGAACCAGCGTCCGGCGGCCGGAGAGCAGGTAGATCTCGCCGGTGAACTGGCCGGCCCGGAGCGTCGCGACCAGCGTCTCGGTGCCTCCGGCCGGGCGGACGAATTCCACCTCGCCCGCGGTGATCACGAAGAAGGGCGCGCTCGCCTCGCTCGCCTCGAACAGCAGGTCGCCGCGGGCGATGGGACGCCGCGTCCCGTGTGCAGCGAAGCGTGCGAGCTGAGCCGCCGTCAGCACCGGGAACATCGCCTCGCCCCGCAGCGATGGCGGCGGGGTCGTGGCGAGCGGGGTTGTCTCGTCGTTCATGGCCGCATGTTAGCCCAGACCCCGCCGGTCCACCCGGCCGCCTGAGCACCGGCCGCCGGAGGTACGTCTACAGCCTGACGGCGAAGGCCGCTTCCACGCTGCGGCGAAACGTCCTGCCGACCGTCAGGCGAGCGCCGCTGCGGAGCACGGCGATGAGGTCCCCGAAGGGAGTGCGAACGAACTCGTGGACGGCGGCGACGTTGATGATCGTGGAGCGGTGCGACCGCACGAACTGCGGGGGCAGGACCTTCTCGAGGTCTTTCAGCGTTCCACGCACGCGGTGCTTTTCCATCCCGACGTGAAACCTGACGTAGTTGCGGGCGCCATCGATCCGCTCGATACTGGCTTCGTCGACGATGATGACGCGGCCCCGGAAGCGGAGGATGAGGATCGGGCCCGGCCGGTTCCGGCCCTGGACGGCCAGGGACACGGCGTTCGACGCCGCGAAGCGTTCGTTCGCGACGCGGGTGAAGCGGTACCGGGCGGTGGTCTTTGACGGTGGTGGCATGGCTCTGCTCAGTGCGCTGATCATGGCTGATGCTCGTGCGACCGGGCGGGGATCACCACCATCATGGTGTCCGGCCGGCCGGGGACTGTGAGATCCGGCGCGCCTGGACCGGTACCGATGTCCTTGGCGGTCAGATAAGGAGCGTAGAACATCACGTGACCCGGGAAATGGAAGATACGGTTTGACTCGGGATCGAAAAGGTAGTTATAGTCCGACAGCATGTAGGCGATTCCCGGCTTTCGCGGTGCCAGGAACCGGCCCGTTTTGTAACCCTCTTCGATCTCCGACGCGATGCGCCCATCGTCTTTCCCGAGCGCCCGCTGCTCCTCCCTGAAAAGGAGCGCCTTCAGCGTCGTGGCGCTACCCTCGGCGTCGAAGCATGTCGGCGCTATCGAGTCCGCCCGTAGCCGTTCGACGAGGCAGGTAAATCCGTTCGTGCCTTCGCGAGCCTTGACATAGCCCGTGGCACCCAGGATGTACACCGCCGCTCCCTGGCTGACGGGAGGACCCGCGGCGAGGGCCAGCGCTACTTGGACATCCCGCGGCGTCGAGCTGTCGACGTGGCGCACCGTCGAGAGATCCACGGAGCTGCCGGCAAGGAGCTGGCCCGCCGGCGCAACACAAGATAAGGCGATCGCAAGTGAAGCTGCTCGAACTGGGTGCATCGGTCACCTCCGAGGTCATGATTGGTGCGTCATCTTCAGTGAGTGGCCGGGAACCGGCGAAGGGTTGCACGGCGGCCGACAGCGCCGGGGCCTGGGCGAATCGCCTCCCGGTGGCGGATCGCTTCCGGCTGATTGCTGCCGGTGAAGCGGTTCATGCAACCCTCGACCGCTTGCACGCCACTCATCACCGGCAGGAGCCCATCTGACGACGCGAGATGACAGATCACTCGTGGCGGCCTTCCTTGCCGATCGCGACCAGGCGGCATTTCGCGCGCTCTTCCAGCGCCACACGCCGGCAATGTACCTCCTCGTGCTGCGCTTCCTTGGGCGCTCCGGGCGCCACGCCGAGGACGTGGTGCAGGAGACCTGGGTACGCGCCGCGAGCGCGCTCGGCAGCTTCTCGTGGCGATCGAGCCTGCGCACCTGGCTTCTCGGCATCGCCGTCAACTGCTGTCGCGAGGTTCTCCGCTCCGCGAGCCAAGACGTGGCAAGCGCCGGGACCCCGGCGGCCGATCCGGGGAGCCCTCCGAGCCAGGGTCCGGAGAGGATCGATCTCGAGCGCGCCATCCGGGAGCTACCTGACGGCTATCGTGAAGTCTTCATCCTCCACGATGTGGAGGGTCTGACCCATGAAGAGATCGGCGGCCAGCTGGGAATCGACGCTGGCACGTCGAAGAGTCAGCTGTCGCGCGCGCGCCGCGCCCTGCGCGCCTACTGGGCCGGCGGCAAGCCATGAACGGCCGCGTGGGAGTCCTCACAGATGAGTACTGAAGACGACAACGATCCTGATGAGCGGCTGCAACGAGAGCTGGCACGCCTGCCCCGGGAGCTGGTCCTTCCCAAGGGTCTCGAAGCTCGCGTAGTGGCCGCGCTCCGCGAGAGAGGCCGGCTGGCGGCGGCCCGCCCGCGGCCCAACCCCTGGCTGCTCGGCGGGGCCGTTGCGGCCAGCCTGGCGCTGCTTCTCGCCGGTTTCTGGCTGGGCCGGCAGGCGGGCCACCGTGGCCAGCCGCCGGGCGTGCCGAGCTATCTGCTGATGCTGCGCCCAGGCGCCGATTTCAACCGGGAGCGATGGCCGGAAGCCCGCTTGCTTGCCGAGACCAAAGCGTGGGCTCGGCGCCAGCTCGGCGCCCGGCACTACGTCGCTAGCGAGAAGCTCGACATGGACGGCTGGATCGTCAAGTCCTCCCGAGTCGCCGGGATGTCCCCGATGGATTTGCAGGACGCGCCTGACGGCTTCTTCGTCATCCTCGCGTCGAGCGACCAGGAGGCACTCGGCCTCGCCAGGAGCTGTCCTTTCCTGAGGCATGGTGGCCGGATCGAGGTGCGCCGGATCCATCCGACTTGAGCCCGGAGATGAAAGGATGGTCGCGCTCCTTTCGCAAAGCGCGCGTGTGGTCCTCAGTGTTCGTGTTTGGTCACGTTGAGAGGTGTTCCGTCCGACCACTTATTAACTATCACCATGAAGACGGTCACAGGTTCGGGAGCACCGTTGAACTGAGAATTCAAGACCACCGGCGTGCCAGGCTGGTCTGAACCCCAGGCGGCGGTATCCATTTTGGGAACGTAAAACATCAGATGCGGCACCCACGGCCCGGAGCCGTCGCCAAGGCGTTGATCGTGCGACATCATGTAGCACATCGCGCCGGGCTCCTGGGCGGGCAGTTCTTTCTTCTCGACGGCAGTCTTCATGGCGCTGGCGATCTCAGCTTTGGAACGTCCAGCCAACGCCAACTCGTTCCTCTTCAAGATGATGGGCACGATGGACCGGGCGGCAGCAGGATTGAAACAACCCGGACCCCGCGACTTGGGCGTCCAGAACCGCGGATCGTCGAACCCGGCCGTCCACGATCGATCCACGAGGCATACCCAGGCGTTCTTCCCTGGAACCGCCGTCTCGAAGCCGTGCCGCGTCAGTACAAGGACCGTAGCGTCTGCTGATATCGAGGGCGGCGCTGCGCTACGCGCCAACGCGATCTCAGCGTTGCGATCCGCCATGAGATACGGATCCACCGGTCCCATGGCCGGTTCCGGCGTGTCGCTAGCCCGCGCAGAAGCCGTGCTCAGCATTACAAACGCCACCAAGAGTTGCAGTGAGATCGTCCGTGCCGCTCCCTTGTTCATCGGTCCTCCTTGCGCCGGTCAAGCCGGCAAAGCGCGGCGAATGAGAGAATTAATCAGTGACGGCTGACAACCCGCCGTTCACATAGGCGCCCAGCGTGGGCGAGTTGGCGATGGCAACTTCGAGCTCAGTGAAAGACGGAGCTCCGCAACCCTTATGAGTGGACGGCGCAGAGGAGATGGTTGCATCGACTGCAGCAGCGTGGCCCGGCACCTCGAAGAGCCAGCTCGCACGAGCCGCCGAGCGAACGCGCCCACGGGGCAGGCCATCCGACGACGGGCAGTGGCTTTTCCTTCACCTGTCCGTAAATCAGGTCATGGCGTCGACGGCGCGTTCACCTCAGGTGGTCGTGGGCCGGCGGGACGTCGAGGGGGAGCGGCGTCGAGTGGGTGCGGAGCGGGAAGATCGCCACGAGAGCGAGGATGAGGAGGATGGCGCCACCCACGAGCCTCCACCAGTCGCCGGGCCGTGGGCGGCGGCGGAGAAAGCCGACGGCGCACCCGATGATCATCAGGAAGTGACCGATCGTTCCGACGAGGACGAGGAGGAGGGCAGGATGCGTGAGGCGGCCGCCTCGGACGAGCTCGAGGAGGGCCTGGAGCCCCCCGGCCGCGAAGCCGGTCACGAAGAGGTTGGCGGTGTTCCAGAGGGCGGCGATAGTGAACCCGGCGCCAAAACCCCACGGGCTGTCGCGCCGGGCGAGCAGGATCACTCCTCCGTAGATGATCAGCGCCTGAACGGTGTGGAGGAGCCAGACGGCGGGCTCGACGAGGGCGGAGAGGGCGAGCACGGCGATGAGCAGGCCCGCACCCACTTCGATCGCCGCGAGCGGCCAGCGAAGACCCGGCAAAGGCTTCATACACCTCTCTACGACGCCGGTGGCTTCCTCCTTACTGCCGCTGTCGCGAGGCATTCCTGGGGTCCAGCCTGGCGTTTGGCGAATGGGTCCAGGTCTTCGGCGACGAAAAGCTGACCACCGCGCTGCTGAACCGGTTGACCCACCACGCGCACATCCTGACGACGCGAGGGCCGTCACGCCGGCAATCGAAGCGTGCAAGCAAGGCTGAGTAAGAGGCGCGTAGGGGGGACCCCCCCAGGTAAGGGTCGGGGCGAGATCGCCGCTTGTAGGGCATCCTGGCGCGAAATTTTCGCAGTGCGGTCGGCCTCGGGCCACCAGGCCAAAGGCACCGGGAAATGCCCGTGGTCGTGGTGCGCGGTTGAAGGCGGCAACGGGGCGAAAGGCGGCAGCCCGGGGGTCGGCTGCCGCCGGCGGGTGTGCGTCGCGGTGCCGTTCCTCGCAACCCGCCGCCGAGGACCTGTGCTCCATCAAGTGGCACTGGTGACGGTGCTATCATCGTCCAAGCTATGAGAACAGTCGAGGCCCTTTACGAGGATGGCCTGCTCAAGCCGCAGACCCCGTTGCCACTGCGGCCAGGCGAGCGGGTGGGTGTCATCGTGGTGCGCCAGCCCGATCCCAGCCGGTGGAACCTCGACCGACTTGCCCGGGTCGGCCGGGAAGAGGACGTCGCTCTTGCGGAACAGGGACTCGCCCAATGGAGCGAGGCCCTCGATACCGAGGACCGTAGTTGAGGCGCGGCGAGGTCTGGTGGGCAGACCTCGGCCCCTATCGGCCCCAGGAGCAGACGGGGCGTCGGCCGGTGATCGTTTGGCAGAGCGACACGTTGACCAGGGTTCTCCATTCGGTTCTCGTCATCCCCCTGACCACGAACTTGGACCGAGCGAATCTCGCAGGCACAGCCGTCGTCTCAGCGACAGCAAGAGGTCTCGCCGAAGACTCGGTCGCTCTGGTGTTTCAGATGCGCGCGATTCCGAAGCTCGCCCTCCAGACGCGCATTCGAGCTCTCACGGACAGCGAGCTCGCTGAAGTCGAGCTGGCGACCGACGAGGCGCTTGGACGAGTAGAGCCAGCAGGCAAGGGCGGCAAGGGCTGACTCGCCGGTCTTGTCCGCAGCCCAGCTGCCGGACGTCAACGGCGCTTCTATTCCGCAGGGCCTGGGTCGCAGGTCGAGACGCGCCGCCGTTGCGCGAGCCACTTCTCCAGCTCGTCCACCGAGTACAGCACGAGCTTGGCCGAGGGCTTGCAAAACGGGGGACCGTCTCCCCGCGCCCGAGCGAGGGCGAGGTACTTCCTCGACAGCCCGTAGAGCGCTTCGACCTGGTGGGGGCCGCAGGAACCGAGGCGGGAGTTGTGCAGCGGAGGGCGTCGTCATAGGTCATCCATCTCATCGTTGAGGACCGGTAAGGGTTCCCGGATCGTCCCTCTTGAGGGCCGGAGGCCACCAACGATGACGCACCAGGCAGGCGCGCGGCTGTTCAGCGCTCGGCTTCCCGGGAAACCGGTGCCCTGGCGGCGTGCAATCGGTGCCGGCTCGTTCTCGTCCCGGTATGAGCGGCCCGTCGCAGTCGGATTAGCACATGCCAATGACCGCATAAGCTTGCCACGCATCTCACCGTCCATCTAGACTCACGGCCATCGAGGATACCTGTGCCCACCTTGGGGGTGAGCCCAACCGCTGCAGCCCACGGTGGGGCAGCCGTAAATGGATGAGCCGACGCGCTCGAAGATTTCCACATGGTCCTGCGCGAGGAGGCTTCTGAGATGAAATACCGACGTAGCGCCTGCTCCCTTCTTCTATTCCCAGTGGCGCTGTTCGCCGGGCTGTCCCGAGCAGCCGCCCAGGACGCCTCAGCAACCTCCGTCGAGACGGCCACAACCGCCACCCTTTACGCGCTCGCGGCAAATCCGGTGTCCAGCGAAGCGGTGAGTGGTATCTATACGATCGCCGCTTACGCCTCGAAGCCGACTGCCAAGTTCGTCGCCGCCAGTCCAGGGACGCTCCTCACGCTCGCAATCGACCCGACCAGCTCGCTGGCCTACGGCCTTGATTATGGCAATGAGCTCTACGTCGTCGATTTGACTTCCGGCGCCACGTCGCCAATTGGCAAGGGACCGCGCGTAGGGTTTGCCGCACTGGCCTTCAACGGCGGGGGGACCGGATACGAATGGGGCTTCGATTCCATTCTCTACCTACTCAACAAGGCCGACGGCCACGCCACCGCCGTAGGCAATACCGGCTATGCGGGCGCGGCGATGGCCTTCGACGCAAAGGGAACCCTGTACGGCAGCACCTTTGACGGCCAGCTCGTACGCATCGATGCCGCGAGCGGCGCCACCACGGTCATAGGTCAACTTGGAGACAACTGCTGTTCCGCGATGGCGATTGATCCGGCCGGCAACCTCTATGGGGCCAATCTCTCCGAGCTCTATCGCGTGGACAAGACCACGGGCAAGACGGACCAGCTGGGCGGAGTCACCCTTCTGAACCCGGATCCCAGCAACCCGGTTTACATCGTCGGCCTTGCCTTTACTGGTGGTCGGTTGACTCCGTCGATGCCAACCGCGAGCTATAGCTGGTATGTCTATGTCGACTCGGGCGCCAACGCGAGCGCCGGATCGCCACAAGCCATGTATTCGCCGCAAGCGGCCAACACGTGGGCACGGAAGACCGGGACCGTGGCGGGCGCACGGAATTCGGCGGCCGGCGGCGCGGCCAACTTCATCATTCTCGACTTTGGATCGCCAAGGATGCTCAACAACGCTTTCGGCACGAACGGCGAAGTATCACCCAAGAACGGCCTTGGGCTCGCGTGTTTCGCGGATACCACGACCATCGCCAGCGTCGTCAAGTCCTTCATCGAAGGTTACGAAAAGTCGACGAAGCTGCCGCTCTATCTTGCGGTAGGCCTCACCAATCAGTACCAACCTCCTCTGGCAACCCCCCAGGGCTGCAAGTCGACAGGAGTACCCGAGAACCTGATTGCCGCGCACGGCAATGTCTGGGCGCAGATGTTGGTCGGCCTCGACGCCTGGGTCACTGGCCAGGGGTATCAGGTGTTCATCGCTTCCGCGGTCGATGCGGAAATGGACTACGCGACCAACGCCGATACGCTCCTGTGGTACCAGGGATTCAACCAGGCGGGCGCGCAGGGCATCGTGCAGTACGACTTCGGGGACTCGGGAGGTTGCCGCAGGTCGGGTAGTTGCAACAATGGTTGGACTACGCAGGACATCGCGGGGCTTCCCAACATGCATTTCGTCCCCGAGATCTACGTGCCTGCCCAAGCAACGGAGTGGGAGACGGTGGCCCAGGCCGCACAGCACCCTCTCCCGATCGAGGTCGTGCTGTCCGGGGACTGTGCCTGCGCGAGTTGCTCGAAGCACTGTGGATCCAACGCCAACTTCAACCCCTGCCAGGCATGGCAGGAGCTGGTGAAGGATCTCGATAGCAACCCGAAAACGGCACCCATCGTCTCGGGCCTGACCTGGTCGACCGACCTCTGCTGGCGACCCTGAGCTGAATTGCCCGGGCATCTGGGCGCGCGGGTTGGGAGGTCTATCGCCCGCATGTGCCCCAGTCCGTCGCCGCGTCGCGGCAACATCTCCCTCAAGTCATTCATGCAAGCCAGGCGTCTGGCACATCGCGGTCGGAATGCTGCCACAACATGGAGAGGGGCCGCTCACATCGAGTAAGAGAATCGGGTGAGCATCCTTGTTCAGTATGGTCGTGACCCACTCCTCACTTTGGGCGTGATAAGCCCGCGGGTCCGAGCTGCATCGCGGCGCCCGTTCGCAAGTTGCCTGCGGCTTCGCGTCCTGGCAGGGCCGCTTGAGACTTAATCCGCCACAGCCCAGCGACAGCCCAGGCGAAATCGCGACAGCGAGCGCCTTGTGGTGCCAGCGTTATAAAACCAATTGGTGCTACGGTTTACGTGGTGCCCAGGGGCGGAATTGAACCGTCGAGCCCGTGATTTTCAGTCTCGTCTCGCTACCGCCAGCAGGGAGTCGCCGAGCCAGGGGGTCGTTACCACGTGACCGATGAGGCGGAGGGGCTTGAGGATGGGGTTGCCTTCGCCGACGTTGCAGAAGTTGGAGATCGTGGTGAGGGTCTCGAGGCTCAGGCCGGCGCCGGCGAGGGCTTGGCGGAGGCGGGCGGCGGAGAACATGTGGATATGGGTGGGATCGAGATGGAAGCTCCAGCGGCGGCCGAGGATGGGACGGGCAAGGCTGCCGGCGTTGAGGGTGATGACGATCAGCTTGCCTCCGGGGGCGAGGGTGCGGCGGCAGCTGGCGAGCGTGTCGCGGTAGCGGTCCAGGTGCTCGATGACGTCGAGCAGGGTTATGGCCGCGAAGTGGGCGTCGGGGAACGGGAAGGGGTCCTCCGCGCCGCCGGTCGCGATCGCTGCGGTGTTGCGTTCACGAGCGGCGGCGACCGCGTGCGGCGAGAGCTCGAGGCCGTGCGGTTCGTAGCCGGCTTTCTCGAGGGCTTCGAGGAAGAAGCCGTAGCCGGAGCCGACGTCGAGGACACGTCCGTGCTCGACGCCGTGGGTGCGCAGCAGACGGATCAGGTAATCGAGGTACTTGCGCTTGCCGGGATGGAGCTGGAAGTACTCGCGGTCGAAGTAGTCGCCGCCCTCCGCGTTCCGGGCCGCGGGCGCCGTTGAATCTGGGTGGCTGGCTATAGAAGTCGGCGGCTGCCGGGGCGAATCGGCCTGGGACACGCACGGATGCTAGCACGCGGGCATCCCTTGAAAGGCCTGTATATACCCGTATATACTCTCAGTGGGCGGTGCACTGAAAGGCCTCGGTGCAGAGCTTTGAAGCGCGTCGGAAAGAGGAGCCAATGCCCAGTGCCAAGGTGTTTTGGAGTGGCAACAGCCAAGCCGTAAGACTCCCCAAGGGGTTCCGCTTCCCTCCCGGTACGGAGGAGGTCGAGATTCACCGCGAGGGCGAGTCTTTGGTCCTCAAGCTCCTGCCGCGCGTGGAGTGGCCGGCCGACTTCTGGCGCGCCTTCGAAGGGATGCCTGAGGACTTCAAACGCCCCCCTCAAGTGAGACAGCTGCGTGAGAAGCTCGCGCCGTGACCTATCTGCTCGACACGAACATCTGCATCTACGCCCTCAAGGATCGTCCGCCGGAGGTGCTGGCGCGCCTGCGTGCTCTCGGCCCCGCGGCAGTGGCGCTGAGCGTCATCACCGTGCTCGAGCTGCGGCAGGGGGCCGAGGGGAGCCAGGCACCGGAGGCGGCCCACGCCAGGCTCGATGCCCTGCTGTCCCCGATGCAGATCCTCCCCTTCGAGCAGGACGATGCGCTGGTCGGGTCGCGCTTGCGTGCGGACCTGTCCCGCCGCGGCTGCCCCATCGGCGATTTCGATAGCCTGATCGCGGCCCAGGCGATCACTCACGATCTGATCCTGGTGACCAACAACCTCAGAGAGTTCGAGCGGATTCAGGGTCTGCGCAAGGAGAACTGGGTCGCCCGAGCTTGAGGCCGCGTCTCGCCTGAATCACCGGGCAACCGGGGGAGTCTCTCCTACCTCGCGTCCCCCACCAGCACCCAGGCGGCCCAGACCTGGGCCGGATCGCCGCGCTCGCGGGAACGGCGCCGGGCCTCGGTGAGAGCCTCGTCTTTGCGCAGCCCCGCCTCTCCCGGCCCGCCGTGGCGGTAGGCCCTGTAGAAATCGGCCAGGAAACGGCTGGTGGCGGCATCCTCCGGCACCTTCCAGCGGGTGGCGAGCACGGCGGCGGCGCGCGCGATGAGGAACGATCGGGTCAGATCGAGTCGCTCGTCGCTCAGCAGGGCGCGGCCGTGCGAGGTGTCGCAGGCGGCGAGGGTCACCAATTCGGCCCGCAGTGGGATCGTCGCGATCTCGGCCGCGGTGAGCCGGCCGTCGTGGACCTCCTGAGTGGCCTCGATCTCCAGGTAGGTCTCGGTGCCACTGCCTTCGTGGTGGACGCCGCGGGTGGCGATCAGCAGCTGGCGGGCCTGGGCCACGAGGTCCACGTAATTCTGGTAGGTCGCCGCGGTGGGCTGGTACGCGGCCTCGCCGGCGGCAAACAAGCCGGCGATCAGGGCAACCTCTCCGGCCGGAAGACTCAATCCACGGCCGGAGGAGAAGCCGAGGAAGGAATCGCTCGCCAGGGGCTCGGCGTGGCGGCGGCGCGCCAATGCCAGCGCCGATGCCGAGGGCGTGATGCTGACCTGCCAGCGCTCGAACAGCCGCCTGCCCTTGACGTCGCGCAGGGCCTCGAACGGCAGCTCGTGGAGCGGGCCGTGGGGCACGAGCACCAGCGGTCCGCCCGCCGGGAGGCGGTCGCTGAAGGGGGCGATCAGGCGATTCCAGAGCGAGAAGGCCCAGGCCTCGGCGCGTCGTTCGAACAAGGGATTGGCGAGGTCGCGGGAGAAGGCGCGGATCTCCCGGCCGAGCTCGGTCCGCGAAATGGTGATCGAACGCAGGAAGATCTTCGCGGTGCCGGGGAGTATCAGGAATCCCCAGACTTCCGAACCGCTGACGTAGTAAAGCAGCACCGGCCCGGTCTCGCCGGCCAACCCCCGTATGGCGAGGGTGTCAAGCGTGTGCTCCTGAGTGAAGGACTCCTCCTGCGCCGCAATGCTTTGAAAGCGGTTCCGCTCCAGATCCTCATCCAGTTCCGACCGCTTGGCGCGAAGCTCCTGCTGACGTTGCGGCATCGGCGCACCGCGGAGCTCCTCCTCGATCCGTGAGAGCTCTGTCTCGAGGCGCTGGCGCTCCTCCGTGAGGCCTGCGGCCGGGCCGTGCTCTCCACCGTCCGGAGTGGCCCCGAGGAGATCGAGAAGGGCCCGGGATCGGGCTTCCTCGGCCAGCCGCAGCGCCTCCTCGGCCTGGCCTCGCTCCCTGGCTCGCACGGGGACCTGTTGATCGTAGGCTGCCCTGATGGCTCCCTCTTGCTTGATGCGGTCAGAGTCCTTGAGCCAGATCTTACGCGACTCGGGAAAAAGGTCGATGGCTGCGCTCGCCGATTTCGCGAAGGGTTTTGACGACGGCAACCAGTCACCAAGCAGCGAGCCCAACGCCGTCATGACTGGATCTCTGGGTCGCAGTTGTTCAAACGAGGCTTTGAAGAGGAGGGCTGCAACCTGCTCGCGAACGACCCCGGCGCGCTGGTAAGCCTTGATCGCGGCCTTCGCAGCCCCCTCTGCCCTGCGCACCTCTATACTCGACCTGATCCACACCGTGGCTTCACCGAACCAAGCGTCTCCCAATCCCGCATTGTCGCCGACGGCGGTGAAGAGCTTTCGGGCGGTTCTGTAAGCATCGAGAGCCCGCTGGTCGTCGTCGAGTCGAAGGAAAGCGGCGGCTTCGCCGTGCCAGGTCTTCGCCTGTCCGAGTTGGTCGCCGGCGCTGACGAACAGCTTCCGGGCCTCTTCGTAATCAAAGCGAGCCCCCCCGTACTCGCCGAGCCACAATCGGCTCTCGGCCTCGGCGTACCAGCCGCGCCCGAGGGCGACTTGCTCCCAGGCGGTAGGCTTGCGCTGCCGGGAAGGCCTGGCGAGGACGAGCTGCCGGGCGGCTTGGATGAGCGACCGGGCCTCGACGTAACTGTCGTGGGCCCTCTCCTTCTCGCCGCGTCGCGAGTGCACCTCGGCCTCGCCTCTCCAGGTCTCTCCCTGACCGAGTTGGTCGCCGGCGGCAACGAAGAGCTGGCGGGCGGTGCGATATGCGTCGAGCGCCTTCTCGTTCTCGCCGGCGCGAAAGTAGACTTCGGCCACCGAGAGCTGCAGCAAGGCCTGACTTCGTTCGGCGCCCGCAGCCGGGGGTAGCACGGCCCAGAAGGGGATGATCGCCAGGACTCTCGGGGCGCCCAACCGCGTGCGGAGGAGATCGATGGCAACCGACGCCGCCGTCAGGAGAGCGTCCTTCCGGCCCAGGGTCTCCGTCCATTGCATCCAGGCTTCCAGCACCGCGGCATCGTCGAGCCTCCTCGTCCGCGGCGCGAAGGGTCCGGGCAGCCAGAGGTCCACCTCCGTCGGTGCGCGATCACGGATCGCCGCCTGGATCGCTGCGGACCGTGCTGCCGGAGGGATCGAGGCCAGGCGAGCTAGCCATTGCGATGCGTGCCGGGATTGCTCTTCAGACGCGGCCGCGAGGACTTCCTCGACCGGCCGACCCGAAACCGGGACGAGCGGCGGAGGCAAGCTGTCCCAGGTCTTGGGAATTCCCTCGAGCAGGGCGGCCAGGCGATCGAGGACGTCCGTGGCGCGCGGCGTCGCGTTGGCGCCGGCCTCCGCAATTTGCGCTGCCGCAGTCTGCTGCGAAAGGGCGGGCGATGCGCAAATCAGCGACAGCGCGGTCCAGGCTAGTGCTTTCACGGCTTCTCCTTGCTTGCGCCCACCTCCGCCAGGAATGCGACCCCGCGGCCGCCCGGCTGCCACGCCGGCATGAGGTCGTCCTCCGGCCTGGCCTGCAGCTCTTCGAGCACCTTGCCGGCGGCGTCGACCAGCGCCAGATCCCAACCGGTCTGGCCCGAGTTGTCCTCGAAGGCGACGATCGCGCGGCCTCCCTTGGGCGAGGTGAAGATCGCCTGGTACAGGGTGGGATCGAAACCCAGGTTCTCCACGCTGCGGGCCGCGAGATCGATCCGGAGAAACGCCGGCCGGCTCTCCCCGGTACCCAAGGCCAGCGCCAGCATCTCCTTCCCATCTCGTTCCGCGACGAGTTGGTGGATGCCGCCGGGCAGCTCGACGTTCCCGGCCGGATCGACCTTCCCCTTGTCCCACACGCTCAACAGGGCTGAAGAGGCACCCGGCGCCTGGCGCACGAAGGCGATGCGGCCGCCGGCCAGGGCGAACGGCGCGGCGGCGCCGCGCAAGTCCCCGGCGGGAGCCTCCCACAGGACCTCCGGGCGGTCGCCGGAGAGCGGGACGCGCAGGAGCCGCGAAAGGCCGGCGGCCGGCGCGACCGTGACGAGCAGAGTGCGCTCGTCGAGCCAGGCAAGCCCGGTAGCCCCCCGGGTCTCGCGCACACTGATCGGCTGGCGGGGCGTCTTCGCCAGGTCCAGGTACCGCACCTCATAGCCGCCATCGGCCCAGCGCGCCGCGCCCCGATGCCGGAACAGGGCCTGGCCCAGCCCGAGGCGGCAGGGGCTCCGCCGGAAGCTGGCGAGCACGCTCTGCCAGAGCGAGCAGGGGTCCCTCACCAGGCCGAAGAGGGCATGGAGGCCCTGGCTCGATCCCTTGCGGGAGACGCGCAGCCAGAGCCGGCGCTCCTCCGGCAGCGGCTTGCCCTGCTTGCGCAGCTCCTGGAAGTCCAGACGTTCGCTGACGCCTGACGCATCGGCCTTTACGCTGTCCCACTCGTGGAGCGGGCTTTGACAGTCGGCGGTTCCGTTGAGGTCGGGCCGGTCGTCGCCGTCGCAGTCCTGCAGTACCTGGAGGTGGACTCTCTCGCCGCTGGGGATGCCCGCCACCCGGATCAGCATCGGCAGTCTCGGGTCCTGGATGGCGTTGGGCTCGAGCTCCAGTCCGGCCGGGGGACCGGGATCGGGATTCGGGTTCGCAGCCGTCAGCGCGAGCGCGAAGCAGCATGCCCCCACTGGCCCGAGCAGCCGCCAGCGCGCCATGACGTTATGGAGTCGGTCCATAGGCGATGACCCTCGGCGAAGACGAGGTGACCAGGCAATCTTCGCCCAGGCGCTGGAAGGTGCCGCCGCGGCCTTCGGGACAATCGCGACCCTGAAGGAGGATCGTTCTTTTCTCGGCGTTGGCCGAGACGTCGAAGGCCCAGCAGGTTCCCGCCATCGTGGCCTGGGCGAGCGCCGCATCGCATCTCCTTTGAATCTGCACCTGGGGATAGCGGAGGCCCCAGGTGCCGAAGGCGTGGGCGCGCGGCAGGTCATGCAACAGCAGCAGGGCGAGGAGCGAATGGATGCCGACCAGCGCCCACCGTAGCCGCGAGAGCTGGCGGCTGCCAACCGCCGCGCGGGCGCCGGCGACGACCGCCGCGAGGCAGGCCGCGAGCAGCCATCCCAGGAGGCCGCCGAGGTCGCTGCGGCGCTGGTCGTTGCGGGCGGAGTCGTTCACCAGCCAGGAGCAGGTCTCGAAGGCCACCCTGTCGGCGAGGTTCGCGGTCACCTCCTGCTGACAGTGGAACCCCCCGCTCGGGCTCTTGGTGACTGAAGCATTGGCCGCGAGAGCGACCCGGTAGACGCCACTCCCCGCGAAGAGCAGAAGAGAGGATGCGACGAGGGCACCGAGGAGAAGAGCCGGCCCGCGTCCCGGCCGCGCCACGAGCACCAGGCCGAAGAGAAGCAACAGCAGGGCCCAGGCGCTTCGCTGCAGCACGCGGTCGTCCGAGGCAAGGACCGACAGGCCCCGCCAGAAGAGCGCGCCCAGGGCTTCGAAGCCGGTTGCGAGCCATTCCTGCCGGGGATAGCTCAAGCCCGGAGACAGACCGAGGAGTGCCTCCCGCGCCCGCAGGCAGACGAAACCCAAACCGGTGATCGCGGCGCCGAGTGCTGCCCCGAGCGCCCCGAGCCCGAGCGTCCCCAGGATCTTCTCCCTGGCCAGAGAGAGGAGCTTGACGCCCAGCCCCGCGCGGTGAGGCATGAGGGCCGGAGATTCCTTGGCCTTGCGACCACGGCGAGTGGAAGCCATCGCTGTACCAGTTAGCCCGTGAACAGCGTAATTATAATTCAAGCGAGCGTTTGGGGCAAGCTCGCCGCGGCGGGATCGGCGGGATGTTTAGCGCGGGCACCGCGCGGGCCAGCGCCGTCAGCCGGCGCCGGCAACGACTTGGCGCTCTCCGGACGCCGGCGAGCGGCACCCCCAGCCGCGCGGCCGGCTCAGGCAGCCAGGCGCTGCAGCCAGCCGCGCCAGCCGAGGAGGAGGTTGGGCTGCTCGAGGCGGGCGAGGCACCAGCATTCTTCGTCGGGCTCGGTGACTGGGCGGTGCTCGCTGCCGGCTTCGTAGATCGCGTACTCCCCGGCCTCGTGCCGGCCCTGGCGATCGTCGAAGCCGCCGGCCATGACCAGCACGTCCTCCTGGGCCAGGTGGCGGTGGGCGGGGAGGAAGCTGCGCGGCGCGAGGTAGCCGAGCAAGAGGACGCTGCGCGTCCAGGGATCGCGCGCCAGCTCCGCGTACCAGGCGCCCGGGGCGAGCGCCCAGCGCCAGGGGAAGCGCCGCAGGGTCGCCAGCGCCGGCAGCTCACAGCGCACGCTCGTGGGCAGCGGCATCGCGGCGACCTCGGGGTCGAGGGCGCGGACCGGCGGTGACCCGCGTTCGACTTCCGCGCCTGGCGTCGGCGCCGGCGCGGGCTGGGGGAGATGCGCGACGCGTCCGAGGAGCCCTTGCCAGAGGCCGGACGGCGGCGCCTGGCCGTCGAGGCCGCGCAGCAGCGCGCCGCCGGGGAGTGTCAGCTCCGCCATCGTGGCGCGGCAGCTCGCGCAACCGTCCAGGTGGCCTTCGACCAGCACTCGGCGCGGCAGGTCGGACTCGCCGCTGGCGACACCGAGCAGGATCTCCTCGGTCGGATGCACTAGCCGCTCTCCAGCAAGGTGCGCATGGCCCGCAGGCCGAACCGGATGCGCGATTTCAGGGTGCCCACCGGCAGCCGCAGCCGCTCCGCGGTCTCCTCGTAGGTGAGGCCGCCGAAGTAGGCCAGCTCGATGGCCCGGCGCTGGTCGGGCGAGACCTGCTCCAGCGCCTGGCGCAGGGTGAGCAGCAGATCGCTCCCCCGCTCCACCCGCGCCGGCAGCTGCTCGAAGTCGACGACGGCGGCTTCATTCGGGCTGCCGCTCTTGCGCCAGTGGTCGATCAGCTTGTGGCGCGCGATGGTGAAGAGCCAGCCCGCGACGTCGCCGCGGTCCGGCCTATAGCTCGCCGCTTTCTGCCAGACGCTGACGAACACCTCCTGGAGCAGGTCTTCCGCCAGGGTCGCGTCGCGACAGAGCTGGCGCATGTAACCCAGCAGGCTGGGGGCGAAGCACTGGTAGAGCCGCTGAAAGGCCGCGGTATCCCCGCGTGCGATCTCCGCCAGCCAGTTCCCGGCATTGGGTTCGGTCACCGTACCCGAAAGCAACTGCAGGCTCCCACGAGAGGAGTAATCTACGACAGGTCCCTGGCGTTTTGAACCCTCCGCCCGGTCTGGTGCAGCGGATTCTGCCGATCCCGCCGGAGACCCGCGGCGCGCGGGCCAGGGGCGCCCGGGTGACGGCAGGGGCCGGCAAGGCGGGACGCTGGCGGCGAGCGGTTCCATGGGATCGGATCGGACGTGGGAGGACGACAGTCGCTACCGTCCCTACGTGGTCCCGGGGCGTTCGGATGACGGGCGTCCCGCGAGTCGCCGGTCAGCGGCCCGCGGGCGGCGCCAGCCGGGCTCGGAGGTGCAGGGCGGCGGGGTCGGCGGGATCGATCTCGAGGGCGTGGCGGTTCAGCTCGCGGGCCGCGGCGAGGTCCCCGAGCCGCAGGCGTAGCAGGGCGCTGTTCTGCAGGGCCTGGAGACTCCGCGGGTTCAGCGCCAGCGCACGCTCGAGGTGGCGGGACGAGGCTGCCAGGTCGCCGAGGGCCAGGTAGATGCCACCCAGGTTGCTCTGCGCATCGTCCGAGTCCGGCTCGAGCGCGGCGGCGCGCTGGTAGCAGCGCAGGGCGTCCGGCCAGTCCCGGCGCCGGGCGGCGAGGTTGCCGAGGTCGAGCCAGGCCAGGAAGTCGTCGGGCGCCGCCGCCAGCGCCGCCTGGTAGTGGCGGCTGGCAAGCGCCGGATCGCCGCGCTCCTCCGCCAGCCTGCCGAGGTTGTAGTGCACCAGGTCGAGGCGGGGCTCGAAGCCGGCGAGACGAGGCAACGCGAACGCCGCGACGACCGCCAGCCCGAGACCGGCGGCACGGACGGCGCCAACGGCGGACCCGCGGTGAATCGCAGTCCGTCCGAGGTCAGGAGACGCCTCCGTGGCGGTCGCGGCATGCGGCGCTGTCGCGGCAGTGCGCTCGCGACGCCAGGCCGCGACGGCCTCGACCAGGGCGGCGACCGGCAGCGCGGCCAGCAGGAGCAGCGCCGGCACCGCTGGCAGCCGGTAGCGCGCGAAGAGGAAGAACGCGACGGTCGACACCATCCAGGCGCCGGCGAACAGCAGCGCTGGCGCCAGCCCACGCGCCCGGCCGCTGCCAAGGAAGCCAAGGCCCAGCGCTGCCAGCAGGGTCACGCCGCCGAACTCCAGCAGCGGCAGCCGGTAGACGGGCGACAGACCGCGAAGATAGTAGTAGTCGACCGCGTCCGGCCACTCGTACCAGCTCCAGAACAGGCCCAGCTTGCGCAGGGTCAGGCGCAGGAAGTCACCGGGGTGCGAGCGCACCCAGGCGAGTGCGCGGTGCAGCCAGTAGCGCGAGACGCCGGCCGGAGTCAGCGGCCGCCCCAGGACCTGCTCGGCGATCCTCGCCGGCTCCCGCCGCTCGAGCTCGGGGATCTGCTTGCCGGGCACGATCGGCCGGTACGTCCCGTCGGCTCGCGGGTTGTTGCCGATGAAGAAGTTGACGCCACCCTGAGAGGTCGTGGGCAGGAAGTCTCCGCCCACCAGCCCATTGCGCAGCGCCACCGGTGCCAACGCCAGCGCCACTCCGGCGAGGAACGCGGCGGAGCGGCCGGCGCGGGGGGCCAGGGCGGCGCGACCGGCCAGAGCGGCGTGGCGGCCGGGCCCCGCGCCCGCCCCGGCCCCGGCCCGGCCGCCGCTCCACGCCAGCGGCAGCAGGAACGGCACGACCACCAGCGTGTTCTCCCGCAGCAGGGCCAGGACGCCGAGCAGGAAGCCGACCAGGAGCCACCGTCCGGCGGCTCCTCGCCGGGCTCCGGTCGCCGCCTCCGAAGGAGCGGTTGCCGCTGCCGAGACCGCAGTCGACACGTCCGAGGCGGCGGTTGCCTGCGAGGCGGCGGTTGCCGCTTCCGCGGCGGGGGTCGTGGCCTCCGAGCCAGCGCCCGCGGCCCAGGCCATGGCCCACAGCAGGAAGCAGACGGCGGTGACGGCGAGCGATTCCTTGAGCAGCTGAGCGTCGTAGAACAGGAACGGCCCGTACACCGCCGCGAGCGCCGCCGCGGCGAGGCCCGCCCGCTCGCCGGCCATCGCCCGTCCGGCGCGATAGAGGGCGTAGCAGCCCGCCACCGCCAGCCCGATCTGGGCGAGGTAGGCGGCGTCCAGCCGAGGTCCGACGGCCTTGTAGAGGATGGCGAGGAGGTAGGGGTAGAGCGGCGCCTGGAAGAAGACGCCGCGCCCGTGCCCCAGCCAATCGCCGCCGGCGATCTCTCGCGCCCAGCGGTCGTACTCCCAGCTGTCCATCACCGGCGCGCCGATGAAGGGCGCCCGCCGCACCGCCGCCCAGTGCGCGAGGCGCAGCGCCAGGGCGACCCCGAGGATCACCGCGATCGGCAGCGCGCGCCCGGCGCCCAGCCTGGTAGGAGAGGAGCCGTCCTCCGGCGGCGGCGCGGCGATTCGCCCGGTCCTCAGCCGGCGCCGGCGGCCTGACGCTGCCGCGACCGGTGCGTCGCCAGCCAGTGCGCCACCACCGGCAGCGCCAACAGGCCGAGCAGCACGGCGAACCAGAGGGTGGCGCCGCGGATGATGAAGGTGATCAAGGTGGCGCGCGCGGTGTCGAGGCCCTGCGCCCTGAGCAGCGCGGTGAGCGCGCCGTCGGCGGCGCCGAGGCCGCCGGGCAGCATCGAGGCGGACCCCAGGACGGTCGAGGCCGTGTAGTCGAAGAGACCTGCGAGGAATGTGGTGTGCGGCGCGTAGGCCCGCACCGCGACGACGAAGCCGGCGCCCTCCGCTCCCCAGGCGAGGGTCGACACCAGCAGGCCCATCGCCAGCAGCCCCGGAGAGAGCAGGCTGCGGAGTCCCTGGTAGATCGTGGCGAGGGCGCCGGCGCGTGCCCCGACGAACGGCAGGCGCGCCAGCCTGCCGAAGAGCCAGACCGCCCAGCGCTCCCAGGTGAAGACCGCGACGCCGAGCGCCACCGCGGCCAGCCCGATCGCCGCCCACCAGGGGCCGCCCGGGAAGGGGAGCGCGCCGACCGCGAGCAGCGCCGCCACCCCCAGGAGGTCGGTGACGCGCTCCGCCAGCACGGCCGGGGCGACGCGCAGCGCGGGACCGCCGCCGAGCTCGCGCACCAGCCAGGCCTTGCCCAGCTCGCCGGCCTTGCCCGGGGTCACCGACAGCAGGAACCCGGTGAGGAAGACGCCGCAGCTGCGGCCGAGGGGCAGGCGCGCGCCGAGGGCGCGCAGGTAGATCTCCCAGCGCACGAAGCGCAGCGAATAATTGAGCAGCGACAGCGCCAGGATCGGTGCCAGTAGCGCGAAGTCGAAGCGGCGCAGCTGCGCGAGGAAATGGCGCGGATCGGCGAGGCCGAGCAGCCCGGCCAGCACCAGCAGGCCGAGAGCGAACGCCGGCAGCAGCCGGCGCCCGAGGTGGTAGAGCGCGACTTCGGGGCGCCGCGGGTCCGTTGCCGGCGTGGTCGCCGGGGCCGCCGGCGTGGTCGCTGGCGTGCCAGGCGGCGCGTGCCCACCCGGCGCGGCGGCCGGCTCGGGCAGGCTCAGGCCGCCGCCGCTCGCGGATCGACCTCCGCCGCTTCCGGGTACTGCTCGAAGAGGCGCATCCACTTGCTGGTCTTCCGGTAACGCTCGATGCGCCGCTTGCCGATGGTCGGATACCAGGCGAAGTCGTGATAGAAGGACGATCCAAACACGAAGAAGTAGACCAGCGGCGTGCGGAACAGCAGCTTCTGCAGGCCGTGCAGCGGCCCGAACCAGACCAGGTTGCCGAAGCGGGAGACCGCGTTGTCGCCGACCGTAAAGTGGAAGTTCATGCCGGAGACGTCTTCGCCCACCACCTCGATGTCGCGCGGATCGCCCACTCCCAGCCCCGCCTCGTGGGCCAGCCGGATGTACTTGATCGACATCGGATCGAAGCCCATCAGCTTGGCCGCCACCGCGTCGATCGCCACCTGGTCGCCGGAGGCGAGCAGCAGGTCCTTCTCCACCGGGATCATGGTCCGCGGCCCGGGACCGTTGCCGCAGGTGGTGCCGTCCATGACCGCGAAGATGCCGCTGTGGATCTCTTTTTGGATGGTGAGCAGATCGACCAGCGTCTCGTGGATCCACGAGTGGGTGTAGTGCCGCCGGGTGTTGAGCAGGCCGCCGAAAGCGTTCTTCATCGCGCCGGTGGTGGTGGTGTAGATGTGGCACTTGACCGTCGGCAGGTGGACGATGTTCTTGCCGATGAAGAACTCCGGGATGGTGATGCCATCGGGATAGATGCGCGGCAGCGCCAGCATGCGGCCGCGGGGCTCGTAGCGGATCCACTTCAGGTCGTCGGGGAAGCAGTTGTAGCGCACCGGCACGCCGTACTTCTCGAGCACGGGCAGGTAGCGGTTCAGGCGTTCCCCTTTCTTGGGGTCGGTGACCACGGTGTTGTTCTGCACGCAGACCTGGTCGCCCAGCCCGAGCTTGCGCAGCTCGAGGATCGTCCCTTCGAGCTGCCAGGGGGTGGTGTTGGCGCCCGGGAACGGGAAATGCCAGGAGATGTTGTCCTTGAGAATGGTGGTGACGCCGCGGGCGAGATGATCGCGCGCGTCGGCCATCTCCATGGTCCGCCCGACGTCCTCGAGGACGCTCTCGGGCCTGGTCTTGAGCACGGCGACGCGGGGTTTCTTCACGGGTGGTGGTCCCTCCGGATGATCGGTCGGCAGCGGCCGGCGGCGCGAAGCGCCTACGATACCAATTCTACGAGCTTTGCGAGCTCACCGCTCAGCGAAGGACTACCCAGCGAAGAAGCCCCGCACCGCCTCGCAGACCGCCGCCACCTCCTCGTCGGTCAGCTCGGGGAACATCGGCAAGCAGAGCACCTGGGCCGCGGCGGCGGTGGCCACCGGCAGGTCGTCGTCGCCGATGGTCGTTCCTGCCGCCCGGCCCGGAGCGGCCGCCGTTCCCGCGAGGGCCGGCTGCCGGTGCAGCGGCGAGGGGTAGTGAATGGAGCTCGCGATGCCGTGGTCGGCCAGGTGGCGCATCAGGGCGTCGCGGTGGGCGGTGCGCACCGTCAGCTGGTGGTAGACCGACAGGCTCCCCGGCGGGTCGGCCGGCGGCAGCGCCAGGTCGCCGGCGCCGGCCAGGCCGCCGTAATAGCGGCACGCCAGCTCGCGCCGCCGCGCGTTGTCGGCCTCGAGCAGCGGCAGCCGGCAGTTCAGCACCGCGGCCTGCAGGCTGTCGAGCCGGCTGTTGCATCCCACCTCGACGTGGTGATAGCGCGTGTCCTGGCCGTGGTTGGCGAGGCGCCGCACCCGCTCCACCAGCGCGCGATCGTTGCCGGTCACCGCGCCGCCGTCGCCGTAACAGCCCAGGTTCTTGGTGGGGTAG
>Ga0210384_10002206_pt1 | contig 24195 bp, 19 predicted proteins | sample IncBWH2MmetaG_FD_160574 | JGI IMG/M metagenome (GOLD analysis project Ga0210384, IMG submission 160574) | Forest soil microbial communities from Barre Woods Harvard Forest LTER site, Petersham, Massachusetts, United States - Inc-BW-H-2-M | ecosystem: Environmental > Terrestrial > Soil >...
CTTTCCGCTTCCGGACTGACCGCAACTTCTGGATGCAGAATTTTTGCAAGCGCTTCGATTCCGGTCATCAGGCGCGGCCCCGGCCGCGAAAAATAACCGCCGGCATCCATCGCGTACACGCGGGAATTCCGCACGGCAGGAATCGCGCTCCACTCTTCCGGAAACGACATCCCGCAGTACTCATCGCGCGCTTGCTGCGCGCTGTAGCCGCACTGCGCGATCAAAAGGATTTCCGGAGCCGCAGTGATCACATCTCCGGCGGTGACGCGGAAAGAGGGGGTGCGCTTTCGGCCAAGCGCATCTTTGCCACCCGCAGCCTCGATCATTTCCGGCACCCAATGCCCTGCCACATACAACGGCTGAAGCCATTCCAGGATCGCCACGCGCGGGCGGTGCTCAATGCCCGCGAGTTGGGACTCGAGTTCGCCAAGCCTTGTTCCGATTTTCTTCAGCAGATCTTCCGCTTCATGCCCGCGGCAAGTCTCTTCCCCAACCCACAATATGTCGCGCCACACATCGCCAAGATCCAGCGGATTCAGGCACAGAACTTCCGGCGGCTCAGGGAAACGCGCCAGTGTTGTCGCCAGATCGTCCGGCGAAGCGGCGCAAACCTGGCACAGATCTTGGGTAATAATGAGGTCCGGCGCCAATTCCGCAAGCGTCTCGGCATCCACCGAATACAGGCTTTCGCCGCGCGAGACATATTCGCGCACCAGCCGGTCGATCTCCGCAGGAGCCGCGTCGTGAGGCAGCCGCGAATGAATCACCACGCGCCTCGTGCGCGCCTGGGCAGGAAAGTCGCACTCGTGGCTCACGCCAACAACTTCCTTGTCGAAGCCGAGAGCGAACAAGATTTCCGTGGCGGACGGCAGAAGAGAGACGATGCGCATAGTGAGCCGATCCTACGAGAATTCTGCCTTGCGGGCTGATAGTACCGCCGCTTGCGGTTAACTAGCAACGTTGTTCCGCGAGGGCCGGTTTTCTACTTGTATAGAAAATACTTTCGCCGCGCTTGATCAAACTTCACCAGGTCCGTGGACCAACTGGCGACGATCTGCTCGGGAGAAACACCGGCTTCGAGCTGTCGGATCGTTTCTGAATTCCCAATCAGGAAAAGTAATTTCGCCGGATCAAATTTCGCCGGATACAGCTTTTGCAAGACGACGGCGATCTCCAACCCCGTGCGCACGGAACGTACCGCAGCCCGGTCCGTTATGCGAATACCCACGCCTCCGCAACGCTGCCCCGCATAAAGCCCGGAGACGGGGATGAACGGCTGATCCGTAAACCGCAAGCCGGGCTCGTGGAGCGCATTCAACTTGTCCGCCACGGCCATTCCATCCATCCACGGCGCGCCAAACTCCTCGAACGGCGTCTCCGTTCCGCGCCCAACCGACACACCCGCGTTCTGCAGAGTCTCAATGCCAGGATAAACAACCGATCCCTTCACCGTGCGAAGGTTGGGCGACGGAGGCACCCAGCGAATCCCCGTGCTCTCGAAAAAGTAATTGCGGTGCCAGTTTTTCATTGCCACAACGTGCAAGTCGCACCCGATGTGGTTTTCCGTATTGAAGAACTGTGCGAGCTCGCCGATGGTCAGCCCATATCGAATGGGCAAAGGAAAATAGCCGACGATGCTGGTTTTGTCCGAATCCAGCAGCGGTCCTTCAATGACATCGCCTCCGAGTAGATTTGGCCTGTCCAGCACGTAGAACGCGATGTTGTGCTTGGCCGCTTCCTCCATGCAGTAGGCCATCGTGGCCGTGTATGTATAGAAGCGCACGCCGGCGTCCTGCACGTCGAAAACCAGCGTGTCGATGCCCGCAAGCATTTCGTCCGTGGGCCGCAGCGATTCGCCGTACAAGCTGTAAGTAGGCAACCCCGTCGTCGGATCTTTCGAAGAGGCAAATTTCTCGTCGGCGCGCCCCGCAATCCCATGCTCGGGACTGAACAGTGCCACAAGCTGAAGCCCCGGCGCGTGAAAGAATAGCTCGATCGTCGAGCGGCCGAGGGCGTCGAGTCCCGTGTGATTGGTGATTAAACCGACATGCTTGCCGCGAAGCGGCGCAAATTTCTCCGCTTCAAGCACGTCGATTCCCGTTTGCACGCGCCCAGGGCGCCGCGATTTTTTCACCGCGGCCTGCGAGGAATTACAGAGAGCAAGAAGGACAAGGAGGCCTGCTAAAACGGCGAACTTGTTCCTAAGCCCGCGATCCCGATGACGTTGGCTCAAAGCATTCCCTCCGGTCGTGCGCCACCAATGATATTCTGGAACGCTTCGTTCGGGGCTGCGTTGTGAGCCTGAAGTGCGTGTGTTATATACAGGCGCAGGATCCGGGCAGGAGCCGGGGAGACACACATCTGATGAAAGGACGCGGTACTGGCGTTCTGCTTTTCATCCCTTTTGTCTTGTTTCTTCTTCTTATGGCCCACACCACGCGCAGTCAGAGCAACACTCCTTCCGCAAGCGATTCGAACAGCGCGAAGAAAACCGTGCCCACGACGAAACCCCGGCAAAAATTATCTCCTGCCGCCTCGCAGTGGGTCGAAACCACGATAGCAAAAATGACTCTCGACGAAAAAGTCGGCCAACTGATTTTCGCGACCTATCACGGAAGTTTCACCGCCTCCGACGCGCCCGCCTATCGAGACATGATGCGCGACGTCGAAAAGCTCCGCGTCGGGGGTTTCATAAACATCACACAAAGTTCCCCGCTGGGCATTGTGAAGAGTCAGGCGTACCCAACCGCTGTGCTCACAAATCAACTGCAAGCAAAATCAAAACTCCCACTGCTCATCGGCGCGGATTTCGAACGCGGCACCGCGATGCGCTTGGATGAAGGGACTTCGTTTCCAACGGCCATGGCGCTCGCGGCAGCCGGCAATCCCAGCGATGCCTACACCATGGGAAGAATCACCGCGCTAGAAGCGCGGGCCGTCGGCATTCAGTGGATCTACGCGCCGGATGCCGACGTAAACAACAATCCGGACAATCCCATCATCAACACGCGCTCGTTTGGCGAGGACCCTCAGAAAGTTGGCGCGTACGTGACGGCGTTCGTGCACGGCGTGCAAGAAAACGGCGGTTTGGCGACGGCAAAGCATTTTCCAGGGCACGGTGACACCGCCGCGGATTCACATATCGATCTCCCCGTGATTCGCGCGGACCGCGAGCGCCTCGAGACTTTGGAGCTAGTTCCCTTCCGCGCGGCCATTGCTGCGGGAGCGGAGAGCATCATGACCGGCCACCTGTCGATCCCCGCGCTCGAGCCCGATTCGAACACTCCGGCGACACTTTCCTCAAATATTTTGACCGGACTTCTGCGCAAAGAACTCGGCTACCAGGGGCTGGTGGTCACCGACGCGATGGACATGGGCGGTATCACAGTGCGTTACGCGCCGGGGGAAGCCGCGGTGCGCGCGTTTGTGGCGGGAGCGGATGCACTGCTAATGCCGCCGGTTCCGGACGCCGCCTTCGATGCAGTGCGCGATGCGGTGAAGTCCGGACGCATTTCGCGCGAGAGGTTGGACGCTTCCGTGCGCCGCATCCTGCAGGCGAAGGCACGGCTGGGACTCTACAAAGAGCGCTTGATCGATGTCGACGCCCTGAATAAACATTTCGGAAAGATCGAATGGCAGGGCCAAGCGCAGGAGATTTCGGATCGTGGCGTGACCTTGCTGCGGGATACGCCACACCGCTTGCCGCTCGATGAAACGAAGCCGACGCGGGCGCTACTCGTTGCGCTCTACGCCGATCCAGAACCGTATCCTGGCGAAGATCTCGAGCGCGAACTGCGTTCGCGTGTGGATGCGCTCACCATGCTGCGGGCGGACACGCGATTTGTGAAAGCGGACAACCTGAAATTGCCTGCGCCGGACGCGTACGACGTGGCGATTCTGGCGTTTTTTGTGCGGGTAAGCGACCGCAAGGGGAATGTGGACATACCGGCGGAGCAGGCTGCGCTGGCGGAAAAAGTTTACAAGAACGGGAAGCCGGTGGTGACGATCGGATTTGGCAGTCCGTACCTCGTGGAACATTTTCCGCAGGCGGAGACCTGGCTGGCGGCGTTCGGCATCAGCGACGTGGCGCAAATCTCCGTGGCACGCGCGCTTTTCGGGCAGATTCCGGTGCGCGGGCATTTGCCGGTGACGGTTCCGGGCGAGGAGATGAAGGCGGGATTTGGGATTGAGCTCGCGGCGAATCCGATGACCGTTCAGCCGATGGAACCGCGTGCCGAAGCGCAGCTACGGCCGGCGTTTGACGTCATCGAACGCGCCATTGCGGATAAAGCTTTTCCTGGCGCGACGCTGGCGGTTGGCTACCGAGGGCGCGTAGCGCTGCACGGGTTCGGCAGGCTGGGCTACGACGCGAAGTCGCCACCGGTGAATGGGCGAACAATGTATGACGTTGCGTCGCTGACAAAAGTCGTCGTAACCACGACGCTGGTGGAAAAACTGGTCGAGGGAGATTTTCATTCTCCGCTGCAGCTGGATGCGCCGGTCGAGCGCTACTTGCCGGAGTGGGCTGGCGGCCCGCAGCCGGAGTGGCGTCGTCGAGTGACGGTGCGCCACTTTATGACGCACACGTCGGGGCTGCCGCCGTTCAAGGAGTACTGGCGCACATCAAAGGGCAAGCAAGACACTTTGAGAATGATTTTTGCCGAGCCGCTCGAGTCGGAGCCGGGAACGAAAATGGTGTACTCCGATCTCGGAATTATTTTGATGGCCGAGATTATCGAGCGCTTGACGGGACGGACGCTCGACGACCTCGCGAAGGAATATATTTTCTCGCCGCTGGGGATGAACGATTCGATGTACAAGCCGCCGAAAAAACTTTGGCCGCAGATTGCGCCAACAGAATTTGACGCGAATTTCCGGAAGCGGCTGATCCAAGGCGAGGTGCATGACGAAAATGCCTTCGCGATCGGCGGCGTCTCAGGCCACGCGGGACTGTTCAGCACGGCGCCCGATTTGGCGGCGTTTTGTCAGATGCTGCTGAATGGCGGCGTCTACGCGCACCAGAGAATTTTGCGCCGCTCGACGATTGCGCAATTCACAGTGCCGCAACAGCTTTCGGGCGGGACGCGCACGCTGGGCTGGGTGGTACCGACCGAGGGCAGCTCCAGCGGGCACTCCTTTTCGCCGCACAGCTTCGGGCATACCGGTTTCACGGGCACTTCGATTTGGATCGATCCGGACCGCCAGCTCTTCGTGGTGCTGCTGACGAATCGCGTCAACCCGACGCGCGAAAACCACAAAATTGCCGAGGTGCGGCCGGCGCTCCACGATGCGGTGATCGAGGCTCTCGGACTGACGACAGCGGTACCCGCGTCCAAGTAAGCTGAGCAAGCGGGCAAGCTCAAGCAATTGTCGGCAGTAACCCCGCTCCCCCGATCCCTTCGCCTGCTGCAAGGGGCGACCGCTCCACGGGAGCTCTCATCGGACCTCAGACGGTTCTTCGCATCAACACGCACGGAGAGAGGTTAGAGAGTAGGAGCGCTTGGGCATGGGAACCTGCATTCGGCAAGAAGCACGATATAGATTGGCTGGCCGGACAAGTGGCGAGAGTCTGGGAGAGCGCCGGAGGGGCATCAATCGGAAAGCCGGTGGGTGAGGTGGGCTTAGGACGGAGGAACATTTTGCTGCAAATCCTCGGCGGCTTGGGCCAGGTCGACAGGTTTGCCCAGGTCGCGCCAGTAGGAGTTATCGTGGCGGAAGGCTACGATTCTTTGGCCTTGGGAGGCTAGGCGGAGATAGGAATCGATGATGGAGAAGGGGCCGGTTTCGGTGAGCAGGGGGAGGAGGCGGGGGGAGATGATGTGGATGCCGGAAAAGGCCAGGGGGTACAAGGCGGAGAGTGTCCTCGACTCAGGGAGTGGCGAGTGCCCTTTGACGCGGCGGCCGGAGAGTTGGAGTTGGTCGTTGAAGAGCAGTTGGCGCCCGGAGTCTCGGGATTGCACGGCTAGGGTGGCCAGGGCCTGATGATCGCTGTGGAATTGGAGCATGCCGGCCAGGTCGACGGTGCTGATTACGTCGACGTTGTGGAGAAGGAAAGGCTTGTCGGCGAGGACGGAGTGCTGTCGGCTGGAGTCAGCGCGGCTCGGATTTTCTTGGAAAAACCAGGCGGCTTTTTTCAACCCGCCGCCGGTGTCGAGGAGTTGATCGTCTTCGCGGGAGATTTCGATGCGCATGTTGAAATTGTTTTTGGATTTGAGATATTGCTCGACCATGTCAGCGAAGTGGTGGACGTTGATGATGACTTCGGCGATGCCGAAGGTGCGGAGGCGCGTGAGGATGATTTCTAGGAGGGTGCGGTTGTTGATTTCGACCAGGGCTTTGGGGCGTGTGTCGGTCAGGGGGCGGAGGCGGGTGCCTAGGCCGGCGGCTAGGATCATGGCTTTCATAGGCGGGGACCGGAGAGTCGTGAGCAGGTAGCAGCAGGGAGCAGTGAGGGAAAGAAAAAGACAACGCAGAGACACACAGGGCGCCGAGAAAACGCAGAGGAAGAGGGCAGTGACGCATGGAGGGTGGCGAGGAAAAATCGGAAAAAACCACGTACCCAGAGGACACGGAGAGCGCACAGGGGGCAGAGAAGAGGGGAGATCATTTGCGGAGGTTCTCTAAACCAAGGTGGCGAAGGACGACCGCCACGCCGGGTTTGATGCGGAGGCGTTTGGCTAATTGCTCGGCTAGATAAACGGAGCGGTGTTGGCCGCCGGTGCAGCCGAACGAAACCATTAGATTCTTGAAGCCTCGGCTTTGGTAGCTGGCTATGCTTGCGTCTACCAGGCTCAGGACGCTGGCGAGATATTGATGAACGGTTTCTTGTTGGTTGAGATAGTCGATCACCGGGGCGTCTTTGCCGGTTGCGGATTTGAAGCGCTCTTCGCGGCCGGGGTTGGGGAGGCTGCGGCCGTCGAAGACGAAGCCGCCTCCGTTGCCGGTTTCGTCGCTGGGGAGGCCCTGGTGAAAGGAAAAGCTGAAGATGCGAACGACTAAATTGTCGGCTTCGCTCGCCAGGCCCTGGAGCTTTTCCGAGGCCAGCATTCCTTTGAAAGCGGCCATTAACGCCGGGAGTGCGATCGGTAGCTCGACGTGATGCAACAGCCAGCGGAGATTTTTCAGCGCGTAGGGGACGCTTTGCAGGAAGTGTGCTTTGCGTTCGTAGAAACCGCGGAAACCGTAGGCGCCGAGGGCTTGCATGATGCGGACGAAGACGTAGCCGTAGTAGTAGCGGAGGAAGGCTTCGCGATCGACCGGGATGAAATTCGCGAGCGCGCGAAGATAATCATAGATGAGCTGCTGCCGGAGTTCAGGGGGGAGATCGGCTTTGGCATCGTAGAGGAGAGAGGCGATGTCGTATTGCAGGGCGCCTTGGCGGCCGCCTTGGTAATCGACGAAATAAGGCTGGCCATCGCGGAGCATGATGTTGCGCGACTGAAAATCGCGGTAGAGGAAATAATCGCGGGGCGCGCTGAGAAGGAATTCGGTCAGGCGTCCGAAATCGTCCTCGAGCGCGAGTTCGCTGAACGGGATGCCGGCCAGGCGGAGGAAATAGTATTTGAAATAGTTGAGGTCCCAGGCAATGGATTGGCGGTCGAAGCTGGCGATGGGATAGCAGATGGAGTAGTCGAGGTCGCGGCTGGCTTCGACTTGGAAGCGCGGGAGGACGGCAACGACTTTGCGATAGGCTTCGACGACTTGCGGGGCGATGGTGCCGCCTTGGCGATTCTTGGAGAGAAACTCGTAGAGCGTAGTGTCGCCGAGATCTTCTTCGAGATAAGCGCCTTGCGTTAGATCTTCGGCGTAGATTTCCGGGACGGGGAGCTGGTGTCTGCGGAAATGTTTGGAAAAGGCGAGGAAGGCGGCGTTTTCTTCGCGGACGTTGTAGAGGATGCCGATGGCGGTGCGCGGGCCGGCGCCCAGGCGGATGATTTTGCGGCCCGAACCGCCTAGTTCGCCTTGGAGCGGGTGCACGCGGTCGACGGGGGCGTGGAAGTGTTGCTCGAAGAGATTTTTTAGGACCTCGATGGGCATGGTTTTCGGCTTAGCTGCTACTACTCATCCCTAGAGCAAATCGTTTTCTAGCATAGCCGATTCCGATCGAAGAGATTTGGGTGGAAGTGAAAGCGTGTGCCCAGAAATGTCGAGAATGGATGAGGGCGTAGAACAGAGCAGAAGCTTCAGCCTGTGCCGCGAGTGGTGTATTGATGATTTGGCGGCAAGCGATCGGCCATCGCTCGGCACTTGCGTCCAAGGCGAACAACCGACGGCTATAATGAAGTGATGCCAGCACAGCGGAGCGAAAAAAGGCGGACAGAACAGCGACTGGCTGCGTCGAACAGGCTCGACCAGATGACGGCGGCGGAAATTGTGCGGTTGATGAACCGCGAGGATCGCAGCGTCGCCGCGGCGGTGAAGCGAGAGTTGCCAGCCATTGCGCGGGCGGTGGATGCGATTGTGCGCGGCATGCGAGCGGGCGGGCGGTTGATTTATGTGGGGGCGGGATCGAGCGGGAGGATGGCGGTGTTGGATGCGGCAGAGTGTTCGCCAACGTTTGGAATTGCGCGGGGACAGATGGTGGCTTTGATTGCGGGGGGACGACGCGCGGGGACGGGGGCGGTCGAGGGCGCGGAGGATTCGGCGGCGAATGGGGCGCGGGATTTGCGGCGCTTGAAATTGGGACGGAACGATGTGGTGGTGGGGATCGCGGCCAGCGGGACCACGCCGTATGTTTTGGGGGCGATAAAGTATGCGCGGGGGCGTGGGGCTTTCACCGTGGCGGTAATGGCTAACCGGGATATGCCGCTGGCGCGCCTGGCGAAGATTGTGATTGGGGTGGAGGTGGGGGCGGAGGTTTTGACGGGGTCGACGCGATTGAAGGCGGGGACTTCGCAGAAGATGGTCTTGAACATGCTGAGTACGGCTGTGATGGTGAGGCTGGGGCATGTTTATGAGAACTTGATGATTGATGCGGTTTTGACAAATGAGAAGCTGCATGGGCGGGCGGTCAGGATTCTGATGGAGGCTAGCGGTGCGAGTGTGTCTAGAGCGGAGGACGCTTTGCGGGCGGCGGGACACAGTATGCGCGTGGGGTTGGTGATGCTGAAGTTAGGAGTGAGCGCGAGAGCGGCTCGAAAAAAACTGGCGGCGGCTCGGGGGAATTTGCGCAGGGCATTGGGGGAATAAGAAAGAGCCCTACGCAGAGGCACAGAGAAGACCTAGCAAGACGACCAAAGAAAGAGCGGATGGACAAATTTTTGATTCGGGGTGGAAAAGCGCTGCGCGGGACGGTGGCGATCAGCGGGGCGAAGAATTCCGCGCTGCCGGTGATGGCGGCGGCTCTGCTTACGGCGGAGAAGGTTGCGGTGCACAATATTCCCAAGGTGCGTGATCTGATCACCATGGGCAAGCTGCTGACGTTTATGGATGCGAAAGTCACGGTGACAGAGATGCCGGCAAGCGACTACGTAATCGAGGCGCCTACGTTGAATCATGCGGAGGCGCCGTATGAATTGGTGAAGACGATGCGGGCGTCGATTTTGACGCTCGGGCCGTTGATGGCGCGGCTGGGAATGGCGCGGGTGTCCTTGCCGGGGGGTTGTGCGATTGGGGCGCGGCCGGTGGATTTGCATTTGTCGGCCCTGGAAAAGATGGGCGCGGAAATCGCGACGTCACACGGATACATCGAGGCGAAGGTGCCGGGAAACGGAGCCAAAGGCGGGCGGCTGAAGGGCGCGCACATTGTGTTTGAGAGAATTACGGTGACTGGCACTGAAAATATCTTGATGGCGGCGACTTTAGCCGACGGCGAGACCGTGCTTGAGAATTGCGCGCGTGAACCGGAGGTGACGGACCTCGTCGTAATGCTGCGGAAGATGGGCGCGGAGATCGCAGGAGACGGCACGGCGACGTTGCGGATTCGCGGCGTGCGGGAATTACACGGGGCGGAGCACAGTGTGATTCCGGACCGCATTGAGACGGGGACGTTTTTGGTGGCGGGAGCAATTACCGGCGGCGACCTGACGATTGCGAATTGTGAGCCGAAGCATCAGGGAGCAGTGATTGCGAAATTGCAAGAGGCGGGGGCGTCGATCAACACGGTGGACAAGACGACTCTGCGCGTGCACGGAGGCGGAAAACTGATGGCCGCGGACATGACTACCGAGGAGTATCCGGGATTCGCTACGGACATGCAGGCGCAATACATGGCGTTGGCGACGCAGGTGGAAGGCACGTCCTTGATTACGGAGACGATTTTCGAGAACAGGTTTATGCATGCCAGCGAAATGATTCGAATGGGCGCGAATATTTCTGTAGAAGGGCGGCGAGCCGTAGTGCACGGGCCTGCAGTGTTGTCTGGATCGACGGTGCAGGCTTCCGATCTGCGGGCTAGCGCGGGTTTGGTGCTGGCAGGGTTGGTGGCGAGTGGAGAGACGGTGATCGACCGCGTGTATCATATCGATCGTGGGTATGAAGGCATTGTTGAGAAGTTGCGGGCGGCGGGCGCCGACATCGAGCGAGTGCATGGCACGGGGTTTTGACGTCCTGCTCTGCCTGAAGGGCCCTGAAGGAACAGGCAGCGTGAGCAGGCCGCCAAAGGAGAGAAGGCCCCCGAAATTGTCGAGGGCCTTCTCCATTCTTGCAAGATATGAACCGTGGTTGAAACGGGCACGGCAAGCCGCGCCCCCAAAAACATGAAGGCTATTCGTGGCTGCCGGAGTCGCCGCCGGAGCTATCGCCGCCGGAGGGACCCTGTTGGCCGCCGCCGCTGGCGGCTGCCTTTTGCTGTTTCTCGCGGGCTTCCTTAATGAGGGCTTTGCGCGAGAGGCGAACTTTGTTGCCCTCGATGGAAAGAACTTTGACGAGGACCTGGTCGCCGAGCTTCAGCTCGTCGCGAACGTCGCGGATGCGATGTTCGGAGATTTCGCTAATGTGCAGCAGGCCGTCGGTGCCGGGGAAGAGTTCGACGAAGGCGCCGAACTCCGCAAGGCGCACCACTTTGCCGAGATAGGTTTTGCCGATTTCAGCGGAAGCAGTGACATCGCGAACCATTTGCAGTGCCGCATCGCCGCCAGCGCCGCTGGTCGAGAAGATGTGCACCGTACCGTCTTCGAGGACGTCGATTTTGACGCCGGTGGCTTCGATGATGGACTTGATCTTCTTGCCGCCCGGACCGATCAGGTCACGGATCTTGTCCTGAGGAATTTTCAGCTTGAAGAGGCGCGGAGCGTACGCGGAGATTTGCGTGCGTGCTTCGCTGAGCGTCGCCTCCATGGTGTCGAGAATTTGCAGGCGGGCTTTTTTCGCCTGGGCCAGGGCTTCGCGCATCATGCCGATGCTTATGCCCAGGACCTTGATGTCCATTTGGAGTGCGGTGATGCCTGCTCGCGTGCCCGCTACCTTGAAGTCCATATCGCCGTAATGATCTTCAGCGCCGGCGATATCCGTGAGGATCGAATACTTTTTATCGTCGCCGACAACAAGGCCCATGGCGATACCTGCGCACGGCGCTTTCAGAGGAACGCCAGCATCCATGAGAGCCAGCGAGCCGCCGCAAACGGTGGCCATCGAGGAAGACCCATTGGATTCGAGTATGTCGGAAACGAGGCGCATGGCGTACGGGAAATCCGCCTCAGGAGGAAGCAGGTTGACGAGCGCGCGCTGCGCGAGAGCGCCGTGGCCGATTTCGCGGCGACCGGGGCCGCGCAGGAACTTCACCTCGCCGACGCTGAACGGCGGGAAGTTGTAATGCAGCATGAAGCGATTGAATTGGTCTTGCTCGAACAGCAGGTCGAGGCGCTGCATGTCTTCCTTGGTGCCGAGGGTAAGCGTGGCGAGAGCTTGCGTTTCGCCGCGAGTGAACAGAGCCGAACCGTGCACGCGGGGTAGCAAGCCGACTTCGCAGGAAATATGGCGGATTTGGTCAAAGGCGCGGCCGTCAGGACGGCGGCGGGCGTTTAGAACGTCATCGCGGAAGATGTTCTCGCGAAGGCGCTCGAGTGCGCGCTTGGTGAGAGCGCGCTTTTCGTCCATCTCCTTCTTGGGCTCCTCGGGGATGGTTTTGATGATTTCTTCCTTGAGGGCATCAACGAGGTGGTAGCTCTCTTTCTTGGGATGTTTTTCGGTATTAAGAGCATCGTGGAGCTTGGCGCCGTACTTTTTGTCGAGGTCCTTGTAGATGGATTCGTCAAAGGGAAGCGGCTTAACGACCACCTTCACCGGCTTGATTTTCGCGTGCAGCTCCTTGATGGCCGCGACAATTTTCTTGACCTGAGCGTGTCCGAATTCGAGAGCGTCGACGACGGCTTCTTCAGAGATTTCGAGAGCGCCGGACTCGACCATGACAATGGCTTCTTCCGTGCCGGCGATGACGATGTTCAGCAAACTCTTCTTTTGTTCGGCAACCGTCGGATTGGCCACCAGCTGGCCATCGAGCAAGCCGACGCGAACGCAAGCAATGGGCTTCTCAAACGGGAGATCGGAACAATAGCTGGCAGCGGAGGCGGCGGTAACCGCGATGACGTCAGGGTCATTGTCGCTGTCCGCGGAAAGCACCATCGCGACGATTTGTGTTTCGTTGCGCCAAGACTCCGGGAACAGCGGGCGCATGGGCCGGTCAATCAGACGAGAGGTCAGAATTTCCTTTTCCGAAGGGCGACCTTCGCGCTTGAAGAAGCCTCCGGGGATTTTTCCAGCCGAATAGGTATTTTCGCGATAGTCGACGGTCAGGGGAAGAAAGTCGCGGTCGTTGGCGACAGTCGACATACAGGCGGTGGTCAACACGACGGTGTCACCGTAGCGAGCGGTGATTGCGCCGTTGGCTTGCTTGGCAATCTTCCCGGTTTCGAGAACCAGGGCGCGTCCTCCGATTTCAACCGATACCTGGTGTGGTGCTGGTGTGTGCGTATTTTCAGACATAGGTAATTATTTCCTTTGGCTCCGTTTCATACGGAGCATTCTAGCGCGTCTACAGGAGCGACCACCGTCGAGGAGCAGGCGGCCGCTTCGTGTGGCCTAGAAAAACGTTTCCCTGCTTCGAGTAGGTCGGCAAATACCTGGCCCGGATAACCCCGGAGAAGAAAAGAGGCGAGAAATACAACCGGAGACTTCTAAAAGCGAGCCGGATTAGACCGCGAGAAACGCCGGCCAAAATGCAGCCGAAGGCCTGATAATTTCACAAATGGCGCAACCGACAGGGGTGGCGTCAGACAGACTTCGATTGGAAGTTGTCATGGCGTGAAATCGCAGAGGCTTCTGCCCGTTGAGAGCGTGAAATGTAAGGCAGTTACTTGCGCAGGCTAAGGCGTTCAACAATCTCGCGATACCGATCCGGGTCACGACGGTTTAGATAGTCCAGCAGGCGGCGGCGCTTATTGACCATCATGATCAAGCCGCGCCGGGATGCGTGGTCTTTAACGTGGGACCTGAGATGCGTTGTGAGGTAGCTGATCCGTTCGCTCAAAAGTGCAATCTGGACTTCCGGTGAGCCAGTGTCTTTCACTTCCCGCCGGAATTGCTCGATCAACACCGCTTTGGCTGTGCTCAAGTGCCCCTCTCCGTCGTCCCCTGAATTTTTTCCTCTTCTCTTCGACTCATTCAGGCTAACACAAATATGTTTTGAGTGTAAAGGAATGTCAACATACGTCAGGGGCCTGTTTTGGCGGTTCGAGGCTTTGGGGTTGCGTTGTTGCGGCAAATTGGGTTGAATGCTTGCTGCGAGTGTAGAAGCTTTGAGAGGAGAACGAGAAATGCAAAAACGAATGGCGGCGATTGGCGGGCTTTGCCTTAGCTTGAGTTTTCTGACGACCCAGGCGTCCAGTCAATCGGACAAGAGCAAGCGCCCAAGTCCTCCGGCGACGGCGTCCTGCACGCTGGCAGATGGTAAAACGATCACGGTGGACTACTCGAGCCCGCGTGTAAAAGGCAGAAAAATCTTCGGAGAACTCGAGCCCTATGGCAAAGTCTGGCGCGCGGGTGCCAACGAAGCCACGACGTTTGTAACGACGGCGGACTTGAAGGTTGGCGGGAAAGACGTGCCCGCCGGCGACTACACGATTTTTGCGATTCCCAATCCGGACAGCTGGACGTTGATCATCAGCAAGAAAACTGGAGAATGGGGCTTGGCGTATCCTGGGCCTGGGGAAGATCAAGCGCGCGTCGAGATGAAGGTCTCCAAGCTGCCGTCGCTCGTTGAGAATTTCACGATTGCCTTTGAGAAGGGCGGCAGCGGCTGCACCATGAGACTGGAGTGGGAGACAACTCGGGCTTCGGTGGAGATCGCCAAGAAGTAGGACCGGCACCCTGGCCTGAATGGTTTCTCACACTTTGAAGGCAAGAATGCCTGAGACAGACAGGAATACCTGTCCCACTCAGGAATTTTTCGTGCGGACAAGCGAAAGGAATTCGTCGCGCGTCTGCTTGTTGTGCCGGAAGCCACCGAGCATTGCGCTGGTCACAGCCTGGCCGTGCTGCTTCTCCACCCCGCGCATCTGCATGCAAAGGTGACGCGCCTCGATGATCACGCCGACACCTTCTGGGCTGATTTTGTCCTGAATAGCCGCGGCGATTTGACTGGTGAGGCGCTCCTGAATCTGCAGACGGCGCGCGAACATGTTGACCAGGCGCGCGACTTTGCTGAGTCCGATGACGCGCTTGTTGGGAAGATACGCTACGTGGCACTTGCCGAAAAACGGCAGCAAATGGTGCTCGCACAGGCTGAAGAACTCGATGTCCTTTACCACCACCATTTCGTCATAGGAAACGCTGAAGGTCGCGCCGTTGAGAATGTTCTCCGCGTTTTGGTGGTAACCGCTGGTCAGGAATTTCAGCGCCTTCTCATAGCGCTCGGGAGTCTTGCGCAGGCCTTCGCGATTCGGGTCTTCACCGATGAGTTTGATGATTTCGCGAACGTGACACGCAATTCTGCGCGCGTCCGGCTCTTTCTCGTCATGCAAGATGATTTCTTCCGTTGGTTTAGCCATGGCGTTTACCTCTCGAAGCCTTGTGGATGGTCTCCGGCGTATTCGAAACTGTTGTTTGACGTTTCCTGAACGCGGACGCGTTCGAGCTTCGCGCTCGGGAACGTTTTAAGGCGGCGGAAAATTTCGATGCATAGATTTTCCGTCGTGGGAACCACGGCGTGAAACGCCGCGACATCTTCGTTGAGCGACTTATGGTCGAAGGGATCCAGAACTTCACGTTCCACAAAGCCGTCCAGGTCCGCGAGGTTCGCGATCATACCCGTGGCCGGATCGATTTTTCCCGACACAAGAACTTCCACGACATAGTTGTGGCCGTGGCCAAAGGGGTTGTTGCACTTTCCATAGATACGGCAGTTCTCTTTTTCGCTGAGCGCCGGGCTGTGCAGCCGGTGCGAGGCGGCAAAGCGATAGCGGCGTCCCAGTTCGATTCTGACGGTGTCTTTCTGTGCGTGCGAACTCATCTCGCGTCAGCCCCTTCACTTCCATTGCGATAACAATCCGCAAATAGATCCGGCGTCTCGTAAAGCCGCACGCGATGCAGCTTTCCTTGCTTGATCTTCGGATCAAGCAGTTGCCAGATTACGCGCGCAATGTTCTCGCAAGTGGGGATCTGTCCGGCGAGTTCAGGCACTTCATAGTTCAAAAAACGGTGGTCCATCCGCTGCATCACTTCGCGCTCGAGAATTTCTTTCAAATCTTTCAAATCCAAAACCATTCCGGTTAGCGGGTCGGGTTCTCCGGCAACGGTGACTTCGAGAGTGTAGTTGTGTCCGTGTCCATGCGGGTTATTGCATTTACCAAAGACGCGGCGGTTCTCTTCCGCCGAGAAATCCGGATTGTGATAGAGGTGCGAAGCGGCGAACTCGATTTTGCGCGTGAGCAGGACCATGGTGTTGGGCTTGTCGCTAAGGCTATCTGGGCCCGCCGGGAAGAGTTACCGCAACTTCCCGTCCTTTCCATTCGACCTTCCCCTTCACGTGGCCCCGGTACGAGGCCCAAAGCACACCCGCGTATAGCGCCACAGCGGGCACGTAGTAAATGATGAATTTGAAGGGGTAGTGGTTACGAGATATCTCCAAACCGTAGGTGAATTGGCGCAGCAGGAGGAAACAGACACCCAGAAACGTGGCGATGGGAATTTTAAAGCCAAGAAGAATGAGAGCCAGAGGAATCCACGGGACGGAGGACTCCAGCTCGCGAAAGACGGCACCCGGACGGCCACCGACCAAAACATAGAGATTCTTCTTCCAGCCTTGCCACATCGCGCCGAAGGAGCGGTACATTCGAACACGGACGATTCCCTGCCCCGAACCAAACCACAGGCGGAAACCGGCGGCCTTGGCGCGCTTGGCGAGGGCAACGTCTTCGAGCACTTCTGCGGGGACGCTGGCGTGGCCACCGATCCGCTTGTAAGCGTCTCGCTCGATCATCAAGAACTGCCCGTTTGCGGCGGCCGCGGGCGAAGCGGGATCGTTCACGGCGTCGTAGGAGAAATGCTTTGCCAGCCGACAGTAGACGAAAGGAATGAGCGATTTCTCGTACCAGGACTCGGTGACTTGCTCCGGGGAGAAAGAGATCAGTGCGGCGCTATTTTCTTGTGCGATTTGGAGCGCGCGAGCGGTCGCGCCGGGTTCGAGCTCGGCGTCTGCGTCGGTGAACAGCAGCCAGGGACTTTTGGCTTCCTTCGCGCCGAGGAAGACCGCGTTGTTTTTTCCAACCCAGCCAGCGGGGACTTCCTCGGTTTCCAGCAAACGTAAGCGCGGAATTCTGCCTATCAGACTACGGACAATTTCCGCGGTTTTGTCGGTGGACTGGTCGTTGATGACGAGAATTTCTGCGATTTCGGGTTGCCGCGCCAGCGATTCGACACAGCTGGCGATGACTGCTTCTTCATTTCGCGCGGGCACAATCGCGCTAATCGAGGGTGCCAGAGAGGCCGAAGGCGGAGCCGAGTTTGGCGATTCGTTGGTCACGGCAAAGTCTGGGGGCAAGGGCCGGTTTCGATCCCGGGTCGGATAGGCTAGTATAGCATTCGATGAGAATCGGTCCGAAGATAGTGGCTTGGGGAGGCCTGGCGGCCTTCCTCGGGATCATTGTCGTTTTTGCCACGCCAAGCTACCGTCATGGCGAGGCGTCCATCGCAGGTAAGCGTGCGGAAGATTTTACAATGGAGCTCAGCGGCAAGCCATCACACCTTTCCGATTTTCGCGGCAAGGTGGTTGTGCTGAATTTCTGGGGCACGTGGTGCCCACCCTGCATCGAGGAAACTCCGGCCCTGAACCGGTTGCAGAAATACATTGAAGCCCGCAACGGGGTTGTTCTGGGTGTCGCGGCCGACGAGGACCCTGCTATTTACGAAGCCTTTCTCCGCGAACACGCGGTAATCTTTCCAACGTACCGCGATCCGGCCACCAAGGAGAATCATTCGCCCATCGCGCAATCGTACGGCACGGTCATGATTCCGGAGACCTACATCATCGATCGCCAAGGCAAGATTGCGCGCAAGATTATCGGACTTCAGGAGTGGGATTCTCCGGAGATGCTGGCGTACTTCGATTCCATCCTCGGCAAGAGCTGAAGGTTCCCAACGGAAAGAGTTTAAAGCGAGACTTTGCGCAAGCGGAGTGCGTTGGCGATGACCGAGACGGAGCTGAAGCTCATTGCGGCGCTGGCCAGCATGGGGCTGAGAAGCCAGCCGAAGAATGGATAGAAAACGCCGGCGGCGACGGGAATGCCGAGCGCGTTGTAAAGGAAAGCAAAAGCCAGATTTTGCTTGATGTTGCGGATGGCCGCGCGGCTTAGTTTGCGCGCGCGGACGATGCCGCGCAGGTCACCTTTTACGAGAGTGATTCCGGCGCTCTCGATGGCTACGTCGGTGCCTGCGCCCATGGCGATGCCGACATGTGCGGCGGCGAGCGCTGGGGCGTCGTTGATGCCATCGCCAGCCATCGCCACGATGCGACCCTGCTCTTGCAGGCGCTTGATGACTTCACCTTTTTCCTGAGGCCGCACCTCGGCTTTGATATCGTTTATGCCGAGTTGGCGGGCTACTGTCGCGGCCGTCTCGCGGCGATCTCCTGTGAGCATCACGATGCGCAGGCCGTCAGCCCGCAATGCACGAATCGCTTCGGGCGTGGACGGCTTCACCATATCTACTAGTGTGAGCACCCCGGCGAAGTTTCCATCGATCCCGATACACACGATGGACGAGGACGCGAGGCCATCCGCGCCAAATCCCGAGTAAAGACGCGAAGGGCTGAGCGGACGAAAGTTCTGCTCCTCTAGAAACCTGGCCGTCCCAACTACGACTAAGCGGTCCAAGACGCGGCCCTTTACGCCGCCTCCCGGAAACGCTTGAAAATCGGTGACTCCGGCGAGTTCTACGCCTTGCTCTTTTGCGCGGCGAACGATTGCACGCGCAAGGGGATGCTCGCTTACACTCTCGACGCTCGCGGCCAGCCAAAGCAGGCGGTCTTCGGTGAAGCCGCTTTCCGGAGCGGCTGCGATGGCGGCCACTACAGGCTTGCCTTCGGTGAGAGTCCCCGTCTTGTCGACGACAAGAGTGTCGACTTTGGCAAGCGTTTCTAGGGCTTCGGCGTTTCGAACGAGGACGCCCGCGTGGGCGCCGCGGCCGACCGCGACCATAACAGAGATAGGCGTGGCAAGGCCCAACGCGCAGGGGCAAGCGATGATCAGCACGGCGACCGCGGCGATGAGCGCATGGGCGAAGCGCGGCTCGGGACCGAAAAGCGCCCAGCCGACGAAAGCCAGCACCGCCGCCACGATTACGGCGGGCACAAAATAGGCGGCCACTCGGTCGGCCAGACGTTCGATCGGGGCGCGGCTCCGCTGGGCTTCGCTGACGAACTTGACGATTTGCGCGAGGAACGTTTCATTGCCGACGCGTTCGGCGTGCATCACGAAAGTTCCACTCGAGTTCAGAGTCCCCCCGGTGACCTTGTCGCCCGGAGATTTTTCTACGGGCATGGGTTCGCCAGTGACCATCGATTCGTCGACGGCGCTGGCGCCTTCGAGGACTGCACCGTCAACAGGAACGCTCTCTCCTGGCCGCACACGCAGGCGGTCGCCTTGCTTGACGAGGTCGAGCGCAACATCTTTTTCCGCGCCGTCGGGAGCGAGCAGATGCGCTTGTTTCGGCGCCAAATTCAACAAAGACCGAATCGCGCTGCCGGTTTGCCGGCGCGCGCGCAGCTCGAGTACTTGGCCGAGTAGCACGAAGGTAGTGATGACGGCGGCGGCTTCAAAGTAGGTTGCTACAGCGCCACGCATGTCACGAAACGAGGCAGGGAAAATTTGCGGAAAGAGCGTGGCCGCAACGCTCTCAAGATAGGCGGCGCCGGTGCCCAAGCCGATCAGCGTGAACATGTTGGGGCTACGATGGATAAGCGAGGCCCCGAATCGCTGGAAAAATGGCCAGCCGCCCCACAGGACTACCGGCGTCGCGAGAACGAATTCCAGCCAATTGCGCGCAACCGGCGAGAGAGGGAGTCTGAGCGCATCACCGAACATGGCCGTCAGCAGAACTGCCAGAGAGAGGGCGGCACTGACCCGGAATCGGCGCCACATGGAATCGTATTCGGGATCGGCTTCAGCTTCGGCGAACGCGTCCATGGGTTCGAGAGCCATGCCGCAAATCGGACAGCTGCCCGGTCCAATCTGAACGATTTCCGGATGCATGGGGCAAGTGTAACGAGTCTTTCTTTCGGGCTTCGCCGCGCCTGACTCGACCGCTGGGGAGTGATGCATCGTGTCGCGTTCGGCAGGCAGCGGACTGCGTTGCTGGCCTCCAGCGCCGGGAACGTCCAGAAATCTCTCCGGCTCACGGGAAAAGCGCTCCGCACACCCCGCGGAGCAAAAGTAGTAGTTTTTTCCCGCGTGCTCCGCCTTGCCTGCCGCCTTTTCCGGAACAACCATCATCCCGCAGACGGGATCCCTGTGCCCCAGCGACCCCTCGAAGATCGGGAGTGACGTTCCCGCTCGATTCTTTGAACCCATTGGGTGGTCTCCTCTTTCCGGGCCGAGCTATCGCAGATGGGCGTAGATCAATTCGAGCAGTTCGGTGTACATAGCTTCGGTCTCTTCTTTTTTTCCGCTCTCGAGAGCCTTGGCCGCGCAATGATGGAGATGATTCTTCATCAAGTTGCGTGCCACGCCGCGTAGCGCCTCCTGCACGGAAGCAACCTGCGTGATAATGTCCGCGCAATAGCGGTCTTCCTCCACCATTTTTTGCAAGCCACGAATCTGCCCCTCGATCCGGCGCAAGCGCTTCTGATTGGCATCTTTTAGCTCAGGGTCCACGCCGGCGGCTTTGCGTCCGCCGGGCGACGCGCAAGCGCAGTTTGCCAAACAACGCGGGCCGTTTCCCTTATGTCCGCTGTGGATCTGCTTTCGTGCGTCTGCCACCGTGATACCCTCCACCCCTATTTATACCCCCACCCCCTATCTGGAGTCAAGACCCTGCGGTTCCCATTGGAATCTTCCTTGCGGCGGGCTGCTATAATGCCGACATGACCCTGGTCGAAATTACCTACGAACTGCAATCCCCGCTTACGCCAGATCAACTGCGGCGTCTCGGCGAGTTTTCAAACACCTACGGCCTGCGGCGCTTTCATTTCGATGCCAGCAAGAATCGCTTGTCGTTTGAGTACGATGCTTCGCGACTGCAAGCGACACAGATTGCGCATGTGCTCGGGCGGGCGACCATCGCTGTGGCGCGTAGAGTCAACTAGGCAAATGGCTCACCAGAAGATTGCGCTTGGGATGGCGAGCCCTAGCGGTAGTCCAAGCCTTCCTTGTTTGAAGTAGGGGGCGCGTCAGAAAGTCTGGGAATGTCTGTCCTGCCGGAACTAAGCTCTAGAAAAAAATGAGGCCCCCGCTTGGGATCGGGGGCCTCGAAGAGTGCGTTTCGTTGTCAGTGCCGTTTTCACACCGACTCGTGGGGTCGTCCATCCTAGCTTCCCTCTCAGAGGCAGGTGGGAACGAATTGCGAAAAGTGGTGAGCGAGCCCCTTCCCCCTCGCTCGCCTCTCTCCTCAACTCATCATATGAAACGCACTCATGGGCCTTCCTAATGCACGGGTAGCGCCAATGTCCACGGTGAGCTGAATTTCTACCAAGTCTTTCATTAGCAAATACTTGCATGAACCGGAGGATTACCCACACCGCCCCAAATCCGGCCTTCGAGTTCAGTTTGGAACTCTTGAAAAAGTGATTCAGGGAGGCGCGACCTCTCCCGTCTGTGCCTCACCTCGTCTACCGAGTTACAGGACCCAGGTAACAAAATCTAGAGACTCCCTGCGCTATCGGTTTTGTTGGGCCTTGCCCGCAGACTAGACCTGTGCACATGCTTCCCGGCAACCGGCTCCTTCTGCGTACTCTTAGCCTTGGAGGCGCGGCTTTGTTCGCTTGTTTTCTTGCCGGATCACTGATTCTTTCGGCGGACACACCGACGGAGTTGCGCACCGCCAATGTCGGGACTTGCTATTGCCACTGTCGAGAATCGCGGGCTTACCGCAGCTGCGTGAAGATGTGTGAAATGCCGAAATATTCCGCGCGACGATGGGCAACGACCTGCGCCAAACCGCGGCTCAAATTGCCCGTGGAGAACCGCGATGTCGGCCCGCGCTTTCCTCATCCTGGCCGCGATGAGAGAGCACAACTCCCGACACCAGCGACAGCCAGCTAGGACGAGGTTTGCGTGTGCATCGCTGACGCGGCCGTCCGCTCGGCGGTTTCCGCGGGCTGACCTAGAAGTCTGGCCAACATCTCCGGAATCTCAAAGATGGCGCGATTGTCGAGGGCCGCGACATTTTTCCGAAATTCCGCCAGCCTTGCCGGTTCCAGCATTTGGCGCACTCCCTCAACGACTTCGCGAAAGCTCTTCAAGACAATGCCGACTCGCTTTTCCCTGACCCACGCTGCGTTGTAGCGTTCCTGCGGAAGCGTCCAGGCGTTCGATTCAATCAGCACGGGCAGCTTGCGAACCATAGCTTCTGCGATACTGCCGGGGCCCGGCTTGCCAATCAAGAAATCCGCAGCGCGCATGAGCTTGTGTATTTCCTTCGTGAAACCAACAATATGCACCGGCATTTTCCATTTTTGAGCCCGTAACTTCACCGCCAGCTCTTCGTTGCGGCCGCAAATCAGCATTAGCTGTAGAGGAAGACTTGCCGCATTTAGCCGTTCGGTTAAGTCGTACATCACCTTGGAGCCATGTCCGCCGAAGAGGACAATTGCGGTCGCTAGATCGTTTCCTAGGCCCATCTCCTGGCGAAGGGCAACCGGATCGATAGTGTCCTGCACATAGAAGTCGGGACGCAAAATCATTCCAGACGCTTGAAGAATATGGGCTTCGTCGTGGCCGAAGGCGCGCGCCTGCTCGACGGCGCGCTCGGTGCCCGCAATCACGTATTGCTCTTTAAGCGGTTCAATCCAGAACCGCGGCGGGTAATCGGCCAGGTCGGTAATGAGGGTCACAAACGGCCGGCCTGGATAGACGGCTTTCCAACTTTCACAAATCTCGCGATTGAAGTGCGGAATGACCGAGACCAGAAGATCGGCAGGGTGTTCGCGCCAGTATTGTTCGAGAAGGCGCACCAGGGGGCGGTGGAAGAGCTGAATGGTAAGCTGCAGAACCCGCAGGACATACTTGCTTCCGAGAGTCCACCCGTTCTGTAACATCAGGTTATATTGCTGCTGGATCCGGATCCCGGTCAGCTTTCTAAGCACGTCCAGCCGGTCTGTCAAATCCTGGAATTGCACAAGCTCTACCTGCCAAGGACGCCCTTGCTGGGTGGCGATGGTCTCCAGGGCGATGGCAGCGTTGCGGTGTCCGCCCCCACCATCATGGAAGACAACGTGAATTTTTTTCATAGTGGACATTCTGCCATACGCTTGATGTTCGCCGCACAGAGCAACCAGCATGCCATGTGGATAACTAAGGAAGTCCAATGTGCTCAAGGAGTTCCATGGGCACATTCATCTACAATTAGTGACCTCTTCATGGCCTGTTCATATCTTAGGTTAACAATAGTTTCATGCGCTGCGACCTCCACGTTCATTCGATCGCCTCGGGCATGTGCAACACTCCGATCCTCAGCCGGATTTGCCGCGAGTCGTACAACCAGCCCGCAGAAGTCTACACCCGGCTGAAGCAGCGTGGGATGTCGATGGTTACGCTAACCGACCACGACTCCATCGACGCCGGGGAAGCTCTCCGGAAACATCCCGATTTCTTCCTGAGTGAGGAAGCTACCGTAACGATGCCGAGCGGAACCGAGATGCACCTGGGCGTTCACGGAATCAGCGAGCGCGACCATATTGAAATTCAGCGCCGGCGTAAGGACTTCATTTCGCTGATGATGTACCTGACGGAAAGAAAACTGTTCTTCAGCGTGAATCATGTTTTCTCTAGTTTGACGGGACGGCGGCTCGAGGATGACTTCTGTTGGTTTGCCTCCTACGTGCCGGCGATTGAGACACGGAACGGCCAGATGTGGCGGGGAGCCAATGAGAGCGCCGCGCGGCTAGCATCGCGGCTCGGAAAGATTGCGATTGGGGGAAGCGATTCCCACACCATCGCGGGAGTTGGGCGAACCTATACGGAAGTTCCTGGGGCGCGCACTGTTGATGAGTTCTTCGCGGGACTGCGGGCGGGCCAGGGACAAGTGCATGGGGCGCATGGTAGTTACGCCAAGTTGACGGCGGACGTCTTGCGCATCGTATGGTCCCTTTGGATGGAAAAACCCTGGACTCTGACACTTATGCCGCTTTCGCTTCTGGTTCCCGCGTTTACGGCGGGCCACTGGGATAACGAGATTCGCTTTTGCCAGAAGTGGTCGACGACGCTCGAGCGCGGCGAGAAGCGCCAACGGATGTTCTGGGATATGGATTCTAGCTTCGAGGCCAACTGGGGCTAGATGGGCTAAATACTATGGCTGTAGCACGCACTGTCTGGGGATACATCGAACGGCGGGATCACCGTCTGATGCGGCGGATGAACCGCTGGCGAGCTCCGCGGTGGGTGCGTCTGTGGATGATCCTGGCCACGAGGATGGGCGATGGCTGGCTGTGGTACGGATTAGGGGTCCTGCTGTTGATCGATGGAGGCCCTCAGAAGTTTGGGGCGATTGGGGCGGCTGGGTTCGCCGCCCTCTTCGGGGTTTTGGTGTTTAAAATATTGAAAAGACTCA
>Ga0210384_10002207_pt1 | contig 24194 bp, 23 predicted proteins | sample IncBWH2MmetaG_FD_160574 | JGI IMG/M metagenome (GOLD analysis project Ga0210384, IMG submission 160574) | Forest soil microbial communities from Barre Woods Harvard Forest LTER site, Petersham, Massachusetts, United States - Inc-BW-H-2-M | ecosystem: Environmental > Terrestrial > Soil >...
GAAACTATGGAGCGCGCCGGCTCCTTTACCGCCGTCCCGGGTTGGGGGGGCGTGGCCATCGGTATCACGGCGCTGGGCGCGGCAACCATTGCTTCCACTGAGAGCGAGCCCAATTCCTGGCTGCTCATCTGGCTTGGTGAAGCTGCTGTGGCGCTGGCGATCGCTACCTGGACGACTGCCTCCAAAGCGCGCGAAGCACGAACTTCGCTCTTCACCGGACCAGCCAGGAGATTTGTGTACAGCCTGGCGCCGCCTCTCTTCGTGGGAGCGCTTCTGACTGCCTTGCTGGTCCGCATCGGTTTCAACGGAGCGATTCCGGGGGTCTGGTTGCTTTTGTATGGCACAGGGGTCGTAACTGGCGGAGCATTCTCGATTCGGATCGTCCCGCTGATGGGTCTCTGCTTTATCGTCCTCGGCGCGGTGGCGCTATTCTGTCCCTGGAGTTGGGGCAACGCATTTCTAGCAGTAGGGTTCGGCGGATTTCACATTCTGTTCGGAGCAGTGATTGCGAGGAGATATGGTGGCTAAATCGAACGCCTTCCGCGCAACGCGGGAGGAAAAATCAAAGCGGGGTGGCCCCGCGTTCCGGGCGGTGGAAACTTCGGCGACCAATCTCGACCGCCTGATCCACGAGCGCACGCGTCTCGCGATCGTGAGCGCGCTCGCTGTGAACACTTCTCTCACTTTCAACGAACTCAAGCAGCTTCTCAGCGCCACCGATGGAAATTTAAGCGTCCACGCGCGCAAACTCGAAGACGCCGGTTACATTGCCTGCACGAAATCGTTCGCTGGGCGATTGCCTAAAACGGAATACCGGCTTGCCGCTGTGGGCCGCCGCGCGCTCGAAAAATACCTGGATCACATGGAAGCCCTGATTCGAGCAACGCGCGAGGGCTGACCCCCCTCTGCAGCGGGACGAAGCAATGCGAAATTTTCTTTCGTTTGAAACACGATATTAAATTGAGCGAGCGTAAATGACGGTAACCTGGGGAAAAGCACTTAAGCTCTGTTAGAGGAGGAAAATTTTTTTGTCCCCCCACTCTGTCAACAAAAGTACTTTGAGATTTGGAACTTCGCCAGGCCTGCATGTCGCAATCCTTCTCGACGGCAATGGTCGCTGGGCTGCTTTGCGCGGGCTGCCACGTTCAGAAGGGCATCGTGCGGGCGTCGAAGCGGTGCGCCGTGTGGTGCACGCCGCCCCTTCGCTCGGCATTGGAACGCTCACGCTCTATGCATTTTCCTCCGACAACTGGGGACGCCCGGCGGGCGAAGTTGCTTCCCTGTTTAATCTCCTGGAAAATTTTCTACGCACCGACGCTTCTACCTGCGCAGCCGCAGGCATCCGAGTCCGCGTGGTCGGGCGCCGCGACCGCATTCCGCCTACCCTCTTGGATGCCATCGAATTCGCCGAGCGCACCAGCGCCGCTGGCCGCGCACTCGAATTGCGTATCGCGCTCGACTATTCATCGCGCGAAGCGATCCTGCGCGCAGCCTGCTGGATGCTCTCAAGCCTCGAAGTTACGGAGCGCGAATTCGCGCGGCGGCTCGGCGAAGTAACGCATGCAGGAAGCTCCGCCGCGGACGTAGATCTTCTGATTCGCACCGGGGGCGAGCGCCGCCTCAGCGATTTCATGCTCTGGGAATGCGCTTATGCGGAACTGCTTTTCACGCCGCGCATGTGGCCGGAATTTGAAGCCGCCGATCTTGCCGCTGCTGTTACTGATTTTCTCGGACGCGAACGCCGCTTCGGCCGCCTGCCGGAAGCCGCCGCAAGCTGATTCCTATCGCTCACCTGCCATCTGAAAAGCCTTCTTGATCACCCGCGTGGCTGTCGGCGTAAGCGAATATTTCGGCAGCTCCGATTCTTCCGCCCAGGCCACATCCGTAACATCGCTTCCCGCACAAGCTCTGCCGCTAATCAATTCGCACAGATAATCCACGATCACGTAGTGATATTTCGGCTGCCCCGCGTCGTCAGGAAAAATTCGCTCAAACACTTCAATCAAATCTCCCACGCGCACTTCGATTCCCGTTTCTTCCGCCAATTCGCGCCTTACGGCATTCACCAGGGTCTCGCCTATTTCCAGCTTCCCGCCGGGAATCGACCATTCGCCCTCGAGGGGCGGATGCGCGCGCCGGATCAGCAGCGCCCGCCCATCGGCGATCACCACGCCGCCCACTCCCACCACCGGGCGCTCCGGATATTCGCGGCTCCCCGTCACCTTTAGACGCCCTCCGCAGAAAAGCTTGACACCGGCGTTATATAATACGCCCGCCGGTGAAGGTTCACCCCGGGAAGGAGGGAATCCTCATGACCAAGTGTCCTGAATGCGACGCTGAGATCGATCTGGATGAAGATGAAGTAGAGGAGGGCGAAATCCTGGGTTGCCCGGAGTGTGATGTCGAGCTCGAAGTGACGCAGACTCATCCGGTGCATCTCATCGTCATTTCCGAAGACGATGAAGACGAGGACGAAGAGGATTCGGACGAGGAAGCCAGCGTTAAGGAGGAAAAAGAGGAAGAGGAGGAAGAAGAAGAAGCGGAATGACTTCTCACCGGCCTCCCACTCGCATCTTTTCCCACTCTCTTACCATCTGACTAGTAGGCCCGTCTCAGGGTCGGCAAAGCAGCGGTAGGCACTCGAATCGGTGAGCACGACCTGCCGCCTCAGATAACTTTCTGGAGGAACTCTTGAAGTTAGTACTTGCTCTTGCCGCCATGCTCGCGCTTGTGTTCTCCTTTGCTGCACCGCCTCCATCCGCCGCGCAAACCAAGGACCAGAAGAAAGCCGAGGCCCAGCTTCGTACTGTTCACGGCAGCGTGCTGGATAAGGCTGAAAATCCCGTTCCTTCCAGCGTGGTTTATCTCCGGAACATGAAAACGCAGGCGGTGAAAACTTACATTTCAGATGATGCCGCCCATTATCGTTTCAGCGGCCTTGACCCGAATGTGGATTACGAAATTCATGCCGAGCACGGCGACGCAACTTCATCCACCCATACGATTTCCAGCTACGAGAGACGCCGCGATATCGAGTTGGTTCTCAAACTCACGCACCAAAAGCCCACCAGCTAAGTGCGCAGCGACTTTTCTTTCTCAGCCACACGAATGATTGCAGCCAGGCTTCGCTCCACGTCCTCATCCCTGGTCGCCCAGGAAGACACGCCGATCCGCATTGCCGCCCGGCCATGCCACACAGTCCCGCCGCACCAGCACGTGCCGTCCTCCTGCACTGCCTCAATCACGCGCCGCGTCGTCTCGTCGCCGCCGAACGACACCAGCACTTGGTTTAGCGCTACGTCGTTCAGAATCTCGTATCCCGCCGCCTTCAATCCCTCTGCAAATCTCGCCGCCCCGCGGCAATTACGCTCAATTAATTCCGACAGTCCCACACGGCCCAGCGAACGCAGCGCCGCCCACACTTCCACTCCCCGGGGTCTCCGCGACAGTTCCGGAGTGAATTGATTCGGCTCGCGTTTTTCGCCGCGCACCAAGTAAGCAGCATGCACAGACATCGCCGCTTGAAGATGCCGCGACTCTCGCACCAGCGCAATTCCGCAATCGTACGGTACGTTCAGCCATTTATGCGCGTCCGTGGCCCAAGAATCCGCTTGCTCCACTCCCGCTGCCAGGTGCGCAAGTGACGGGACCGCCGCAGCCCAGAGTCCAAACGCGCCGTCCACGTGCACCCAGGCTCCCGCTGCGTGCGCGCTCCCGCAAATTTCACCGACCGGGTCGAACGCGCCAGAGTTCACATTTCCCGCCTGCATGCACACGATTGCCGGTCCCGCAATCTTCGGCAGTGCATCCGCACGCATTCGGCCCTGCTCATCGACAGGCACACGAACGATACGATTGCGCCCCAGCCCAAGCATTGCCAGTGCTTTTAACAGGCTTACATGCACCTCTTCGCCCACGATCACCGTGATGGGCGGCGCGCCAAACAATCCATTACCTTCAACATCCCAGCCTGCGCTCTTAAGCACTGCATGCCGCGCGGCAGCCAGCGCCGAAAAATTCGCCGTCGTCGCGCCGGTCACGAATCCCCCGCCCGTACCAGCCGGCAAGCCTAAAATCTCTACCAGCCACCGGAGCGCGATTTCTTCCAGTGCAGCGCTAACCGGTGAAAGCACTTCTAGTCCCGCACACTGATCCCAGGCGCCCGCCAGCCAGTTGGCCGCCACGGTCGCAGGAAGCGCCCCTCCAGTGACGAATCCAAAATAACGCGGCCCGGCTGTTGCAACCGTCGCAGGCGAGCCTACCTCGTCGAGCAATGCAAGCACATCTGCGGGATCGCGGGGATCTGTCGGAACAGGCCCGCCCAACTTTTCGAGACGCTGCAAAGCGCTCGCCGTAGGAAAGACACCTCGAGCGGACAATTCCTCCAGGTAGCGAATTCCGCGGCCTGCCGCGTCCACCAACAATTCTCGAGTCGCAATTTCAGAAGTCTTCATGGGGACTCCTTCTGCGCGCGGTGAATGGCTCCAAACGCCCGTCCGGGCAATTAGTTTTAAGCCCGCTACATGTTTTTTGCTTTGGCGGCGCCAATCACACGCGTCCACTCTACTCCGCCCGGTACCAGCGCATCGATAACGATACCTCGCTACCGCTGCTTTCGCGCCCTGCTCGCGCACACCTCTTGAGCTGCACGAATGGACAAATTGGACGCTTCGACTCTGCGCAGCAAGGAAGACACCTGAATCTCTCGAATCCAGCGAAAGGCGAAAGCGAGAGGACACTCCGAATTGTGTTTCATTCCGCTGATGTTGGATGGACCCACAACTTCCCGGCGTTAACTTCGCGGATCACGAACGCGGACTAGGCCTGGAACATCACTCCTACTGACTGCATGTCGCTGCTGAAAACTCCAGCCTCCCGAATACTTGGTGCCGGCGGGGGGAATCGAACCCACGGCCTAGGGATTATGAGACCCTCGCTCTTCCACTGAGCTACGCCGGCACAGCCGCAGCTTTCGATGCTAAGGGTTTGTTCCGCGGAGTGTCAAGGGATCACCACATCCCGCGCAACAGTATGGGGCCACAAGAATTATCCCGAAAAGGCGAACCCACAAGCACTTCAGCTCGACCCGGAAAAACAGTACTTTCGTAACATTGACCCGACTCGCTTGGAACAGCTAGTTTGACGACGACAATTCGAAGAGGCTCTGGCCCAACCAGAGAGGGACGGGTGTGTACCGTTTAGGCACACGCTCGCAAAATTTCCCTCTTGACGGCACCATACCACCATAGACTCCGCCGCGTAGTTCGTTTACTCGGAGGGGTTCATGAACAGGTGGTTAATGGTGGTCGTATTGGTCCTGCTGGTGCTTACCAGTGCTATGGGACTAAAGGCTTTAACTATGTCCCAGGCGACCCTGGCAATCTCCAGCGGTCCCGTACCGCCGTGGTCAATCTCGAGTGGTCCAGTTCCGCCATGGTCGATTTCAAGCGGACCTGTTCCACCTTGGTCAATCTCGAGTGGCCCGGTACCGCCGTGGTCGATCTCAAGTGGTCCTGTACCGCCGTGGTCTATCTCGAGTGGCCCTGTGCCACCGTGGTCGATCTCCAGCGGCCCAGTTCCGCCCTGGTCGAAATCGAGTATCCGGTAGAGTATCGCGAAGTAGAGCGACGTCCGGCTCATAACTCGAACACGTGAGGGGCAGGCCTTAGCGTTTTGAAATTTAAATGCTTGGCCCCTTAGATTACGCAATCTGGTCTGTCGGTTTCCTCATGGAAATCTATGTGGTAGTGTGTTCGCTTTTCCGCAAGGACTTCCTCCGCTATATCCCACTAAATATCTATATGTTAGCGGTCGCACTGGTCACTTGGGGTCAGTACCATTTCATTCACGCTTACGGCCTTAAGTCGCAGAATTATTTTTACTACTACTATTACTCCGACACTTTGCTTTGCATTTTGATGTACCTCGTCATCATTCACTTCTATGAGCAGGTGTTCCGGGAAATGAAAGTCAGCCGCTACATCCGCGGTGCGGCAGCATTACTGTTGGCTGCGACTGCGTTCTTCTCCTACATGGTCGTTCACCAGAACAAAGATCATCTCACCACCAGGTTCGTCGTCGAGCTCGAACAGAACACAAACTTCGTTGTAGTTGTTCTGACCTATTTACTCTGGGGCGCGATTTTGAAATTGCGCGAGACACGCACCCGCCTCATTCAACTGGTATTGGCGCTTGGCGTCGCATTCAGTGCCACGGCCGGTTCCTATGCGCTTAGGAATCTTTTCCCGGAGGCCTACATGCTTCGCTGGGTTCCGCCGCTGATGGGGGTGTGGTTACCTTTGGCCTGGGCTTATACGTTCACCAAGGTTCCGGAGGATTCAAGGCTGGCTCCGGCGCGGCTAATGGCGAGAGCTCGATGATGGCAGCAATTATCTGCGTAATCTCGATTGTGGCGTTCCTCCAGTTCTTTGTCTCCTACTGCCGCTCGATCCTGGCAACCAGCCGAAAGGTGCAGTTGTCTGACCGCGTGCGCGAAGTTGCGGGCATTGCCAGCGAGAATGTTGCCGCGGAGGATTTTCAACGATTGCTGCAGCTTGTTCGGCTCTGCCCCGAACGCGGCGACGATCAAACGGAGATCCGCGCCGTTGGCACTTACTACGGATTCCTTCACGTCATTGGCCGCGCTTGCAGCTCTATCATCCCGCGCATCGCCGCGTGGTCGGAGCGCGAGCGTCAAAACTGCTCATATTTTGCGGCTGTCGCTTTGGATCGGCGCATCTCGTACAGTCGCGACTTGCTGACCCAACAAGCCGGCGATCGCTTCTAGTCCCAGCCTCTCAAGCGCCGCCCGTACGCCCCCGCCCTCGACCCTTTCAGCCTTGCCTGCTACGATAGAATCATCTCGATCTTGCAGGCTGCCCCGACGCAAGCAATGCGAACATCATTGGAACAAACCGTGTTGGACTCCATCCGCCGATCACAGATGCTCTCGCCCGGTGATCGAGTGGGCGTAGCAGTGTCCGGCGGAGCTGATTCCGTCGCCCTGCTGCAGATCCTCCAAAACCTCCGCGACGATCTGGGCATTACCCTCTTCCTGGTCCATTTCAACCATCAGCTCCGCGGCGTAGAAGCGGATGCCGATGCTGATTTTGTAGCCGCTTTGGCTAAAAAGAGTGGGCTTGAGATTGTGATGGCACGCGAGGATGTGGGGCAAGCCGCCCGGGAGCACGGCTGGAACATCGAAGACGCGGCCCGTCGCTTGCGTTACGGTTTTTTCCAACGCGTGATCAACGAAGGTCGCGCAACGCGCATCGCCGTGGCTCACACAGCGGATGACCAAGCTGAAACTGTACTGGCTCACCTGTTTCGTGGAACAGGCTTTAAAGGCCTGGGCGGAATCCATCCCCAGGTAGATTCCATGGTGCGGCCGCTCCTCGGGACTCGGCGCGAAGATCTTCGCAATTTCTTGCGAGACAGCGGGCAATCCTGGCGTGAGGATGCCACCAACCGCGATACCCGCCGATTGCGCGCTCGCATCCGCGAGAAACTCCTCCCGCTTGTCGAGCGAGATTTCTCGCCTGCCATCGTCGGCCACTTAAACGAGCTTGCGCGGTTCGCGCGCGAGGAGGAAGCGTTCTGGGCCGCGCTTGTCGAAGACTGCTTTCAAGCCCATTCCCAAAAAAATGATGAAGCCATCTCGATTTCAATCCCTGACCTGTTGGCGCCCTTAGGCCCGCTGCCTCAATTCAGAGCGCCCTTTCCACAAGGGTCGGATTCTGCCTCCTCGCGCCCGCTCACGGAACGCCTCATCCGCCGTCTTTATCAGGAGATGCGCGGCGATTGCCACGGCTTCGCCGCCGATCATGTCGAGCAGGTCATCCGGCTCGCAACAAAATCTTCCAGTGGCAAACGAGCGGAACTTCCCGGGAGGATCGTCGTCGATCGAGTGTTCAACAACCTTATTTTCTCGCTTCAGGAAAATGCCGTGAGGGGCGCCATCCACCTGGAAACCGCTCCACACCAGAATGAGTACCAATATAGTGTGAACCTCCCCGACCGCGGCGCAATCATTGTTTCTATCCGCGAACTCGGCACCTCGTTCCGGCTGAAAGTGATTGACTGGCCCACAGCGGAGCGCGACACTAAAAGGGACGGCAGAGTTCTTGATGCCGCTCTTCTCCGCAAGCCACTCATTCTGCGGAATTGGCGTCCCGGCGATGCCTATCGGCCATACGGTCGGCGGCAACCCCGGAAATTGAAGCAAATGTTTCTGGCAGCCCGGGTTTCTGGCCCGGAGCGCGCTGCCTGGCCCGTGCTGGAGAGCGGCGGCCAAGTGATCTGGGCCCGCGGTATGCCTGCTGCCGAGGATTTTTGTGCAGGTAAGGGCACGCGGCGGGGATTGCTGATCGAGGAAGATCGTTCTTGAGGTGTCGATGAAGATCGCGTACTCCCGGGGGCGTCTTTCGACACGAGTGGGACAGTTGGGCCGGACGATCTCGCGCGATTATGCCGGGCGCACGGTGGACGTTGTCGTGATTCTCGAGAATTCTTTCTTGTTTGCGGCGGACCTGGTCCGCGAAATTTCGCGCCCTGTAGTTTGCCATTTCGTGCGCTCGGAAGTGCGCGACGTAAACCTCGGCGGCCACGATCGCCGCGAGATTTTTTTCAGCGCCCCCCCGTCGCTCCGTGGCCGCGATGTCCTGTTGATAGACGCCGTGATGAACACCGGTGTGACGCAGGATTTCTTGATCAAGCGGCTCGAGGAAGGCAGGCCCCGCACTTTGCGCGTGGCCGTCCTTTTCGACAAGGCAGAAGCGCGCAAGGTGAATTTGCAGCCTGAATACACCGGCTTCGCTGCTGCATCTAAACATTGGGTGGGCTATGGCCTCAGCGGGCAGCGCGGGCTATACAGAAATCTTCCGTATGTGGGCGTGGCTGGCGCAGCTTCTGGCGCAACCAGCCGCAAGCGACATCATGGTGCTCGAAGAGCATCTAATAATAAAGGGATGAGGTAAGACGGTGAACTCAACGGTACGCACTATTTTATTCTGGCTACTAATGATTTTGCTTGCGGTCGTGTTGTGGAAAATGGCCTCCAACGGCGGCAAGTCCCCTCAGGAAGAAGAGCTCGGCTTTGCCGCGTTTCTCGATAAGGTGCAGCACGGCAACGTGAAAGACGTCACGATTTATCTCTCGCCCAACAGCGCGGAGATTCAGGGCGAGTACCGCGACAACGGCAAGTTCCGCGGCGTGACCGTAGCCAACACCGCCATCCCCGACATCACCAAGACACTCCAGGACAAGAACGTCCTCTACAACTATAAGGAAGTGAAAAACGGAGACTGGCTCACGCTGCTGGTGAATTTCGCTCCCCTCGCATTGCTCATCGCCTTCTGGATTTTCATGATGAAGCAGATGCAAGCTGGCGGAAACAAAGCGCTGAGTTTTGGAAAATCCCGCGCGCGTTTGCTCACCGCGCAGCAGAAGAAAGCTACCTTCAAAGATGTCGCTGGAATCGACGAGCCCAAGGAAGAGCTCTACGAAATCATTGACTTTTTGAAGGACCCCCAAAAATTCCAGAAGCTCGGCGGGCGCATCCCCAAAGGCGTGCTCCTCGTCGGGCCTCCGGGCACGGGAAAAACTTTGCTCGCGCGCGCGATTGCCGGCGAAGCAAACGTCCCGTTCTTTTCCATCTCGGGCTCGGACTTCGTCGAAATGTTCGTCGGCGTCGGAGCCAGCCGCGTGCGCGACCTCTTCGAGCAGGGAAAGAAGAACGCTCCCTGCATTATTTTCATCGATGAAATTGACGCTGTGGGCCGTCACCGTGGTGCAGGCCTCGGTGGTGGTCACGACGAGCGCGAACAAACCCTCAATGCGCTACTCGTCGAAATGGACGGCTTCGAATCGAATGAGGGCGTCATCCTGATTGCCGCCACCAACCGCCCGGACGTCCTCGATCCTGCGCTACTGCGCCCGGGCCGCTTCGACCGCCGCGTGGTGGTCCCGCGACCGGACGTGAAGGGCCGCGAAGAAATTCTCCGCGTCCACACGCGCAAGGTTCCGCTCTCCGACGACGTGGATTTGTCCGTCATCGCGCGCGGCACTCCGGGATTCTCGGGCGCCGATCTTGCCAATCTGGTCAACGAATCCGCTTTGTGGGCGGCCCGCCAGAACCGCAAGTTCGTCACCATGATTGATTTCGAGATGTCCAAGGACAAAGTCCTGATGGGCGTCGAGCGCAAGTCCATGATTCTCTCGGACGAAGAGAAGCGCAACACCGCCTATCACGAAGCGGGCCACGCGCTCGTCGCTGCCATGACTCCCGGCGCTGATCCGCTCCACAAAGTCACCATCATCCCCCGCGGCATGGCTCTGGGCGTCACCATGCAGTTGCCGATTGACGACAAGCATACCTACACCAAGGAATTTCTCGAGTCGCAGCTCGCTGTTCTGATGGGCGGACGCGCGGCCGAGGAAATTTTCCTCAACCACATCACCACGGGGGCCGGCAACGACATCGAGCGCGCTACCGAAATCGCGCGCCAGATGGTTTGCGAATGGGGTATGAGCCCTCTCGGCCCGCTCACCTTCGGCAAGAAAGAAGAAGCAATCTTCCTCGGCCGTGAAATCGCTCAGCATCGCGATTATTCCGAAGACACTGCCATCAAGATTGACGACGAGGTCCGCAGCATCGTCACTGGTGGTTACGGCCGCGCGCGCAGCATCCTCGAAACCCATCGCGACGCGCTCGAACGCGTGGCGCAAGCCCTTCTCGACCGCGAAGTTCTCGATGCCACCGAGCTGAAACTCTTGATGGAGGGCAAACCCTTGCCGGACAAGCCGCCGTCACCCCCTCCCTCGGCGCCGCCAGTCCCCAGCAAGGAGCCGTCGCTCACGCTGCGTCCTGAGCCGCGACCCATTCCCGGCCTGGCTAAAGGCGAAAAGCCCGCACCGGCATAGATTTTTCAGAACTGATTTTGATTTCAAAGGGGCGCTGTCGCAGCGCCCCTTTCTTTCTTTACTGTAAATTCGCTATTGAATCTCCCGCGGTGAATGCCCTCCCGCCTTGATTTGGCGTACAATATTTCCATGGTGAAGAAGCCGCTCGACACTTTCGAAGTTCCTTGTCCTTGCTGCCAGGCAAAACTCACTTTGGACCGTGAAATCGGAGTAGTGCTTTCTCACGTGCCTCCGCCAAAGCCACCCCCTTCCGTGGACTTGGACGACACTGCCCTCCTGCTTCGCCAACAAGCGGAAGCAGTCGAAGCAAAATTCCGCGCTTCTGTAGAAGCCGAGAAAACGAAAGAAGACGTCCTCGCGCGCAAATTTGCCGAAGGTCTGAAGAAGGCCAAAGACGGCCCTGTCGAAAAACCGCTGCGCGATTTCGACCTCGATTGAAAATTCCTGCACGTAGCTTTCGATTTTCCCGAATCCAGCACTTATGCTTTCCGGCGAACCATGATTCAATAGCGCCCTGTGTTTCTGCGGAAAAAATATCGGCTGCGGCTTCCCTCGCGTACGCTGGTGCTTGGCGAACGCACGCTCGTGATGGGTGTCCTCAATGTGACGCCCGACAGTTTTTCGGATGGCGCAATTTATTTCAGCACCGACGCGGCCGTGGCGCGCGCTCTTGAAATTGAGAGCGCCGGCGCCGACATCCTCGATCTAGGCGGCGAATCCACACGGCCAGGTTCGCAGGGAATTTCCGTCGAAGAGGAACTTCGCCGCATTCTTCCCGTGCTTGAAAAAATTCGTGGCCGCCTCAAGATTCCGATTTCCGTGGACACCAGCAAAGCCGAAGTCGCCGAGGCCGCTGCCGCCGCAGGCGCGGAAATCATCAACGATGTCACCGCGCTGCGCGACGATCCACGCATCGCCGATGTCGTGCGGCGGAGAAAACTTCCAATAATCCTGATGCACATGCGCGGCGTGCCCCGCACCATGCAAAAGAATCCCTTTGCGCGCGACGTTTTGCGTGATGTCACCACGGGCTTGAAGAAAGCGGCAGCCATGGCCCGCCGCGAGGGAGTCGCCAAATCCCAAATCATCCTCGATCCCGGTACAGGCTTCGGCAAGAGTTACGAACAAAATTTCGAATTGATCGCGCGGCTTCCCGAGCTCGCCCGCCTCGGATACCCGCTGCTGATAGGCACCTCTCGCAAATCATTCATCGGCCGCGCGCTCGGCGGCGTCCCTGAAACGGAGCGAATCTGGGGCACCGCTGCAACGGTTGCCGCAAGTATTTTGCAGGGTGCTCACATTGTTCGCGTGCACGACGTGCCAGAAATGGTGCAAGTGGTCCGCGTCACCGACGTGATACTATCCCGCAAAAATTAGGCAGGAGGCGCGCGTGGCATTCTTCGGCCATTTTCGGCGGCTCACTTCTGTTCAACGCAACACCTTCATCGCATGTTTTCTGGGATGGTCACTCGACGCCTTCGATTTTTTTATCCTCATTTTCTGTGTGAGCTCCATCGCCGACGAATTTCACACCAAAGTGTCTGCCATCGCGGAAGCAATCTTCCTGACGCTGGCGATGCGGCCCGTGGGCGCATTCCTGTTCGGTCTGATGGCGGACCGCTTCGGCCGCCGTCCCACGCTCATGGTCGATATCATTGCCTACTCGGTATTTGAGCTGGCTTCCGCATTTGCTCCTTCGCTGAAAGTATTTCTGATTATGCGCGCGTGTTTTGGAATCGCCATGGGCGGTGAATGGGGCGTGGGGGCGGCGCTGGCTTTCGAAACGCTCCCGGCAAAAGGACGCGGCTTTTTTTCCGGTCTGCTGCAGGAAGGCTACGTCGTCGGGTACTTGCTTGCGGCGCTGGCCTACGGCACGCTGTTTCCGTACATTGGTTGGCGTGGAATGTTTGTGGTCGGCGCGCTCCCGGCATTTCTCGTCATCTACATTCGCACCAAGGTGGACGAATCGCCCGCCTGGCTGAAGGGCCGCGTCTCACGGAAAGCGGAGCGCCGCCTGGGCCGCGACATCTTGACTTACCTTGGCAGTTTTCTTTTCCTCGTCGTGCTCATGTTCGCGTTCAATTCCTTCAGCCACGGAACGCAGGATTTATATCCGACATTCCTCCAAAAAAATCACGGATTTTCTCCAAAAACAGTCGCTGCGGTCGCGATTGTTTTCAATATTGGTGCACTTCTGGGTGGCATTCTCTTCGGGTCGTGGTCCGAACGCCTGGGCCGGCGGCGCACCATCGTGCTCGCAGCGCTTCTCACCATCCCGATCATCCCGCTCTGGGCTTTCTCGCACACCGCTCCCATATTGGCGCTGGGTGGATTTCTGATGCAATTCATGGTGCAGGGAGCGTGGGGCGTGATTCCCGCGCACTTGAACGAGCTGTCGCCGCCGGCAGTACGCGGCACATTCCCCGGCTTCGCGTATCAACTCGGGAACCTGCTCTCGTCGCGCAATGCAGTGATCCAATCGAAGATGGCGGAGCAGCATTACTTCGGAAATTATGCGCCCGTGCTGGCTTGGACTGTAGTAATCGTCGCGACGCTGGTCGCAACTGTCACCCTCAGCGGAAAAGAAGCCAAGGGCGCGGATCTTTCGGATACAAGCTAGAATTCGCGCGCTCGAAATTCTTACGCCTGTGCGAGCTCTTGCGTTTGAAACGGCAGCCGCCGCAAACGCTTTCCTGTGGCCGCGAAAATTGCATTGGCGACGGCCGGCGCAATCGAAGGCACCGGCGGCTCCCCGCAACCTCCGGGCGATTCGTGGCTAGGGACGATGTGAACTTCCACGCGCGGCATCTCGTTGATTCGCAGCATGGTGTAATTGTTGAAATTGCTCTGCTGCGTTTGTCCGCCCTCAAGTGTAATCTCGCCATAGAGCGCCGCAGTCAATCCAAATACAATTCCTCCCTCCATCTGCGCCACCACCATATCCGGATTGATCACCTGGCCGCAATCAATGGCCACCACAACGCGGTCCACGCGCACGCTTCCGTCCTTTGCAACAGCCACTTCTGCAACTTGCGCAATGTATGTGCCCCACGAATATAGCGCAGCCACGCCGCGCCCCCGGCCTGGCGGAAGCGGTTTGCCCCACCCCGATTTTTCAGCAGCCAGATCGAGTACGTGGCGCAACCGATCGAGGTTTACAGGCTTTTCATCCCCGCCTTCCGCTGCCGGCTTCTGCTTCGTGGCGATCAATTGCCTGCGCAACTCGACTGGATCTTTTTTCGTCGCGGCCGCCACTTCATCAATGAAGCTTTGCACCGCGAAATGGTTCCAGGACACATCCACCGAACGCCAGTAACCGCGCGGGACGATCGTGTGCAAAAAACTTTGTTCCAGCAGATAATTCGGCACCGTGCCGTTAGGGAGCCCGACGCCGGCTAGTTCCGTTCCGCCCGTATCCGGCACGTCACCGCCCACGTAAACACCGTCCGTGGTCGGCGCAGCCACGTGGTGCAGCCACGCGGCAACATTATTTTGGGCATCGAGCCCCGCACGCAGCCGGTGATGGCTCATCGGCCGATAGTAGTCATGACGCAAATCGTCTTCGCGCGTCCACTGAACTTTTACAGGCGCGCCCACTGCGCGTGAAATCAATGCAGCTTCCACTCCGTAGTCGATGTTCAGCCGCCGTCCGAACCCTCCACCCAGCAGCGTTACGTGGATGGTGATCGCCGATGCCGGCAGACCGAGCGCGCTCACCAGCGCTGCGCCCAATCCGCCGGGATTTTGCACCGGCGCCCAGACTTCGCATTTACCATCGCGCACACTCGCTGTGCAATTCGGCGGCTCCATGGTGGTATGCGCAAGAAACGGCAATTCGTATTCGGCTTCCACTTTCTTCGCCGCTCCCGCAAGCACTGTTTCCGGATCGCCGATTTTTCGCAACTCCTTGCCGTGCCCCTTCACGAGTTCCGCGCAAGTGGCGCGATGTTTTTCAGTATTTTCATCCGCACCGGCGCCAGCGTCCCATTCCACCTCGAGCGCGCGCCGTCCGGCAATCGCCTGCCACGTGGAATCAGCCACCACCGCCACTCCGCCCCAGAGATAATGCTGGTGTCCGGAATTTTCCTTGCGCTCCTCCCCAAAGAGCGGCGGCATTTCGACCGCAGCTACTTCCACCACTTTTTGAACTCCCGGCACCGCCTGCGCTCGTGTGGCGTCAAATTTTCTTAACCGGCCGCCAAATACCGGCGGGCGCGCCACTGCCGCATGGAGCATCCCCGGGACTTTTGTATCGATGCCGTAGTGAGCTTCACCGATGACGATGTAGGGGGCATCCACGCGTTTCTTTTTTGTTCCGACAATGTGATAGTCCTTGAAATTTTTCGGCGGAATATCTTTGGGGACTGGCAGCGCGGCGGCCTTCGCGGCAAGCTGGCCATATGTGACCTTGCGTTTTGTTTTCGCGTGCAGCACTGCGCTGTTGCGCGTGGTGCATTCGCCCGCGGGAACACTCCAGGTGCTTGCTGCCGCGGTCACCAGCATGGCGCGCGCGGTTGCGCCCGCCTGGCGCAGCGGATCCCAGGACGAGCGGATGCTCAGGCTCCCACCCGTGGTCTGATCGCCATATCTGGTGTCCAGATCGCCTTGCTCGATTTTCACGCGCGACCAATCCGCATCCAGTTCCTCCGCCAAAATCATGGCCAGCGATGTGCGCGGACCCTGCCCCATCTCCGAACGCGCCACCACCAAACGAATGTCGCCATTTGGACGAATCTCGATGAATGCATTCGGCGCGAAATTCTTCCCCGCTGTTTCGGTGCCTCGTGCAGGAAGATAAAAGCCGATCAGCAAACTTGCGCTGCCTGCCGCGCCGGCTTTCAAGAAATCTCGCCGCGTTACCCGTGCCAGCTTCCCGGTTGAGGAGTTCATCGCGCCCCTCCCGCCGCCTTTTTCGGCGCAGCAGCCGCAGGAGTGTGCTTCGAAGCTGCCTGGTGAACTGCGGCTCGAATCCGCTGATAGGTGCCGCAGCGGCAGATGTGGCCGGAGAGTGCGTCGTCAATCTCCGCGTCAGTGGGGGCGGAGTTTTTCGCCAGCAGCGCTGCCGTGGTCATGATCATCCCCACCTGGCAATAACCGCATTGAGGCACTTGCTCCTCGATCCACGCAAGCTGAACCGGGTTTTGCCCGTCGGGCGAAAGACCCTCAATCGTGGTGATGTTGCGGCCGGCCACCGCGGAGATTCTCGTGGTGCAGGAGCGCGTGGCCTCGCCATCCACGTGGACTGTGCAAGCGCCACAAAGCGCCATCCCACAACCGAATTTTGTTCCCGTCAATCCAAGCGTATCGCGCAGCACCCACAGCAGAGGCGTGTCGGGACTGACCTCCACAGCGTGCACTTTGCCATTGACTGTGATTGAAATCGCGTCCATCTTTTTTCTCCCCCGCGTGTGTCGCATGGAACTTTATGTGTACCGGGATGAAAAATCAATTTGTCTTTCTCTCCCGCAGCGCAAACGATCGAGCCAAAACCGGCTCGCAGAGCGGCAACGAAAAAGGTAAGATTGTGTTTTCGAATTGAATTAAAGGAGCCCGTATGAGCGCGACACCCGCCGCAACGCCTTCTCCTACGACGGTAGCTGCGATCAAAGAAAAAGCAAGGCTGCTCAGCATTTATTCCATGATGGCCACCACGGCGGCTGGCTCCGGGCATCCCACTTCCTGCATGTCGGCAGCAGAACTTGTCGCGGGCACCTTCTTCTACGCCATGAAGTTTGACCCTAAAAATCCGAACTCTCCTGACGCCGACCGTTTTGTATTGTCCAAGGGTCATGCCGCCCCGGTGCTTTATGCCGCGCTCGCCGAAGCCGGAGTTTTTCCGGTTTCGCGCGTGATGACCTTGCGCGAATTCTCGAGTGAGCTGGAGGGCCATCCGACCCCACGCATTCCCGGTGTGGATGCTGCCACCGGATCGCTCGGCCAGGGTCTTTCCGTGGGTGCCGGCCTCGCAATTGGAGCGCGCCTCGACAAGAGTCCGACTCGTGTTTACGTGCTGATGGGCGATGGTGAAATGGCCGAAGGACAAGTATGGGAAGCGGCCGAATTTGCCGGCCACTACAAGCTCGAGAATCTGACGGCGCTTGCCGACGTGAACGCGCTGGGCCAGAGCGATCCCACGATGTACGAGCATGACATGGAAACTTATCGCCGGAAATTCGAGTCCGAAGGCTGGGCCGCTGAAGTTGTCGATGGCCACGATGTGGCTGCGGTTCTTGCCGCGCTTGACCGCGCAAAAGCAACCAAGGGACGGCCGCAAGCAATCATCGCACACACCATCAAAGGCCATGGCTTCAGCCAGGTGGCTGGCAAGTTGAATTGGCACGGAAAGCCATTTTCGAAGGAACAACTTGGCGAAGCGATCAAGGAATTCGGAGGCGCGCCCGCGGTTCCACCCGATACGGGAAAATCCTACGAGAGGACTTCGCTTCCAAAACCTCCGGATTTCCCCGCGCCCGCTCCGCCGGATTACGCCGCTGGAGCGACAGTGGCGACGCGCGAAGCTTACGGCTACGCTTTGAAACGGATTGGCGCGGTGAATCCGCATCTTGTGGCTGTTTCGGGAGACGTCAAAAATTCCACATTCTCGGAAATTTTTCAGAATGCCTATCCCGACCATTTTTTCCAGGGTTATATTGCCGAGCAAAATCTGGTGAGTGTGGGTGTCGGCCTGGCGGCGCGCGGCAAAGTGCCTTTCCTCGACACATTTGCCTGCTTCCTTTCGCGTGCTTACGACAACGTGCGCATGGCCGCCATCAGCCGCAGCAATATCAATCTCTGCGGGTCGCACTGCGGTGTTTCGATCGGAGAAGACGGTCCCTCGCAGATGGCGCTTGAGGACATCGCCATGTTCCGCGCAGTTCACGGCTCGGCTGTCTTTTATCCCAGCGATGCAATGTCTGCCGAAAGGCTGACGGAAACAATGGCGCGACGTCCGGGAATCAACTATCTCCGAACGTCGCGACCGAAGACTCCCATTCTTTATTCCCGGGACGAGAAATTCCCGGTGCCCGGATTTAAAGTGGTCCGCCAGGATGCGCAGGATCGTGTGACTGTGATCGGCGCCGGCGTGACACTTCACGAAGCGCTGAAGGCCGCCGAACAATTGAAGGCTCAGGGCACACTGATCCGCGTAATTGATCTTTATTGCGTGAAGCCGATTGATGGAACAGCGCTGACCGAACAAATCAAGGCGACAGGCGGTCGTCTGGTAACGGTGGAAGATCACTGGCCGGAGGGAGGTCTTGGTGAAGCGGTTCTCACCGCAATCACGCAGGTGGGAGCCGCGCCCACGAAATTTAAGCTGCTGGCCGTGACCGGAATGCCGCATTCCGGCAAGCCCGATGAATTGGTTGATGCCTTTGGAATTTCGGCTCGTCACATTGTTACGGCAGTTCGCGAGATCATTTAGCAACCTCTGCTCAGAGCTCACGAGTCTTCTCGCGCGAAGTTTATTGAGTTCACTGCGCCCCGGAACGGTACAGCTAGTTCCACTGTGGCTGCTTCTTCCCCCTGAGGAATCGCGATTAACACGCTAAACCTTCCATTCGCACTCCACGACCTATTCCTGATTTGGGCATGGAAGTGCGAGACATTTACTGGCATGAGTGTGTCCTTCAGCAAACCAAATTATGGCGACATCAAAACCGAGGCCGTTGGGACCGGGCCGAAACCGTATTCCATTGAACGGCGCTTCCTGTTGATGCAGGCAGGGTCCGCGGCCCTGGTGCTCTTGCTGATAGCCACGGTGCTTTGCTGGAATCAATACTTCCGTTACCGGGTTGAAATCTCTCTCAGGCAGCTCAATGAAACGCTGGCGCTGGAGACGCAGATCCAGGCGGGACACGAGACCACGGAGCATGCTTTCTGGGAGGCTTACTACTGGAAACGTGCTGATCAATTCGATCAATTCAAAGAACAATCCACCGCATTCAATCGATTGCTCGACCGTTTCATGGCTTTTCCTTTTGCAGAGGAGGATTGGGCGGAGATCAATGAGCTGCATCTTGGGGAGATGAAATTTCAGGAGGTGACTACACGGCTGATGTCGGGTAGCCGGAACGAGCAAGCAGATGACTCGCTGTTGAGGACCATTAATCCCCTCAGCAGCGCCATCGAAGCCAGTCTGCACCGCCTTGAGGAACGTCAAATCCAGCATCTGACGGTGCTGAACAGGGAGAGAAGTCTCTTTTCGAGGGGGTTGACTTTGCTGCTGGTTATCATCGCCGCATTCACTGGATTGACCTCGATCTGGTTCCGCCGCTCGCAGAAGGATCATCTCTGGAATCATTTGGAAGAGCTGCATCGAATGGTTGGCGAAATCCGCAGCGGAAATCTGAATGTGACCGCGGAAATTCCGCGAAGCATCGAGCTCGGATCCTTGGTAGCGGCGTTCCTGGAGATGGCTGGAAAAGTGCGCGAAGCGCGTGAATCGTTGGAGAAAAAGGTCCTCGAGCGCACTGGCAAATTGGAGGAGGCGCAGTGGGAGCTTTTGCAAGCCGCCAAACTGGCGTCGTTGGGGCAACTTGTCTCCGGTGTCGCGCATGAAATCAACAATCCGCTGACGTCCATCCTGGGATTCAGCGAAGTGCTTCTCACTCGCAGTGGTGGTGACACTGGGGCGCAAAGCCCTCTGCGGACGATTCGCGACGAGGCCATGCGACTGAAGCATCTTGTGGCGAACCTGACCGCATTTGCACGCCGCGCGCCGCCTCGAACCACCCGCATGGAACTGCAAAAAGTGTTGGTTGGCTTTGCTGATTTGCGGGGTTATCAACTTCAGGCCAACAACATTTCGCTGCACGTGGATCGCCCCGCAGGAGAGATGTGGGTAATCGGCAACTCGGACCAGTTGATGCAAGTGCTCTTGAACCTGGTGCTGAACGCGGAGCAAGCGGTGAAAGGCTGTCGCGAACGCGGCGACATATGGATTGCCTGCGGTGTCGATGCGGAGGCCGCGTGGTTCAGCGTGAGGGACAATGGCTGCGGCATGGCACCGGAAATTCGCGACAACATTTTTGACCCATTTTTCACTACTCGTCCTCAAGGCCATGGAACCGGCCTGGGACTCAGCATTTCCTACGGCATTATTCAACAACATGGCGGCAGCATCCGTGTCGAGAGCGAAGTCGGCGTGGGAACGACAGTAAGAACGCGAATTCCGCTCGCGCCTGCGAGTCCGGCTCTCAAGCTTCCAGTTCCATCGGGGAGTGTAGCTCCACCGCTGGATGGAGTCGCGAAGCACGCCCTGGTGATCGACGATGAACAAGGCATTCTGGAAATGGTGAGCGACGCACTCGAGCGCGTAAACTGCCGCGCAACTCTGCTGCTCGGCTCGGCGGAAGTGATGGCGGCGCTCCAGCGCCAGAAATTTGATTTGGTGATTTGCGATTTGAAAATGCCTGGACAAAACGGATTTGAAGTGTACCGCATGATTCATGAACTGCACCCTGAGCTGGCCGCGCGGTTTATTCTGATGACCGGAAATCTCGCCGACGCAGAAAAGTACACCATGGAGCTTGCCGCTGTGTCGTTGCTGCCAAAGCCATTCACGCTCGCTCAATTGCGCGAGGCGGTGGAAGTGGCGCTGCAAAAAGGTGATGTGGCGCCTGCAAGAAGTTAGTGATTTTTCCGAAGCAAGTAAAACCCGGGTGAGTATGCTATGTTTTCGCCCCGGGCGTGTGGCGGAGAATTCTGGATCGCGCCGCCAGTTGTAGCGCGCGATACACGCGAGAGGATTCATCGAGTGTCCGAAAAATTGGTTCTGGTTGGAGTGTTGCCCGAAGCGATCGTGATTGATCCCGGAGAGCAAGTAGTGTGGTACTCGAATGCCGGGAACGTAAAAATTGAATTCGACGCGCAGCGCTGCCCGTTTTCCTCGAATGTGCTGCAAGCGCCGCCAGGTGTCCGGCTGATGAGCGGGAATCCGCGCGCGGGATTGAATCCGGGATCGTACCGCTATCGCTTGTCGTTGAATGATGTGGTGGTGGGGCACGGCGAAGTAATCCTCCGCGCGAAGTAATCGGATGGACGCCAACATGCGGTTCGCATTTTGATTTCTTGTTGAGCAGGAGGCCGCGAAATGGGTCACACACCGGCGGCGCGTCCCGTGGGAATCCAACACAGCTTTGCGGACGTGAACGGAGTCCGCCTTCACTACGCGAGCGCGGGCGGCGCAGCGCCCAGCACGGCCGCTGGCGCAACTGCGGGCGCAAGCAAGTTGATACTTTTTCTGCACGGCTTCCCTGAATTTTGGTACGCCTGGAAGGAGCAGCTCGTCGAATTTGGGCGGGATCATTTGGCGGTTGCGCCGGACATGCGCGGCTACAATCTTTCCTCCAAGCCTGCGGAAGTGGAGCGGTACGAGATCAAGCAACTGGTCGGTGATGTGCGCGCGATCGTCGAGCATTTGCAACCAGGCCACGCGGGCGCGAAAAAATGTTTTCTCGTGGGACACGATTGGGGCGGCGTGGTGGCCTGGGCCGCGGCGATCGCTTGTCCTGAAGTGGTGGAGAAATTGGTGATCATCAATTCACCTCATCCGGGAATTTTTCAGCGCGAGCTGGCCCAGAATCCGGCGCAGCAGCAGGCCAGCCAGTACATGCTGTTGCTCCGAAGCCCGGCGGCGGAGTCCATGCTTTCGGCCAACAATTTTGAGTTGTGGCAGAAAGCGATTCTGGGCGAGGGCCTGCGGCTGGGATATTTCTCCGAGGCCGACCGCCAGGCTTATGTCGAAGCGTGGTCGCAGCCCGGCGCGCTGACCGGCGGCCTGAATTATTACCGCGCGGCAAAAATCGGTCCACGTGATGCTCAAGCAGGCCCGCCGATTGCGCAGGAGGGCTCGCCGTCTGCGACTTCTTCCGCGCCGTCCGCAGAGTCTGCGACGCCAACCGCAAGAGCCGGGGCGCCAACCGCAAAAGCTGGCCCGCCCGCCGGACCTGATCAGCCGCTCACCGCAGCCGGCGACGGTGGCGCGCGCATGGAGTCGAATTTTCCTTCGCTCGAAGTGAAGGCGCCCACTCTGGTCATCTGGGGCGAGCAGGATCCCTACTTGCTTACCGGCAACTTGAATGGCCTCGAACGGTACGTACCGAATCTTCGCATCGAGCGCATCCCGGACGGCACGCACTGGGTAGTCCACGAGAAACCTGCGCTGGTGAATTCGCTGATCCGCAGTTTCCTCGAATCGTGATTTCCGGGGAAGTCTCTAGCGGCTCGCAGGTGAAGATTTCCATCCCATAAGAACCTAGGTGCGGTGGCCTGAGCGCGCCAGGAGGAATTTCCGGAAAGTGCATTTTTGTTGCGATTAGAAAAACTCAATGTCTTGTGTTTTGAGTGAGTTGACTCAAATTCTAATTTGGGTACTGTTGCGATTAGCCGCCACGGCGGCCAGGGCCTCCAGACTGCTTGTGGCCAGGGCCTCCAGACTGCTTGTGGCCAGGGCCTCCAGACTGCTTGTGGCCAGGGCCTCCAGACTGCTTGTGGCCAGGGCCTCCAGACTGCTTGTGGCCAGGGCCCCTCCAGAAATCTGGCGGGCAGGCTTTTCCTCGCCTTGTCCCCAGCATTCGATTCTAGATGTCGCATAAGTCCCACAGAGGGTTCCTTCGACCCCTGATAATCGTCCGGACGACCCCCGGAAATATTACCGATTAGAATTGGTCCCGATCCTTTCTTTTGATTGGGTTGCGGCGAATCCTATTCGTAACTCATTGCCGGTTAGGAGTGGAACGATTCGTGGCCCCTTTAGCTGGCCCCCACAGATTCCGCCGCGCACCTCATCCGAAAATTCTCCAGTGTTAGCATGGCACGACTGGGGATTAAAATTCTACTGGCCGAGAGACCAGTTTTTGAGGGTTTAGAGTTCAGCTGGCCTTTTCCCAAGGCGGGCATCAAGGGCAGAACTGAAGCGTCGGTCCCGTGACGAGAATTACGAAGGCACCGCAACAAGGGCCGAAAGGCAACAGCAAAGGCGTCCCACCCTTCGGAAGGCGCGAAGGATGGGGCACCCTAAAATTCAGATTCAGAATCAAGATCAAAACCAAAACCAAAACCAAAACCAAAACCAGACGAAAGCAAATCACCACAAGATGAGTTGCCCGAGTGGTATGATCCGGCTTGTCCAGAGGTCCGTTGTGGGAATTACGGATGCGAAAGGGTGGGCCACCCGCCGAAAAGGATCCAAGTTCATGTAAGAAATAGAAGACGTAGAGATGCTGCGAGGTGGGGTAATGAATCGGAAGAATGGAATCGCAGATCGGTGGCTAGTTCCGACGTTAGTTGCAATTGGTATTACTGTGGTCGGATGGGCAGCTCTGAATTTACCGCCCAAGAACGAGAGTTGGCTGTGGCTCGCCTACTTTGGTCTGCTGTTAGAACTCCCAGGGGTTGGCCTCGCTCTATTTCTAACTGTATCACTGCCTCCGCATAATGCTCACAACATTGACGCCTTCGCATGGGTGATCGTTCCGTTTAACCTGCTTTCTTATTTCTTGGCATCCTTCTTTCTTTTTCGCCATAGAAGCCAAAATGCAAGCCAGTCAAAGTGCGGCCAGCAAATTTTCTGAAGTAAGAGAGGTGATTGGGCTGATCGGATGACTTTGCCGGCTCCTCCAGACAGCTGAGTTTGGCTGCTGATGAGACGAGGTGGCCGTAACGGCGTTGGAGTCCTTTGGGCATAGAGGAAAAGTTCAAGAACCTGACAGCAGGAAAGGTCAAAGGCCTCCCACCCTTCGCGAAAGGCGCGAAGGATGGGGCACCCGAAACTTCAAATTCAGGATCAAAACCGAAACTGAAACCGAATCTAAAACCAACGCAAAACCGAAGCAAATCACCACAAGATGAGTTGCTCGAGTGGTATCCTCCGGCTTGTCCAGAGGTCAATTGTGGGAATTACGGATGCGAAAGGGTGGGCCACCCGCCCATAGTGGATGAGTGTGAAGGAAGGGCAGATTGAATAGGACGACGAGCCTCTTCTTTGTATTTATGGTTGTTTTGTTGACAATCGCGTATTTTGCTAGTGCCTTTTGGAAGGGTGGTCTTTTGGGCGGACTATTCTTCCTGTTAGTTTGGCTGCTGGTGTACATGTACCAAAAACGCCGGTCATGATCTGCTCCGGGCGGGTGCGCCAGACTTAGAAATTGAAGTTCCTGGAAGTTGAAGTTGTGGGTGCCGCACTCTTTGCGGGGTTAGCAAAGGGTGCGGGGGTTGACTCTAACTCATACGTATTTTTGATTGACTGTGCTTTGTCTCTGCAATTCTCC
>Ga0210384_10002210_pt1 | contig 24172 bp, 22 predicted proteins | sample IncBWH2MmetaG_FD_160574 | JGI IMG/M metagenome (GOLD analysis project Ga0210384, IMG submission 160574) | Forest soil microbial communities from Barre Woods Harvard Forest LTER site, Petersham, Massachusetts, United States - Inc-BW-H-2-M | ecosystem: Environmental > Terrestrial > Soil >...
ACATGCCTTTTCTTACTCGCGAATGGTTGGATTTTTTGTGCAAGCAAGCGTCGAATAGCGGCGCACAGGTTGTTGTTCCGGAGTCAGGAAACGGACTGGAGCCGTTGTGCGCTTGCTGGCATAGCGATGCGCTGGAGACGCTGGAGACCGCGTTTGGCCAGGGCGTGCGAAAAGTGACCCAGGCGATGAAACGCTTGCCCATGGAAGTGCTTGACGAGCAAGCCTGGAAACGATTTGATACCGGAGGCCGCTTGTTCTGGAACATGAATACGCTGGAGGACTACGCGGAAGCGAAACGGATTCTGGAAGCCGACAAACGATGAGCGACGAGTTACAAAAGGCGGGGTTGACGTCTACGGATGAAGGCAGGATTTCCGCGGAAAATTATTTTGAATTTCGCGACGTGAGCAAGTCTTTCGGCGAAAACGAAGTGTTGAAAGACGTGTCGTTTCGCGTAAAACGCGGAGAGACCTGCGTGATCATGGGACGAAGCGGAGTGGGGAAATCAGTCTCCCTGAAAACTTTGATGGGTTTCTTGAAGCCGGATTCCGGCCGGATTTTTATCGATGGGCAAGACGTCACGGATTTGACGGAAAATCGGTGGGCGGAAATCCGGCGCAAGGTAACCATGGTGTTTCAGTCGGGCGCCTTGTTCGATTCGTTGACGGTGGCGGAAAATATCGCGTTTCCACTCGAAGGCCAACCAGGGTTGACCGGCGACGATGTCAAAGAGTATGTAAAAAAATTGGCGACCATGTTGGAAGTCGAAGAGGTGCTGGATAAGCTGCCAAGCGAATTGTCGACCGGAATGAAGCGCGCGGTAGCCATTGCGCGGGCGCTGGCGCAGAACCCGGAGGCTATCCTTTTTGACGAGCCGACTACCATGGTGGATCCGATCATGGCGGGACACATGGGCGACCTGATCGCGAAATTGAAAGAGATGTTTCAGAAAACCTCGATCGTGGTGACCCACGATACACACCTGGCAAAGCGATTGGCGGACACGGTTGTGTTTCTGCAAGACGGGAAAGGAGAAGTGTTCGATTCCTGGAAGGCTTTTGAGAATTCGTCCGATCCGTTTTTGCACGATTTCTTGTTGCAGGATGAACTGATTCCCGCGCTGGACGTGACCCTGTGAGCACGTCGCCGGCTGCCGCTTCCGATCCAAAATCACAACTTCGAAAAACGATGGGTTTCTGGGATGTGCTGCTGTTTAACATCGCCACGGTGCTGGGGCCGCGATGGATTGCAGCTGCAGGGCACAATGGAACTTCGTCGATTAGCTTGTGGGTCCTGGCGGCAGTGTTTTTCTTTGTGCCGGGCGCGCTGGTGATTAATGAACTGTCTTCGCGATTCCCGGAAGAGGGCGGGCTGTACGTTTGGGCCAAGGAAGCCTTTGGCGATTTTCATGGCTTTGTGGCGGGATGGACGTACTGGATTTACACGGTCTTTTATTTTCCGGGATTGCTGCTGGCCAGCGCATCGATGAGCGCCTATGTGTTCGGGGAAAAGGGCGCGGCGCTTTCGCAGGACCGCACATTTCTCGTCACCGTTTCGCTAGCGTTGCTGGTTATCGCGGTCATTTTGAACATCATCGGCCTGAACATCGGGAAATGGCTACAGAATGCGGGTGGTGTTGGCACGTACGTTCCGCTGGTGATGCTGGTGGCTATCGGGGTTTTCATTTATTTCCGTCACGGCTCCGCGACGCATTTTACTTTTCGGAATATGCTTCCATCCCTAGACCTCGATACGGTTAATTTCTGGTCGCAAATCGCGTTCGCTTTTACTGGGCTGGAACTGGTCTCGGCGATGAGCGAAGAAGTCCGCGATCCGCGCAAGACGCTCCCGCGGGCGGTCTTTGCAGCAGGGGCTATGATTGCGCTGATGTATATCGCAGGAACGTTTGCCATTCTGACGGTTGTGCCTGCGGCGGATCTCGATCCAAAGAGCGGAGTCTTTCATGCGATTACGCTGGGATCGACGCTATTGCGAGTGGGGTTCCTCGGTATTCTGGCGGCGGTGCTTGTCTCGGTCGGCAACGCAGGCGGCGTAGGCAGCACAGTTGCTGGAATTGCGCGCGTGCCATTTGTGGTGGGCATTGATCGCTACTTGCCGCCAGCGTTCGGGAAGATTCACCCGAAGTGGAAAACGCCGTACATTTCGATTTTGGTGCAGGCGGTGCTTTCGGGTCTGGTGCTTTTGATCAGCCAGATTAACCAGTCCACGCGTGATTCCTACCAGCAGCTCATTGATGCTGCGATTATTTTGTATTTTATTCCGTTCCTGTATATGTTCATCGCCGCGATTAAGCTAAGCTACCGCAAGAACCGCGCCGCCGACCCTCGCGCGGTCTTGATTCCGGGTGGAGTTCCCGGCGTGTGGGTGGCCAGCGGGATTGCATTTCTCGTGACTTTGCTGTCGATCGCGTTCTCGGTTTTCCCTCCGGGAGAAGCTTCGGATCGCTTGAAATTTCAAATCAGGTTGCTGGCTTGGGTTGTGGGCGCGTTGCTGGTAGGCTTTGCGCTGTACTGGCGAGGGGCGAGAGCCAAGGCCAGTTAAAGCTAAAGTCTGGAAATTAGTTGTTGAGCAGTCTGTTACGCTCGTGTCGAGGGGCGAACAAAATGAAAGCGTCTCGATTCTTCATTCTGGTTGTTGGCGCTTCCCTGGCCACGATCGCTCTGGCGATACCTACTCGAACTACCTCCAAGACGGAGGTGCTGCGCGGCTGGCTCTCGGATGAACAGTGCGCGAAAGGCCGCGCCGAGGATGGTACATATACCGCGACCAATCCACGTTGCGCCAAGGAATGCGTTGCCAAGGGAAAGAAAATCGTGCTGGTTGATGCGCAGGGCAAGCGACTGGTGATCACCAACCCGGAGATTGCGAAAAAGAATGTTGGCGATGAAGTGGAAATCACCGGACAAGTCGATGCTCAAGCGAAGACGTTACACGCCGATTCGCTGAAGTTTTTGGAAAAGGGCAGCGCCATGTGCGCGGCTCCCGCAAAGAAAAAGACCGACCGATAGAGGCTAGAACCCTTGGCTGACGAGTTGTTCGATCGTCAGGCTCGAGGAAGCTTTTGAAGAGTTGCGAGCTTGCAGATAGCGCTCTACATATTTTCCCAGCACATCCCCCTCGAGATTGACAACGTCGCCTATTTTGCATTCGCGGATATTAGTGTGTTCGTAGGTGTAGGGGATGACGGCAACTTCGGCGACGCGGCCGTCCCAGCGCGCAACGGTGAGGCTGACGCCGTCGATGGTGATGGAACCCTGGGGAATGATAAAACGCGCGAAGGATTCCGGGACTTCGACGCCGTACCACCAATTTTCGCCTTCGGGTTCGAGTCGGGTGAGCCGACCAATGGTGTCGACGTGACCGAGGACAAAATGGCCACCGAATTCCTTTCCGGCGGTAAGGGGTTGCTCGAGATTCACTTTCGCTCCGGTCGCGAGCTGGCCGAATGAGGTTTTGCGGACGGTTTCGCCGGATAGATCGGCCGAAAAGCTTTTTTCGTCTTTGGCGACAATGGTTAGGCAGCAGCCGTTTACCGCGATGCTGTTGGAGACGGATAGATCTTGCGCAAGCGTGGGAGAGTTGACTGTGACTCGACCGCCCTCGCCGCTTATTTCCAGCGAGTCAATGGTGCCTAGGTGTTCGATGATACCGGTGAACACGCGACGGTCTCCTGTGCGCAGAGTCCTCAGGGGCTGAAGCCCGTTGAGAATCGGATGTTAATGTCGGAGCTGAAGCTCCGACCCCTAGAAGAGAACGAGCTACTAGGATAGCGCGTTTGGGTTGACATGGCGTGAGGTGAAGAGCGCAGTGCATGGCTAAAGCCATGCGCCTACGAAAACCGCACGAAGCCCGTTGTTGGCACAGAAATCAGGCGGATGGTGCAGAGGGCGTTTGTGCTAGTTCGCGGAGGCGGCGCAGGTCCAGTTTGCCGGTGCCGAGGTACGGGAGCTGCTCGACGTAAACGAACTGGTCAGGCTTGGGTTTCCACAGCGGCGGAAGTTCGCTTTTGGCCAAGCGCTCCAGAACTTCGCGCAGAGCTTCTTCCTTCAAGGTGTGAATGACCACTAGGCGCTCACCTTTTTTTTCGTCTGGAATGGCGGTGACCGCCAAAACCTGGCCATCGGCTTCCAACAAATCGTGAAGTTCCTCTTCCACTTTGATGTGCGGCACCATTTCGCCGCCAATTTTGCTGAAGCGGCTGAGACGATCGGTGATGCGCAGGAAACCGTCTTCGTCGAGCGTGGCGATGTCGCCGGTGTTGTACCAGCCATCTTTTATTACTTCCGCGGTTTTTTCCGGGCGATTCAGATAGCCGACCATCACGTTGGGGCCACGCACCAGCAGCAATCCAGGCTTATCGACAGGCAGAGTTTCACCAGATTCGGGATCGATGATGTGGACGCCGATGCCTGGCAGCGGCCTGCCAATGGTCCCTCGTTTTGCGCCGACCTGTCGAAAGTACGCAGCGCGGAAATCGTAGGTGTTTACGGCCACCACCGGAGAGCATTCCGTAGAGCCGTACCCTTCCAGCGGGCGTATGCCGAAATGATCTTCGAAGGCCTGCGCGACGCGCTCCTGAAGTTTTTCCGCTCCGGCCATCACGATGCGCAGGCTGCCGAAGGCCTCGGCGGGAATGCGGCGGGTGTAGGAATTGAGAAATGTGGGCGTGGAGAGAAGCATGCTGATCGAATACTTGCTGATCAACGCGGCGATGGCTCCCGCGTCGAGCGGGCTGGGATGATAAACGACGCCAATTCCGGTGACGCCCGGAAGGCAGAGGGTTCCGGTGAAGCCGAAGGAGTGAAAGAAGGGAAGAATGCCGAGGATGCTGTCTTTCGGTTGCAGGTGGAAGACCTGCTCGATCTGCTCGACATTGGCGGCAAGATTGAAATGAGACAGGACGACGCCTTTCGGTTCTCCGGTTGAGCCGCTGGAGAAAATGATGGTTGCGGTGTCGTCTAAAGAAAGCTTTTTGGAGACGCCGAGGGAAAGTTCGACGAGGCGGGCGGGAAAAAACTTTGCGATGACGAACGCGGCAAGCTTTTCGCTAAGACGGGGCGAGTCGGCGAGATCTTCGGCATAGATGATTTGGCCGGGCGGCTGGATTTTGATTTTTTCGAGGAAGAGACGCGAAGTGACCACAGTTTTGAGATCGCACTGCTTGGCGCAGCAAGCAAGAGCTTCAGCGGAGGTGGTGTAGTTCAAATTGATGGGAACCTTGCCGAGCAGCAGCGCGGCCCAATTGACCAGCGCGCCGGGAATCGACGGCGGCAGAAAAACGCCAACCATTTTCTGATCGCGCCACAGGGGACCAAGGCGTCGCGCGAGGAAAATGGTTTTCAGCAAGACTTCGCCGAAGCTCAGTTTGGGAGTGCGGCCGTCGGCCATGGAAAAGTGGCGAGGATGGCGGCGCGCGGTTTTTAGGAAGGATCGCGTGAGCGGCAGCATGTAACGGCGGCGGCGTTCGAAGGCGCCCACACTGAGATCCTGCACCGCTTGGCGAACTTCAACCGCTGTCGCAGTAGGCGGCAGTGGCTTACCAAACGTGATGCGCACGGGATACGGAATATGCCGCGGCCACTTCCACAGAAACTTGCCGCCGGAAAAACTGAAGATGGAGCCCCAGATACCGTCCATGTTGACGGGGATGATGGGCACGTCGATTCCTTTGATGACGCGTTCGAATCCGCGGTGAAACGTGAGCATCTGGCCGATGCGGGTGATTTCGCCTTCGGGAAAAATGCACACAAGTTCGCCGTTGCGGAGGGCGTCGGAGGCTTCGCGTAGCGAATGAATCATTTCGCGCGGGCCCTGATCGCTGGCGATGGGAATCACCCTCAACATTTGCGCAAACGGTTTGAAAAGCGGGTGATCGTAGACACCTTTGAACATCAGAAAACGAATCGGACGATCGGTGGCCGCGATCATCAGGATCGCGTCGACCCAGGAGGTGTGATTGGGCAGGAGCAAAGCACCACCGCGCGCCGGAACGTACTCGTTGCCCTTGAGGTCCAGGCGATAAATGGTGTGCGCTGCGATCCACAGGCACAGGCGAATCAGGGAATCGGGCAGCAGCCACAGGAGATAGATAAGCGCGGCCAGCGTGAGAAAAGATGACCCAAAGAAAAGCCCAGCCGGGCCGACGTGCAGGTAGTGCTTGAAAACGTAGAACGCGCCAGAGGCCGCGAGGATGCCGATGAAAGAAAGCAGATTTGCCGAGGCCAGCACTCCGCCGCGATGCTGTTCTTCGGGCCGATGTTGTAAAAGCGCGCTGATGGGAACAATAAAGAAACCGCCGAAGAAGCCGAGCAGCGCGAGCATCACCAGGACTACCGGGAAGGAGAGATGCGGCAACGCCAGGAGGAAACCGAACGCGGTGATGCCGATGGCGCCGAGTGGGATAAGTCCGTATTCGATTTTTCCCCCGGAAAGATAGCCGGCGGCGAGACTGCCCAACCCGATGCCGATGGCGATGGCCGCTTGCAAAAAGCTGCCTCGAGTGGCGGATACGTGCAGAAGATCGCGACCATAGAAGACGATGCCAAATTGCAGCAGCGCGGCGAGGAAGAAAAAGTAGGTGTTGCCGAGGACCGCCAGCCAGAGGACTCGGTCGGTGCCGATGCGTTTGCACTCAGAAAAAAGATCGCCAAGAAAATTGACACGAAATTTCTTGTTGGGGTCGGCCGCAGGGACTTTGCTGATGCCAAAACTGGTGGCCAAACCGATGAGCGAGAAACAGAGAAATGCGACCCCGGAGAGATATTGCCGGCCTGGAAAAGTATCCGAGAAATAGGCACCGACCACCGTGCCGGAGATGGCGGCAAGAAAAGTGCCGAGTTCGATGACGCCATTTCCCCAGGAGAGTTCCTTCTCCGGCAGGATTTCGGGAAGCAACCCGTACTTTGTCGGCCCAAAGAGTGCGCCTTGCGTGCTGGCGAGGAAAACGGCAGCCATCGACATGGCCAGGCTGTGCAGAGCGAAACCCGCAATGGCGAACAGCATCACGGCAATTTCGAAAACCTTGGTCCAGATGGCCACGGAGCGCTTGCTGAAGCGGTCGGCGAAATAACCGCCGGTCATGGAAAAGAGAATAAAGGGGAGGGCGAAGAGTGAGCCGATGAGGAGAACTTTGTTTTCTTCGTCGTCGGGCGAGAGATTGGTGCCGACAATGAGGAAGATGACCAGGAACTTCAGCGCGTTGTCGTTGAAGGCGCCCTGGAATTGCGTGGCGATAAGGCTCCAGAAACCGGAACGCCAGGGGCGGGGACCGTCTGTCACGCTAGAACGACCTCCGGGAAAGGGTCAGTGGGAATTTCTGTTCGATGCAGAAATGGTCGCAAAGAAAGTGACCGATGGGTAGGAGATTTTTGGCGGGAGTTGCGATGAACGGGATGTTTTGGAGTGTGGCAGCTTGCTCCCGTTTTTGAGGAGTTAGCGTCGGGAGAGATTTGCGCCGCGACTATGATTTGGTGGGGCTGTTTCAACTGCAAAGCGGTGACCAGCCGCCGAAAGCTTAGACGCGATGATCGAAGATGGCTTCGATCACGAGGTCGGGGCCGAATTGCCGGAAGGAGACTATGCGGAGGTGCGACACCGAAGGGGATAACCGAGCTGCGAACGGGACCGTGAATTGACCGGCTAGTTTAGAAGCGTAGAAGAGCACGAGTTTGTTGACAAGTTTTGCGGAGAGCGCAGCGGCGTTAAGTTTGGGGCCGGATTCCAGGAGAACGCTGAGAATGTCGCGGCGCGCCAGTTCGTCGATTACGGCGCGCAGATCGAGCTTGCCCGCACGGGATTTCGCGTGAACCAGTTCTACTCCTGCATCCTGGAGGTTTTTGGCTTTTGCAGATTTGAGCGCGGTCGCGGTGAACACCAGCAGGTCATCATCGGCAGTGGCAACGATGCGGGATTTTGTCGAGAGGCGCAGTTTGGAATCGAGGACCACGCGAAGCAGGCGGCGACGGCGCGAGAGACCGCTGCGGTCGGTGAGCAGCGGATCGTCGGCGAGGATGGTGCCGATGCCAGTGAGTACGGCGTCCGAAGCGTGACGCATGCGGTGAACTTCGGCGCGGGATTCTTCACCGGTGATCCACGCGTGCCTTTTGTTTGCGCGCGATTTGGGGAGCGCCAGCTGGCCATCAAGGGTGAGCGCGGATTTCAAGGTGACGAAGGGTTTGTGCGTGGTGATCCAACAGATAAAGCCCTCGTTCAGTTGTTGCGCGTCCGATTCGAGGACTGCGGCTTCCACTTCGATTCCTGCGGCGCGCAAACGGGCAAAGCCGGTGCCTTGTGTTTTGGGATTGGGATCTTCCATCGCGGCTACGACGCGCGCGATGCCCGCGGCAACAATCGCATCGCTGCACGGACCGGTGCGGCCGGTGTGATTGCACGGCTCGAGCGTGACGTACAACGTTGCACCTGCGGCCTTCTCGCGAGCTTGTTTGAGCGCGACGATTTCGGCGTGGTCGCGCCAATCGTATTGGTGGAAGCCTTCGCCGACGATGGCGCCGTCTTTTACGATCACGCAGCCCACAGTGGGATTCGGGCTGGCAAGGCTGATGCCTTTGCGCGCCAAGTCAAGCGCGTGCTGCATGAAGCGGATGTCATGGGCGTCAGGCATGGGGGTCGGCCAGTCGAGGTCGATCATGTTGCGGACAACGATGGGAGTGGATCCTAGATCCTTGCCACCATCCCTCCAGTGCCTGCCGCGAACTGTGCGGCACTGCGGTCCCTTCGAAGCTCAGGGCAAGCGGGATGACAAGCGTTTGTGCCACAGAATCTTTGATTGCAGACATGATTTTAGTTGAAGAGCGAGTCGGCGTAGGTTTGCGCATCGAAGGGGACGAGATCGTTGATTTGTTCGCCGGTGCCGACGAAGCGGATGGGCAGGCCGAGTTCGCGGGAAATGGCCACGACGATGCCGCCCTTTGCAGTGCCATCGAGCTTGGTAAGGATGATGCCGGTGACGCCGACGCTGGTGGTGAATTGCCGCGCCTGAGCCAAGCCGTTCTGTCCGGTGGTGGCGTCGAGAACCAACAGCACGTCATGCGGCGCGCCGGGGATCACTTTTGCGGCGGTACGCTTCATTTTCTCCAGTTCCTGCATGAGATTGGATTTGGTGTGCAGGCGGCCTGCAGTGTCGACGATCACCGCGTCCGCACCCCGCGACTTCGCGGCGGTCATAGCATCGAAAACGACGGCGGCGGGATCCGAGCCGGATTTTTGCTTGATCACCTCGATACCGTTGCGCTGCGCCCAAATTTCGAGTTGCTCGATGGCTGCGGCGCGGAAGGTGTCGGCGGCACACAGCACCACGCTGCGGCCATCCTGACGAAGGCGATTGGCGAGTTTGCCAATGCTGGTGGTTTTGCCCGCACCGTTTACGCCCACAATGAAAATCACGCGAGGTTCGTTGCCATTGGCGGGTCCGGCGAGCTTTGGGGTATTGCCAAATACATTCAGAGCGCGAAAAACGTGGGCTTTGATTTCTTTCTTGAGCTGCTCGCCGTTGTTCATGGTCTTGCGGGACATTTGTTCGCCGACGGAATCGAGGATTTCTCGCGTCGTCTTAACACCCAGGTCTGCGGAAAGGAGCGCGGTCTCCACCTCTTTAAGGATGGACGGATCGATTTGTCGGCCACCCTGGGTGAGGGTATCCAGTGTGTCGGCGAGGGCGTCTTTCGTTTTGCCGACGGATTCTTTAAGCCGCTCGAGAAGAGTGGGCTCCGGTTTACCGAAGAGAGTAATCATAGGAATCGTTCACTGGCGTAAAATGCCACGAAACAAAAGTGTAGCAGATGGCTGTACGTGGGGCTAAGAAGCACGACCATGGCCGTTGGAATGAAAGAGAAAACCCGCACCCTGAAAGGCGCAGGTGCGGCACCCGGGCTAAGAAAGGAGACGGCTATACGGGCGCGTGGACTTCTACCGCGGAGAGGCGGATTTTGCCGGCTTTGACGGCGGTATCGAGCGCATTGACGACGGACTGATCGAACTTCGAACCGGCGAGGGTTTTGATACGGGCCAGGGCAAAGTCCAAATCCATGGCAGATTGATACGGACGATTGGTGGTCATGGCATCGAGGGTATCGGCGACAGCAATGATGCGTGCCATCAGCGGGATTTGCGGTCCGGAGAGGCCATAGGGATAGCCGCGTCCATCGAGATGCTCGTGGTGGAGTTCAATGCCCGGCAGCATGTCCTTCAGCTGCGAAACTGGACGCATGATATTGGCGCCCTTGGTGGTGTGGGTCTTCATGATTTCGAATTCTTCGGGAGTAAGTGAGCCGGGCTTTTTCAGGACGCGGTCGTCCACGCCGATTTTTCCTACGTCGTGCAGCAGCGAGGAAATCTTCAGCTTGTCCAGTTCCTCGGCGGACATGCCGAGTTCCTGTGCGATGATCGTGGAATATTTGGAAACGCGGCCGGAATGCCCTCGCGTGTAGGGATCCTTTTCGTCGATGGCTGCCGCAAGCATGCGGATAGAGCCGACGAACAGTTCACGATTTTCTTCGGCGGCTTCCTTCAGGCGCTCGATGTACTCCTCGATGTCGCTGGCCATCAGGTTGAAGTTTTCGGCGAGTTCGCTGATTTCCTTAGCGCCGCGCACGGGGGTGCGTTGATGGAATTCTCCGCGGCTAATGGCGCGGGTGGAGGCGGCCAGGCTGCGAATCGGGCCGCTGATGCCCACCGCGAAAAAATAACCGAACAACACGGCCACGAGAACGACAACGCTGACGAAAGCCAGGGCCTGACGATTGAGTTCCGTGACGCCGGCATCCGCGCGTGCTTCATTCACGCTGCGCTGTGCGATGACCGCCCAATTCACTTCGGGGAAGGTGCTGTAGGTGCCGACAATTTCGATGGGGCGATTGTTCTCTTTCTCGGAGAAGCGCATGGTTTCGGTGTTACGCAATTCTTTGGGCAGAGCTTTGATCTGGCCGACTAGGTAGGACTTGTCGCTGAGATCCTCACCGGGAACAAAATTTTTCGTGTTGGGGTGGGCAACGATGTGGCCGTAATGATCCACCAGGTATACGGTGCGGCCGCGCACGCTGGCATCCTGCAGGCGATGCAGGATGGGATCGAGCGACACCACCGCGGCCAGCATGCCGGTGAAATTATCGGAAGCATCTTTCAGTGGCACGGCGATCACGAATGCAGGCCGGTTGTCCGGAGCGAGGGCCAGGGGATCGCTGCGAAACTTCACCGATTGCGTGCAGGTGACGAAGGCGCGCTGAAGAGCTTTATTGACGAAGGGATCCTGGCCAGCGCGGAAATTGCCCTGCGATGCGCTGGTACCTTTTCCATCGCGGCCCACGGCAGTCAGATAGATAAACGTGGTGCGATTGGAATCCACGAAATTTTCGAGCAGGCGGGTAACCTTGGGCTCCGCGGCGGGATCCTGGACGTTATCGATTAGGCCTGTGAGGGCCAGAATCTGCCGTTCGCTGATCAATTGCTGCGTGAGATTGGATTCGAAGGACTGCACTTCCTGCGCGAGTGAGCGGGTCAGTTCGGTTTGCTGCACGCGCTCGGTGTCAACGAGTTTTTCCTGGCTTAGATCCAGCACCTGGCGGTGATAAAGGCCTAGGGGCAGCGAACTGACAAGCAACAACGCTCCGAGCACGAGCCAGAGGATGCGCACCCGGCCGGAGCGCAGGCGCGTCAGAAGGGTTGGGATGGAGACGGCCATCGTTCTAGCTAAATTTTATCGGGGGAACAGTGGGAAAGTCGGCTGGCCGAAAGGACAGGGGGAGCGGAAGTACAACTGGGCCAGAGGTACCACGAACCTGGGTTGACTGGCCTAAATGTTGACTTTGACAGCCGCTATTGCGGGTATTCGCGCTTCTGCGGCCGGTCCATGATGGAGCGTATGGCGTCGCGTGCCGATTTGCCGTGGTGCAGCATGGCGTTGACTTCCTTGGTGATGGGCAGATCGATCTGGTTGGCCGCGGCGAGGGAGAGCAGCGCTGGAGCCGTGCTGATGCCCTCAGCGACCATGTTCATGTTGGCGAGAATTTCCGGCAACGAGCGGCCCTGGCCGAGTTGAATGCCAACGCCGCGATTGCGGCTTAGGTTTCCCGTGCAGGTTAGCACCAGGTCACCTAGACCAGCGAGACCGCTCAGGGTTTCCTGGCGAGCGCCTAGGGCTACGGCGAGCCGGGTCATCTCCGCAAGCCCGCGGGTGATCAGCGCGGCCAGAGAATTGTGACCGATGCCGAGTCCCTGACAAACGCCCGCGGCAATGGCGATCACATTCTTCATCGCACCGGCGAGTTCCACGCCGAGAACGTCGTCATTTGTGTATAGGCGGAAAGATGGCCCAGCGAACTCAGCTTGAATGCTTTCGGCGGTTGCCGGGGAGTAACGGCGCAAGGAAGGGGCAAATTTTTCGGGAGTGCTCGCAGAGGCGATTACCACGGCGGTGGGTTCACCGCGTGCGGCTTCCAGCGCGAAGGATGGTCCGGAGAGAACCGCGATCTGCGGCACGAAACGGGTATTCAGCACCTGCTCGATGACTTCGCTCATGCGCAGGTGCGTCGCGGGCTCGAGTCCTTTGGTAGCGCTCACGAAAATGGAGTGGGTGGAAAAGTCGGGAAGAAGTTCCGTCAAGACACCGCGCAGGAATGCAGACGGCACCGCGCAGACGAAGATCGAGGCCTCGCGCAAGGCGTCGTTGGGAACCTTCGATGCGCGCACGCTCCCGGGGATTTGTACTCCGGGAAGATACGCTGGATTCTCCCGCGTTCGATTGATGCAGTCGGCGATCGACGAATCGCGTACCCACATGGAGATTTCGTGTGGCGTATGGCTGCGGGAAAGAATCACCGCAAGTCCCGTGCCCCAGCTGCCGCCGCCAAGGATGGCGATTTTGGTCACGAAGCGGCGCCTTTGGTTTTTTCAGAGAAGATACGCGGCTCGGTACCTTCCACCAGGCGCTGCAGATTCGCGTCATGTTTGTAAACTACCAGCGCCGAGGCGAACAGCGTTCCGAAAATCACCGGCAGCGGCGGAGCATGGCCCGGCGCCCACAGCAAATAAATCAGCAGCGGCATGGCAGCCGCCGCGGCGATGGAACCGAGGGAAACGAAGCGCCACACCGCTACAACCACGGCGAAGAAAATCAGCGCCGACAGTGCTGCCAAAGGGCTCAGCATTGCGAAAACGCCGAGAGCGGTGGCGACTCCTTTGCCGCCCTTGAAGCCGAGCCACACAGGAAAGCAGTGGCCAAGAAGAGCCGCGAGGCCCGCGAGCATCATCCACTCGGAGGAAGAGTGCGTGCTGTACGCCGCGAGCCAGACCGCTAGAGCGCCCTTTGCAACGTCGGCGAGCAGCGTGAGAATGCCAGGGATAGGTCCAGCGACGCGTGCGACATTCGTGGCGCCGATATTACCGCTGCCTGCCTTGCGAACATCGCGCGCGCCGAAGATACGCGCAAAAATGATGCCGAAGGGAATGGTGCCCAGCAAGTAGCAGGTGAGCAGCAACAGAATGTGTCGAAGAACTGGCGGCATTGCGAATTCTGCCTCTGAGTTGGAGCTGGTGGGATCGCGAACCAATCCTCTCCCGACCTAATTTTCCGGATTGCCTCTTCAACGCCCAGCGCTGTTCCCCAAGAGGCCTTGCCATGGGACTTTACACTAGCTCGCGACGAAGGGAAACGATTCCAGAATCGTATACTCCGCGCCGGCCGGCTTGAGCCTGCTCTCCAATAGATGAAATTCGGCGGTCGTTAGTAATCCAAAGCTGCGAGCGGCGTTTTCGGCGACAGCGGCGCGAAATTTAGCCGGCAGGCCGGGCTTGTAGAAACGGGCCAGCGTGAGGTGTGGCTTGAACGGGCGATTTTCGGTCAGGAAGCCGAGTTGATGCAAGACTTGATCGATGTTCCGAGCGAGCGATGTTAGAACTGAGGACGCTTCTGCAGGAGCCCAAAGAACTCGGGCGTGTCGTTCGTTGGGCGAAAACTCCAGAGCATGAAATTTCAGCGTCACGGGCTGGGCGGAGCAGATCGCGGAAAGCGCGGCGCGAACGGAATCCAGTTGTGCAAGCGGAACTTCCCCGAGGAATTTCAGCGTGAGATGAAGATTTTCCGCGGGCACGAATTTGGCCAAAGGCGCGAGGGGACGAAGCTCGGCAAGAAGTGCCGACAAATCCTGGCGGAGTTCAGGCGAGAGCGAGATTGCGACGAAGAGGCGCAAAGCGACCTTCTTTACGGCAGCATTTCCTCTGGGCCTGCACCTTGAGAGCGCGAGCAAGCTCCCGCACTCCAAAGGAGATGCCCAAAATTCTACTTCCTGGCTCTGACGTCGGTGTTGTTGTACAGGAAATGTACCCGCACCATATCCAGCGCCGCCTGCGAGGCTTGCTGGCGAATCATTTCGCGGTCACCTGGGAAAAGCACCGCGCGTTCCTTTGTGCCCGCCGCTGCAGAAAGGGCAATGTGGACGGTGCCCACGGGCTTTTCTTCCGTGCCTCCACCCGGACCGGCGATACCGGTGATGCCAAGTCCCAGAGTGCTGCCCACGCGTCGGCGAATTCCGTCGGCCAGCGCAACCGCTACCTCAGGGCTCACGGCCCCTTTTTTTGCGATCAAGTCCGGTGATACATCGGCCCAGGCGGTCTTGAGCTCGTTGCTGTAGCACACTACGCCACCCACGAAATAACTGGAGCTACCGGGAATGCGCGTGAGGCGTTCGGCCAGCAGTCCGCCGGTGCAGCTCTCAGCGGCCGAAATGGTGGCGCGATTGGTGGCCAACAGATCGGCGACAACTTCTTCCAGCGCGACGGCACGATGCGCGAAGATGCGATCACCCAAGGCCAGTTCGAAGCTGCGGACAATTTCGTCCAGCGTGGACTTTGCCTGCGCTTCGTTTTCCGTCCACGCGCGAAGATGCACCTGCACCTCACCAGGAGCCGCGAGGATCGTGGTGTTTATTTCCGGGAAGCGTGTGTATACCGGCCGAATACGCTCCTCGACATGCGATTCGCCAAGACCAGTGACGCGGAGTTCGCGATGGAACATTCGCACGCCGGAAACTCGGCGATGCAGGCGGGGAATTACTTCGTCGAAGAAAAGCTGCTTGAGTTCACGCGGCGGACCCGGTAGCAACGCGATCATACGGTCGGCATCCTCCAGCCACAGGCCGGGCGCGGTGCCGCGGGGGTTCATGAGGACTTGCGAACCTTCCGGAACCATAGCCTGGCGAAGATTGACCGCGGGCATATCACGCTTGAAGCTGCGGAAGCGCGCTTCGATGGCGCGCACGACATTTTCATCGCGCTGCAGTTTGCGGTGCAACAGATCCGCCACGGTTTCGCGGGTGAGGTCGTCTTCGGTAGGGCCCAGGCCGCCACTGGAAATCACCAGCGAAACGCGATTCAACGCGTCGCGGAAAGCCTCGCCAAGAAGTTCACGATTGTCGCCGACGATGGTCTTGCGAAGAACTTCAATCCCCAGCTTGTTCAGCTCTTCGGTAAGAAAAAGGGAATTGGTGTCCAGGCGATCGGGGGTAAGCAACTCCGATCCAACGGCGATGATTTCTGCTTTCATCATAAGGTTGCATCCGAAGTCGTCAGAAAAACTAGCCGACGTAACGAAAACTCATGTGATTCTTCATGATTCTCTTTTGAAAACAGATTAGTAGCAAGTCGATGCAGAACTAACTTAAGAGCATTCGGAATTAAGCCCCTAGGTTGGTTTCTCGAGTAAGTCAAGGTTATCCAGGTGCCCACCTCTAGATATGGCAGACTCGAATGCTTTGGCTCGTAATATCCACCACCCGTTCCGCCATCAGTATCATAGCCGTAATAAACGAACCCTTTTTCCTCCGGCTCAGCGGTCGTGAGTCCTGCCATCGTCCCGACTCGATTCAACAAAACCTTCCGTTCTTCGATAGCGAAAGGAATCGAACGAACCACGTCACATAAAAGCAAGAGCGAGAGGGCGAGCGTCCAATATCTGATTGAAGTCGCTACCCGACTAGCGGGAGGCCGCGGACGTTCCAATCGAGTGAATAGAGGACGCTGTTGGCGGCGAGGATGGCGCGGCCGCTGGGAAGAAGGGCCATACCCACGAGAGCGGAGCCACTGAGCACATGTTCCGCGTGGCCCTGCGGGGAAATGCGCGCGATGCCACGGCGTCCTGCGAACGACGCGGTGACGTACAGATTGTGCTCGCGATCGAAGGCCATGCCTTGTGGACGGCCGAGCCCGCGATAGAAAACATTCACTTCGCCGCCTTGATTGATGCGGTACACACGGTCGTAGCTCGACGTAGTGGGGCCGGTGACATACAGCTCGCCATTCGGATGGAACGCTAGATGATATGCGGCCATCGACGGCTCCAGAGTTGCAAACACAAAAATTTCGCGGCTCGGGCTGATCTTGAAAATTGTGCCGCTGCGATCGCCGACAAACAGATTGCCTGCCTGATCAAACGCCAGGCCGGTGGCGATGCCCATGCCCTCGATGTACTGCTCCGCGCGACCGTCCGGTGAAACGCGATGGATAGTGCCATCGTGGCGGCAGGAAACATACAAATCGCCATCGGGGCCAATGGCTAGCCCGGTGGGGTTCACTAGGGACGTGACGAAGGGCTTCACCGCGTAGCTGGAAGAAATTTTGTACAGAGAAACCGGAACACGCTGCCCGCGCGGTCCCGAAAACGTGACATAGATATTGCCGAGGGCGTCTACGGCGGGATTGGCCACGGCGTGAAGGTTGTCGGCGATTTGCAGTGCGATGGAAACCGGAAATGGCTGGCTTTCGCTTTGCCCGTTCACCACTTGAACGGTGCTGACGCTGGCGTTTTCCGGCACACGCGCAACTACGCGATTGGTGCTGGCCAGGGCGATGGGGGCGTCGACTTCTCCGAAACGCACCGTCGGGAGGGCTCCATGCCGCGACGTGAAGCCCGACCCGTAAATGGTGATTTCACCGCCGGGAATGCTGGCCGAGGGCGCAATGCGATCGATCTTAGGAATGCCGTTCCTCTCGGAAGACGAGCCGAACCCAAATTTCATAGCACATGGAAGTGTAACGCGAGACGCAAGCAAATGGCAGCGTAGACGCCAGCCATCCAGTCATCGGCCATGATGCCCCAGCCATCGGGAAGTTGCTCGAGACGGCGACAGGGGAAAGGCTTGAGGATGTCGAAGATACGGAAGAGTACGAAGCCTGCGAGCAGGTATCTCCAGTTGAGGATGCTCATGCCGGTGTACAGCGCGAAGGCCACGGCATCGTCGCGATTCAGGAACGCGGAGGGGCCGCCCAGGGGGATGAGCGCCAAAATCAGGGACAGATGCACGCCGGAGACTTCATCGATCACGACAAACTGCGGATCTTTTATGCCGGTGAAACTCGCGACTTGGGTGCTGGTCTGAACGCCAAGCCATGCAAGAATCAGCCAAACGAGCAGGGAAGGGAGCAGAAGTAGCGCCAAACCTGCCGCGCCGGAACGTAGAAAGATTTCCTTGCCCATTATATTTTCGAGGCCATAACCGAGAACGAAGAACCATGTGAATGGGTGCGCGACCACCGCGAGAAGCAAGCCGAAAAGAGAGCCCCATGTTCCCGGAGCGGGCTTCAGATAACCGATACCGAAAACCGTAGCTATGGCGAATGCGAATTTTGGTTTCTCGCCGGAACCTTCAAAGGCCATGGGTGTTGCTTCAGTGGATGGTGTCATCGGAATTGTGCTCGTCCTGCTGGGGGAGGCGGCGATCAGCTTCCGCGATGTCTTCTTCGTCAAAGATGGGATCGGAGACCACATATTTTTCGGAAGCCCACGCACCAAGATCGAACTGCCGGCAACGGTCGCTGCAGAAAGGGAAATCAGCGTCCTTGTCGGAATCCGTGGGTTTCTTACAGATGGGACATTTGTGTTTCATGGGCCTTAGAGGAAGTTTTACCACAGAGAACGTGGGCACGCCAAAAAGAGACGCGAGCTGGGACAGCCAGTTACCTCGGAGGTCAACCCCCAAATTCTAAAAGCGATTCGGCACAGCTGAAGCCGTGCCCTCTCGACGAACGTTACGAACACTTTAGCCCAGTACGCGGAGGGGCGCGCCGGTGGAAATTCGGGTGAGTTGCTGGGGAGGCAGGGCCGGGATGTGCTGCATCGGGTGTGCGGCGGGGCGTGGCAGAATTTCCACGATGCGGCCGATCAAGTCGTAGGCATCAGTTTTGGTGATCTCGGCGCGAACTACAGCTCCTGGCTGCGCAGAGACTAGCGATGTCGACCTCGCGGAAGCGACTTCAACGTCGGTCAGGTAGAGCTTGCCGTCAATGTCGGGTGCCATGGATTCGAGACGCGCTTCCCAAACCAGCGGATTGTCCTTGGACGGGCCTTCGACAAGCGCTGTCTCCACGCAGCCTTTGCGTGCTCGCAATTTTTCGCGCGAAATTCTCTTTTGAATGGCCATCAGGCGGTTGCGACGGTCCGTGATCGTTTCCGCATCGACTTTTCCGTCGAGCGGGAAGCTTTCCGCGTTGTCCACGTCGGAATATTCGAATACGCCCATCCAGTCGAGTTGCGCGGCTTTCACGAAATCGCACAATTCCTGGAAATCGCTTTCAGTTTCGCCGGGGAAGCCGACAATGAAGCTGGTACGCAATGCTACTCCAGGGATGGTTGTGCGAGCGCGCTCCAGGAGCTTCAGGAATGCATCGCCGTTAGAACCACGCTTCATGCGCGCCAAAACTTTGCGGCTGGCGTGTTGTAACGGCATGTCGATGTATTTGGCGAGGCGCGGGTGAGCCGCAAGCGTATCCAGAATTTTCTGCGTCAGGCGATTGGGATACGCGTATAGAAAACGCACCCATTGCAAATCTTCAAGGCCCGCGAGTTTGCCCAATAGCTGTGCCAGGCCATCACGTAAGCCAAGGTCTTCGCCATAAGAAGTCGTGTCCTGCCCTATGATGGTGATTTCACGGGCGCCGGACGCGGCCAGGTTTTCTGCTTCGCGCAGGACGGATTCAAATCGCCGGCTACGAAAGGCACCGCGGAGTTCCGGAATAATGCAGAAAGTGCAGGGATGATCGCAGCCCTCGGCGATCTTGATGTACGCCTGATGTTTCGGCGTGGTAAGTATCCGCGGCGTCAGGTCGTGATAGAGGAACGCTGGTGGCTGTGCCGGGAGAACTCTTAGATCCCCCTCGACCGCCTCAATGATGCGTTCGACTTCGCCCGTGCCTACAACCGCATCCACCTCGGGTATTTGTTCGAGGATCTGATCGCGATAGCGCTCCACCAGGCAGCCGGACACGATAAGTTTCTTGGCTGCGCCGAATTTCTTGTGTTCGGCCATTTCCAGAATGGTGTCGACGGACTCTTTTTGAGCGGATTCGATGAAGCTGCAGGTGTTGACGACCAGGATCTCCGCATCATCTGCGCGAGCGGTCAGCTCGTAGCCTTCGCGCGCCAGAATGCCCATCATCACCTCGCTATCGACGAGGTTCTTGGGGCAACCGAGAGAGATAAATCCAATTTTCGTCACAAGTGATTTCCGTCCGAAGGTGAGGCCCGCTGGCCCGTTCGTAACTCCACAAGTTTACCATGTAGCTGAGGGCCGAGCCCGCGGCGCGACGAGGCGGAAATAAGATGCTTCTCGGGGCCATCCGGAAAGCAAACCCAATCAAACGCGCTTGTACACGGTTAGCCTGATTGCCGCACATCTTGAGGCGCTATCCACTGGTGAGGATCAGCCCAAAGTGTACAAAGCGAGCCCAGTTGCGATTAAGACCCACCCGGCAAACGAAGTCGCGGGCAAGAGGGTCTTAATCGTTGATGACAATGAAGTTATCCGGAAGATACTGACAGTCGCTTTCCTCTCGGATGGATTCGAAGCCTGTGCCGAGGCTACCAACGGTAAAGAGGGGATCGAAGTGGCCCAGCGCATCCACCCCGATCTGATTATCCTGGATTTGTCGATGCCAGTGATGAACGGGCTGGAAGCAGCGCCGCAGTTGCGCAAATTATTTTCGCAATCCTCGATTCTTCTCTTTTCTCTTTATGCGGACAGACTTTTCAAAGAAAACACCACGAAGGCTGGGATAGACCTGATTATCTCGAAAACCGAGCCACTGGACACCATCGTGAAGAAAGCGCACGAAAGCGTGAGCGCGCAACTGGTGGGTCTTCCGGCGAAGTACCACGAACCTGCCACGGCGGATACGCCGGCTACTTGCTAATCGCGGATGTTCCACACGTATAGGAAATCGGAATCGCTGGCTGTAGCCACTTTGCGCCCAGCCTTGCGCGTCACGCGATTGAGCGCCGAGCGCACCTTTTCCTTCGATTCGACCAGTTCCGATAGAGGAACCTTTAAGGCCGCGTCGGCCTTCAGCCCATCCAAGTCCTGCAGGATGAGCGTGACGATTTGCTTGTGCTTTCCATTGCGTCCCTGCGGAACGTCAGCCTGAACCATGGACTTGAAATGTGCCCGTGGGTTTTGACGGCTCGCCATATTCCCTCCGACTAAACGATACGCTAACCTAAACGTGCCACTATCGTATCTCACCGTAGCGAGTCGTGCAAGTAAAATTTAATGACGTTAAATAGACCCAGGGAACGGTCCGAGGTCTCGCCTCCCTGCCCTAACCGCAGGCCTACGGCAGCCATAGATGTCACCCATAGTTTTTTTAAAGATTTGACCCGTATGAATGCCCGCCTGTTATGTTCGTCAGTGTTGAGCTTGGTATGGGGGTTTTATGAATCGAGTAACGCATTTCCAGCAGGTTTCCCTGGACGCCATCAGAAACATTGTTGAAACTCAAAATCAAACCGAAGCGTTGGCGCCTTCCAAGGAAATCGCTGCCGGGCGAGTAAGAGTGCTGCTGGCCGACGATTCCGATCTGGTGCGCGCAGCTATCCGCCGCTTTCTCCTTGATGGTCAAACCGATATCGAACTGGTGGGCGAAGCCGTGAACTTCGCGCAAACCATCGAAATGTCAAACAAATTGAAGCCGCACGTCATCGTTATGGATGTGCGCATGCCCGATGACTACAGGCTTGCCCCAGAAGATTTCAGGTCGCGTATAAATCCGGGTTCGTACCTGCTGGCTATCTCCGGTTGGACCGATCAAGAGACGAAGACCCTGGCGGACAGCTATGGCGCGGCGGATCTTCTCGACAAGATGAAACTATCCGAGGCGCTGGTTCCGGCAATACGCAAAGGCACTACATCGAGCGCGAAGGCTGCTATTGCTGAGGTGGCTTGATATCCGGACTGGCTTGTTCGATGCTACCCGGTGCCAGCTCGGTCTTTACTTCTGATTTTTGCCCTGCCAAGAGACTTACTTCTGTTTCAAAGGTCCGGTAACCCGGCAGTTCGACCTTGATCTGATGTTTCCCCGGGCTAATCAAGAGGGAATGCGTCGCGCCGCCTAACTCGCTTGCATGTCCAACGTAGTGACCATCGAGAAATACCGCTGCGCGTCCGGGATGAACGGTCACTTTCAGTGTTGCCGTGACGGCTGGCGTTTGTGCGTGGGCCATGAGGTGCATGGTCACTCGTAGGAGTTGCACTTGTCCGGGTTCGACCACGATCTTCTGTACAAAATTATCATAGCCGGACTGGCGCACGGAAATTTCATGCTCGCCCGGCAACAACAGCACCTTTTTGTTGCCCTTCAATTCCTTCAAATATCCTACGTAGCCGCCGTCGATCCAGACGCCAGAATCCCGTTCCACTTTCGTGGCGCCTTCAAATTGCACTTCCCCCATCACCTTGTTGGATTGCGCGGATGCTTGCGCGATCGAGGCAGCAAGGCAAAAGCATACGCCCAAAAACCTGGCTTGGAACTTCAATAGTTTGGACATTCGTTTCCTCGTACTTGTTCGAACAACCCGATTTGCTGCAAAAATTATAGCACCGTCACTACATCGGGTTTCGGCTCCGTAAGGCGATTGCTTCAGGACTAAACAGGAGGAGGCGACGAAGTTTCTTAAGACTTGGGTTCCGAGTTTTTCAATTTGAGAGCGGACTTGCGCGCCAGTACGGCATCGACAGCATTCACCAGCGCGGTAATGCCATCAGGCTTGGACAGCACGGCGTCCACCGCTAGCGGAGAGGTTACGGAGTTCCCGATGCTTTCGCTATACATGGTGAACAGGATGATGGGGGTTTCCGGCATGAGCCGCTTCAATTCGCATGCGGCATCCGCGCCATTCATTCTGGGCATCGCGAAATCTAACAGAATTACGTCCGGCTTGAATGCCGTGACCTTTTCAACGGCGTCCAGCCCGTCAAATGCCTCGCCGCAGACCTCCAGATTGCCCGCTTCCGATAGGAAGGTTTTGATGATGTTCCTGACAATGCTGCTGTCGTCGACGATGAACACGCGCTTTGGGGCCTGCTGTAGCATCGGAGCAAATTATCGCGATCAGCCCTGTCTGCCTATACGTATATCGCTTTAGAACCCCCTAGGGCGCCGCTTGGGTTTCCCATGGATTATTGAGTGCGGTATCTTTCTGCACCAGGAATTATCGGGGTATCGCGCGAATCTGATTCAGCAGGTCGCGGAGACGGAAGGAGTCGCAGGGTTGTTGACCGAAACGTGCGCGCGCATAGATTTCCGTGAACTCGCGGACAGTAGGTTCCAGTTCGGGACGAAGCGCCAGGGAAGACGCGAACTCACGCGCTGTCTGATTTTCTTTGCGCGAATAGCCGCGTTTTGCCAGATGCCGCAGCAGTTCATCGTATAGACGCGAGGCCAGTTGGGGAGTGCCGCGGCCGGCACCCGGGCGACTGATTTGCCAGTGGAAATTTAGCCAGCGAAACAGCGACACGATCCAGCCCAAGCGAAGCACCACCAGCAGAAGAACCAACGCCGCCGGCAAAAGGAGCCCCAGGCTGGCGTGCTTCGATTGCCAATTAAGCATGCGAGCAGTGGTGAGTGCCTGCAATTTGCGATGCCATTCGCGCGCCAGTTCGTTCCAATTGCGCGAAGTCCGCTGCATGTTCTGCGCAAGCGCGAGTTGGTGCGAAAAATCGTAGTTGATCACCCACTCGTTCCAAGTCAGCTGGAACCAATCCAGGTACATTCCCAGGCGCGACAAAATGCCCGTAGCTGGATCGCTCCCCGGCGGCGTGGGATCGAAGGTAATCCAACCGTAGCCCGGGAAATACGCTTCTACCCAACTGTGCGCGTCACCGGCGCGAACGATGTAGTCTCCGGCCAGGTCGTTGTACTCACCGGGAAGGAAACCATTTATCTCGCGCGAGGGAATGCCTAGGCTGCGCAGCATCACCGCCATCGCGGAGGCGAAATATTCGCAGTGACCCGCCTTGGTGACGAATAGAAAGTTTGCCAGTGGATCGTGGCCGGGTTTGCCGGTGAGATTCAGCGTGTACGTGAAATTTCTGCGGAGATAGCTCTCCAGGATCGCCGCTTTTTCGAACGGGCTTGGCGCGGAGGCCGTAATTTGGCGCGCGAGTTCCGGGACGCGCGGATCCAAACGTGGCAATTGCAGGTAAGTGTCGCGAATATCCTCGGGATACTCCATGGTCGCGTTGCGGGCATCTTCAGGACGCGCCACCGGCAAAAGCGAGATACCTTCGTAACGGATTTGCGAATAGTTGTGATAGGGATTGAAGACCGAGCCGCCCGAATCAACCGCCAAATCGCCGCGACGGACCAACGAGCTGTAGGTTCCACCGTCGCTAACGAAGTTGCCTCTTAGATCGGTCAGGTCCGCGGGTGCAAACAAAGCATCGCTGGCCATGGGTTCCATCAAGACCGTGAAGTGCAATTCGGCCGCAGCGCGCCGTTCCTTTGGGTTTAGGGACGCCATGTGAATCCAGCCGGTAGCCTCGGGCGAAACGATGTAGTGGGTGCGGTCGGCGGTGAACCAGCGGCGGCCATCGAAGTCTGACAGTGCAACGCCGCGCCAGCGCAGCATCGGGTATTGCACCGGCGCACCGGTGCGCACGCGCATAACAATTGCCGTGCCTTTCTTGATTTCACCAATTTGCCCAAGTTCCACGCTATCCGAGAAGCCGCTCATCAGCGACGGTTGCGAACCGGTGCGCGCGAAATAGCCGGCGCTGAATCGCGGAAAAACAAAAAACAAAACGGAGCCGATGGCAACTCCGCCGAGTGCCACGCTCAGGGCAGCGAGAGATAGCGCACGGTGGAACCGGCGCTC